>Ga0268386_10002303_pt1 | contig 13521 bp, 11 predicted proteins | sample RVTome_15_FD_200260 | JGI IMG/M metagenome (GOLD analysis project Ga0268386, IMG submission 200260) | Soil microbial communities from uranium-contaminated site in the Upper Colorado River Basin, Wyoming, United States - RVT150D86... ...
CCGTTCGTCTCGATCCGGCGGAAGAACACCCGCAGGAAGAGGCGGAGCAGCGTGCGGAGCGCGCTCGCCATGAGCGGGTTAGGGCCGCGCGGTCACGGCGTGCCGGCCTCGGAGGTCCGGCGCACCGGCGCCATCCGGACGAAGAGCTGCCCGCAGGCGGCGTCGATGTCCAGTCCCCGGCTCCGCCGCACTACCGCCTCGATGCCCTGATTGCGCAGGCGGTCGGCGAAGGCCCGGATCCGGTTGCCGGACGCCGGCGCTAGACCGGGGGAACCGCCGGGATGCAGCGGCAGGAGATTCACATGCGCGCCCACCTCCCGCGCCAGCCTGGCGAGGTGGTCCGCGTCGGTGTCGGCATCGTTCTTCCCCGCGATCAGGACGTACTCGAACGTGATCCGGCGCCGGAACGACCTCGCGGCCCGCAGCACTGTTTCCAGGGGATACTTCTTCTGAATCGGCATGAGGGCAGTCCGGCCCGCCGGTGTCGGGGCGTGCAGGGAGATGGCCAGCCGGAACTGCTCGGGGCGCCGGGCCAGTGCTTCCATGGCCGGGATGATTCCCACGGTCGACACCGTGATGTGCCGGGCGCCGATCCCGAGGCCCTCGGGGTGATTGAGGATGGTGAGCGCCGCATCCACCGCCGGCCAGTTGAGCAGTGGCTCCCCCATGCCCATGAACACGATGTTGGTGGGCTTCTCGGCCGGCTGCTCCAGGATCAGCTCCCGGACCTGCGCCGCGATCTCCCAGGCGGCGAGATTGCGCCGGAAGCCCATCCGGCCGGTGGCGCAGAACACGCACCCAAGGGCGCAGCCGGCCTGGGACGAAATGCACAGCGTGCGCCGGGCTCCCGATGGGATCAGGACGGATTCGATGGCCTCGTCGTCGTGCAGCCGCCAGAGGACCTTCCGGGTCCCATCCGCGGACCGCTGCACCGTCTGCGTCGCGAGCCGGGGGAGCGGGAAGGCATGCTCCAGCTGGCTCCGGAAGTCCAACGAAAGCTCGCTGGCCTCGCTCCAGCTTCCGACCGGGGCCTGCCAGAGCCTCCGGGCGATCTGCTCCGTGCGGTAGGACGGCAGCCCCTGCTCCCGGACCCAGGCGGCGATCCGCGCCCTGGCCTCCAGGGGCGGCAGATCCAGAATCGTCGAGGTGGAAGGGTTCGTTCTCACCGGGGAAATATGGCGGGTTGGCCTCGCGGTTGCTTGCTCCAACTATCGGCGTCCTTTAGGTTTGCGCGATGCATGCCACCTCCATGAGGACCCACGCGGCCGGCCGGTTGTCGCGAGCCGACGTCGGCCGTGAGGTGCGGCTCGGGGGGTGGGTGCACCGGCTGCGCGACCTGGGGGGGATCGTCTTCATCGATCTCCGGGACCGCGACGGGCTGGTGCAGCTCTCGCTCGATCCGGCATTCACGCCCAGGGCCGTCATCGAGCGCGCCCAGGCGTGCGGAGCGGAGACGGTCATCGGAGTGACGGGCGTGGTCGCGCTGCGCCCTAACCCGGCGCGCGATGAGGGCATGCGCTCCCGCGAGGTGGAAGTGCACGTGCGCGACCTCGTCGTGCTGGGGCCCGCGGTCACCCCCGCGATCCCGGTCGCGCGCAAGGAGCACGAGGAGCTGGCCGCCGAGGAGCTCCGGCTGAAACACCGGGTGCTCGACCTGCGCCGGCCTGAGCTGCAAGCCAACCTGATCCTCCGCCACCGCCTGGCCCAGCGGTGCCGCCGGACGCTGTCGGACCTGGGGTTCCTGGAGCTCGAGACGCCCATCCTCACCAAGCCGACGCCCGAGGGCGCTCGAGACTATATCGTGCCCTCGCGGGTCCATCCTGGCGAGTTCTACGCCCTGCCGCAGTCACCGCAGATCTACAAGCAGCTGCTGATGGTGGCCGGGTTCGACCGCTACTTTCAGATTGCGCGGTGCTTCCGGGACGAGGACCTGCGCGCCGACCGCCAGCCGGAGTTCACCCAGATCGATCTCGAGGCGTCCTTCGTGTCGCAGGAGGATGTCCTCGGCTTCGTCGAAACGGTGCTGGTGGCCCTGTGGGATGAGGCGGGGCATGCGATCCCGCGTCCCTTCCGCCGCCTGAGCTGGCGCGAGGCGATGGAGCAGTACGGCATCGACAAGCCCGACCTGCGATACGGCTACGAGATCCGCGACTTGACCCCGGCGGTCGGAACCGACGCGGCGCCGTTCGTCCAGGAGGCGGCGCAATCGGGGCGGGTTCGCGGGATCGTGGTGACCGGGGGCGCGGCGCTGTCCCGGAAGGATCTCGACGGCCTCACGGTCACGGCCCGGGACGCCGGAGCTGGCGGGTTAATGTGGGCCCGGCGTGCCGCCACCTGGGAGGGCCCTGGCGCCAAGGCGCTGGGCGAGCACGCGCTGCAGGGCCTCGACGCGGCCGACGGCGATCTGCTGGTGGCCGTGGCGGGGCCCGATCCGGTGACCTCGCCGGCGTTGCACGCGGTCCGGACCGCGCTCATCCGCCGCCTCGCGCCGGCGCCCGGGCAGGAGCATGCCTTCTGCTGGGTCCTCGATTTTCCGCTGTTCGAGCCGGATCCCCTGACGGGGGTGCACGTGTTCGTGCATCATCCGTTCACCGCGCCGCACCCGGAAGACGCCTCCCATCTGGAAAGCGACCCGGGCCGCTGCCGGGCACTCCACTATGATGCGGTGTACAACGGCGTCGAGCTCGGCAGCGGCTCCATCCGGATCACCACCCCGGAGCTGCAGGAGCGGGTCTTTCGCCTGCTCGGGATCAGCCCCGAGGAGCAGCGCCGTCGTTTCGGGTTCCTCCTCGACGGGCTGGCGTCCGGCGCACCGCCTCACGGGGGATTTGCCATCGGGTTCGACCGCGTGGCGATGCTGCTGGCTGGGGCGCAATCGCTCCGGGATGTCATCGCCTTTCCGAAGACCACGGCCGCGAGGGCGCTCTTCGAAGGCGCGCCGGTGGCCATCGCCCCGGCCGATCTTGCCGCGCTGCATCTCACCGTCCAGGACTAGGGATCGGACCGTCATGCCCGAGGACCTGACCCAGCGCGTGAGCATCGAGGGAGCGGATCCTCTCCTCCTGGCCGGGGTGAACGACGCCAACCTGCTCGAGCTCGAAAAGGCCACCGGGGCCCGGGCCTCCCTCCGCGGGGACACGCTCACCCTCACCGGCTCCTCGGGGCAACTCGATCGGGCGGTCGGCGTGGTCCAGGGGCTTCTCGACCTGGCCCGGATCGGCGAGCCGATCACCGTCGATGACGTCCTCCGCTTCGCGCAGGACGGAGTGCCGATGGATGGCCCGCTCGCCGGCGGCGAGGGGAAGATCGTGCTCCCCGGCTTGCGCCGGGCTATCTCGCCCAAGACCCAGGGCCAGCACGACTATCTCCAGGCCATCAGTGCCCACGATATCGTCGTGGGCATCGGCCCGGCCGGCACGGGGAAGACCTACCTTGCAGTTGCCAAGGCCATCGAAGCGATGGCCCGCAAGCGGGTCCGCCGGATCATACTGGCTCGACCGGCGGTGGAAGCGGGGGAGTCACTCGGCTTCCTGCCCGGCGACATCCAGGCGAAAGTGGATCCGTATCTGCGCCCGCTCTACGATGCGCTCGAAGACATGATGCCCCACGAACGGGTCCAGAAGGCGCTCGAAACCCGCACCATCGAGATCGCCCCGCTCGCCTACATGCGGGGCCGTACGCTCTCCGATGCGTTCATCATTCTCGATGAGGCGCAGAACGCGACCGGGGCGCAGATGAAGATGTTCCTCACCCGGCTTGGCGTGAACAGCAAGGTCGTGGTCACGGGCGACAAGACCCAGATCGACCTGCCGAAGCGCGAGGAATCGGGCCTGATTCAGGTGGAGCGCATCCTGCCCGGCATCGATGGGATCTCGTTCTGTTACCTTGGCGACGGCGATGTGGTCCGGCACCGGCTGGTCCGGGATATCATCCGGGCCTATGCCGAGGATCAGAGCGGGTAGGGCCCGGGACACGGAGCGGACGATCGCGATCGACGTCGCGGGCCGGGCCGCGCCGCTGTCCCACCGGGCCGTGCGTGACGCCGCGGCTCGCGTGATCCGGAGCGAACGCCGACGGGCCGTTCTCTCTTTCACCTTCGTCGGCCGGGACCGGATGCGCGAGCTCAACGCCCGCTGGAAGGGATCGCGCCGCTCGACCGATGTCCTGGCGTTCTCGCTGCCGGGCCCCGGCGGGATCCTCGCCGGCGATGTCTACATCTGTCCGTGGTCCGCCTCCCGCGAGGCACGCCGGCGCGGCATCCCCCTCCGAGAGGAGCTCTTGCGGCTCGTGGTGCACGGAACGCTGCACGCCCTCGGCTGGGAGCATCCCGACGATGAGCGCCGGGAACGCTCGGCGATGTGGAAGCGACAGGAGCGCCACATGAGGGCCTTGGTGTGATCCGCGGCATCGTCGAGGCACTCGTGCTCTGGGTGGCGCCGATCCTCGCCATCGTCTTCACGCTGTGGGCCGCCCTGATCGCCGTGGCCGCGCAGGACGACGAGGGCGTTCCGCGGCTCCTCACCCCGTCCCGGGGGGCCACCCGCGGGCCGCTTCCGCCGGGACGCGCCGTCCACGTCACCCACCTCGCGCTGGTCGCCACGGCGGCTGCGCTCGCCGGAACGGCCATGGCGTGGTGGGTGTGGCCGGCAAGCGGTGCCGCGGGCCGGCTGGCGGTCGCCGTGCTGCTGGTCTGGATCCTCGGCGATCTAGTGCCCCGGTTGTGGGCGACAAACGAGCCCGGCGTGATCCGGTTCGACGGGTGGATCGTGCAGCACACGCTTCGCCTGTTGCGGCCTCTGTTGTCCGTCGTGGCCTGGGCGGACCTCGGCGGCCGGAAGACCCGGCGCCTCCCGGCGAGTGCCCCGCCGCCGGACGAGCGGGAGATGCTGACGGGCATTCTGAGTCTGGCCGAGATGACGGTCGCGGAGGTGATGACGCCGCGGCTGGACATCGTCTCGGTGGATTTTTCCGCGACCGTCGACCAGGTGATCGAGACCTTCAAGCGCTCGGAGCACTCCCGCCTCCTCGTCACCGACGGCGATCCGGACTCCGTGACCGGCGTGCTTTACGCCAAGGACCTGCTCCCGGCGGTTCCCGACGGCGCGGTGCGCCACTGGCACGGCCTGATTCGCCCCGTTGATTTCGTGCCCGAGGGAAAGACGCTCGAACGGCAGCTCCGGGACTTCCAGCGCGGCGGGCGGCACCTCTCGGTCGTGGTGGACGAATTTGGCGGCACGTCCGGACTCGTGACACTCGAGGACGTGCTGGAGCAGATCGTCGGCGAGATTCGCGACGAATACGACACCGATGAAACGGCACCGGTGTTGCGCACGGCGCAGAACGGCTGGGTGGTGCAGGGCAGCACGGCGCTCGCGGATCTCGAGTCCGAGCTGGGACATGCCTTCGAGCGCGAAAACGTGAGCACCGTCGGCGGCTTGGTGCTGGCGGCGTTCGGGCGGGTGCCCCGTCCCGGCGAGACCATCGAAGTCGACGGCTACGTGCTCACCGCCGATCAGGTGGTCCGGCGCCGAGTGCGCCGGGTCACGGTCACCCGCGCGACGCGGGTGTCGGGTGCGCACCCCCGCGAGGAATCCCTCCGGTGATTTGGATCGCGGCGGGGCTCGGCTTTCTGCTGACGCTGTTCGGCGCGTCGGCGGCGGCCGCGCTCATCACGTCGAGCCGCAACCTGCTCGCGGACGCGGTGGCCCGCCGGCTTCGAGGGGCCACGGAATCGCTTGCCTGGCTCGCACCCCTCGAGCGTGACCTCACCGCCGCCTCCGCCACCACGACCCTGGGCATCGCGGTACTCGGGGCGGTGTTCCCGGCGATGATCGCCGGCGCGAGCCTGCTCGAGTTCGGCGTGCTGCTCGTGCTCGGCGCCGTGCCGGTGATCGTGTTCAGCGCGTACCTACTCCCGCGATGGCTGACCCGCGCCCGCGCGACCCGCGTCGCCGAGCTCCTCCGGCCTCTGCTCGAGCCGTGGTCGAGGCTGCTGGGCGCGTTGCTGCCGGCCCGCACCACGCAGGAGGAGGTGGAGATCACCTCCCTCTGGGGAGAGGGCACCGAAAGCGGACCGGAGCCCGACGACGAGCTGGCCCGCGTGGGTGGCGTGCTCACCTTTGCGCAGCGCCCCATCCGGGAGGTCATGACCCCGCGCACGGATCTCGTCTCGATCCCCGAGGAAGCCTCCGTCGACGAAGTGCGGCAGGCCTTTGCGCAGAGCGGATACACCCGCATTCCGGTCTATCGCGGGACGCTCGACGAGATCGTCGGGATGGTGCACGTCTTCGATCTCTTCCGTCTGAGCCCCGGCGATCCGATGCCGGTCCGGCCGGTCGCCGTGACACCGGCCAGCCGCAACAGCGGCGATGTCCTGCTCGACATGCAGCGGGAGCGGCGTCATCTCGCGGTGGTGCTCGACGAGTACGGCGGCACTCTCGGCATCGTGACACTCGAGGACCTGCTCGAGGCGATGGTGGGAGAAATCGTCGACGAGGACGAGCCGGTGCCGGCGCTGCGCGGTACGGGCCCCGACCTGCTCGAAGCCAGCGGCTCCCTCCCGGTGGCGGAAGTCGAGCAGCGCTTCGGCGTCGGCCTGCCGGAAGGAAAGAGCGGAACACTCGGGGGGCGGCTGGTGGAGCTCGCCGGCCGGATTCCCGCGCCCGGTGAGCGCTTTCTCGTCCGCGGCCTCGAGCTGGATGTGCTGGACGCCTCGCCGACCCGGGTGGACCGCGTCCTGGTCCGTCGGGGCTCTCCCGCCCTCACGCCGCTCGACCGGACCACGCCGTGATCCGGCGGCCGCTCGACCCGGATGCGATGATCGATCTGCTCCGCGACGGGCGGGTGAGCGAGTTCGTCGCCCGGGCGCGGATGCTCGAACCCGCGGACCTGGCGGACGTGCTCGCCCGCGCCGACGACGATGAGCGGGTCGAGATCGTGAAGCTCCTGCCCCCCGATCTCACCGGCGAAGCTCTGATCGAGATGCCCGACGAGGAGCACGCGGAGGACACCCTCGCCGCGCTCTCGGCCGAGCAGGCCGCGAACATCGTCACGGAGATGCCCGACGACGACGCGGCCGACATCCTGGGCGAACTGCCGCCGGAAGAGCAGCGGCGCATCCTGTCCAAGGTCGACGTCGAAGAGCGCCGCGACGTCGAGCGCCTGCTGGGATACCACGGAGAGTCGGCCGGCGGACTCATGACCGGCCAGATGGTCACGGTCGAGGAAGACGTGAGTGTCGGCGAAGCGATCGAGAGCATCCGGAAGCAGGCCGAAGAGGTCGAGAATTTCGCCGAGACCTATGCGGTGGACGGCAACCGGCGCCTGACCGGTGTCCTCAGCTTCAAGCGGCTGGTTCTCAGCGATCCGCACGGGCGCGTGCGCGACCTCATGGAAGAGCCCGAGGTCACGGTCGGGCCCGAAATGGATCAGGAGGAAGTCGCTCGGCTGATGGCGCGCTACAACGTGCCGAGCATCCCGGTCGTCGACCGCGATGGGCTCCTCCTCGGTCGGATCACGTTCGACGATGTGACGGACGTGGTGGAAGCCGAAACCACGGAAGACCTGCTCCGCTTCGGCGGCGTGTCGGCCGACGAAGAGCTGGGGGCCGGGTGGCGCGAGGCGGTGCGGAGCCGGCTGCCGTGGCTGGGAATCAACATGCTGACCGCCTGCGTCGCCGGTGCCGTGGTGGCCCTGTTCCAGGATCGCATCGCACAGGTGGTGGCCCTCGCCATCTGGATGCCGATCATCGCCGGCATGGGCGGCAATACGGGCACTCAGGCACTCGCCGTGACGGTCCGCCGCCTGGCCCTCGGGCAGATCTCGAGCGATGAGTTCGCCCGCGTTATCGGGAAGGAGGCGCTCGTCGGCGTGACCAACGGAGCGGTGATCGGCTCGGTGGCCCTGCTGGCTGCCCTGATCACGAACCAGACCCCGATGTTCGGCGTGCTGGTGTTCCTCGCGATGACCGGCAATCTCTTCGTCGCCGGATTCGCCGGTGCCTTCGTCCCGCTCGTGCTGAGGCGGTTCAACATCGACCCGGCGATCGCGTCGAGCATCTTCGTCACGACCTTCACCGACGTGTGCGGGTTCCTGCTGCTCTTGGGACTCGCCGGGATCCTGCTGCTGTAAGTCACCGCTCTAATCGCTTCTGATTCCACAACTTGCTCCGCGCAAGTCGGGGTGCGACCTTTCGGGCGTGGATTTGAGTCCTCTGCTCACCGATCTTCTCGCGGGCCGGACCGCGGCGCTCGCGCGCGCTATCTCGCTCGTGGAGAACGGGCGGGCCGGGTTCGAGGATCTGCTCGCCGCGCTCCACCCCCGACTGGGCCAGGCCCACCGGATCGGAATCACCGGCCCGCCGGGCGCGGGCAAGTCCACCCTCGCCATGCAGCTCACGAAGGCCTATCGCGCTCGGGGCGAGCAGGTGGGGGTCGTGGCCGTGGATCCGACCAGCCCGTTCACCGGCGGAGCCCTGCTCGGGGACCGCATTCGGATGGAAGACGTGGCGCTCGACGAAGGCGTGTTCATTCGGTCGATGGCGACGCGCGGCTCGCTCGGGGGGCTGGCCACCAGCACCCGGGAAGTGTGCGACGTGCTCGATGCGGCCGGCTTCGACCGCATCCTGGTCGAGACGGTGGGGGTGGGGCAGTCGGAGCTTGCTGTCTCGAGCATGGCGGATTCAACGGTGCTCGTGCTGGTGCCGGAATCGGGGGACGGGATCCAGGCCCTCAAGTCCGGTGTGATGGAGATCGCGGACGTGTTCGTCGTCAACAAGGCGGATCGGCCGGGCGGCGACAAGCTCGCCCGGGAAATCGACGTGACGCTCGGATTCCGGCAAGGCAACGCCTTCCGCGGCATCCGGGCGCATCACGGACTCGATCTGGCTGCGGCCGGCCGGACGCCGGCGCGGGAGCCTGAATCGGCGGATCGGTGGAAACATCCCGTCCTGCTCACCACCGCGTCGAAGGCCGACGGCGTCGAGCGCCTCGTGACGGATCTCGACCGCCATCATGCCTGGATGAGCGCAAGCGGCGAGCTGAGCGCCCGCCGCCGCCGGCGCCTCGCCGCGAGAACGCGGGAGGTAGTGGATCGGGCCATGCACCGCTGGGTGTGGAACAGCACCCAGGCCGACGCGATGGTGATTGAGCGGCTGGAGGAAGTAGCCTCCGGCCGGATCAGCCCCTACGAGCTCGCGGGGGAGATTGTGGCCGCAGTGAAGGAGGGGGTGCGCGTATGACGACAGGCAACGACGAGCTGGAACGGCTTCGCGAGGAGGTGGCGCGGTGGCGGGCGGCGTTCGGCCGCCTGCCCCTTCGCGACGGCGTGGAATTTACCTCGGTGTCGGGGCAGGAGGTCGAGCCGGTGTACTCCCCGCTCGATCTGGAGCACCGGCTGGCCGACCCGGCCGAGCTGCCGGGCAGGTACCCGTATACGCGCGGGATTCACCCCACGATGTACCGGGGCCGCTTGTGGACGATGCGCCAGTTCTCCGGCTTCGGCACGGCGGAAGACACCAATCGGCGTTACAAGTTCCTCTTGGAGCGGGGGCAGACCGGTTTGTCGGTGGCCTTCGATTTCCCGACGCTCATGGGGTACGATGCCGACCATCCCCGCGCCGAGGGGGAGGTCGGCAAGTGCGGTGTCGCCATCTCCAGCCTCCGGGACATGGAGGACCTGTTCGCGGGGATCCCGCTGGACCGAGTGTCGACCTCGATGACGATCAACGGGCCGGCGGCGATCCTGTTCTGCTTCTATGTCGCCGCCGCGGAGCGCCAGGGCGTCGACATCCGGGAGCTGCAGGGGACGGTCCAGAATGACATCCTCAAGGAGTACATGGCGCAGCACGCGTGGATCTTCCCGGCGGAGCCGGCGCTCAAGATCATCGTGGACATGTTCGAGTGGGCGAGCGAGCACACGCCCAAGTGGAACCCGATTTCCATCTCGGGCTATCACATCCGGGAAGCGGGCGCGACGGCGGCACAGGAGCTGGCCTTCACCCTGGCGAACGGGTTCTGTTACGTCGAGCACGGGATCGCGCGCGGTCTCGACGTAGACCGGTTCGCGCCCCGGCTCTCGTTCTTCTGGGATATTCACAACGATTTCTTCGAGGAGATCGCCAAGCTGCGCGCGGCACGGCGGGTCTGGGCCCGGCACCTGAAGGACCGATACGGTGCCCGCGACGAGCGCAGCTGGAAGATGCGGTTCCACTGCCAGACGGCGGGCGTGACCCTCACCGCCCAGCAGCCGACGAACAACGTGGTGCGAGTCGCGTACCAGGCGCTTGCGGCCGTGCTGGGCGGCACTCAGTCGCTGCACACCAACGCGCTCGACGAGACGCTGGCGCTGCCCACGGAAGAGTCGGTGCGGGTCGCGCTGCGCACCCAGCAGATTCTGGCCGCGGAGACGGGCGTGCCCAACGTGGCCGATCCGCTGGGCGGGTCGTATTACATCGAAGCGCTCACCGACCGGCTTGAGCGCGAAGCCGAAGGCCTCTTCGCCGAGATCGACGCGCAGGGCGGCGTCGTGGCCGCCATCGAAGGCGGATGGTTCCAGCGCCAGATCGCAGGGAGCGCGGCGCGATTCCAGAGCGAGGTGGAGGGCGGCCGGCGGGTCATCGTCGGGGTCAACGACTTCGTGGAGGAAGACGAGCCGGTGGTGGAGATCCTCCGGATCGGCGAGGCGGCGGACCGGACCCAACGGGAACGGCTCCTCGCCCTGCGGGCGTCGCGGGCTCCCGCGGCCGTGGCGTCGAGCCTCGCCGCGCTCCGGACCGCCGCTCTGGCTGAGCAGAACGTCATTCCCGCGATGCTCGACTGCGCCCGCGCCTACTGCACGCTCCATGAGATCCGCGACGTCCTGGAGCGGGTGTACGGGGCCTACCGCGAGCCGGTCTTCTTCTAGGGTGGAAGGCGACAGATGGCTACCCGTTCGACGAGCGATATCCGGAAGCAGCTGCAGCGGCTGGTCCGCATTCAGCCGGGCAAGCACTGGATCGTGAGCTGTTACCTCAAGCTGGAGCCGCGGGATCGGATCCGCGGGAAGTACCTCATCAAGCTGAAGAACCGGGTGCGGGACGTCATCGAAGCGCTGCCCGCGGAAGGCCTGACCCGCGCGGAGTCGGAGCAGGTCGTGGACGACCTCCGTCGAATACAGACCATGCTGCAGCGCCCCGATGCGCTGCCGTCCACGCAGGGGCTCGCTGTCTTCGCCTGCAAGCCGCTCGGCCTGTTCGAGGTGATCCCGCTTCCGCGGGTGCACCGCTCGCGCCTGCTGGTGGACCGGACCCCGCTGGTCCGGGAGCTCGCCGCCCTCGAGGACGAAGTGGGAAGGCTGCTGGCGGCGGTCGTCGACAAGACCGGGGCGTCGGTGTACGAGGTGACGGCCTTCGCCTGCCGGAAGCTCACCGACGTCGCGGCCACACCGCGCCGGGGCGGCCGGTTTCACATGAACCGCGGGGATGCGCCCGGCGCGGGCGAGCACGGGTTTCACAACCGGTTGCGGCACGAACGGGAGCAGCTCCTGGCTGCGGTCGCGTCCCGGCTTTTCGACATCGACCGGCGGGAGCCGGTGCGGGGCATCATCCTCGCCTCGGGCGGTACGGAAGCCGAATCCCTCAAGATGTTTCTGCATCCGTACGTGGCCGGCAAGGTGGTGGGCACCGTGAAGCTCCAGCGGCGAGGGCTCTCGGACTCCCAGATCCAGGCCGCGGTGCTGGAAGCGCGGGAAGAGTTCGAGCGGAAGCTGGAACGCCACCTGGTCGCGGAGATGCTCCTGGGGCAGGGATCCGGGTGGTCGGTGAACGGCATCGGCTCCACGCTCGAGGCGCTGACGAACGGTCAGGTACGGACCCTGCTCATCCGCGCGGACGCGAGCGTGCCCGGATTCCGCTGCGCCGCCACCGGCCGCCTCAGCCTGAGCGCCAAGGACTGCAAGGGGCTGGGCAACGCGGTTCCGGTTCCTGATGTCATCGACGACGCGATCGAGGAAGCTCTGCGGCAGCGGCTCGACCTCGACGTGGTTTTCGAGCCCGACGCGGCCGAGACGATCAACGGACTGGCGGGGCTGTTGAGGTTTCGGTAACCCGAAGGGAGTGTGGAGAGGGAGGGAATCGGCGGCCCCTCGCCATCCCCAGCTCCCTACTCCTCATTCCTGCTCCCTGATCACAGGACCACGCATGCCGAGAACGAACACACGCCCCATCCGGGTGCTGGTTGCCAAACCCGGCCTGGACGGACACGATCGCGGCGCCAAAGTCGTCGCGGCCGCGCTGCGGGACGCCGGCATGGAGGTGATCTACACCGGGCTTCATCAGACCCCGGAGATGATCGCGACCGCCGCCGTCCAGGAGGATGTGGACGTGGTCGGGTTGTCCATTCTCTCCGGCGCGCACATGACCCTGTTCCCGCGGGTGCGGAAGCTGCTGGACGAGATGGGCCGCAAGGACCTGCTCATCACCGGAGGCGGAATCATCCCCAGGGAAGACATGGAGGCCCTCGAACAGCAGGGAATCGGTCGGCTCTTTGGTCCCGGCACACCGACCACCGACCTCATCCAGTACATCAACACCTGGGCAGCCCAACACCTTGAGCACTAGGAAAGCAGCCCCGGGCGGGTCGGCCGCCGCGCGGCCATCCCGGCTGCGCGCGCTCACCGACGAGTATCTGGCGCTCGCCGCGCGGCTCCGCGAGGGAGGCGGGGCGGCGCGCGTCGAGAAGATGCACGCGCAGGGAAAGCTCTCCCCACGCGAACGGGTCGAGCGCCTCCTCGATTCCGGGACCACCTGGGTGGAAGTCGGGCTCCTGGTGGCGTGGGATGCCTACGGCGGGCAGGCTCCCGGTGCGGGCGTCATCACCGGTGTCGGCGTCGTCGAAGGGCGTGAGGTGGTGGTCGTCGCCAACGATGCCACGGTCAAGGCCGGCGCCTGGTGGCCGGAGACCATCGGCAAGATCCTCCGCGCCCAGGAGATCGCGATGCGGCAGCGCATCCCGATCATCTACCTGGTCGACTCCGCCGGGGTGAATCTGCCGTATCAGGGGGGAGTCTTCCCCGGACAATACGGCGCCGCCCGGATCTTCTACTACAACTCGATCATGCGCCGGTATCTCCATGTGCCCCAGATCGCCGCGGTGATGGGAAGCTGCGTGGCGGGCGGTGCATACTTGCCGGCGCTCTCCGACGTCATCTTCATGGTGGACGGCACGAGCTTCATGGGGCTCGGCGGAGCCAACCTCGTCAAGGGCGCCACCGGCCAGACCGTCGACAGCGAATCGCTCGGCGGGGCCCGGACCCACACCCAGGTGAGCGGCGTCGCCCACTACCGGGCCGACAATGATGCGGACTGCCTGGCGCGGATCCGCGCCTACGTCGGTCGGTTGCCGGTCGTCGACGGGATCCGCCACCGCCTGGCCGAGCCGGCTCCGCCCACGCGACCCGTCACCGATCTCTACGAGCTGCTTCCCCAGGACCATCGCATGTCCTACGACATGCATAAGGTGCTCTCCTGCGTACTCGACGGCGGTC
>Ga0268386_10002304_pt1 | contig 13521 bp, 10 predicted proteins | sample RVTome_15_FD_200260 | JGI IMG/M metagenome (GOLD analysis project Ga0268386, IMG submission 200260) | Soil microbial communities from uranium-contaminated site in the Upper Colorado River Basin, Wyoming, United States - RVT150D86... ...
CGACCGTCGCGATCTCCTCCCCGGCGGCCGGCGCCTCGGTGTCCGGATCGGTGCCGGTGGTGGCCGATGCGAGCGATAACCAGACCGTCGGCTCGGTCCAGTTCTTCGTGGACGGAGCGAGCATCGGCACCGACCCCGACGGGTCCAACGGGTGGTCGGTCAACTGGAACACCGTCTTGGCGGGCAACGGCGACCACGACCTGACGGCCACCGCGGCCGACCAGTCCGGCAACCTGGGGACCTCGACGGTCGTGTCGGTCGCCGTCGACAACCCGACCACCCAGACGCTGGACGTCGCCGTGGCGGCGAGCTCGGATGACGCCGAGCAGAAGACCAGCAACGACAGCACCCGGATCAACAGCTCGGATCTGGAGCTCGTCACCGACAAGAACATCATCCAGGTGGTCGGGATGCGGTTCACCGGCATCACCGTGCCCCAGGGGGCCACGATCACGAACGCCTACGTCCAGTTCCAGGCGGGCGCTGCCAACGCGGAGGCCACCAACCTCGTCGTGCGCGGCGAGGCTGCAGACGATCCACCCACCTTCACCACGAAGAGGTCCAACATCTCGAACCGGCCGGTGACGGCTGCGTCCGTCGCGTGGTTGCCTCCCGCGTGGATCGGCGGGGCTCGAGGTGTCGATCAGCGAACCTCCAACCTGAGCGTGGTGCTCCAGGAGATCGTGAACCGCGCGGGGTGGTCGCCGGGCAACGCCGTCGTGCTGATCGTCACGGGCAGCGGTCTGCGGAAGGCCGAGGCATTCGACTCCGACGGTGGGCCTGCGCTCGCTCCAGTCTTGCACATCGAATTCTCGCTCTCGTGAGGGTCGCGCTCGCGCGAACCGTCGTCGGGCTGGCGCTGCTCCTGCAGATCAGCGCCGCGCCGTCCCTGGACGCCGAGACGAGGGTGTGGCGCGCACCGACCGATCCCGCGGACGCGGTCGCGAGCCGCGGTCGCGACGTCCGCGGCGGTCGATGCGAGCGTTGGGTGGCGCCCGGAGGGGACGACGGCGATGCCGGCTCGGCGAGCCGGCCGTGGGCGACGCTCGAGCATGCCGTCGAGCGCGTGCCCGATGACCGGTGCACGGTGTGGTTCGAAGACGGCGTCTACGTCGGACACAGCGAGGTTGAGCGGGGGTTCGACACACGAACGACCTTCCGGGCCGTCCACCGGTACCGCGCCGTCCTGGAGTCGATGCGCGAGGTGCTCGACATCGGGGGCGCGAGCTCCATCACGTTCCGAGGGTTCGAGCTTCGGCACGCGGGCCCCGGCGCGTCTGGCCTGGTCGTCTACATGGACGATCGCGAAACGGACCACATCACCTTCCGCGACAACATCTTCCACGACTCGTACGACAACGACCTCCTCAAGATCCTCAGCGGACCGAGCGCGATCGTCGTCAAGGGCAACGTGTTCTACAACCAGGGCGACGGCGAGGAACACATCGATGTCAACGGCGTGACCAATGTGCGGATCGAGGACAACATCTTCTTCAACGACTTCGCCCGGAGCGGTCGCGAGGACCCGGGTTCGACGAAGCACTACGTCGTCGTCAAGGACAGCAACGCGAACGAGGACGGCCGGCTCGGAAGCCGTCGCGTCCTCATCCGCCGGAACGTCTTCATGAACTGGGAGGGTGGCTTCGAGAGCTTCCTCGTCGTCGGTCTGGACGGCAAGCCCTACCTCGAGGCGAGGGACGTCCGGATCGAGAACAACCTGCTGATCGGGAACACGGGCAACGAGATGGACGCCGCCTTCAGCGTGTACGGGGCGAGGGACGTGGCGTTCGTCAACAACACGGTCGTCGGCGACCTTCCGGGGCGCGAGTACGCGTTCCGCGTCGACAGCAAGGACGAGAACCCTCGGAACCGGAACATCCTCTTTGCCAACAACATCTGGGTCGATCCGACCGGCACGATGGAGGAGTTCTCCGACGGAGAGCCCTCGAACACGATCGACCTCGTGCTCGACAACAACCTCTACTGGAACGGCGGGAGCCGCATCCCGAGCGGCGAGCTGGTCAGCCCTCTCAGCGACGACGACCGGCACGTGGTCCGCGATCCGGGGCTCGAGGCCGACCAGAGCGACCTCGTCGTCGCCTTCTGGACGGGCTCGTCCTTCTTGAGCGGCGAGAGCTCGATCAGAGCGGAGTTCGTGCGCCTGGTGATGGCGTACGGCAGCATCCCGGCGACGAGCCGGGCAGTCGGCAGGGCCCTTCCCCCCCAGGCGCCCGCCGACGACATCCTCGGCAACGACCGCGATCGCAGACCCGATCTCGGCGCGTTCGAAGCGGCGCGATGAGCCGCGATCGGCGCCGCCGCCTACGAACCGCCTGCGTCGACCGGCGTAGGGATCCTACGCTCGGTACGAGATGTGGGTGCGGTCTGCCCCCGTTACGGTCCCTCAGATGATGCAGGCGCGCGCCGGGAACCGTCCCAGACCTGCCCTCCATGTGGAGCCCAGCGCCGTTCACATCGTGCGGTCGCTCGATGTGACGCGATGGTCTGCCTTCGTCGACGGCCGCCCGGACGCAAGCATCTTCCACACGGTGGAGATGCATCGCGCGTTCGCCGAGGCGGACCGCTATCGACCGGTTGTGTGGGCGGCGGTCGATGGTGGGGGCGAGATCCGCGCACTGCTGACGCCCGTCGAGATCTCGACGCTCGGTCGCCCCTTCCGGTCCCTCACCACCCGATCCGTCGCGTTCGCCGGCCCGCTCCTCGCATCGGATGAGGATCGAGGGGAAGCCCTCGAGACACTGCTGCGTGCCTATCAGCGCGTGAACAACCGCTCGTCGACGTTGACGGAGGTCCGAAACGTTGCCGACCCAACCGACGCTGCATCGTCGTTCGCCGCGTGCGGGTTCGAGCATCAAGCGCATCTCAACTTCCTCGTTGACCTGTCGTCGCCCGAAGAGGAGCTCTGGTCGCGGGTTGCCCAGAGCGCCAGACGCAACATCCGAAAGGCGCGACGCGAGGGCGTCACGATCGAGGAGGCGGCTGAGAGCTCCGAGATCCGGGAGGGATACGAGGTGCTCCGAGATGTGTACCACCGGATCCGCGTGCCGCTCCCGGACCGATCCCTCTTCGCGGCATGCCATCGGATCCTGGGGCCGATCGGTCGCTTCAAGGTTCTGCTCGCCCGGCGTGCCGGTCGGACGGTCGGGGTCCTCACGCTCCTCCTCCACAACGAGGTCATCACCTACTGGTACACGGGCACCGTGCGCGGATCCGCATCCACCCAGGCTGGCGACCTCCTGGTTTGGCATGCCATCGCCTCAGGCCACGCGGCCGGCTATCGAACCCTCGACTTCGGGGGTGCAGGTGTGCCCAACCAGCCCTACGGGGTCCGTGACTTCAAGGCGAAATACGGCGGCCGCCTCGTGGACTTCGGACGTGAGGTGTGGGTTCCGTCTGCCCTCCGGCTCCGGATCGCGAAGGCCGGGTACGAGGCGACCCGGCGGTTCCTGTGAGCAATCCTCTCTTGGTCGCGGCTCGAGGCAAGGGCTACGCCAACGTCGCGCGGCGGGCGAAGATCATCGGTGCCCGATACGGCGTGGACCCGCGCCGGATGGAACGTCGGCTCGAGGACGTGCTCGGCATCGTCCAGCGATATGACTGCAGCGCAACCCTTCCCGTAACTGCCGCCGCAGCCGCGCGACATCCGGATGTCATCGCCCGGTGCGCACGGCGCGGCATCGAGTTCGCGGTTCACGGCTATTACCACGTGGATCACGGGGCTCTTCTCGCGGCCGATCAGGTGGACCAGCTCCGGAGGGCCCGGCGGCTGCTCGAGACCATCGGCGTCCCCGCCGTCGGCTTCCGCGCGCCCTACCTGCGGTGGAACGACGCTACGCTTCACGCCGTTCGCGAGAACGGCTTCCTCTACGACAGCAGTCAGGCCATGCACTGGCCGATCGATCCGGGGCTCGAGACCGATCCCTATCGACGCTCGCTCGCCTTCTACGACTCCATCCCGGCCAGCGACCATCCCGTCGTCCCGTCGGCGGAGGATGGCCTCGTGCGGATCCCCGTCAGCCTCCCGGACGACGAGACGGTCCTCGATCGTCTGCAGATGGAGTCGCCGGAAGAGATCGCTCGGCTGTGGCTCGGGATCTTGCATCGGGTCCACGAGCTCGGCGAGCTGTTCACCATGCAGGTTCATCCGGAACGGATCGAGCCGTGTGCGCCGGGGATCGTCGCGGTGTTGGAGGAGGCCCGGTCGCTCCGTCCGCACGTGTGGATCGCGCGCCTGGACGAGATCGCCCGATGGTGGGTCGAACGCGCCGCCTCAGAGATATCGATCCGCGAGGGTGCCCTCGGCCGGAGTCACTTGACCGTTCGTGGGCCGAAAGGGGTCACCTTGCTGGCACGCGGCCTTGCGGTTCCGGCAGCCGAACCGTGGGCGAACGGGTACGTCCGGTTGGCCGGCACCGAGCTCGACCTGCCTGAGGGTCCCAGGCCGTTCATCGGCATCCATCCCTCCTGCCCCCAAGGGCTCGCGCGTTTCCTTCGCGAGCAGGGCTACCTGGTCGACATCACCGAGCGTCCCGACAGGAACACGACCTTCCTCGAGCGCCAGCGCTTCGCTCGAGCCGACGAGCGACCCTTGCTGGATGAGATCGAGCGTGGGGGCTTCCCGCTGCTCCGGATGGGTCGCTGGCCGGCCGGCGCCCGGAGCGCCCTGGCGATCACGGGCGATGTCGATGCGCTCACGATCTGGGACTACGGGTTCCGGTTCTTGGGCCGTTGAGGAACGTTCCGATGCAACGCATCCGACAGACGCTCGACACCACGGAGATGGCGGCTGGCCTCAGTGCGGTTCCACCGTCCGGGCGACGCCATTGCATGGTGGTCTTCGCCCGATACCCATTGACAGAGACGCGTGTCCAGCGACAGGCCGAGGCGCTCGTCGATGCCGGCTACGCCGTCGATGTCATCTGCCTCCGCGATCGCGGCGAGCGTCCGAGGGAGCGGTACCGCGGCGTGGAGATCCACCGTCTCCCCATGCGTCTGGACAAGAGGAGCCTCGGGCATCAGTTGCTCGCCTACGCGCGCTTCTTCGTCCTCGCAACCGCCCGGCTGACCGCGCTTCAACTGCGGCACCGCTACCACACGGTGCAGGTCCACAACCTGCCCGACTTCATGGTCTTCTGCGCCCTCGTGCCCAAGCTCCAAGGCGTTCCCGTCATCCTGGACCTGCACGACCTGATGCCGGAATTCTTCGCCGGCAGGTTCGGCGCCGACCGGCATCGGTGGCTCGGGATGCTGATCCGGTGGCAAGAGCGGCTGGCCTGCGGCTTCGCCGACCAGGTCCTGACGGTCAGCGAGCACTGGCGGCGGGCCCTCCTCGAGCGAGGTGTCGAAGCGGATCGGTGCAGCGTCGTCATGAACGTCGCCGACGAGCGCATCTTCACGCGTCGCCGCCGTCCGTCACGCGTGGGTTCGTTCGAGCTGCTCTACCACGGCACCGTGACCAGGCGGTATGGACTCGACCTGGCGATCCGAGCCGTGGACGAGGTCCGGCACGAGATCCCGGGGATCCGGCTGACGATCCTGGGCAAAGGGGATGACATGCCGGCCCTGACAGACCTTGTCCGACGGCTCAACCTGCAGGACCGCGTCGATCTGCGCGACGGATTCGTCCTGGCCGGAGACCTCCCCGACCTGATCGCAAGGGCGGACATCGGACTTGCGCCCTATCGCAACGACGTGTTCACCGACGGACTGCTGCCCACCAAGCTGATGGAGTACGCGGTGATGGGCCTCCCATCCGTCGCCGCTCGGACCACCGCGATCGAGGGGTACTTCCGGGATTCGATGGTCGAGTTCTTCACGCCCGGCGACCACCACGACCTGGCGCGGTGCCTCCGCGAGCTCTGGCATGACCGTGCGCGCCTCGAGCGACTGGCGCTCGGCAGCCGGAACTTCACCGAGCGCTACAACTGGACCGACATCGGGCGCGACTACGTCGAGCTGGTGGGCCGGCTCGGCGTCAGATCTGCACCGGCATCAGTCGGCTGAAGAGCTCCGTGTTGGCGTCGACCCACCTCCAGAGTCTCTCGACGCCATCACGTGCCGAGACCTGCGGCCGCCACCCCAGCTCGCGCTCCGCCTTCGCGATGTCGCTGATGTACACGGGCTGGTCGCCGGCTCGCCATTCGCGGTAGTCGACGGCGATCGTGCGCCCGGCGAGCTCCTCGAGTATGGGTCCGAACTCCGCCCACACGGCAAGCGTGTTCGCGGGACCGCCACCGATGTTGTAGATCTGTCCCGAGGACCGGTCGATGTTGGTGGCTGCGGCGTCGTAGGCCTCGAGCAGGTCATCGATCCACAGCACGTCACGTACCTGTTTCCCGTTCCCGTAGATCGAGATCGGGACACCCAGCCTCGAGGCGATGCAGAAGAACGCGAGCCATCCTTGGTCCTCCTGACCCATCTGGCGCGAGCCGTAGATGCACGACTGGCGCAGCACCACCGTCCGCAGGTCGTAGATCCGGGCATAGTCGCGCACGTACTGGTCTCCCGCTCCCTTGGAGCACCCGTACGGCGAATGGAAATCCAGGGGCTGCTCCTCCGAGATCCCGACCCGATCCGCGTACCGGTAGCGCGTGTCCTCTTCAACGATCTGGACCGACTCCATCCCGCCGTACACCTTGTTGGTCGAGGCGTACAGCAGCACCGCCTCCGGCGCCGAAAGCCGGACCGCCTCCAGGACGTTGAACGTCCCGAGGGCGTTGACCTCGAAGTCCTGGCGCGGATCTCGGAGCGAGATGGTCACCGCGACCTGGGCCGCCAGGTGGTAGACGCGGTCCGTATCAGGCGCCAAGGCGTCGCGAAGACCGCCCGGGTCGCGGATGTCCCCGTGAACGATCCTCAGGCGGTCCCCGTGGCGCGAACGCAGCCAGTCGATGTTGCCCCTCGTCCCTTCGCGGGAGAAGTTGTCGAACGCCACGACCTCATCTCCTTGCGAGAGGTGGCGGTCCGCGACGTTGGCTCCTACGAATCCGGCACCTCCGGTGATGAACACCTTCATCGTCCGCTCCTTTCGTGTCGATGCGCGATCAACCTCGTCATCTCGGGGGCCCCCGCGTGCCGCCCGTTGCCGTCGTCCGTCCCTCCGGCACCGCCCGAGACCATCGACTCGAGCTGCCGTAAGCGTGCGGTCCACTCGGCGCGTTGCTGGTCACGGAACCTCGGGATCTCCGCGGCGAGCTCCGATGCCCGGTCGACGGCGTCTCGGACCCCTGCGGCGATGCCCTCGGGGGTCGGCTCGACGAACACCGCTCCCGCGGCGAACAGCTCGCGCAGATAGGGGTAGTCCGAGGTGACCAGCGGCTTGCCGACGGCGATCGCCTCGCAGCCGGCGAGCTGGAGGGTGTGATCGCGCGTCGTCAGAACGAGCACCGCGTCCACGCCTCGCAACAGTCCGAGGTACTCGCGGTTGGAATCCAAGAACCCGGTGAACGTCACGTTCGCGGGCGCCGCGGCGACGAGCTCGGGAACCCGGGTCGTCTCCCCCGTGACGTGGAAGTGGATCTCCGGGAGCAGCGCCGCCGCGGCAAGGATCGCGTCGACCGGCTCGTCGGCGGCGAAGGTGCCGAGGAAGGCGACGTTGACGCCGGGCTCGAGCGGGTACGGCGCGGCCTGCGGAAGCTCGAGGAACGGGTCGTACATCACCAAGGCGTGTGCGCCCCAGGACCGGATGAGGGACGCCCAGTGCTCATTGGTCGCGATGTTCGTGACGGCGTGACGGGCGATGAGCTTCTGCGCCGGCAGCGCCCAGTTCCATGCGGGCCCGAACGCGGCGCTGTGATGCTCGATGACGTAGCGCGCGCCCGTGAGGACCCGGTACAGGTCGACCACCAGTCCGCAGACGAAGGGCGGGTTCTGCACGTGCACCGCCGAGGGCCGATCACGGAACAGGACCCACAATGTGCGGACGGCCTGCAGGACGTATTTGAAGGGCGCGTGGGCCGGCGACTGGAACTTGAGGTAGTGGATGCAGTGCAGGGTCCCGTCGAGCTCACGAGCGAACATCTCGCTCCTGCGGCTGTACGGGGCCCAGGAGATCATCGCCCACCCGCCGCGTCGGCGAACGCGGGCGCTCATCGAACCGCCACTTCGCGGTCGAGCCGATCTGGCCAAAGGGTCGACACGAACCGGCCGACGTTCTGCTCGACATCGAACCGGTCCTCGACGGTCCGTCGTCCTTCGTCGCCCATCCTCCCTCGCAGCGCCGGGTCATCGAGCAGGTGAGCGATCGCGTCGGCAAGTGAGGCGGCGTCGCCCGGTGGGACGATCGACCCGTTCACCCGGTCGGAAACCAGTTCCCGGATCGCCGGGAGATCGGTGGACACGACCGGGACGCGCATCGCCATGGCTTCGGCGATGGCGTTCGGGATCCCGTCGACGTCGCCGTCGCGGGTACGGACGCAAGGGAGCACGAAGACGGCTGCCTGTGCGTACTGCTCCAGGACCCGATCGTGCGGCAGCGCCCCGCAGAGCGTCACGAGGCCTTCCAGCGCCAAGCGGCGCACGGATGCGCGCAGTTCATCGGATTGGGGCCCGTCACCGACGATGCGGCACTCGAACCGATATCCGCGGTCCCGGAGCTCCGCGCACGTGGCGATCAGGTCCGCGAATCCCTTCCGAGCGACGAGCTGACCAACCGCGAGCACCACCGGGATCCCTTCGACGCGGCGCTGCGGTATCGCGTACTCGGTGAGGTCGAGACCATGCGGGACGTGGGTGATCTTCGGGGCGAGATCGTCGCCGACGAGCGACAGGACGTGAACCCGGTTGTGCTCCGTGCACGTGGCGACGTGTCGAACCTGCTCGATCTTCTCTCGGAGGAGAACGGGTTGCACGAAGACGTCCAGGCTCGCGTGGATCGAGAGGCTGTACGGCTTGGCGAGGAGCCGCGCCGCGACCATCGCGATCGTGGCCGCTCGATCGGCGAAGTGCGCGTGGAGCTCGTCGAAGCCGCGATCGCGGACCAGGTAGGCCGCGTAGACACCCTCGCCGACATGCAGGACGGTCTTCAGACGGCTTCGGAGCGTGGGATGCGGACGCGTCAACAGGTAGATGAACGTGGAGAGGAGGCGACCCGGGCGACGCGTCAAGAAGAACAGATGGCTGAGGATGAGGTCGCGCCACGCAACCGGCAGCAGGTACCGGACACCCCGCTGGAGCGCCCGCTGCTCGGAGGACAGCGGGACCTCCGCGCCCGGGCGTCGAACGGCGACGATCCGAACGTCGGCACCCCAGCGGCGAAGGATGCGGACCTCGCGATCGATGAACGTCGTCGTCAGAAGCGGGTAGGTGCCGATGATGTACACCAGCCGCAAGCGGGTGTCGCCCCTGCGCCCCTCCACGTCAGGACACCGTCGATCCGACGAGGTCGCCGACGTTCTGCCCTGGCGACGGAGGTCGCTTCGTGGAGTACCGGTGAACGATCGATGCGATCAGCCCGAGCGTCATCCACCACATCCCGAGGCCGAAGGGCACCAGCATCCTCGAGAAGTTGTTGACGACCACGTAGGCAAGGAGGACGAACCACAGGGTGGCCAGGAGTCGACGGTCGAGGAAGCCGGACATCGGCAGGATGAGGCTTCGCGACATCGACCTCACGAGCCAGTAGGCGATCGGCCCAACGAACAGGAGGAAGCCGACGATCCCTTGCTCGGCGAGGATCGTGAGATAGGTGTTGTGAGATGCATGATCCTTGACGGGTGAGTACAGATCGCCGACCTGCGACTGGAATTGCCGGTCGAAGCGATCGAAGTTCTCGTACCCCCACCCCACGAGCGGTCGCTCCTCGAACATCCGGAACGCCGCCACCACGACGGGGAGACGACTCAGCGCGGATTCCTCCGCCTGCTCGGACAGGAACCGCTCCTGTGCGAACTGGGTCTGTCCCGCGAGCATCCCGCCGCTGAGCGCGATCAACAGGATGGGTGCGAGGAAGATCAAGAAGCGGGCAGCGAAGCGCCGGTGGATGTACAGGATGCCACCGATCGTCAGGAGTCCCGCGAGCCAGTTCGCGCGCGAGAAGGTCATGAAGACCATGAACATCGTCAGCACCAGCACGAGCGCCCCGCAGACGCGGGCAAGTCGGCTGCGTGACTCGAGCGCGGCGTGGAACAGTAGGGTCCCGCAGAACAAGACGGTCGTGCCGAACAGGTCCGGCGTCCGGAGAGACCCGGTGGTCCGCTCACCGACGTGACTCGACCAGTCGGCGGGCAGGAGGGCCGGCGCCGTCCACGAGACGAGGCCGATCACGGACTGAGAGATCAGCACGAAGATCATGGCCGGAACGAGCCATCGCAGATCCCGCTCGGTCGGCTCGAGGAGCCTCACGATGAGGTAGAGACACATCGGCGCAGCGACGCGGTCGTACAGCAAGATCGCGTTCGCGATCGCGGTGCTCGACGTGTACGCGATGGAGACCGCGGTGGCGACGAGGTATCCCCCCATCAGCAACTCCGGCCATCCGAGGCGGGGACGTCGTATCGCCGTCAGACCGGCCACCGCGCTGACCGCCAGGACGAGAAGCGTCAACAACGGGAGCCCGCGATGGACGAGCCAGAACACCTTCCGCAAGGTTTCGTTGCTCGTTTCGACCACGAGCGGCGTCAGCAGTAGCCACACCGAGATCGTGGCGAGCGGGTACCGGTGGAGGACGACGAAACCCGGCACCGCGAGCAGCAGACCGACGGCGACGTACCACAGGCCGTTCGCAACGAGATAGGCGATCACGAGGCCCGCGAACGCAGCGAACGCGAGCCATAGTGATTGGCTGACCATCGGTCGCAACGGCCTGCGCGAAAGGGCGGAAGCTCCGAGGCGAACGCTCGGCGAGATCACGTGAGCGCCTCCTTCTCGACCAGCCGATACGCGGGAACGGGACGTCCAACCCGGTTCCTCACCTTCTCCCGGCCCCGCCACGCGACGAGGCGCGCGAGCTCGATGGGAAGACTGCCGGCCGAGAACCGGAGGCGCTGCACCCAACCGAGGTCCAACGGCTCGACCGGATATCGGAAGGCCCGCATCTCGTGCTGAGCGACCATCTGGATGAACGCGATCTGGCGGGGAGAGAGCACCTTGCGGAACCGGCCGATCGACCCCGTCGAGATAACCCCAGGATCGCGTTCCCCGTACGAGCTGTTGCTGCCCTTCTCCCGGAACGTCGGAGCGCCTTGCATCGAAAGCATCTCGGGCGTGTACTCCTCGTCGATGAAACGGCAGATGTCCCGCATCTCCTCTTCCGGCGTTGCGGCCAACGCCTCGTAACGCACGACGCGGTATCGCCCGGCGAACCGCTCCTCGTTCCGGATCGCCAGCCGCGCCGAGGCGAGCCACTCGGCCGTCCCCGCTCCCGCACCGCCGCGCCGGACCTTCCACCGCGTGAGTGAGGAGGCGAACCGGTCACGAGGGTCGCGCATCATGTGGAGGATCCGGGCGCCGGGGTAGGCGGCCAGGATCGGCTCCGTGTAGCGCTCGGTGTTCAGGGACTTGTCGCCCCATCTTGGCTTGCCCAGACGCTCGGCGTGCTGCTCTTCCAACAGCGCGAACAGGCGCGCGTACGAGCGCTCGCCGGCGAGGAAGGTGCGACGGAGCCGACCGAAGTCGGGCTCGAGCTTGACCAGCCGCTTGTACCGAGACATCACGTCGAGGCAGCGGTCCAGGTTGCCCGGATCCTTCAAGTCCCCGTACTGGTCGTAGAAGTGTGTCCACAGGTTCGTCCGGCGCGTCATGGCGATGTTGGGGTGCGAGGCCAGCAACGCGTAGATCAGGCTGGTCCCGCTCCGCTCGAGGCCGGCGACGAAGATGGGCCCTCGCTCCATGGCTACCTCAGCCGCCCGATCACGCTCGGCCAGTGCCGCGTCCCGAACGCTCGGCCGGCGGCCATCGCCGCCATGTCGATCGGCCGTCCGATCGCCGAGGAGGACCCGCGGGGGGCCAGGTTCGCGGGGACGGGATACTCCAGGAGAAGCAGCTCGCGCTTCGCATGGCCCTCGATGAAGGCCGCCGGCGAGCGGCGGGGCTCCCCCGCACCTCCTTCGCCTGCGGGCGTGTCGAAGCGGACCTCGTCGAGCGCCTCCGCCATGCCATCGAGGAAGTCCTCGCCGAGGAAGGCGCACACTCCCCGAACGGTCGCTTCGGGATGCGCGGCCAGGTTCTCGTACCGCACCACCCGGTAGCGATCGGCGTAGCGGCGGCGGTTCCGCTCGGCGAGCTCGGCGGACCGACGCCAGATCGCGGTCTCCCACCCCACCTTGCCGGGTCGCTGCCGACGGCCGTTCACGACCGCTCCAGCGACGCGGGGATCGCGGATCATCTGGATCATCCGAGCCTTCGGGAACGACTCGAAGATCGGATCGGCGAAGCGCTCCACCGATCCCAGCTGGTCGCCCCACCGGCGCTTCCCGAGTCGCTCCGCATGGTGCTGGTGGAACAGACCGAAGAGATGGCCGTACGTCGCGGGACCCGTCAGGAACTCTCGACGGACCCGATCCACGTCCGGTGCCAGGGACCGCACGCCTTCATCGCGCGAGAGGGCTGTGAGGCACCGATCGAGGTTGCGAGGACGACCGAGGTCGCCGAAGCGTCCGAAGTAGCGTCGCCACAGGTAGGTCCTTCGGGTCATCGAGATCTCCGGATGTGAACCCAGGACGATGCGCAGCTGGGTCTTTCCGGAGTGGGCGAGTCCTCCGATGAAGATCGGGCCGCGTTCGGCGTTCATCGCGACGCTCCGATCGGAACGTCGACGACGGTCCGCGGATCGGGTGTCGGTCCGAAGGTCGCAGGGAGTCGGTGCTGGAGCCCGCTCAGCGCGCGCCAGGCGACCATGCGGCCGGCTTGGCTCGGCCAGTCGACCGCTGCGAACCGGAGCCGGTCGCGGGCCGTGAGGTCGATCGGCGTGGGCTCATATCCGTGCGCACGCATCCGGCGCCCGGCGTGCAGCTGCATGAACGCGAGCTCGCGCGGCGGCACCCGGCCGCGGAAACGCCCGATGAAGCCATCCGACAGCGGCACGTCCGTGGTCGAGGAACCCGACGTCGCCAGCAGCCGCGATCGTCGTTCGGGCGCGCCTTCCATCGCGAGCATCTCCGGCACGAACCGCTCGCCGAGGAATCGGCAGACCTCCCCCAGCGTCTCCTCGGGCCGAAGCACCAGGTCCTCGAACCGCACGACCATGTACCTGGCGGGGTGGCGACGCCGGCCACGCTCCGCCAACTTCACGGACGTCATCCAGCGAGCGGTCGCGCCCCCGGCACCGCCTCTGCCCCGCGGTGAGCGGGCCACCGCTGCCTCGTACCGGTCGCGAGGGTCACGGATCATGTGAACGATCTGCACGCCTGGATGGCCTGCGAAGAGCTCGCTCGTATAGCGCTCGACGAGGCCGGTCTGGGCGCCCCAGCGGGGTTTCCCCTGTCGTTCGGCGAAGTGGCGCAGGAACAGCTCGAACAGGCGCGCATACGTGGGCGGTGCCTCGAGCAACTCGCGCCGGATGCG
>Ga0268386_10002305_pt1 | contig 13520 bp, 10 predicted proteins | sample RVTome_15_FD_200260 | JGI IMG/M metagenome (GOLD analysis project Ga0268386, IMG submission 200260) | Soil microbial communities from uranium-contaminated site in the Upper Colorado River Basin, Wyoming, United States - RVT150D86... ...
TCAACGTCGCGAGTCCTGCCGCCATCGCGAGCGGATTGCCGGACAGTGTGCCGGCCTGGTAGACGGGTCCGTCAGGCGCAAGAAGGGCCATAACGTCGGCCCGGCCGCCGAAAGCCGCCGCGGGCAAGCCGCCCCCCATGATCTTGCCGAGCGTGGTCAGGTCCGGGCGAATTCCATACAGCCCTTGCGCACCGCCTTTCGCCACGCGAAATCCTGTCATGACTTCATCGAAGATCAGCAGTGCGCCGCTTCGGTCGCATTGCTCCCGCAAGCTTTCCAGGAATCCCTCTCGAGGAGGCACCAGGTTCATGTTTCCGGCGACCGGTTCCACGATGACGGCCGCGATTCTCTCGCCCAGCTCATTGAATGCCTGCTCAACGTCGTCGACGTTGTTGTATTCGAGCGTGATCGTATGCTCCGCAAGCGAAGCCGGAACTCCGGGAGAGCTCGGCACGCCCAGCGTGAGAGCGCCGGAGCCCGCCTTGATGAGCAGCGAATCCGAATGGCCGTGATAGCAGCCGTCGAACTTGACGACCTTGTCACGGCCGGTGAACCCGCGAGCCAGCCGGATCGCGCTCATGGTTGCCTCGGTACCCGAGTTCACCATTCGCACGCGCTCGATGGATGGCAGCAACTCGCAGATCTTTCTTGCAAGGTCGGTTTCCCGAACGGTCGGAGCGCCAAAGCTCAAGCCCTCCTTCGCGGCGCAGCACACCGCCTCGACCACGGCCGGGTGCGAATGCCCGAGGATCATCGGGCCCCATGATCCGACGTAGTCGATGAGATTCCTGCCGTTTTCAGTTTCGAGCCACGCACCGCGAGCACGCCGGATGAACAGCGGCTCGCCGCCAACCGCGGCGAACGCACGCACTGGCGAATTCACGCCCCCGGCAATGTACTTCCTGGCATCCTCGATGAGAGTCACACGAACATTCCTCTTAATTCACGCGCATGCTACCGAAGCTCTGAGGAGCGCGATACCCTGCGGCTCATCCTGCTAGAATGGCCCCGAATTTCGGGCAGGCTGTGACGAGACCGGCGCGTTATGAAAACCTACATGTGTCTCATTTGCGGGTTCATCTTTGACGAGGCGGAGGGCGATCCCGAAGGCGGCATTCCGCCGGGCACCCGTTGGGACGACGTGCCCTTGTCCTGGCGATGTCCCGATTGCGGGGCGGGGAAGGAGGACTTCGAAATGGTCGAGGTGTGACATTGCGGCGTTCATGAATAATGCCCGAACTATTGTGACTGCGACGGTGGTTGTCGGAGTTGTTGGATCTCGCGGCCGCGTTTGGTCAGTAGTGCCGGGACGCCGTCTTCGCCGATGAGGTGCAGTGCACCGACGACGATGAGGTAGTCGTCGTCGTCGTCCAGCAGCTCCTCGATTTTCTTGAGCCAGTTCAGGTTTCGCTCGACGACGATCGTACTGTACAGTTCCGGATACCGCTTCATCTCATCCAGCATATTGTCTTCCATGAAGGCGATATCGCCGTGTCGCCATGCGTGGACCAGCTCGTCCATGATTTTCTGGATGTCGACGCTTTCTTTCAGTGACTGAAGAAGCAGAGCCCTCTGGGATTCCAGGGACATGCTGTCGAGAAATTCAAGTTGTTCGCGAATCGTCTCGAGGCCGATAATTTCCTTGTTGTCGCCCACGGCCTTCTCCATCAGGTGATTCTCGATCCCGAAGAGAGGGTTAAACCCTATCCGGGCCAGCATCAATTGTTCCACGGTAATGGCGGCAAGCCACGGCTCGGACTTGCCAAGCATCGTCAGCGGGATCTCGGCGCTGTTCGCAAGCGCTTCGGCTTCGGCATAGCGCTCAGGACCCATCAGGTCACTCAAGCTTCGGTCATCCTGGATGAGCCCGAGTTCGTTCACCAAGGATTGCGCTTCCACTGGATCGATATCGTCCATATCAAGCTCCATGATGAGCGTTTCCGCTTCCCCGTACGCTTCATCAATGATGGATGGCAGCGGGTGATCGGCCGCGCGCAGCAGGTGCACGGACCCAAGCAGATAGACGCTGTTCGTCTCACCGTCGAGCTTCCACATCGAAACAGCGTGGCCACGGTCCTGTGCTGCCGAGGACAGCCACACTGCCAGGACGAGCCAGCCAACTACGCCGGCGCCTCGTGCCATCGGTGAAGACGCATTTTTATTGTTGTGATTCATTGCCCTCGCCCTGCGGGTTCAGATCCAGACCAGTTCGGTATCGACATGCCCGTCGGCGTGCAATTCAAGCCGCCTGTAGGCAGGTGGCTTGTCGTCGAGGGAGAAGGAATCGCTGCCGAGGGCAAACTGCCGGCAGGTCGACGGGGTATTGATGATTCTCACAGAGCCGTAGTTCCTGTCGAATGCCTGGTGCACGTGTCCGGAGACTACCAGCTTCACCTTTTGTGAGGCGGTGACCCGCTCAAGGAATTGCTCGCGGTTCTGCAAAATCAGTTCATCCAGCCAGCGGCTGCCCACCGGCAGGGGAGGATGGTGAAGGCAAACCATGACGTGCGCTGCATGGGTCGTCTCGATAAGGTCGCCGAGACGGTTCAGCTCGTTCTCGTCAACATGGCCGGCGGCGCTTCCTTCCATGCAGCTGTCGATACCGGCAATCAACCAGTTACCGGACTCCAGCGTGCTACAGTAGTGAAACGGCTCGTTCTGCAGCGCCTCGCGCATGAGGTCGCGAATATCGTGGTTGCCGGGCACGCAATACACGGGCAGGCCGATCGTCGCCATCGTGCTGCAAAAGCGCTCGTACGCGCCTCGCGTGTCGTCCTGTACGAGATCGCCGGTTACCTGCACGTGATGCGCAGGCCAGTTCGAATCCTTGAAATGCTCGAGCACACGCAGCAGGGTGTCGTAAGTCACCCTGCCGCGCAGGCTTCCATCCGCTTCCGCGAACAAATGCGGGTCCGTGAGATGCAGAACCCGAACCGGATCGTTGATCGTCTGAATCGCGTCAGCCTGCCGTCACGTAACTGTCAATAGCGATAATGGTCGGATTTGTAGGGACCTTCTTTTGAAACACCGATATATTTGGCCTGCTCGTCGGTCATTTCGGTGAGCTTCACGCCGATCCTGTCCAAATGCAGACGTGCGACTCTCTCATCGAGATGCTTCGGCAGCACGTAAACCTTGTTCTCGTATTTGGCGCTGTTCTGCCACAGCTCGATCTGCGCCAGGACCTGATTTGTGAACGAGTTGGACATGACAAAGCTGGGGTGCCCTGTGCCGCAACCGAGATTTACGAGTCTGCCTTCGGCAAGCAGGATGATGCGCTTGCCGTCGGGGAATATAACGTGGTCTACCTGCGGTTTGATGTTCTCCCACTCGTACCGTTTCAGATACGCGACGTCGATTTCGTTATCGAAATGTCCGATGTTGCAGACAATGGACTGATTCTTCATACGTTCCATCTGCGGTCCGGTGAGGACGTGGTAGTTTCCGGTCGCGGTGACGATGATGTCGGCCTTGTCACAGGCCTCGTCCAGGCGGACGACGCGATACCCCTCCATCGCAGCCTGCAACGCGCAGATCGGGTCGATCTCCGTCACCCAGACGGTTGCACCGAGGCCGCGCAGGGACTGGGCGCAGCCTTTGCCGACGTCGCCATAGCCGCACACGATCGCGATCTTGCCGGCAATCATGACGTCCGTGGCGCGCTTGATGCCGTCAACGAGGGACTCGCGACATCCGTACAGGTTGTCGAATTTTGATTTGGTTACGGAGTCGTTCACGTTGAACGCAGGACAGCGCAGAGTGCCTTCCCTTTGCATGTCGTAAAGACGCTTGACGCCAGTGGTGGTTTCCTCCGAGACGCCGCGAACGTTCTTCATGGCCTCGGTGTGTTTGTCATGCATGACGAGGGTAAGGTCGCCGCCGTCGTCCAGTATCAGGTTCGGCCGCCAGCCGTCGGGGCCGTTGATCGTCTGTTCGATGCACCACCAGTATTCCTCCTCCGTCTCGCCCTTCCAGGCGAATACCGGGACCCCGCTGGCGGCAATTGCGGCTGCTGCGTGATCCTGGGTCGAGAAGATGTTGCAGGACGACCAGCGCACCTCGGCACCGAGCGCCGTGAGGGTCTCGATGAGCACGGCGGTCTGGATCGTCATGTGAAGGCAGCCCGTAAGGCGAGCGCCCGCCAGGGGCTTCTTGCCCGCGTATTCCGCGCGCAGGGCCATCAGGCCGGGCATCTCCGTTTCGGCGATGGCGATTTCCTTGCGGCCCCAGCCTGCAAGGGATATGTCCGCAACCTTGTAATCGTGCTGCTTGAGCGCAACGGCTTCGCTGCTCATGAAAACCTCCTGAATCAGAATGTCTGTATGGGTGCGACATCACGCCGCGGTCGAATGAGCGGTGAAAGTCAGGCGGCGACCGAGCCGCGCAGGGCCTCAGCTTTGTCGGAACGCTCCCAGCTCAGCTCGATGTCCTCGCGGCCGAAGTGTCCGTAGGCGGCCGTCGGCTGGTAAATGGGCCGGATCAGGTCGAGCATCTTCAGTATGCCGTAGGGCCGCAGGTCGAAATTCTCGCGTATGAGATCGATCAGGCGGCTGTCGCTTATGCGGCCGGTGCCGAAAGTCTGGACGCTGATCGAGGTCGGTGCCGCAACGCCAATGGCGTACGACACCTGGATTTCACAGCGGTCGGCGAGGCCTGCCGCAACAATGTTCTTCGCCACGTAGCGGCATGCGTAAGCGGCCGAGCGATCGACTTTCGACGGGTCCTTGCCCGAAAACGCGCCGCCACCGTGGCGCGCCGATCCGCCGTAGGTATCTACGATGATCTTGCGCCCGGTCAGGCCGCAGTCCCCCATGGGTCCGCCGATTTCGAAGCGGCCGGTCGGATTGATGTGGAATTGCGTCTTCTTGCTGATCCATTTCGCTGGCAGCACCGGCTTCAGGATTTCTTCCATGATGCCGTCCTTCAAATCGGCATTGCTGACGTCCGGATGGTGCTGGGACGAAAGCACAACCGCGTCGATCGCCACGGGCTTGTTATCTTCGTACACGAACGTGACCTGACTTTTGGCGTCCGGGCGGAGCCAGGGCAGCGTCCCGGCCTTGCGAACTTCCGCCTGGCGTTTGACGAGCCGATGCGCGTAGGTGATCGGCGCCGGCATCAGCACGCTGGTCTCGTTGCAGGCATAGCCGAACATGAGCCCCTGGTCGCCGGCTCCCTGATCTTCCGGGTTGCCGCGGTCGACACCCTGCCGGATATGCGGCGACTGCTTGCCGAGCGCGGTTATCACAGCACACGAGGCGCCGTCGAAACCCATCGCCGAGTCGGAGTAACCGATGTTTATCACGGTTTCTCGCACGAGGGCTTCGATATCGACCCAAGCGCTGGTGGTCACCTCGCCTGCGACAAGTACCATCCCGGTCTTGACCAGCGTTTCGCAAGCGACTCTTGCGTCCTGGTCTTGCGCGAGGATGGCGTCAAGCACTGCGTCTGAAATCTGGTCCGCTATTTTGTCGGGATGTCCTTCCGATACGGATTCCGATGTGAATAGGTACGAATGGCTCATGAATATCCGTCACTGGCTGTAAACCGGGCCCGCATTGTACCCCAAGCGTCATAGGCTCGTCCCGCGTGAAACCAGAGAGGGGCAGTGCTGCTTGCGGCACTCAGGCTAAACAGGGAAAATGCTCGACGCCTGCACCGGCCACGATCCACGCTGCATGCCGTCCCGGAAGCTCCGGGTTGACTCCTGTATCAACACTGACGCGACCGACAATGGTCCGGGTTCCATAGCACATGCCATCGCACATGCCGTCGCAAACCAGCCCATCGACCGCAGTCCGCCGGCCCGACCGGAGGGACCTCGCCAACGCAATTCGCGCGCTCAGCATGGATGCCGTGCAGGCCGCCAATTCCGGTCACCCGGGCATGCCGATGGGCATGGCGGACATTGCCGAGGTCCTCTGGAACGACTTCCTGAAACACAACCCGGCCAACCCGCGCTGGTATGACCGCGACCGCTTCGTGCTGTCGAACGGTCATGGGTCGATGCTTCTCTACAGCCTGCTGCATCTGACCGGCTATCCGCTTGATATGAACGAAATCCGGAATTTCCGGCAGCTTGGTTCAAGAACGCCGGGCCATCCGGAGCGGGACCCTGACCTCGGCATCGAAACCACGACCGGCCCGCTGGGCCAGGGTTTGAGCAATGCGGTCGGCATGGCGCTATGCGAGAAAATGCTGGCAGCCACCTTCAATCGCCCGGGATTTGAAGTTGTCAATCACCGGACTTTTGCATTCCTGGGCGACGGCTGCCTGATGGAAGGCATCTCGCACGAGGCCTGCTCGCTTGCCGGCACGCTCAAACTCGGCAAGCTCATTTTTTTTTACGACGACAACGGAATTTCGATTGACGGCGATGTCACCGGCTGGTTCAACGACGATACCGCGGGGCGTTTCGAAGCTTACGGGTGGCATGTCGTTCCCGAGGTCGACGGGCACGACAGCCTGGCCGTATCGGCTGCCATCGAGGCGGCGCTTGGCGAAGATCAGCGGCCCACACTGATCGTCTGCAAGACCGTGATCGGGTACGGGGCTCCGAACAAACAGGGCAGTGAAAGCACTCATGGCGCTGCGCTCGGCGATGAGGAAGTTGCCGCCGCGCGCGAGGCGCTCGGCTGGGATGCCCCGCCTTTCGTGGTTCCCGATGACATCGCCGCCGCCTGGAACGCGACCGGCCGTGGCCAGGCGCGGGAACGCGAGTGGTCGGAGCTTTTTGCCGACTATCGCGCAGAGTTTCCGCAGCTTGCCCGCGAGTTCGAGCGACGCATGCAGGGGGACCTGCCTGCGGGATGGCCGGATGGCGCTCGCGTGGCCATCGCCGGTATTGCGGCGGCCGGCAAGGACATGGCGACGCGAAAGGCTTCTTTGCAGGCACTCAATGTCTTTGCTCCTCTGTTGCCGGAACTCGCGGGCGGTTCTGCCGATCTCACCGGCTCCAATCTGACCAGGCACGATCATTCCGTCACCGTTACCGGCGACGATGCCGCGGGCAACTATATTTACTTCGGCGTGCGCGAGTTCGGCATGTCGGCGATCTGCAACGGCATCGCGCTGCACGGCGGCATCATTCCCTACTCCGGCACGTTTCTCACGTTTTCCGATTACGCGCGAAACGCATTGCGCATGGCCGCGCTGATGAAACTGCGGAATATCTTCGTCTACACGCACGATTCCATAGGCCTGGGCGAGGATGGCCCGACACACCAGCCGGTGGAGCACATCGCGAGCCTCCGAATCATGCCGAACATGCGCGTCTGGCGGCCCTGTGATGCGGTCGAAACTGCCGTGGCATGGCGCGACGCGATCGAACGGGCCGATGGCCCGACCAGCCTGGTCCTGACCCGGCAAAACGTACCGCATCAGGTCAGAACCGACGAACAGCTGGAAGCAATCGGGCGGGGTGGCTACGTCCTCCTGGATTCGGAGTCTCTGCCTGCGATTATGTTCATCGCCACCGGCTCCGAAGTCGGCCTGGCCATGCGTGCCGCATCGGCGTTGAGGGGAGAGGGCACCGCCGTACGAGTCGTGTCCATGCCCTGCACCGATCTGTTCGATGCCCAGCCCGAAGCGTATCGCATGTCGGTGCTGCCGCCCGAGGCAACAGCGCGGGTTGTAATTGAAGCCGGCGTGGGGGACTTCTGGTGGCGCTACGCCGGACCTGCGGGCCGTGTCGTCGCGATGCACGGTTTTGGCGAATCCGCGCCCGCGGAACAGTTATTCACACATTTTGGTTTTACCGTCGGCAACGTTCTTTCCGTGGCGAAAGAACTGCTGGCGAATTGATATTGAAGATTTTCGGTAGTGTGCCGGCCGAGGCCGGCATGATATTCATCAGGAGAATGGAATGACGATCAAGATCGGTATCAACGGTTATGGCCGCATCGGCCGTAATATCCTGCGCGCTCTGTACGAAAACGACAGACGAGGCGAACTGGAGATCGTGGCCGTCAATGATCTGGGCGATGCAAAGACCAATGCTCACCTGACACGCCGAGATTCGGCGCACGGCCCTTTCCCCGGCACCGTCGAGGTCGATGGCGATTCCATGGTGGTGAACGGTGATCGCATCAGGGTGCTTGCCGAACGGGATCCTTCGAAACTTCCCTGGGGCGAACTGGGTGCGGACATCGTGATGGAATCGACCGGCTTTTTCGCGTCGAAAGAAAAGGCTTCCGCACATCTCGCCGGGGGCGCGAAGAAAGTCATCATTTCCGCGCCGGCCGGGACAGGAGTCGACGCGACAATCGTGTACGGCGTCAACCACAAGACACTGAAAGCGAGCCATACGGTCATTTCGAATGCATCCTGCACCACCAACTGTCTGGCGCCGCTGGTCAAGCCGCTGCACGAGAGGATCGGTGTCAAACACGGCCTGATGACGACTATTCATGCGTACACCAACGACCAGGTACTGACCGACGTCTATCACGAGGATTTGCGCCGCGCCCGGTCGGCGACGATGTCGCAGATTCCTACGAAAACCGGCGCTGCTTCAGCCGTCGGCCTGGTATTGCCGGAACTTGCGGGACGCCTCGACGGATTCGCCATGCGCATACCGACCATCAACGTGTCGGTCGTCGACCTCACGTTCGTTGCGGAGCGCGAAACGAGTCTCGATGAAATCAACAAGATCATGAAGGAAGCCAGTGAAGGCGAGTTGAAGGGCGTACTCGCCTACAACGACGAGCCGCTGGTTTCCATCGACTTCAATCACGACCCTGCATCGTCGACTTATGACGCAGGGCTGACGAAAGTCATGGGCGGAACGCTGGTCAAGGTTCTGGCATGGTACGACAACGAATGGGGCTTCTCGTGCCGCATGCTGGATACGGCCATCGCGTTCTCCGCGGCGAAATAGGTCGCTGCATGCCCGCGGCGATTGTCCGAATGAGCGACCTGAACCTCGCCGGGAAGCGGGTGCTCATTCGCGAGGATCTCAATGTGCCGGTCGCCGACGGTCGGGTGACCAGCGACGCGCGCATTCGTGCGGCGCTGCCAACGATTTTGCAGGCGCTGAAGGCGAACGCCGCCGTCATGCTCATGTCGCATCTTGGCCGCCCGCAAGAGGGCAAGCCGGACGACGAGTTTTCGCTGCGGCCGGTTGCTGCAGCCCTGTCCGCGCTTCTGGACCGGGACGTGCCGCTGATCCAGAACTGGATCGACGGCGTGGAAATCTCTCCGGGGCAGGCGGTACTCCTTGAAAACGTGCGTTTCCTGAACGGCGAGAAGTCCTGCGACGAAGGACTGTCGCGACGTATGGCCGCTCTCTGCGATGTATTTGTCATGGACGCCTTCGGCACGGCCCACCGCGCGCAGGCGAGTACTTACGGCGTTGCGCGGTTTGCACCCGTTGCCTGCGCGGGTCCGCTGCTCTCTGCCGAACTGGAAGCACTGGGGAAGGCGCTCGAGCAGCCCGCAAGGCCGATGGTCGCCATCGTCGGCGGCTCCAAAGTATCGACGAAACTCACGGTCCTCGATGCGCTTGCGGGGATAGTCGACGAACTCATCGTCGGCGGCGGCATCGCCAACACGTTTATCGCCGCCGCCGGGCATCGTGTCGGCAAGTCCCTCTTCGAGGCCGGAATGCTCGACCAGGCAAGAGCCCTTGCGGCCAACGAGAGCGACCGGGCGCGCATTCCGGTCCCCGTTGACGTCGTCGTCGCGAAGGAATTTTCGGCAAACGCGAAGGGCGAAGTCCGGCCGGTCGACGATGTGCACGAGGACGAACTGATTCTCGATATCGGCCCGGAATCGACCGCGCAATTCGCCGACATACTGGCCGGCGCCGGCACGATTATCTGGAACGGTCCTGTCGGCGTGTTCGAGTTCGATCAGTTCGGGGAAGGCACTCGCGTCATTGCGGAGGCGATCGCACGAAGCAGGGCTTTTTCAGTGGCAGGCGGTGGGGATACGCTTGCCGCGATCGACAAGTATGGTGTCGCCGACGACATCTCGTACATATCGACCGGCGGCGGTGCGTTCCTCGAATTCGTGGAAGGCAAGAAGCTGCCGGCAGTGGCCATTCTGGAAGAGCGTGCAGCGGCCACTTCGTAGTTCGCATTATTCACGAACGGTTGAGGGCTGGTCGCGCGTCAGGTTCGGCTCCACGGACCGGTGATGGCCAGGGTGATGCCTTCCATCTGTATGTTGACGAACATCACGGAGCCGTCGGGGGAGAAGCAGATTCCGGCCAGTTCCGACTGCGTGTAGGCGTTGTCGGCAAGCGGGTAGAGGGTGCCATTGCTGCGCATGCCGATCAGGCCGCAGTGGTCCGCGGTGTCCTCACAGATGATCAGGTCGCCCCAGGGGCTCATCGTGATGTTGTCGGCGTTGCGAAGGATGCTGTCAGCTGTAGATTCCGCGATCAGCCGAAGGTGACCGGCAACGTCTTTGCCTGCAGTTTCCGCCGGACGGTATGCGAACACCTGACCGAGGCGCTCGGCTCCTCCGATCGTGCAGGTCAGTACGATATCGCCGTCCGCATAGCAGATGCCTTCGCCGCGGGCGAACAGAGCAGCACCCATTTCGTGTCCGCGCAGGCGCAGGTCGTTGTCGTCGCCGTCGACGTTATCGAGGTTGATCCAGGCGGACTCGAGCCATTTGCGTTTGGGCATTTGCTGGCCCGGGTCCCAGTTGCGTGTGTCGAATCCGGGCTGGCCGGTGACGGCGAGCGCCTGCAGTTGCCCGCCAAGATCAAGTTTCCCCGGCTCGTTCGGCACGAATCGGTACAGAAGGCTGCGGTGCTTGTCCTCGGTCATGTAGACGATGCCGCTCCGCGGATCGACGGCCGCAGCCTCGTGCTCGAAGCGGCCCATTTCAGTCAGGGGCACGGGGCGCACGGCTTCTCGTGCGGAAGAAGGTACTTCGAAGACGTAACCGTGCCTTCGCTCGCGAAACACCGGTCGTTCCTCTTCGAACGATTCCCCCGGATCGCGGAAACACTCCTCACAGGACAGCCAGCTGCCCCAAGGCGTCCGCCCGCCGCCGCAGTTGAGTTCGGTACCGGCGAGGCTCAGGTGGCGGCGCAGGACTCTTCGGCCTTTCGGGTCATACACGACGGTGGTCGTGCCGCCGGTGCCGGGCGTCGAGCCGTTTCCCGGGTCGTATACACTTTCCGGGCGGGTCCGGTGCATTCGCTCGAGTTCCAGGCCGAACGATCCGTGAAAGTTTTTCGACGGCGGGTTTTCATGATTGCAGACCAGTACGACGTTGCCGTGCTGTCCGGCGAAGGCGGCCATGCCGTCGGCCTCGCCGGGGACCAGCAGGCCATCGTCCATCTCATCGCCCTTTCGCGACAGTATCTCGTAGTCGAACCCGGGTGGCAGATCGAGGATCGTCCGCGGATCCGATACCAGGTTGCCGAACCGGAAGCTGTGGCGGGAGCGTGTACGGAGTGAGCACCCTGCTGGAGTTGCCGATGCAACGATGAGCGTTTGCAGAAATCGCCGTCGGTTGATCAAGTAAATCGCCTGGTGGTTCGCACGAATGCTCCTGCAGATGGTTGACGCATGGTACAGCACAGTTGTGCAATAATCGCGGCCATGCTGCGCAGAACGAAGATCGTCGCCACGCTGGGCCCGTCGACCGACGATTCGGAACGGCTCAGGAAAATGATCCGCACCGGCCTCGATGTGGCACGCGTAAACTTCTCTCACGGTACTGAAGAAGACCAGCGTTCTCGTGTCGAGGCGTTGCGCGTCGCCGCACAAGCTTGCGAGCGGGACGTCGGTGTCATGGGCGATCTTCAGGGCCCGAAGATACGCATCCAGCGCTTCCGGGATGGAAAAATCACCTTGCGGGAAGGGGACGACTTCTTCCTGGATTCAGCACTGGAAGCACGTGCCGGCACTTCGAAATGCGTGGGCGTCGCCTACGCTGCTCTGCCCACTGACGTCAAAGCCGGCGACGTGCTGTTGCTCAATGACGGTCAGATCACCCTGTCGGTCGAACGGATCGAAGGCAGCAGGATTCACACCAAAGTCGTGAACGGCGGTGAACTGTCCGATCACAAGGGTATCAATCGCCAGGGCGGCGGGCTGTCTGCCCCGGCGCTCACCGACAAGGACCGCGCAGACATCAGGATTACCGCGGATCTGCAACTGGATTTTCTGGCGGTCTCGTTTGTGCGCTGCGCAGACGACGTCAACGAAGCACGGCAGTTGCTTCGGGATGCAGGCGGCCATGGACTGATCGTCGCAAAAATCGAACGTACTGAAGCTGTCCACAATATTGACGCAATCATCGATGCCGCTGACATAATCATGGTCGCGCGCGGCGATCTCGGCGTCGAAATGGGCTATGCCGAACTGACCGGAATGCAAAAGCAGATCATTCGGCGTACCCGCAGGAAGAACAAGATCGTCATCACCGCGACCCAGATGATGGAATCGATGATCAGCCATTCGATTCCGACCCGGGCCGAGGTCTCCGATGTCGCGAATGCCGTCATGGACGGCACCGACGCGGTGATGTTGTCCGCGGAGACTGCAATCGGCGCCTACCCTGTGGGAGTGATTGCCGCCGTAAACGAGGTGTGCGTCGGGGCCGAGAAATATTCACTTGCTCGCGGACGCACGTCGCACCGGCTGGACGACAAGTTCCAGGCCGTCGACGAGGCGATTGCAATGGCCGTGATGTATACGGCCAACCACCTTGCCGTGAAGGCCATTATCGCGCTGACCGAGTCGGGTTCTACGACTCTATGGATGTCGCGAATTCGCTCGGATATACCTATTTACGCGTTCACGCCGCACGATTCCACGCGCAGGCGGGTGACCATGTACCGCGGCGTTTACCCGATCTCGTTCAAAATCGAACATTCGGACGCGCAGCTCTTGTATCAGGACATTTTTTCAACGATGCTCGCGCACAAACTGGTGGAGGTCGGCGACCGCGTCATTTTCACCAAGGGCGACCTGAAAGGCGTATCCGGCAGCACGAACGCCATGAAGATCCTAAGGGTCACGGCGGCAAACTGAAACCACCGAAACGGTGCGTTGTCACCTGGTCCGCGCCGCCCTTGTACGCTGGTGCCGGTCCGGTAATACTGTGCCCTGAGCGGGCGCTGCCGCTCTATCCCCGTCCCGTCGCAACATGCTTGATTGCGGCAGTCTCGATCTAACCCCCGCAAACGGATCAAAGAATGTCGAACACCCGATTCACAGGCACCAGTACCTACGTAGCGACCCACGATCTGATGATGGCGGTCAATGCGGCAGTAACGCTCGAGCGGCCTATTCTCATCAAGGGTGAGCCCGGTACCGGCAAGACGCAGCTGGCAATCGAGGTATCCCGGGCCCTCGACCGGCCGCTTTACGAATGGCACATCAAATCCACCACGAAGGCACAGCAAGGTCTCTACGACTACGATGCAGTTGCGCGGTTGCGCGATTCACAGCTCGGCGATGACAGAGTGCACGACATCGCCAATTACATTGTGCGAGGCAAGATATGGGAAGCCTTCGAGGCCGACGTGCAGCCGGTGTTGCTGATCGATGAGA
>Ga0268386_10002306_pt1 | contig 13517 bp, 9 predicted proteins | sample RVTome_15_FD_200260 | JGI IMG/M metagenome (GOLD analysis project Ga0268386, IMG submission 200260) | Soil microbial communities from uranium-contaminated site in the Upper Colorado River Basin, Wyoming, United States - RVT150D86... ...
CGGGCTGCGGCACTCCAAACAGCGCATCGATTTCCGGAAACACGACTGCCAGCGCGCCGCATTGCCTCAGGGTTTCAAAAAACACGCTCGGCCGCGTTCCGGCCAGCGCGGCCTCACATTCTTTCCATACGCGGTGCGGAACGAGCTCATTTGCTTCACCGTTTTTCACCATCGAAGACATCAACGCCAGAGTTTCGTCCGCGAGGCTGAAGCCGAGCGGCGCGAACCTCGCGGCGAACTTTGCAATGCGCAGGATTCGCACCGGGTCTTCCGCGAACGACTCGGAGACGTGGCGCAGAATGCGCTGCTCCAGATCCTCGTGGCCGTTGAACGGGTCGATGAGCGTTCCGTCGCGGTCCCTCGCCATCGCATTGATCGTCAGGTCCCTGCGGCGCAGGTCGTCCTCGATGGTCACGTCCGGTGAAGAGCGGAACTCGAACCCATGATAGCCGGGTCCGGTCTTGCGCTCCGTCCTCGCCAGCGCGTACTCCTCGCCGGTCTCGGGGTGCAGGAAAACGGGAAAATCCTTGCCAACCTGGCGATAGCCGAGTGACTTGAGCTCCTCCGGCGTCGCGCCGACGACGCACCAGTCGCGCTCCGTTACGGGCAGCCCCAGTAATTCGTCCCTAACCGCACCGCCGACAAGGTAGACATCCATCGGGCGATTCTAGCGTGCATCCTTCATGAGCCGCACGGCGTATTCGCGACGGCATGCGCAGCGGTGCTGCGCGTGGCGATTGTGGCGCGTTGATACCTAGGCTCGTCCGTTGGCCTTAGGTAAGTGCCATTGGTTTATGAATAATGGCTCCCGGCGCGGTGGGTACCACCGGCGACCGAACCTTTGTCGCCGGCACCGCTCTATCAGTTCTTCGTGGAGCAGTTCACGGATATTGCATGACAGTATGAGAGTATGTCGGGGACCTGCGCAGTTGTTCTGTCGCTCTCAACCAGTTACCGGAAAAACGAAAAAATTGTCGTTGCAGGAAGAAAAAGCGGTCTCGGGCCGCCTCACATGGTGCGGTGCCGCGCTTGGCCTCGCGCTGCTCTTGTCGCTCGAGGGCTGCTATTACATGCAGGCCATTCGCGGCCACATGGACGTGATGAATCGCAAGCGATCGGTGTCCGAAGTGCTCGACGATCCGGATGCGCCCCAGGCCCTGAAAGACCGGCTGGAACTGGTGCAGGAGGCGCGTCGTTTTTCCGTCGAGGAACTCGGGCTTCCGGACAATGGGAGCTATCGAAGCTATGCCGACCTGGAGCGCGAATTCGTCGTGTGGAACGTGCTGGCGGCGCCGGAATTTTCTCTGCACGCCAAACAATGGTGCTTCCCCGTCGCGGGTTGCGTTGGCTATCGTGGTTACTTCGAAGAGAAGGCTGCTTACCGTGAGGCCGAGAAGCTCGGTGAGGACGGCTACGACGTCGTTGTGGGCGGCGTCTCGGCATACTCGACGCTCGGCAGGTTTTCAGACCCAGTGCTGAACACGATGATGCGCTGGGAGGATGTCGACCTGATTGCGACCTTGTTCCACGAACTTGCCCACCAACAGGTGTACGTAAAGAACGATACGCAGTTCAATGAATCGTTCGCAACGGCGGTTGCCGAGATCGGAATCGAGCGCTGGTATGCCGACCGAAAGGACCCTGGATTGCTCAACGTCTATCTGGAACGCAAGGCGCTACGCCGCAAGATGCTGCAGCTCGTGGAGGATGCCAAGATCAGGCTCGCAGCGTTGTACGATTCCGGGCTCGAGGAATCAGAGATGAGACAGCGCAAGGATTCGGTGCTGAATGAACTGTCGCGCGATGTTCGCGTGCTTCTTGCAGGAAACGGCAGAAGCGCTCCCGGCTGGCTTTCCGGCTCGTTGAACAATGCGAGGCTGGTATCGCTCGGCCTTTACGAAGGGTGGCTGCCGGCCTTCAGGGAGATCTACAAGGATTGCAACGGAAAGATGGATTGTTTCTATGATGCTGCTCGAACGCTTGCAGATCTTCCGCAGAACGAGCGGTACGCTCGCCTGATACTGCTGACGGAGGACGCCAAAAAATAGGCCGTTCCGCACGGCCGGAATACAAACTCGTCGAGCTGATCGGCAAGAAATGTTTTGCCAGTTCCTCACGAGCCCTTCATTTTCTTGCGCTCGGCATCTGCAAGGCGCTTTGGCAATGGCGAGGGGTCAATAGTTGCAAGTCTTTCGGACAGCCTTCTGGTCTCTCCTGTCAGCCGCCAGTGAAAGATCGCGTCGGTCGAGAGCACGCGCCGAACATAGCTGCGGGTCTCGTTGAACGGGATGTTCTCGATCCAGATGCGCGCGTCGAGCCGCTCGAACTCCGGGAGCCATTTTTCCACCCTCAGGGGTCCGGCGTTATACGCGGCGGTCGCCAGAACGGGGTTTTTGCCGAAACGTTGCAGCATCTTGCCGAGATAGAAAATGCCAAGGCGAATATTGCTGTCGGGATCGGTCAGAGTGTTCAGACCACTGTACGGCAGGCTCATCTCCGCCGCCGTGCGACGCCCGGTTTCGGGCATAAGTTGCATCACACCGACCGCGCCTGCAATCGAGCGAATATCGGCCATGAACAGGCTCTCGCTGCGGGCGACTCCGTATGCCCAGCTATGCGGTATATCCGCGCTCTCCGCGTATGCTTCGAACTGAGTGCGGTACGGGAGCGGATAACGAATCTCGAGATCGTCGTAGACGTCCACGGACGCTGCTGTTGCTATGGCCCGCGAGTGCCAGTTCCAGCGGTGGGCGAGGAGTGCTGCCTGCGCTTTGTCCTCTGCCTGAAGCATCGATACGGCGTCGTCCCATTCCGCCCTTCCCTGGCTGTCCAGCCCGACGTAATACAGTTCCCTTGCCCGGATCAACGCGGGATTTTCCGCAAGCCTTGCCAAAATAGCATCGTCCTCGATGATGGCCGCGTGTGCCCACGAGTAGTCGTTGCCGACTTCGTCGGCCGCGAGGAACCCGTAGTAACTGCGTTCGCCGGCAAGCTGCATGAACGATGCCAGAGCTTCCTCCTCCTGGCCCATCTCCTTGCGCGCGACGGCCAACCAGTATTGCCATTCCGACGTCTGTCGCTCGTCATCCGGCATGTCCACGATTGCCGACACGAGTTCCGGCCAGGCCCGCTGCCTCAGCGCCGAACGAGCGAGCCAGCGCCCTACCTCCACATCGACTGAAGCATGCGGAAGGTCGAGGAGCGCGCGATAGGCTTCCGGCCTGTGCTGGCGCGCGAGCCACAGCGCGATATGACGGGAAATGCCGGCGTCCTGCAGTGCCGAGAACCCGTATCGGCTCCGGAGACTTTGCCAGTATTCCGAAGCGTGCCCGGCGTCGGCGTAAGTGAGGCGCTCGATCGCGTATATGAGCTGCTTTCGGTAAGTGGGATCGTCACGAGGCTCGGCAGCCTGCAGAAATTCTTGAGCGGTATCCCGCGCCGAGAGCCACCGGTTAGCCTCGTCGAGATACTTCTCATCCAGGGAGCGGGCCAGGTATCTCGCGAGCGAGAATTCCTGCTCGGCGACGGCTAGTTCGAACCGTTCCCGGTAAAGCTCCTCATCGAGGATTCCTGCGCCCCGCAGATAGTCGAATACAGGATCGCATTCCTCTGCCTGGCTTCGACCGATCAGCCACAATTTCCGGCCACGTGCGGCCACGATGTCGCTGCCTCCGTCGAGTATCTCCGCGTGCAAGGCGAGGCAGTCGAGCTTGTCGATGGCGAGGTCCTGGTACCAGCGTCGATAGATCTCGAGGTATTCCGCAAAGCGTTCCTCTCTCGCCAGGTGCAACGCGAGACGATACCGCAGTTCACGTGCCGGTCTGAGCGTGTCGTTCTGATCGAGAAATTTTTCGATCTCCGTTGTCTCGTCCAGCTTCGCGCGCAGCCACGCAGCCCTGAGGTCGGGCCACAGGACGTAGTCCTTTAAAAGCGCCTCTTTCGCTCGCGCCGGCGCCCACTCGCCGCGTTCGACCGCAGGATACACGTCGCGAAACGCCGCACGCTGCTCCTCCAGGGTAGATGCGCCGGCGTTGACGTGAAACCCGTTCAGCGCTAGTGCAAGCAACAGGCAGGCTGGTTTTAGTGGCCCCATTCGTGCACGCCCGACCGCGAGAGACTTCGACCGTGTGACCATACTGTCGGCAACGCGGCGCTGCAAGCTGCAACTTCGAAACAGAAAAGCCCGGCATGCGCCGGGCTTTTCGTGCGTTGCGTTAGAAGGGCGGCTGATCGTCGCTACCGGATTTGCAGCATCAGCTGACGGTCTGCGCGGCGCACGAGCAAAAACAGGATGTCGTTTCGTTCGGCTATCTCCCGCATTTCCTCAAGGTTCCTGACCCTGATGCGGTTGACCGCGATCACCATATCGCCTGGGCGCAGGCCGCGTTGCGCAGCCGGACTGCCGGGTTCGACGTCCGAGACTTCGATGCCACCGCCACTGGTGGCCGACTCGGCGGAAAACCCAGAGCCCGACAACCCGGGATGAATATCCGCTCCCGCGATTTCCGTTTCCGTCGACTCCCCGAGCGTGGCTGTAACCGTCCTGGTTTCCCCGTCGCGAAGCAATTCAATCTTCACGCGCTCACCGGATCCCTTCAGCCCGATTGCATTCGCGAGTGCGCGGCTGTCATGGATCCTCTTGTTGTCGACCCTGACGATGATGTCATCGACCTGCAGCCCGGCTTCCTCGGCCGCCGAGCCGGGCTGGATGTCCGACACCAACGCACCGCGATCGACTTCCGCGCCGAGTGCTTTCGCGCTTTGTTCATCGATGGTCTGGATGCTGACGCCGAGGAGCCCTCGCCGAACCTCGCCGAAGTCGAGGATCTGGCTCATGATGGAGCGCGCGATTGCGGACGGGACCGCAAATCCTATGCCGATGTTGCCGCCGGTCCGGCTGATGATGGCCGAATTGATGCCGACGAGCTCGCCTTTCATATTCACCAGCGCGCCCCCGGAATTGCCGGGATTGATGGATGCGTCTGTCTGGATGAAATCTTCGATCGCCTGTCCCCGCCCGAGAGAGACCGGGCTGATTCCAGTCCGACCCACGGCGCTGATGATGCCGGACGTGACGGTGTTGCCGAGACCAAAGGGGTTGCCGATGGCGATGACGAAGTCGCCGACCTCGACGTCGTTCGAATCACCGATGGGAATTTCCACGAGGTCGCCAGGCTCCACTTTCAGCACGGCGATATCCGTAGCCGCGTCCGAACCGACGACCTCGGCTTCCAGTGAATCCTCGTTGAAAAGGTAGACCTCGATCTTGTCCGCGCCGTCAACGACGTGATGGTTGGTCAGGATATAGCCGTTTTCCGCATCGACGATGACTCCGGAGCCGGCACTGGCAACTTCACGCGAACCGCCGGGAGTATCCGGAAGTCCGAAGAACCGTCGGAACATCTCGTCACTGTACGGCGAACGTGCCTCGACCGTCTGGCTGACGCGGATATTCACGACCGCAGGGGAGGCTGCTTTCACCAGCGGAGCGAGGCTCGGCAAAGCATCCTCCGGGAGTCGCGCCTGCGCCGTGGCGGCTGAAGCAATCAGCAGCAGCAGGCCCGAGCAGAAAAGCCCTCGGAAAGACCAAAACATCGTCCTCATCTTGAAATCAACCTCCAATCCTCCAGCCATAATGCATGCTTAGCATAATTGCACGGCCCGAAGGGGGCGGACAACGCGAGCCGTACCAAAGTTCCTGCGCGTTAGTGTCCTGTCCCGCCAATAACTACACAATTCCGCTGCGTCTTTTTCGTGCCTGGCCGCGTCACCAATAGCGGTGCTATTACTCGTCGCCGCGCCTTGCCAGACCCGAAAATCCGCGAGCGGAATTGCGTAGTTATTGGCGGGACAGGACACTCGCCGCCCCGCACCTATCAGCGATGCGGGACGGCGACTGTTGGTCGCAACGCCCTGCGGTCGGATGAAGCCGACCGACGTGTCGGGACGACTCCTCAGGCCGCCTCGACGGCAATCCGCCGAGCCTGGACCTGCGGCTGCTTGGGTATCGTTACTTCCAGGATACCGTTTACGCTTTTCGCGGCGATGCTGTCGGCATCGACCGTTTCGGGCAGAGAGAAGCGCCGGTAGAACTTGCCGGTCACGCGCTCAACCCGGTGCAGGCCTTCGGCATTTTCGCTCTTTTCCTGCCGGCGTTCGCCCGAGATGGTCAGCAGCCCCTTGTCCATGCTGATGTCGATGTCCTCTGCGTTCACTCCGGGAAGATCCGCGCGCAGTACGAAGCGGTCCTTTTCCTCAATGATGTCGATGGCGGGCACCCAGTCGGCGACCGTGTGTTCCCCGTTCTCCTGACCGAAGCCGAATCCGCGGCCGGCGATCTGGTCAAGGTACCCCAAATCCCGGTGCAGCCGGTTAACAAGAGACCAGGGTTCGAATCTCGTTACGTTCATTTGTCACTCCTCAAGAAAATTGTCCGTAAGCGAAGCGCCAGTGCGCTAGTGCGGTCCAGAATTGGGACTTTGAGGCGGTTTTCAAGGCGGGTTGCGCCGGCTGTCAGTCGCCCGGCGGCGCCAGCTCAAGCGGCGGGATGCGCCGAAGGCACTGCTTTGAACGCCCGGGAAAGGACGTTTTCGACTTGACTTAACGGCACTACATGTTGTGCGGAGGAGGAACGAACAGCGTGCTCTCCTTTTCGTCAGGATTTTAAACGGCTTACTGCGATTGAAACTGTAAGTATCTGAAATTTCACTATTTACTGCGCTTGAAAAAAAACCGGCAAAACCTTGACAGCCGGGTGTGGCGGGCATAGTCTTGTGCTCCAACAGGCACAACATCTTGTGCCTGGCTTAACAGTCCATCACGAGCCGTTTGGGCACTCGTCGCTAAAGCGTAACTAGCGGTGAGCGGGATGCTATTCGCTCGAACCAAAGCCGGCGCAAGGCGAGACATTGGGGGTCTTTAGTCCGGGAACAGGGGAGTAACGGAGCAAATGAAGTCCGCCGTACATATTGATACCAGCATGGTCGCCGATATCACTTTCCAGCCAGCGTCCATGGATATCTGGGACGCCAAGTACCGTCTGACAGCCAGGGACGGAACGCACCTCGACGCGACGATCGACGATACCTACAAGCGCGTCGCGCGGGCGCTTGCCGACGTCGAGGCGAAGTCGGTGCGGGAACAGTGGTACGAGAAGTTCCTGTGGGCGTTGCGCAGTGGCGCAATCCCCGCGGGGCGCATCATTTCCAACGCCGGTGCGGAGGAACACAAGCCGGCGACGTCCACCATCAACTGCACGGTGTCCGGAACCGTGGGTGATTCGATGGACAATATTCTGAACAAGGTTCATGAAGCCGGGCTCACGCTGAAAGCCGGATGCGGCATTGGTTATGAGTTCTCAACATTGCGGCCGAAGGGCGCCTACGTTACCGGCGCCGGCGCCTATACGTCCGGGCCGCTGTCGTTCATGGATATATACGACAAGATGTGCTTCACCGTTTCCTCGGCGGGCGGCCGCCGTGGCGCTCAGATGGGGACATTCGACGTCGGTCATCCGGATGTAATGGATTTCATTCGCGCCAAGCGCGAAGACGGACGCCTGCGACAATTCAATCTTTCCCTGCTGATCACGGATGAATTCATGGAGGCCGTGCGCACGGGCGCCGACTGGCACCTCGCGTTCCCCGTCACCGCGCGCGAGGTTGAGCAGGACGGCCTGGACGTTCAGGATGCCAACCAGTTCGTCTGGCGCGAGTGGCCGGAACCCGATCATTACGTGCGCAATTCCAAGGGTCTGGTCGCCTGCAAGATTTACCGCAGCCTTCCGGCGCGGCGAGTCTGGGACGTGATCATGGGATCGACTTACGACTTCGCGGAGCCCGGCTTCGTGCTGATCGACAAAGTCAACGAAATGAACAACAACTGGTTTGCCGAGAACATCCGTGCGACCAACCCGTGTGGCGAGCAGCCGTTGCCCCCGTATGGCTCCTGCCTGCTCGGTTCCATCAACCTGACGAGGTTCGTCCTCGATCCGTTCACGGACCAGGCGCGGTTCGACTGGGACGAGTTCCGCCGGGTGGTGAAGGTCTTCACCCGAATGCTCGACAATGTGGTCGAGATCAACGGGCTGCCGCTGCCGTTGCAACGGAACGAGATCCAGCGCAAGAGACGTCACGGCATGGGCTTTCTCGGGCTCGGTTCGGCGATCACCATGCTTCGCATGGAATATGGCGAACCGCCGTCAGTGGCCTTTGCGGAAGAGGTTGCCAAGCAGCTCGCGCTGGCCGGGTGGGAAAGCGCGCTCGATCTGGCGCTCGAAAAAGGACCGGCGCCCATCATGAGCGAGCAGTTCGACGTTACCGAAGAAATGCTGGCGAAGCGTCCGGAGATGGTGGCCGATGGTTACCGGGTAGGCGACAGGGCGCCAGGACGGATCCTGCACGGCCGGTACAGCCGATACATGCAGCGCATTGCGGCCGAGGCGCCGGAGCTCGTGCAGAAACTGTCGGAAGTCGGCGCCCGGTTCACCCACCACAGTTCCATCGCCCCGACCGGAACGATCTCGTTGTCCCTGGCAAACAATGCCAGCAACGGAATCGAGCCCAGTTTCGCGCACCACTATTTTCGCAACGTAATTCGCCAGGGAAAGAAATCCAAGGAAAAGGTCGACGTTTTTTCCTTCGAGTTGCTTGCCTACCGCGAACGCGTGAATCCGAATGCGCTCCCGGCCGGCCACCAGGCCGGCAAGGCGCAGGGCGATAAGGAGCAGGACAACAAAGACAGGTTGCCCGACTATTTCATTACGGCCGAAGACATAACCCCGACCGCTCACGTAGATATCCAGGCGGCGGCGCAGAAGTGGATCGACTCATCGATATCGAAGACGGCCAACGTGCCGACGGATTATCCGTACGAGGACTTCAAGAATATTTACCTGTACGCCTACGAGCAGGGGCTGAAAGGTTGCACCACATTCCGCTTCAATCCGGAAGCGTTCCAGGGCGTTCTGGTGAAGGAACGCGACCTGAAGAACACGGTTTATACATTCACGCTCGACGACGGCAGCGAAGTGGCGTGCAAGGGCGATGAGGAAATCGAATACGACGGCGAGGTGCATACGGCGGCGAACCTGTTCGATGCGTTGAAGGAAGGGTATTACGGGAAGTTCTAGTGTCCTGATCAGGACGCGCCGAACCGAATGAGTCGTATACAGCACGCTGCGTTGGACGGTGGACGAAGGTGAGTCAAAGAGATCATTGGAAAAAGAAGCGGATCTCGAGCATTTTGCTGAGAGAGCGAAAAAGCTGGCTGTCTGTGGTCACAGGCAACAGCAGCGAGCCGGAACAGCAGGGCATAGTGGAGCAGGGCGTTTCACCGCGAGAGACGCGGCGCGGACGCGACCAGGATCAGCATTAGTTGGAGATCGCTGAGATTAAGGTCAGACGGACCAGGACAAGGGTATGAGCAAGATAAAAATCGACCGAAAAATCGTCGGCTACGCGGTTAAACAGGCCGGCGGCAAAGAGGCGGCGCCTGAAGCGGCGGAGCCGCGGCGCGAGGACACCGGGCGCGCGGAAGTCATCCGCATGCACGAGAAGCTGGAGCGTCCGGAAATGCTCATAGGCTCCACCTATAAGGTGAAGACACCGGTATCCGACCACGCGATGTACGTCACCATCAATGACATCGTCCTGAACGAAGGCACGGAACACGAGAAAAGGCGTCCGTTCGAGATCTTCATCAACTCGAAGAACCTGGACCATTACCAGTGGATCGTCGCGCTTACGCGCATCATTTCAGCAGTGTTCCGCAAGGGCGGCGACGTCACCTTCCTCGTCGACGAACTGAAGGCAGTCTTCGATCCGCGTGGCGGCTACTGGAAGCCCGGTGGCAAGTTCATGCCCTCGATCATCGCGGAGCTCGGCTATATCGTGGAGAAGCATCTCATCTCTATCGGACTGCTCAAGAAACCCGAGCTCGATGAAGGTCAGCAGAAACTGATCGAACAGAAGCGCGCCGAGTTCGAAGCCAGCGCCAGGCAGCAGGATGCATTCTCGAAGAGCGAATATCCGGAAGGTGCCCAACTGTGCGCAAAGTGCAGCACTGCGGCCGTCATCATGATGGACGGCTGCATGACCTGCCTGAGCTGCGGCGATTCCAAATGCAGCTAAACTCCCAGGCTGATCTATCGCTTGATCAGCACGGCTGCGGGTTGACGCGTTTCAGATGTGCCCGAACAGCGGGGGAAAGACGATCACGACGATCGCCGCCCACACGGCGTACACGGGCAGGTAGGCCGTCTGCCAGCGCTCCAGGCCGGTAAAAGATCCACGGCCGCGCAGGAAGCGGACGTAGAGCACCGCCGACCACGCGAGATTGACGAGCAGGATGACGTTCTCGCCGAGGGCAGCCACGCGGTTCGGGGTGAAGCCAAACTCCGAGATGCGTGCGGCGATCGCCCACAGCGCCACCGCGTCGGCTAACAGGGCGCTGATCACGAGTATCACCTGCAGCACGTCGAAAGCGTCCGGGGGCGCCTGCGGATCGCGCGCGGAGAGGGAGTAGAGGAGCAGGCCGAGAACGACCACCAGGAGCAGGTCGAACGCGATGAGGATGTCGCGCTGGAAGTCGAGCCCGCGCCCGGTCCACGTCATGGTCGCGAGGAAGGCGATCAGCACGATCGCGAACAGCGGCGTGAAGAGACGCGTGAGCACCGGCGCCATGTTCTCGATCACGCTCTGCTTCGCCTCCACCAGCCAGGAAGCGATCACGACGGCGCCCAGGGCGCCGCACGGCAGCATCCACCTTTCGAAGAAAGGCTCCGTATCGATGCCGATGGCTTCGAACATCGCCACCATGAACCCGGTGAGCACGCCCCCGCCGAGCGCGATCAGCACGTAGTAGATGAAGAACTCGCCCGAGAACCGTATGAAGTCCATGCGGCCGCCGACCTCGCTCCATCGGCCTCCGGCGTACACGATGCCGACGACCAGCCACAGGGCGATCGGCAGGTGCATCGCCGTTAGAATCTCCGTATATCCCGCCGGCGAAAACGGATAGGCGTTGGCGAACACGGCGGCTACGACGAACAGCGCCGCCATCCAGCGGCGCGTGGCCGAATCGGATCCGCGTTTCCAGACGAAGTAGCCTGCGAGGAGCGGGAGCACGAACAGGCTCATATTGCGAGCGTAGAATCCGGCATCTTCGTCCAGGCGCAGGCCGAACAGCTCGGGCGCCTTGACGGCGACCGCCGCGATCGCCGCGAGGCAGAAGGCGACCATGGCTTCGCCCCGGCCCCACGCGCCCGACTCCCCGTTCGCGCCGGGAGTCACGAGCTGTTTCCAGAGCCGCTCCGAGTGCTCGCGCGCGAACTCCCGCGACAGCGTGTCGAGGTCGCCCATGCGCTTGACCGCTACCAGGAAGGCCTCGTCGCCGCTGAGTCCCGTGTCGACGAGGGCCGAGACCCGTTCGCGCAGATGGTCCTCCAGCTCTTCCACGTCATTGGTGCGGATCGCCTGCCGTCGGCGCAGGTAACTCCGCCACTGCGCGATCTGCTCTTCGATCAGAATCGTGTAATCCGGTGCGGCCACGCTTCAGGCTCCTTGCGACGCGAGCGGCGTGAGTGGGCCAGGAGTCTGCGCGGTAGAAAAGGGAAGTGAGATGGCCGACCAGATCCCCCGCAGCGTCGCGTCCACGGCCTGCCATTGCCTGCGTTCCTCGGCGAGCTGCGTCCGTCCCCCGGCCGTGATCCGATAGTACTTTCGTCGACGGCCGGTCTCAGGGACCTCCCAGCGCGCCTCGATGTACCCGAGCCGCTCGAGCCGATGCAGCACCGGATAGAGCATCCCGTCCGTCCATTCCATATGGCCTCCGGACAGCCCCCGGACGCGCTTCAGGATGGCGTAGCCATAGCTGTCCCCCTCGGCCAGGATCGCCAGAACGAGCGGGGACGATGAGGCGGCCACCAGGTCCTTGTTGATGTTCATGGTCTCGGAACTCCGGCGCGCGGGCGTGTGCCGGGCGCCGCCGGTCGTACATCGCAGCACAATACATAGCAGTGCAATGTATGTCAACGGCAGCCCGGCCTCGCGGGGCGTCGGCAAAAGTCCTTGTAGTAGTATTCGCCGCGTGACTCTTACCATCCCGGACTTTTCGCGCATCCGCGTCCTGGTCGCCGGCGACGTGATGCTCGACCGTTACCTGTTCGGCGGTACCAGCCGCATATCGCCGGAAGCGCCCGTACCGGTCGTACATGTGCAAACCAGCGACGACCGGGCAGGCGGTGCGGCCAACGTCGCGGTAAACCTCGCAGGCCTTGGCGTCCGGACCACGCTTTTCGGGATTGTGGGCAGGGACGAGGAAGCGGCCAGGCTTCAGAGCGTGCTCGAACAGCATCGCATCGCGTGCCGGTTTTCGTGCTCCGAAAACCGTCCGACCATTACCAAGACACGGGTCCAGAGCCGCGGCCAGCAGTTGATAAGGCTTGACCGCGAGGAGCCCGTCGGGACAGCGGGGAACCCTTCGCTCGTCGGGCCGCTGACGGGCGCCCTGCATGAAGTCGATGCGGTGGTGCTGTCCGATTACGGCAAGGGTGCCTTGGTCGACGTTGCGGAAATGATCGCCGCCTGCAGAACCGCGGGAGTGCCAGCGATGGTCGATCCGAAAGGCGCGGACTTCGGCAGGTATCGCGGGGCTTCAGTCATCACGCCGAACCAGGCTGAATTCGAAGCCGTGGCGGGACGCGCCGAATCGGACGAGGATATGGTGGAGCGCGCGGCAAGAATGGTGGCCGAACTCGAACTCGAGGCATTGCTGGTGACGCGCAGCGAGAAAGGCATGCTCCTGGTGCAGGCCGGTGAAGAGCCGCTGTTTATGACGACGCAGGCGCGAGAGGTTTTCGACGTCACCGGCGCAGGCGACACCGTGATCGCAACGTTCGCGGCGGCGCACGCTGCCGGCGTGGATCTTCAGCAAGCTGCGGGGCTGGCGAATCTTGCAGCGGGCCTGGTGGTTCGCAAGATCGGCGTTGCGAGCGTTACTCCATGGGAACTCCGGGTCGCCCTGCACCAGCGCGGGCAGGGCGGCCGTGGCCTGGTCAGCGAAGCGGAGCTCAAGTCGCTGCTCGACGAAGCGCGGGGACGCGGTGAAAACATCGTGATGACCAATGGCTGCTTCGACGTACTTCACGCGGGCCACGTGGCTTACCTCGAGGAGGCAAAGAGCCTGGGCGACCGGTTGATCGTCGCGGTGAACGACGACGACTCGGTACGGCGGCTGAAGGGCGTAAGCCGCCCGTTTAATTCGCTCGCCGATCGCATGCTGGTGCTGGCCGGGCTGGCGTCGGTCGACTGGGTCGTACCGTTCTCCGAGGATACGCCCGCGCGGTTGATTGGGGCGCTCCTGCCGGACGTGCTCGTGAAAGGCGGGGACTATCGCGCCGAGGAAATCGCGGGTGCGAAAGACGTTCTTGCGCACGGCGGCGAAGTACGGGTGTTGTCGTTTCGCGAAGGACATTCGTCCACCAGGATAATCGACAAACTTCGTTCGTAACGGACTAG
>Ga0268386_10002307_pt1 | contig 13514 bp, 10 predicted proteins | sample RVTome_15_FD_200260 | JGI IMG/M metagenome (GOLD analysis project Ga0268386, IMG submission 200260) | Soil microbial communities from uranium-contaminated site in the Upper Colorado River Basin, Wyoming, United States - RVT150D86... ...
CGCGTCCCGGCTGGGCCGTGAACATTTCCCCGTCCAGCGTGTAGCCGGCGCCGTCCAGCCAGAGCCGCGCCTCGCTCACGTTGCGGCTGACGTAGCCGTTGTCGGCGGTGACCGGGCCGCCCGCGCGGCCACGCAGCACGCGCGGCAGCGCCGCGAACAGGCGACGCGGCCGGCCGAGCACGGCGGTGTAGCGCAGAGGGCCGGGGCCCTGGCCCCAGAACGGGCGGAGGCCCACCACGAGCCGCTCGAGCGTGGTGATCATGAGTACCAGGTGATCGCGACGTTGCGGGCTCTCGCCGTCCACTGCCGCCGTGAGCGGCACGGGCGTCACCGTGTCGGACCGGCCCCGCGCCAGGCCGAGCAGGAGGGCCGCCAGCGCCAGCCCGGCGCCCAGGTCGCCCCGCGGTCCTCTGGGATGGATCCTGTGCAGGGTGTAGTGGATGCCCTGCTCGATGCCGGCGGCGCCGAAGAACATGCCGAACGCCGGACGCGCGCCGGGGACGTGCTCGAGCCGCATCACCGAGCGTTCCACCAGGCCGCCGCGGGAGCTCGGCGAGCGGGCCCAGTCGTGCAGCCGTCGCAGACCCTGGGCGCGTGGGCCCCGCAGGCCGACGTCGCCTGCGATCATGCTGGTCGTCCCGGCGGCGAGCACGGCGAGCAGCGGCGGGGATTCGAAGATCGCCTCGCCGAGGATCGCGGTGAGCACGGCCTGCACCGTGCCGTCGCCGCCGTTGATCGCGACGACGTCGATCCCACGCCGGGCGAAGTCCCGCAGCGCGGCGGCGACGTCGGCCGGGGTCTCGACGTCGTGCCGCCGCACATCCGCGTGCGCGTCGAGCAGCCGGCGCACCGGGCCGGGACTGCGACGGTTGCCGCCGCTCCGCGGGTTGTGCAGGAGCCCGACCCGCCGCGATCGCCCGCCCACGACGGGGACCACGGAGCCGAGCGTCGCACGCGCGAGACCGGCGCGCATCAGTCCGCCGAGGTCGCGAAGATGCGCGTGGCCAGGGACCGCGCGGGCGAGTCCTGGGGCGCGTCGACGAGCCAGGAGCGCAGCGGGCCCGTGGTGTGGCGTGCGCGCGCGGCCATGGCGAGCCGCGCGAGCAGCACGAGGCTCGATAGCGCGGTCCACGCGGCGACGGCGAGCAGGCCGAGGTCGGGCCGCCCGAGCAGCGCCGCCGCGGTGAGCCAGATCAAGTTCGGGTTGCGGCGGGCGGTGATCAGGCGCGAGTACGAGTCGAAGCGGTGCCACAGGAAGATGGAGAAGGGCGCGATGAGGTGGAAGGCGCCCTCCACGAGCCGCCCGACCACGTAGCCGACCACGATCATCCAGAGCGTCGCGGCCAGCGACAGCCCAGGCACGCCCGGCTCGAACGTGCCGAGGCCGATGCCCCAGGCGATGTACCAGAGCGGGGGATGGATGAGGTCCACGCCGTGGTCGAGCCAGTGACCGACCCGGCTCGAGGTCACCGTCACCCGCGCGAGCTTGCCGTCCACGGTGTCGAGAAAGGTCATCAGCCAGGCCGCCGCGAGGCCCCAGCCGCGCTCGCCGGCGGCGAAGGCGAGCCCGGCCAGCACCACCATGGCCAGGCCGAGGAGCGTGACGTGGTTGGGGCGAAGCCCCCCGGCGACGCAGAGCGCGGTCACCCACCGGGCCGGCCGCGGCCAGGCCCACTTGGTGACGAGATCGGTCACGCCCTTGTACGCGCCCGTGAAGAGCCGGTCCTCCAGCTCGCGCCGCTGCTCGGGCCGGGCCCGGCGCACGAAGGGCCGCTCGAGCTTGCGCAGCTGCACCTGGGAGGCCGAGGCGAGCGATGCCGGCTCCGTGACGGTCACGCCGGGCAGGTCGGGGGCGGCCGCGCCGCTCACCACCGCGTGGGCCCGCGCGGCCAGCGCGGCCGGCACGTGGGCGGCGACGATGCTGGGGCCGTCGTCCCCCGGCACCCGCAGCAGCACGCTCGGCGTGCGGACGAGGGCGGTGACCACGCGGTCGTCGTAGACGTAATCGCCGCGCACGAGGAGCATCGAACCCTCGGCGGGCGCGGGCTCGGCGGCGTCCCCGACGTGGGCGACGCCGGCGCGGCGCAGCAGCCGGGCGAGCCGCTCGCGCGGGGACAGGCCCCAGAGGCGGACGGCGGCATCGGCCAGGATCCGCGCGTGAACCAGGGTGGACATGGGGGTCGTGCTGTTCGGCGGGCTCACGGGCGGTCTATTATGACCCCAGATGCTCACGTTCGCCCAGCTGTCTGATCCCCATCTGTCCTGCCCAGCGCCGGTGCGGGCGGGCGACCTCCTCGGCAAGCGGGCCCTGAGCTACCTGTCCTGGCGCCTGGTGCGCCGACGCCGCCACCGGCCCGAGGTCCTGGAGGCGCTGGTAGAGGACCTTCGCGCGGCGCAACCGGACCACGTGGTCGTGACCGGGGACCTCACGCACCTGGGCTTGCCCCACGAGTTCGAGCAGGCGCGTCGATGGCTCGACGCGCTCGGGCCGGCGCCGGCGCTCAGCGTGGTGCCCGGCAATCACGACGCCTACGTGCGCAGCGGCTGGGAGCAGACGGTCGGTACCTGGGCGCCGTTCTTCGATTCCGATCCGGGCGCGGGTGGGGCGTTGGCCTTTCCCAGCGTGCGCGTGCGCGGCCCCGTCGTCTTCGTCGGGCTCTCCACCGCGAGGCCGTCGGCGCCGTTGCTCGCGGTGGGCGAGGTGGGGCCGCGCCAGCTCGACGCTCTGGCGCGTGTCCTGGCCGACGCGCGACGTCGAGGGCTCGTGCGCGTCGTGCTGCTGCACCATCCGCCCCTGGCCGGCGCCACCGGATGGCGCAAGCGGCTGGTCGATGGAGCGCGCCTGCGGGCGGTGCTTGCGGCCGAGGGCGTGGAGCTGGTGCTGCACGGGCACACGCACCGGGCCTCGATGGGCAGCCTCGCGACCTCGACGGGCCGCGCGGCGGTGATCGGGGTCTCGTCGGCGTCGGCGAGCGGACCGGGGCCCGAGCGGCTCGCGCGCTACCATCTCTATCGCCTCGAGCGGGACGGCGAGCGCTGCCAGATCTGGCTCTCCGCGCGCGTCTACGAGCCTCTCACCGGCCGCTTCGTGCCCGACGGTGCCGCCCACCCGTTGCTCACCCCGGTGAGCCCGCTCAGCCGATCCGGCGAAACCGCCACATCGTCACGGCCAGCACCACGAGGGCCGGCGCCAGCGCGGTCACGGCCGGGCTCAGGTTCAGCAGAAGGCCGAGCCGGGCGATGACCTGGCTCACGAGGTGGAATCCCACACCGACCAGGGAGCCGACCATCATGCGCTGCCCGGTGCTGGCCATCCGCATCACGCCCAGCACGAAGGGGACCGACAGCAGGATCATGGCGCCGACGGCCAGCGGCATGCTCGCCTTCTGCCACAGGGCCAGCTCGTAGCTGGCCGAGTCCTGGCCGCTCGCCCGGAGATAGCGGACGTACTGGTAGAGGTCCGAGAGCGACAGGATCGACGGCTGGAGCGCTAGCAGGTCGACCTGCTCGGCGTCCAGAAACGATTCCCAGGCCAGGACCGGCAGCTGGCGCCGCTCGATGCCGCCGCCGGGCTCGAAGTCCTTCTGCACCACGTCAGTGAGCCGCCATTCGCGACCCGTCCGGATGTCGGCCGACTGGGCGTACGTGAAGCGCCGCAGTCGCCCGCCGTCGCCGAGCTCGTAGATCTCGACGCCGCCCAGGATCCCGCCAGCGCGGATGTCGCGCACCCGGAGGAAGCGGTGGCCGGCCCGTGACCAGAAGCCGTGCTCGGACTGGATCGCCACCGTGGCCGAGAGCGCCTGGGCGCGCTTGACGTGGGCGACCCGATCGAGCGGCGGCGCCACGAACTGTCCGAGCGCCACGACGACGGCGACGAACACGAGGCCGGGCCGCAGCGCGGACCAGCCGATGCGCAGGGGCGACACGCCCGCCGCCTGCATCGCTACCAGCTCGCGCCCGCTGGCGAGCCCGCCGAGCGCGGTGAGACTGGCCAGGAGCGCGGTGACCGGCGCCACATCGATGGCGCGCCGGGGCGTCGTGAGCAGGATGAACAGGGCGGCGTCCGCGAGCCGGTAGCGTCCCTTGCCCAGGTCCTCGAGCTCCTCGACGAAACCGAAGATCGTGAAGACCGCGAGCAGCGCGCCCAGGGCGAGCAGGTAGCTGCGCGCCAGGGTGAGGGCGAGATAGCGGTCGAGCGTGCGCAGCCGCGTCATCGGCGCCACCGACCCTGCGGCCACGGCCGCCAGAGCAGGAGCAGCACGACGACGCCGAGCAGCACGTCGACCCACCAGAGCCCCGGCACCGGACCGACGATTCCGCGCTCCACCCAGGTCTTGGCCATCGCCTTGAGGTTGTAGTAGGCGGCGTAGGCCAGCACGGCGGTGGCGAAGCGCGCGTACCGGCCCTGCCGCGGGACGGCGCGGCCGAGCGGGATCCCCAGCAGTGCGAGGAGCACCGTGGCCAGCGGGGTCGTGAGGCGCCACTGCAGCTCGGCGAGGTCCATCGGATCGCGCGACCGAGCCAGCGTCGCGGTGGAGGCGGACTTGCGCCGGTACTCTGGCACGATCTCCTCGGTGCGCAGGGGCATCTCCATCTGCTCGAATCCGACCGTGCGATCGCTTCCCTCGTCGAGGGAGATCCGGTAGTGGTGCCCGCGCAGCATGACCAGCGTGCGGTCACCGGTCACCGGATCGACGCGCTGGTAGGCGCTCTGCGCGAACGCCACCTGACGGATTCCCCGGTCCTCGTTGTGCACGAAGACGCCCGAGAGTCGCCCCGTGGGGGTGTCGTAGCCCTCGGCGAAGACGACGTACTCGCCCCGTTGCCTGGCGTAGAACCGGCCGGCCTTGAAGCGGTCCAGGTCGATCTCGGCGCCGGCCGCGGCCCGCAGGCGGTAGCTCTCGTCGTAGGCCCACGGCCGCACGACGATCGACAGGGCCGCCACGCCCAGGGCCAGCACCACCGCCAGCCCGGCGACGGCCCGGACGATGCGGGCCGGGCTCACCCCCAGCGCCGACATCGCGATGATCTCGGAGTCGGCGTGGAGCCGGCCCAGGGCCATGACCACGCCCAGGAAGAGGGTGATGGGCACCAGCACCTCGAGCGCGATCGCCGTTCGTAGCAGCACGAGCAAGGCGATGGTCCGGGACGGCAGGAGGCCGTCGACCACGTCGGCGAGGAAGCGGGCCAGAAGGTAGGCGACGAAGACGGTGACCAGGACGGCCGAGACGAACACGGCTGGCCCGGCGATCTCGCGGACGACGTAGCGCCCGAGGACCCCGCCCCAGGGCGGCGGCCGCCATCGCCCGATCAATCGAGGAGCCATGAGGCTCCTCATGATACCGTGGGCCGATGACGACAGCCGTGATCCTCAGCGCCGGGCAGGGCCGGCGCTTGCTCCCGCTGACCGCGACCAAGCCCAAGTGCCTGCTGCCCATCCACCAGCGCCCGCTGCTCGAGTGGCAGCTCGACGCGCTCGCTCGCTGCGGGATCCCCCGCGCGACGGTCGTCACGGGGTTCGCCAGCGAGCACGTCGAGCGGCTCCTGGCCCCACGCACGGCGGCCCCCCACACCCAGGTCCTCTACAACCCCTTCTTCCGCGTCTCCGACAATCTGGTGAGCTGCTGGATCGCCCGGGGGGAGATGACCGGGGATTTTCTGCTCCTGAACGGCGACACCCTCTTCGAGCCGGCGGTGCTCGAGCGGCTGCTCGCCGCGCCGCCCCGGCCCGTCCGCCTCGCGGTCGACCGCAAGGAGACGTACGACGCCGACGACATGAAGGTGAGCCTCGACGCCGACGGGCGGCTCCGGAGAGTCGGCAAGAGGCTGGCCCCCGAGATCGTCGGCGCGGAGTCGATCGGCCTCATGCTGTTCCGCGGCGAGGGACCCGCACTCTTCCGGGGGGCGATCGAGCAGGCGCTGCGGCGGCCCGACGCGCTGCACGCCTGGTACCTGTCCGTGATCGACGAGCTGGCCGAGCACGGCCACGTCTGGACGGAGAGCATCCAGGGGCTCAAGTGGGCGGAGATCGACGCGCCCGCCGACATCGCGCGCGCCCTCGGGGTCGTGGAGCGCCCGGCGGATCAGCTCCTCGGCTCGACGATCGCCCGCACCAGCTGAAGATCCTCGACGCTGTCGACGTCCACCGCCGCCTCGGGGAACGGCAGGATCACCGAGCCGGCCTGGAGCCCCAGCCGGCGCGACAGCCGGCCCAGGGCCGCCTCCAGCGTCAATCGCCCCAGCGCGTAGTCGAGGATCGCGGACCACCCGAGCGCGCCGGCCACGAGCCGCAGCGGGCGCTTGCGTTCCTGCTCCACGCGACGCCAGTAGCGGACGGCCCGACGCCCGGCCGGCGTGAGGAACGCAAAGAGATTGCAGCCGCAGTAACCGCCGCCCCGCAACCGCAGCACCGTACGGCGCGTCCCCGGGAAGGCCGCCGTCACCTGCTCGGCCCGGGCCAGGCCGACGACGACGTCGGCACCCGTCGCGCGGGCTGCCGCGCAAAAGTAGTCGACGACGGCCGAGGTCAGGAGCGCGTGATCGGCGGTCGTGAGCAGGACCGGGGAGGCCGCCGCCACGCGGTCCAGCGCCGCCGCCGCGCTCAGGCTGGGCGTGGCCGCGGGCGCGAGCCACTCGACCGTTCCGGCCTCGACGAGGGCGCGCAGCCCGGCGTCCTGCTCGAACGCCTCGCGGCGTGGCCCGCACAGGACGCGCGCGCCGACCTCGCGCGCCGTCCCGAGGGCGTCGAGGACGCGCCACACCATCGGCCGGCCGCCCACCAGCGCCAGCGCCTTGCAGGGCACGCCGGCGGCCCGGGCGACCGGATCGTCCGGGGTGCGGTCGCCCGCCAGGACCAGCGCCGTGAAGGTCACCCGAGGGCCTTCTCGTAGATCCGGTAGCGCTTGTACGGGTCCCCGCCGAGCGCCTCGAGGAGGCGCCGCACGCCCAGGTTGTCCTCGAGGATCCAGGACAGCTCCACCTCCTGGAGACCCCGGGCGCGGCCCGCGCGGCGCACGGTGTCGATGACCACACACGCCAGGCCGAGCCCCAGCGGCGTGCGCTGGTAGCGCTTGCGCACGCCCATCAGCGCCACCCGGCCGGTCCGGGGCCGTCGCCGGAGGAGGCGGACGAGCAGCCGCACCCACCCGAGCGGCAGCAGGCGGCCGTCCAGGTCACGGATGAGCTCGTTGAGGTTTGGCAGGAGCACGAGCATGGCGGCCGGCGCACCGGCCACCTCCGCGATCTGCACGAAGTCGTCGTCGACCAGGAAGCGCAGCACCCAGCCGAGCTCCTCGAACTCCGCCGCCGTGAACGGCACGAAACCCCAGTTGTCCGCCCACGCGTCCTCGAAGATCTCACGCAGGATGGCGAGCTCCTCCCGCAGCCGCGACCGCCGTAATGGCCTCACGCGCACGTCCTCGAGCTTGCCGATCGCGGCGCGCATGAGCGGCGTCATCTCGACCGGATCCGTCAGCCGATAGGCCAGCAGGTCCTTGACCGGCCGGTATCGGCACTCCTCGAGGCGGGCCGCGTAGTAGGGCCGGCCGTGGCGCATCATGATCATCGGCGGCGTGCCGAAGCCGTCGATCAGCAGCCCGCACTCCTCGTTGATCGACAGGTCGAAGGGGCCGCGCACGCACGCGAGACCCTGGCTCCTCAGCCACCCCTCGGCCTGGTCCGAGAGCGCCGCGAACACCTCGGCGTCGTCCTCCGACTCCAGCAGGCCGAAGAAGCCGACGCCGTCCCGGTGGCGCTCGAGGTGGAGGCGGTCGACCTGCGCGCTGATGCGCCCGACCGGCCGCGGGCCGCGATAGGCCACCCAGAACGCCGCCCGGGCGTGGGTGAAGTAGGGACGCCGGCGCCACAGCTGCAGCCGGCGCTCCAGCAAGAGCGGTGGCACCCATGCCGGGTCGTCCGCATAGAGGGGCCAGGGCACCCGGAGGAAATCGGCGCGGGCGCGGCCCCGATCGGCCGGCACCACCCGGAGCTGGCCGGGGGACGTCTCAGCGGCCGGGGGCACCGGGCTCCGAGCGCTCCGCCAGCCAGGGGTAGCGGACGCGCTCGGCGGCGGTGTAGCCGAGATCGAAGGCGGTCGGGCTTCGCGGCACCGCGCTCGCCCGCGGGTAGTAGGTCCCGGCGAGATGGTCGACGAGGCTGCTGGTGATGCCGAAGTTGCCGCGCTCGCTGTGCCGGTGATGAAGCATGTGGTGGCGCTTGAGCCGGCGCAGCAGGCGCGTGCGCGGCGCGTAGGGCAGGTGCTGCGCGCAGTGCACGAACTCGTAGACCAGCATGCACAGCGCGCCGGCCCCGAAGGTGGCGGCGGCCCCGGCGGCCCCGGCGATCAGGGCACCGGTGGGGAGGGTGGCCAGCGCGACCGTGGGCAGCGTGGTCGGCAGCGCGCCGAACAGCACACGCAGGTCGTCGGGATCGTGGTGGTGGTCGTAGTGGATCCTCTTCCAGAGGGTGACGGTGCGGGGCGAGCGATAGAGGAAGCGCCCGTGCAGCACGAAGCGATGCAGCAGGTACTCCGCCGGCGGATAGATGAGCAGGGCCGCGCCGGCGGCGATCACCAGCCCGGGGCCGTCGCCCGGGGCGCGCAGCAGCGCCACGAGGAGCGCGCTGACCGCGGCGAGCGCCAGGTAGGCGGTGACGGCGGGGTGGCGGACGAAGGCGGCGAGCAGCTGCCCCAGCGTCATCCGCTCGAGCGGGCACCGCCGCCGGCGCCAGAATCCCCGGAGACCGGCGGCGTCCGCGGCGCCGCGTGGCTGATCCGTCACGAGGCCAAGCATCGCATGGAAGCGGCCAGGTTGCCGACTATGCGCGCGCCACGTCCACGAAGCAGGTGTTGAACGGCGAGGCGCCGGCGGGTGACGCGCGGTCCTCGGTGAGGACGTTGGCGCAGCCGCGGGTGTCGTGCCCATCGGCGTCGGGCGTGAACCAGGCGCCCTCTCTGATCGACACGACCCCCGGCGCGATGCGCTCGGTGACGCGAGCGGGCAGGTGGGTCGCGCCGCGGTGGTTGAACACGCGCACCCGGTCGCCGTCGGCGATGCCGCGGGCGGCGGCGTCGGCCGGGTGGATCCACACGTCGTCGCGATCGGCGCGCGAGAGCACCGGCTGGTTGGCGTGGATGGAGTGGGTGCGCGCCCGCGACTTCGGTGTGACGAGGCGGAGCGGGTGCGCCGAGGCGGGCGCGTCGGGGATCCACGTGGGGATGGGCGGGATCGTGCCGAGGCCGTAGGGATCTGGATTGGCGGCGAGCGCCATCGAGTAGATCTCGATCCTCCCGGACGGCGTCGTGAACGGGTGCCGCTCGGGATCGCGGATCTCCTTGGCGAAGGCGACGGCGTCGTCGGGGGCCGGCAGCCGGGCCAGCCCACTCGCCCGGAAGGTGTCGAAGTCGTCGATGGTGTCGCGGGTGAGCTCCCGCAGCCAGGCCTCCTCGGTCTGGTCGTTGTAGCCGCTGATCCCCAGCCGCCGCGCCAGCTCGGTACAGATGTCGAGGTCGTTGCGGCACTCGCCCATCGGCTCGATCGCCTTCTGCATGAAGATCGCATAATGACCGGCGCCGGCCCACGGCGTGTGCACGTCGTTGCGCTCCCAGAAGGTCGTGGCCGGCAGCAGGATGTCGGCGTAGCGCGCGGTGGGGGTGACGAAGTGGTCGTGGACGACCATGAACTCCAGCCGCGCGGCGGCGGCGATGATCTTGTTGACGTTGGGGAGCTGGTTGAAGAGATCGCCCGCCGTCGAGTAGATCATCTTGACGTCGGCCGGGTAGCCGCCGGCCTTGCCGCGCGCGAGCAGGTCGGCCAGGAGCGAGGACGCGACGCGCGCCCCGGCGGGATTCGGCCCGGCGGGCAACGGGCGGATGCCGCCCCGGCCCGTCGCGCCGTTGCTGGTCCCGGAGTTGCCGCCGGGGATTCCCACGTTGCCGGTCATCGCGGCCAGCGCGTAGGCGGCGCGGTGGAACTGCTCGCCGTGGATGGTGCGCCCCGGCGCGTAGCCGGTCTGCAGCGCGGCCGGCTTGCTGGTGGCGAGCTCGATGGCCAGGCGGCGGAGCGTCTCGGCGGGGACCCCGGTGATCGCCGCGGCCCACTCCGGCGTCTTGCGGACGCCGTCCACGTGGCCCATGAGGTAGGCGCGATAGGACGCCCCGGCCGGCGCGTCCGGCGGCAGGTGCGCCTCGTCGAACCCGAGCACGTGGCGGTCGAGATAGGCCTGGTCGTGCAGCCCTTCGCTGGCGATCACGTAGGCCATCGCGATGAGCGCGGCGGTGTCCGTCGAGGGCCGGATGAAGACGTGCTCGTCGGCCAGCTCGCGGCTGGTCCGCGTCACCCGCGGATCCACGCACACGATGCGCACACCGTGCTTCTTGGCCCGCTTGAGGTACGGCAGGGTGCCGGTGCCGAAGGTGCCGTCGGCCGGGCTCCAGCCCCACATGAGGATCAGTCGCGAGTTGACGTAGTCGGTCGGCTCGCGCCCCGCGCTCTTGTAGTCGGCCTTGGCGCCGTAGGTGGCGCGGACGGCGAACACCTCGGCCTCGGCCGAGATGTTCGACCACAGCTCGGTGCAGCCGCCGAACATGTGCAGCATGCGCTGCGTGGGACCACGGCCGTGGAGCATCGACAGGCTGCCCGTGCGCGAGCAGTCGAGGATGGCGGCCGGGCCGTGGGTGTCACGCACGCGCCGCAGCTGGCGTGCGACCTCGTCGAGCGCCTCGTCCCAGCCGATGCGCTCGAACCGCCCCGCCCCGCGCGGCCCCACCCGGCGCAGCGGATGGCGCAGCCGGTCGGGATGATTGACGCGCTCGGCCTGGCCGAAGCCGCGTACGCAGGCGTGCAGCGGCGGCACCTCGGGGGTCCACTTGCGTGGATCGGTGCTGATCTTCACGATGCGCCCGTCGCGCACGTGGGCGTTGACCACGCAGCGGCCGCCGCAGTTGTGGCCGCAGGTGCTGGTGAAGACGGCCTCGCCGGGGGTGGGAGCAACGCGCGGCGTCTCGTACACGATCCTGGGTGTCATGGCGACCCAGGATAACATTACAGGGATGGACCTGGATCCCAACGCCGCCGCCAAGCTGCGCGCCTTCTTCGAGCTGAGCCCCGTCATCATGTGCATCACCGGGCTCGACGACGGGCGGGTGCGGGAGGTCAACGACGCCTTCCTGCAGCTCGGAGGCTTCGCCCGCGACGAGGTCGTGGGCCGCCACGTGCTGGACCTGGGCCTGTGGATCGATCCCCGCCAGCGGGAACAGGGCATCGCCATGCTCCGGGCCGGCACGCCGGTCCGCGACGTCACGGCTCGATTCAGCGTCAAGGGCGGCGAGGAACGCGTGTGCGTGCTGGCCGCCGAGCTGGTGACCCTCGACGGCCAGACGTGCATCCTGACCGCCCTGACCGACATCACCGACCGCACGCGGGCCGAGGAGGCGCTGCGGGAGAGCGAGCGGCGCTTCATGCTGCTCTTCCACGCCAACCCGCTGCCGATGACGATCACCCGCCTGCACGACGGCCTCCACCTCGAGGTGAACGACGCCGCCGTCCGCCACAGCGGCTACGCGCGCGACGAGATGCTCGGCCGGACGAAGCCCGAGCTCGGCTTCTGGGTGACGCCCGCGGAGCGCGAGCGGATGCTGCGCCTCCTCCACGAGGAGGGCCATGTCCGGGACTTCGAGGTGACGTTCCGGACGAGGCACGGCGAGCAGCGCCAGCTCCTGGTGAACTCCGAGGTGATCACCTACGGCGGCGCGCCGGCCGTGCTGAGCGTGTCGCTCGACATCACCGAGCGCAAGCAGCTCGAGGCGGAGAGCCGGGCGCGCAGCGAGGAGGCGGAGGCGGCCAACCGGGCCAAGGACGAATTCCTCGCCATGCTCGGCCACGAGCTGCGCAACCCGCTGGGCACGATCACGAACGCGGTGGCCGCGCTCGACACCCTCGGCGCCGACGAGACCACGCGGCGCCTCACCGCGATCATCGGCCGGCAGACGCGCCACCTCGGACGCCTGGTCGACGACCTGCTCGACGTGGCCCGGGTGACGTCCGGCAAGATCGGCCTGCGCACGCAGCCCCTGGACCTGCACGAGCTGGCCGGGCGCTGCCTGGAGGCGCTGGCCCACGCCGGGCGCACGCGAGAGCATCGCGTGACGCTGCAGGGCGCGGCCGTCCACGTGGAGGGCGACGCCGCCCGGCTCGAGCAGGTGGTGAACAACCTCGTCGACAACGCGCTCAAGTACACGCCGGCCGGGGGCGCCATCACGGTGCGCACCGAGCGCGCCGGCGGCGAGGCCATCCTCCGCGTGAGCGACACCGGCAAGGGGATCCACGCCGACGTGCTGGGCCGCATCTTCGATCTCTTCGTGCAGGAGCCGCAGACGCTCGAGCGCTCGCGCGGAGGGCTCGGCCTGGGGCTGACCCTGGTCAGGCAGCTGGTTGAGCTGCACGGCGGGTCGGTGTCGGCCGCGAGCGTCGGGCCGGGCCAGGGCAGCGAGTTCACGGTCCGTCTGCCCGCGCGGACGGTGACCGGCGCCGACGGCGGGCCGTCCGCCGCGGAGCGGCCGGCGCCCTCGACGGCTCGCCGCCGCGTGCTGATCGTCGAGGACAATCCCGACGCGCGCGAGAGCCTGAGGCTGCTGCTCGAGCTGGCCGGCCACCTCGTCGAGACGTCCGAGGACGGCCCGGGCGGCCTCGCCCAGCTCGAGGCCTTCCGCCCCGAGATCGCGCTGATCGATCTGGGCCTGCCCGGGCTCGACGGCTACGCGCTGGCCCGCCTGGCCCGCGGCCGGCCGCAGACGCGCGGCATCCGCCTCGTCGCCCTCACCGGGTACGGCCAGACCGAGGACCAGCGGCGCGCGCTCGCCGCCGGCTTCGACCTGCACGTGACCAAGCCGGTCGACGCCGCCATGCTGCAGGCCATGCTCGGCTGAGCGTCAGCGGCGCGCCGGATGACGCCGCCGGCGGCCGAAGGTATACTGCGTCGACTGACCCCGTCGTCTAGCCTGGCCCAGGACGCAACCCTTTCAAGGTTGAGATCGCGGGTTCGAATCCCGCCGGGGTCACCACATTGATCTCGTTAGCCCTTTTCGCTCATTGCAGCCCCCACCGGTGAGGAATGAAGGGCTGGGCCGAAATTCTATACTAGGCCTTCGTCCGTTGAGTTTTTGACCGGGACAACGTCAGGAATCCTGCGCGCCCGCGCAAGGACACCGTGAGGAGTTGCACGACGCTCACTTCGGCGCGGGCGGGGTGTCTCCTCGAGGTGCGGCAGGAGCAGGTGCGGCGGGACGAGGAGGTGCGGCGGGGGCAGCCGGAGCGGGAATCGGACAGCGGAGCGGGTATCGCGTGAGCCCGGCAGCGATCGCCGCGAGCCACTCGGCCTGCTTCCTGGCGATCCTCGAGTGGTTGGTCTGCGTGTCGTAGTCGGTCTGGACGGTCGTGGCCAGGGCATGTCCGTTGTCCCAGGCCTTCTGCATGGCGTCCCCGGCAGGCTGCCGCCCGAGGCTCGCGGCCGCAGCGGTG
>Ga0268386_10002308_pt1 | contig 13512 bp, 10 predicted proteins | sample RVTome_15_FD_200260 | JGI IMG/M metagenome (GOLD analysis project Ga0268386, IMG submission 200260) | Soil microbial communities from uranium-contaminated site in the Upper Colorado River Basin, Wyoming, United States - RVT150D86... ...
CGTCGAGCATCCTTGCTCGTGCATCGCCATGACCTCCTGGGCGTTGTGGTTTGTTGAACATCGCAACGATACAGGAGGTCGTGGTTTGCGCGAAGATGAACGGTATTGCGGCTAAGCCGCAAGCGGCGGTGACATCATTCGACAATCCCTCATTCTCCGCGGCGGACGTGTCTTGGCAATGGAGACGTTCCTGAAAATGGTCGCCGAGCGGCCACTCCGGTCCGCCGGCAAACATCGGGAAACGACCGTCGCGCGGCACAATTTCCCGCGATTCGAGCGGCCGCCCGTCGACAACTCACGCCCACGCCGCCGGTTGCGCGATTCGGAGCGGCCCGCGAAAAAATCGGCGGCGAATTCAGGCACGCCGCGTGCGACAGCCGGACTCCGTTTCGACCGATGCCCGATCCGCGAAAACTCCCGATGGTTCCACGACAGACTCGGATTAGAGTCGCACGAAGGGGGAGCCGGCGCGCCCCGTTCGTTCCTACATGTAGGGTGGGCTGTGCCCACCAATGCCACAACCCGTTGCGGTGGGCACAGCCCACCCTACTCGTTCAGGATCACTCGTCGAGTCGGAAGAACGTTGACCCGTCCAGATGAAGGGAGAACGACATGAGATTTTCCACGACTCAAGCCGCGATCGTCGCCACGCTGGGAATGCTGATGATCGCCGGCAACGCTCTGCAGGCACAAGAGAAACGCGACCGCGGTCGCAAAGACAGGGAGCCGAAGGCACAACCCCGCGAACGCCCGCAGAAACGCGGCGTCCAACCCAATCGCGACGTGCAACCCAAACGCGGCGTGCAACCCAAGCGCGACGTGCAACCCAAGCGCGACGTGCAACCCAAACGCGGCGTCCAACCCAAGCGCGACGTGCAACCCAAACGCGACGTGCAACCCAAACGCGACGTGCAACCCGGAAAGGTCATCCCGAAGAGACCGGCTGTGCCCCGCGGAAAAGACGTGCAACCCAGACGCGACGTGCAACCCGGAAAGGCAATTCCGAAGAGACCGGCTGTGCCCCGCGGGAAAGACGTGCAACCCAGACGCGACATCCAACCCGGAAAGGCAATTCCGAAGAGGCCGGCCGTGCCGCGCGGCAAAGCCGGCGTTCCCCGACCGAAAGACGTGCGTCCCCCGGTTCGCGTTCAGCCGAAGCGCGGTGCTGACGGCGCGCGTCGCGATTTGCGCCGTCCCGCCAATCGCGCAGACATCGGCCGTCGCTGGGATCGCGGCGACCGCCGCGGCGATCGGCGCGACGTCTTTCGACTGCGGTCGAACAATCTCGACAGCCGGTTGCGAATCGGCGTCGCTCCCGGCGGCGTGCGCGTCGGCGTCGACTCCCGCCGCGGATACGACTGGCGGAACTGGCAATCCGACTATTACGGGCGGCACCGCTGGTACCGCGGAAGCTGGGGCGGCGACTGGTACGGCAACTGGGACGGCCGCTGGCGACGCTCGTGGCGGCGTTTCCCGGTAGCCGTCGCGTTCGGCCTCACGCCGTGGGGCTTCAACCGCATGGGATACTGGTTCGGCTACAACGACTACTACAACCCGTACTACGTGCAGCCGGTCGTCATCGGTTCGACCACCATCGACTACTCGCAGCCGCTGCTGGCGGCTCCGCCGCAATACGACGATGACGCGAAGCTGACCGATTTCGACCGCGCCCGAGACGCGTTCAAGCGGGAACAATACGAACGGGCGCTGACGCTGGTGAACCGCGAGATTTCGGAGCACCCCCGCGATGCGGCGTTGCATGAATTCCGCGGCCTGGTCCTGTTCGCTCTGGCGAATTATCGCGAGGCCGCCCAGACGCTGAACCCCGTGCTCGCCGTCAGTCCCGGCTGGGACTGGCCCACGCTGCGGGGGCTGTACTCCGGCGTGGACGAGTACACGAAACACCTGCGTGCGCTGGAAGGCTACGTCGCGGAGAACAAGGACAAAGCGGACGCCCACTTCCTGCTGGGCTACCACTACCTGACGACGGGGCACGCCGACGCCGCCCGCAAAATGCTGCAGCGGACCGTGGCATTGGCTCCGAAAGACCAGGTCTCCCGGCAACTGCTGAGCATGCTGGACCGGAACGCGAAGATCGAGGAGCCGACGCTCTCGCGCACCGACACCGACTCCAGATTTGACGTCGACGATCTCGTGGGCACCTGGAACGCCAAACGGGGGAATGCGGACTTCCGTCTGCAACTCACCAAAGACCGGAGTTTCACCTGGAACCACCGCGACGGAAAACGCTCGTCGACGATCACCGGAGCGTTCGCGATCCGCAACGGCACGCTCGCTCTCGAACCGCAGGCCGGCGGAGTGATGCTGGCTGAGGTGCAGTTGAAGGCCAAGGACCAGATGCAATTCCACATGGTCGGCGCCGGGGGGAAAGACCCGGGGTTGACGTTCTCGCGCCGATAGCCGCTTGTCGCCGTAGCGTGGACTTCAGTCCACGCGAGTCGGCGAGGATCGCGCGACGATATCCCTCGTTCGCGTGGACTGAAGTCCACGCTACTCCCGCCACAGCCGAAACGGGCCTGGGAATCGCACGGTTCCCAGGCCCGTTCGCTTCCAGCGAATTCACGAAGGTTGGTTTCGCCCGGTCGATCGTCGCGCCGGTCGGATCGGCAGAGACCGCCGAGCTGTCGTTGCGTCCGGTGCGAGACGCGCTGGCCGTGTGTCAGAAATCGTTGCAATGTAAGCGGTTGAATCGAAGACTCCGGATTGCCGGCGGGATCGGCACGTCGATTGCGTGGAGAGTCGGCGTGTCAGAAAACGCGCGAGGGTATCGCCGTAGCGTGGACTTCAGTCCACGCGAGTCTGCGAGGAAAGCGCGAAGGAAACCCTCGCTCGCGTGGACTGAAGTCCACGCTACCCCCGTGTTCGAGGTAACGCCATGAATGTCTCCCTGCAACCGCTCGGAGTCACGGAAGACGAATCGATCGAGGTGAGCTCCCCTCATCTGTCGATCGGACGGTCCGACATGTGCGATCTGCAACTGCACCACGGCATGGTCAGCCGCCGTCACGCGGAACTGATCGTCCGCAACGACGAAGTGCTGATCCGCGATCTGGAAAGCAGCAACGGCACGTTCGTCAACGGCGATCCGGTGGCCGACGTGCGCCGGCTTCGGGACGGCGACGTGCTGTCGTTTGCCGTCGTGCCTTACGAGATTCACATCGAGGGGGGCATCAGAGACCGCGTTCGTCGGGAGTTTCTGGAAGGTCGATTCGACCCCATGCGGCAGGAGCCCCGTTCCGAACAGGCGGATCGACGGAAGACTCAACCCATGTGACCCCGCCGCCGCGGCCGCGCGGGGGTGCGCGACGAACTTTGCATTCAGTGAGTGACTCGACAAAGGGGGAACGCCGATAACCCAGCGCGGCAAAGCCGCAACCAAACTTTGAAAAGAGCCATTTTTCACCCCCAATTTTTTTCCCGCCTCTTTCTGATTCCGATCAAGGGCGGGTTATAAATTGAGGGGTAAAAAATTCTCTTGCTGTACACGAGATACAAAGACGGCGACATCGATCCTCAGGATTCTGCTGACAGAAAGATTGATGACAAAAAGATGACTTTTCACTGCAATTCCTTGAGATTTTTTTGTCATCAATTTTTCTGTCAGCCCGTTTCAGCGCGTTCGCATTGACGAAATTTGCGCACGCTGCAAAAACTTTGACCGTTTGCAATGCGGATCGTGCAGATCTTCGCGGATCAGAAAAGGGTTTGACAGAATGATCTTGCGGCAGAATGATTTCGAATGGCGTCGGCCGTCAGCGTTCAGTAGTCCGATTTCCTCCTCAAAAGGTAAAAGGTAACTGCTGAGTGCTTGTGGGGATCAGTCTGCCCCAAAATCGTTCTGCGTCTCCGTTCTTTTCTTTCTGATCCGCGCAAATCCGCTCGATCCGTTGAATCCGCGTTCCCCTCGGCTGCCAATGCAATTTGCAAAGTGCGTCGCGCACCCGCCGCGCGGCCGGTTACTCTTTTCGCGTTGACTGCCAGAGGTTGTGTCCCGCGAGACATCTTGAGATGGTATGGCGGCCGGCAAACGGCGAATGACCGGCAGCCTGACTAACAGCTCAGCGACGCGGCGACGCCCATGAATGCGGTCTTCCCCTTCGGCCTGCCGGGACCCACGGCATTTTATGCGGCGTTGTACGTATTGACGTTCGTGCTGCACGCGGCGTTCATGAATTACGTGCTGGCCGGCAGCCTGTACGTCGCGTGGAGCGGAATCATGCCGGGCAAGGGCGAGTTGCCGCGCGGCCGGCAGCCGCTGGCGGCCGTGCTGCGGGACTGGCTGCCGTTCGCGCTCAGCGCCGCGATCACCGCCGGCGTCGCGCCGCTGTTGTTCGTGCAGCTTGTGTATCAGAAGCATTTCTACACGGCGAATTTGTTGCTGTCGTGGCGGTGGATGGTGCTGATTCCCGCGCTGATCGCCGCCTTCTATTTGTTGTACCTGTCGAAGAGCAAGGCGATTTCCGCCTGGCCCGCGGTGAGGCGGAACGCGGTGGGAATCGGGGCCGCCGCCTGCTTCGTGTTCGCCGCCTTCTGCTGGACGGCGAACCACCTGCTCAGCTCCGACCCCGACAGTTGGGCCGACGTGTACCTGTCGGAATCGGTCGCGCACCTGATGCCGGACCTCGTCCCGCGGCTGCTGACGACGATCTGCGGCTCCTTCGCGGCGATGTGCGCGATGGCCGGCTGGCAGTTGTGGTGGATGCAGACCGACGAAAACCGCCACGTCCTGCGGATCGAGCTGCGGCGGCTGACGCTGATGACCACCGGCGGACTGGCGCTGGCCGGGATTTTTGCCGCGGCGTATCTGACCCGGCTGCCGAACGAGACGATCGCGGCGCTGACGGGACCGTTCGCACTCCCCTACGTGGCGCTGGCGTTTGTCGGCGCGGTGGGACAGACTGCCGGCTGGTTGCTGCAGTTGTTGCACGGCGGCTTCTGCCGCGGGCGGTTGATCGTCGTTTCCGTCTCGTGCGTGCTGATGCTGCTCGGCATGGGGGGCGTGCGGGAGGCGATCCGGCTGACGGCGATCGACGTGCGGCCGCTGTATCCCCGGCACGAAGCCGCATTCGAGGTCGGCGGCTTCGGCGTATTTGTCGCGACGGCGGTGGTGTGCATCGGGCTGATTGCCTGGTGCATCCGGCTGGTGCGCTCGTCTTCGTAGGACGGGTTTTCAACCCGTCCGGGAGCGTTGTAAGCGCGTCATGCTCGTTAACGCCGGATTGCGATGGTGACGCCTCACGGACGGGTTGAAAACCCGTCCTACGGAGTCGCTCCGATCAAACCGGACGCGCCGATCGTAACGGTTGCTCCGCACGCGGCGACGGAACGATTCCCGCTGCCGGGAAACTCCTGACGGGAATCGCGCGTCAGAATCGCGCATGCCGGCTTTTGCGAGCTATCGTTGAATTGCGTCGACGTCGGTCGATACGTCGTCGCGATCGGCAGGCCCGGAGCAGCGAGGTGCACAGATGGGAGACTGGAGCTTGCAGCAGTTCGTGTTCGCGGCGGTGGTGGGGACGTTCAGCCTGATGGCCGCCTGCCGCGACTTCCGCACGCACCGCATCCCCAACTGGCTGACCATACCGATGTTTCTGGCCGGCTGGGGCTATCAGTACTCCTTTGGCGGCTGGCCCGCCGTCGCGGACGCCGCGATTGCGTTCGGCGTGGGGTTCGGCGCCCTGTTTCTGCTGTGGCTGATGGGCAGCAGCGGCGGCGGCGACGTGAAGCTGATCGGGGCGCTGGCCGTCTGGATGGGACTGCGGATGACGATTCTCGTGCTGGTCGTCAGCACGGTGCTCGTGCTGGTCGGAACGTTGCTGCAGGCAATGGGACGCTGGCCGGCCCGCCTCTTCGGGCGCGCGACGACCCCCGGAGAGGAAGCGGACGCCGCTCCCGCGTCGGGCGACCCCTACGCCCGCCCCCGTCGCCGCGTGATGGCCTACGCCATCCCCGTCGCCTTCGCCACCTGGGCGGTGCTGGCCTTCGAGCTGCCGCCGATGTGACCGTTTAGCCGCGACTCGGAGTCTTCGGAGAGGAGCGCGTCGAGCAAACGTCGCGCTCCTCTGCGCAAAGCCTTCGAGTCGCGGCTAAACGCAAGCCGTGTATTTTCTAACCCCGCACCAGCACCGTCCGCACGTACTTCACCGCCCGCGCCACGTCGCCGGCTTTGTCGTCGCCCTGCGTGCGGACGGCGGTCATCCAGCCGCGGTAATCGGCTTCCACGGTCAGCGCGAGGAATTCGTCCCAAGGGACTTCCCCGCGGCCGACCGGCACTTCCACGACGGCGTCGTCGATGTCCCGCACGGCGTCGCGAATCGTGATGTGGTTCACGCAATCGACCAGCTCCGAATAGACGGCCGCCGGCGACCGGCCGCTGGGAATGACCGCCGCCGGATCGAAATTTACCCCCAGCGGGCCGTCTTTGACGTTCGCCAGCAGGTCGACAATGGACTGCGTCGGCTCCCCGGCCCAGCTCACCGACGGCAGCGCCCCCACGTGGTTGGCGTGCCGCGCGAGCTCGTTCAGCAAGCCGCACAGCGTTTCGTACTCCGGCGAATTCGCGTCGGCGGGAATGCGTCCCGTGCGAAACGCGACGACGCCGGCCTTCAGTTGAAACGCCAGCAGCATCGCCTGCTTGAGGCCGTCGATGCGCGCTTCGAGGCCGTCCCAGTCGGCCAGCGGGCGGCTGACCGGCACGACGAGCGACGAAATCCCCAGCCCGAGCTCGTCCAGCTCGTGCAGCAGTTGCCGCCGGGCCGATTCGGTCATGTCGTCCCGCGTGAAGTGCTTGCCGAGCTCGAACTGCACGCCGTCGGCATCCATCTCCTCCACCCGGCGCAACGCCTGCCGCAAGGGGAGGTTCAACGCGGTCAGCGAGACGGCGATTCGTTGGGGTTTCATGTTTTGGAGTGCGGTGATTCTTCACCGCTTTGGATTTTATCGGAGTGCGGTAGTTCGTTACCGCTTTGGATCAGCAGCACGCAGCGCCACCGAATTCCAAAGCGGTGAAGAACCACCGCACTCCAAACCGACGCCCGATCGATCTTCAACACAATATAGGCTCTTTGACGCAGAGAAACAGCAACAACCTCGTCTGTCCCCCGCCGGCCGGATGTGGTACAACCCCCCAACCCCGCGGCGGGATTCCGGCCGGACGCCCGCCGTCTCCCCTTTCCCGCGGAGCGACCCATGTTCGCGCGTTGGCGATTCCTGCTTGTGACGGTGGCGTGCTGCGCGGCGGGTTGCGTGAACCCGCAATCGACGAGGCTGCCGTCGGTCTACGGCGGCGACCCCCGGCTCGATCCCGCCGATCAGCAGCGGGTGGAACGCCGCGATCTCGAACGACACGACCCGTTCCCCAGTGCCACGGCGGGACCGCAGACGTTCACTCGGCCGCAGGGACACGTCGACCAGCGGAACGACATCCGCCGCGCCAGAGAAGAGGCGCTGCTCCGCGGCCTGAACCGCAACGGCGTGACCACGCCGCCGTCGTCACGGAGCGACCCGTATCCCGATACGGTGCGCGACTGATACTCTGCCAATGTGGAGAGCGGAAGGCGGAAGGTGGACAGAGGTCGGAGGTCGGAGATTCTGACTCTCAACTCTCAACTCTCAACTCCCTACCGCTCACCACTCACCACTCGCTACTCGCCGATCAGCAGCGGCACCTTCTCGCGGAGCAGCTCGATCTCCTGGTGCGTTTCCCCCAGGTAGGCCAGCAGTCGCAGGTCGTCGCGGGTGACGGTGCCGCCGGAGAACAGCCACGCCCGAATGCGGAACAGCTTGTAGAGCTTCACCAGCTTGCGGTCGCTGACGAAGATGCGGTCTTCGCGGACGAGCGTTTTGACGAGCCGCTGGAACTCGCGGAATACATCCGGCGGAAAGAACAGCCGGCGGTCGGTGAAGTCGTCGCCGTTGGCATCGCGGCGCTCCTGGACGGATGCGCCGCCGCGCACGCTACTATCGCGGCGGGCGAAGAGGTGGGTCATGTAGCGGCCAGCCTTGAGCAGGTCGGCCAGCGTCGCCTGGTCTTCGCACCACGGCTTCTGGTTGAGGCCGCGGTAGACTTCCGCCCGCAGGCCGGCGTCGATCAGCTCGTCGAAGTGGTCGTCCTGCACGCTGCGGCTTTCGGCCTTCAGCACGAAGCGGTCCTTTAACGCCGACAGCTCGCCGTGCTCCGGAACTTCGTTCGTCGCGGCGAACAGCACCCGCAGGTTGACCGGCTGCGGCTGGCCGTCCTGGTAGAACTTCCGCTCGTTGATGATCGTCAGCAGGATGTTCAGAATCGCCGAGTTGGATTTGAAGATCTCGTCGAGGAACGCGACGCGGGCCGTCGGCAGCTTTCCCTGCTCGCGGCGGACGTACCGCCCCTCGCGGAGCAGATTGATGTCGATCGGCCCGACAATTTCCGACGGCTCGGTGAAGCGGGTCAGCATGTATTCGAAGTAATCCGCGTCGGGAACGCCGAGCGCGTCGCGGAATTTCAGCACCAGGTCCGACTTGGCGGTCCCCGGCGGACCGACGAGCAGCAGCGGCTCCTGCGCGATGGCGGCGACGACCATCAGGTCGATCAATTCCTGCTTCTGCACGAAGAACCGCCCCAGTGACGTGCGGAAGTTGTTGATCCGCCGCCGGACGTCTTCGGCTTCGTCCTGCAGGTCCTGGAAGGTGAGGTCGTCGATAGTGTCGGAGGTGGGCATGTCGTTCTCCGTTGAGCCGCGACTCTCTTCGTTTAGCCGCGACTCGGAGTCTTCGGAGAGGAGCGCGTCGCGTGAACTTCGCGCCGGCACGCGCTCCTCTCCGCAAAGCCTCCGAGTCGCGGCTAAACGGCGAAACGCGCGCTCGTCGGCGTCAGCCGATGCGGCCGGCCTGCAGGTCGTTGACGACTTCCGCCAGGATCGCCGGGTCGTCGGAGGCGACGACGTGGGCGATGCGGCCCTCGGAGACCTTCAGCCGCCGCATGGCTTCCGCGGCGGTTTCCCAGTGTTTGGCGCGTTTCTTTCCCTCGGCCAGGTACAGGTTCGTAACGAGTTCGGCCAGCCGCTGCTGGTCGATCTGGTCGCGGTTCTCGTAGTAGCGGCCGATGATTTTTTTCTGGTGGTTGGAGTAGTTGCGGTTTTTGGCCATTGGTCGGCTCGAGCGTGGATGGGGTCGGGTGTCCAGAATTCAATTTTCCGCGTTCGGCGTCGAAGCAGTCCAAGCGTTGTAACGGAAAATTGAATTCTGGACACCCGACCCCGACCCGCATCGTCCGCTTCTTATTTCTTCCCGGCGGGCTTCGGACGCGGTTGCGACAGGTCTTTCGGGTCGTACTTGAGCGGCAGGCCGGCTTTCGGCACGTCCAGGCCGGCGGTCCACAGAACGGCCTGCGTGACGAGGCGGCGGTAGGCGTCGTGCTTCCAGTTGGCGTGGAAATGCAGGCCGCTGAAGCCGAACGACCGGCCGCCGTCGGGGCGCTCCCACGCGAAGGCCACGGTGTGCTTCTCGCCGTCGATGGGGGCGCGAATCAGCGGCGTGAGTTTGCCGCCGGCTTTGGTGAGCTTGAGCTGGTAGTAGAACTCTTCCCGCACCTTGACCGGTTTGACGCCGCGGACGATCGGGTGCTTCGGCGAGACGACTTCGGTGGTCGTCGTGAGGACTTTGTACTTGCGGTCCGGCCCGCCGTGGATGCCGCCGAACAGGTCGCGAAACGCCGGGATGTACTTCGCGTCTCTGGCCCCCATGCCCCAGTGCAGCGCGACCAGCCCGCCGCCGCGTTTGGCGAGCCGGCGGAAGGCGGCCAGCCGGCGTTTGTCCTGCTGCAGCCAGCGGCCCCCTTGCGAGACGAACACGACCGCCGCGTCGGCCCCGTCGAGCAGCTCGGGGCCTTTCGACCACGGTTCGTTCGCGTTGACGATCATCACCTGCACGTTTTTGACCGGCTTCAGGCAGGCGGCGAGAATCCGCTGGCCGGCCATGTATTCGTGGGCGTTCCACGGATGCCCGTCCGGCCCCTGGCCGATCAGCAGAACCCGCTTCGGCCGCGAAGAGGGCGCCGGCGCGGCCGGTTCGCCGGCCTGCACGGCGACGGTCGACAGCAGGGCGACGAGACCGAACGCGAATTGAGTGGAGGTCATCATGGCGTTTTCCCTGAGTTGCAATGGACGATCAACATGGTCGCGATTGTTCTCGCGGATGCACACACAACCGCGAATCAGGCGAATCGGCGCGAATGGAAAGCCGCGGAATGTCACGACAGTTCGATTCAAGGCCATTTTTCACCCTCCAATTGATAACCCGCCTTCGTCACTTCAGAGGCGGGTTATAAATGACGGGTAAAAAATGAAGCAAAATCGTGACGAGCGCCGAATACCACGGGCGAACGTTTTCATCACTCGAAATCCGCTCTTCTTGATTCGCGTCGATTCGCAAAATTCGCGGTCGGCTCGGCATTTTCCTGCACGAAATCCGGCCGCGAATTCCACTAATCATTGTAAAGACTCGAATTCTCAACACAAATCCGCCCGCCCGGCGACCGAGGTGACTCATGCGATTGACGTTACGCACGCTGCTGGCCTACATGGACGACATCCTCGAACCGGCCCAGGCCAAGGAAATCGGCGAAAAAATCGCCCACAGCGATTTCGCCTCGGCACTGCAGGCCCGCATGAAAGACGTGCTGCGGCGGCGGCGGGTGACGGCGCTGGAAGTCTTCGGGCCGGGGTCGGGGGTCGATCCCAACGCGGTCGCCGACTACCTCGACAACGTCCTCTCCCCGGAAGCGGTCGCGGATATCGAACGCATCTTCCTCGAATCGGACGTGCATCTGGCCGAGGTCGCGGCTTGCCATCAGATTCTGACGCTGGTGCTCGGCGAGCCGGTGGCGATTCCGCCGGAGAGCCGCGAGCGAATGTACGCCCTGGGGCCCGAATCCGGCAAGGACGAGCAACTCGTCGCCGCGATGGAAGGGCGGGCCGCCGGGGGAAACGGGGCCGCCACGGTTTCCCCGCCGCCGATCGCCAAGACGCGGCCCGTCGAACCGGCCCAGCCGCGGCGATTCGAAGACGGCCTGCCGCCGCAGCTTCGCCGCAAGCCGTTTTTCCGGCGCATGCTGCCGTTTCTGATCATCCTGCTGCTGGGGGGCGCGTTCGTGGGAGTCGTGCTGACCGACCCCTCGTTGATTCCGTCCTTCGGAACGCGCGACGAGCAGCCGGAAGACGATCAGTTGGTGCAATCCGACGCCGGCAAGACCTTGCCGTCTTCCACGAAGACGACCAAGGGGCCGGAGCAGCCGCCGAAAGGGAAGGGTACGCAGGTCGCCTCGCGCGGAAAGGAATCGTTTCCTCCCACTCCGCCCGGCGTGAACCTCGATCCGCCGCCGGACGTTCCCGAACCTGCCGGAAAGACGCCCGCCAAGAAAAAGCCGGTGCTGGTCGACAGCAAACCGCCCGTCGTTGAGGCGAAAGTCCCGAACGGCAAGAAGTCGGCGACGAAGAAAAACGCGGCCCCCAAATCGGCGGGCGTCGCGACCGGTCCCGCGCCGCGGATGCAGTACGACGCGGCCGCGGCGAAGGGGCTGCTGCTGCGACACGACGAGACGTTCAACGACTGGGTGGTGATGGCCCCGCGAAGCATGGTGCACGCCGGCGACGAACTGGCGGCGCAGGCCCCCTTTGACAGCTATCTGAACATCGGCGACGCTCGGTGCCGGGCGATGCTGCAAGGCATGACGCGGCTGACAATCCTTCCCCCCGACGCGGTCGCCACGTTCGGCTTCGACGTTCGCCGGGGCCGCCTCGTGCTGAAGAGCGGCCCCGCCGGAAAGGCGGGCGGCGGGAACATCGTCATCGGGCTGAAAATCCGCGGCGAACTGTTCCGGTTGGAACTGCTCACGCCGGGGACGGTGTGCGGCATCGACGTGGCGCCGGCGGTTCCCACCGAGTTCGAGAAGATCCCCATGAAGGATGTCTATTCCGGCGGAGTCTACGTCACGTCCGGCGCGGTGCGGCTGTCGCAGGGAATGCAGAACGCAGCGACCACGGATGCAGGCGTCGCCGCGGGCGCATCCAGCGCGGCGACGATTGCCCCGGCGGACGAGAAAGCCGGCTTCCTGTCGCTGAAGCCCTCCGAGCGGGAAACAAACGCCGGCAAATGGACGGCGGCCGTGCAGCAGGTGGACGCGCCCGAGTGGCTGACGATGGACCTTCGCCGGCGGAGCGTCGCCGTCGAACGCTACTCGACGCTGTACCTGAAGGAATTCGAAATCGACGCGGCCCCGCCGGCGAAGGCGCCCCTGCCGCGGATCTCGATGCTCGAAAACGTGACCGCCATCGTTCGCGACCGGCGGCCGCTGGTTTCGGAGTTCGCCGTGTTCGCGCTGGCCGTGACCGAATCGTACAAAGAACTGGTGCGGGCGCTGGCCGACGCGCCGCACGAGGAATCCCGCCGGGCGGCGATCGACGGTCTGCGGACCTGGCTGCCGATGGACGTCAAGAACGGCCCGCTGCTGAAGAAGCAGATCGCCGGAGTGTTCACCGAGCCGGACGCCGACATCGTCTACCGGCTGCTGTGGGGATATTCGGAAAAGGACGCCCGCGACCCGGCGACGTCGCAGCAGTTGGTGGACTGGCTCAACCACAGCCACATCGCCGTGCGCGAGCTGGCGTTCCTGCACGTCAACCGGCTCACCGGCCGCCGCGACGGCTACCGTCCGAACCTGCTTCCCAGCCAGCGGGCGATCGCCGTCAACCGCTGGCGAACCTACGTCGCCAAACACGGCGTGCTGCTTCCGAAGAAGGAAGTGGAGAAAAAGGACGCGGATTGACGGCCAGGCAGCGTGCGCACCGCGGCGAAGTGCCACTGCTTGACGAACGCCGCCACTTGCGATGATGGCGTAGAAAACCTCGTCGGCGTTCGTCAAGCAGTGCTTTCGTCGATTCGCGAGGGTGCCGGCGCGACGGCACTGCTTGAGAGCTGCCGATGACGCGGTGTGACGAATTCGCGTCCAGCGCGGCAGCCCTCAAGCAGTGGCACACAATGGCGCCCCAATGGCGCAACTGTGTCGGGCGCAGCCGAAACGTGCCGGCAACAGGGCGCGCCGTTGCCGGCGCGCGCATCCCCGCAGAGAAGATGGATGCGAAGCGGCCCGGCCCGGCGGTGACCCTATTGCTGCTTGTTTCGGACGTACCAGAACAACCCGATCGCACCCACGAGCAGCAACGCCATCAACACGTAATACCACCAGGGCATGTTTTGACTCCTCTCAGAGATGATCCACTTCAGAAAGTCACACAGACTCTTGATGGGAAAGAGCACATATTGTGCGCGCCGCCGTTGCAAGGTCAATAGTCACGGCGTGTTTGGCGGATTTTCTGGAAATTTTCCACCGCGCGATCCCTTAGGCAGCAGCGGGAAAATAGTCTACCGGGAATTCGAACGATGAAGGATGAGGGATGAAGGATGAGGGATGAAACGGCGGATCGCTCATCTCTCATCCTTCATCTCTCATCCCTC
>Ga0268386_10002309_pt1 | contig 13512 bp, 10 predicted proteins | sample RVTome_15_FD_200260 | JGI IMG/M metagenome (GOLD analysis project Ga0268386, IMG submission 200260) | Soil microbial communities from uranium-contaminated site in the Upper Colorado River Basin, Wyoming, United States - RVT150D86... ...
TCAAACGCAAGATGTCGAAATGGCCCAAAGCCCGCCCCGAACACCGCCGACGACCGCCGCTGGCGAAAGCCTTTGAGGACACGGTTGTTATGATAACTTGAACGGTATTGCGTTTAGCCGCGACTCGCAGGCTTTCCGGAGAGGAGCGCGGCCGCGCGGACGTCCGTTTCGACGTGCACAGAGCGGTCGAAATATCGAATATCGAACACGGAATGATGAAGGTTGACGTAAGAGCAAAGAAGTGACGCGGGATGGGCGGCTTCCTCCTTCATCCTTCATCATTCCGTGTTCGATATTCGATATTCAGACTCCCGGAAAGAAGAATGCGAATCGCTCTGCTCTCCGCCGTGCTGCTGCAAGCTTTCGGCGCGATGGGTGAAGCGGCCGAGATGCCGCCCCGGTTCCGCGTCAAGCTGCCGAACGTCGTCCTCACCGACGTTCCGGTGCAGTTCGTCCGGATCGAGGCGCTGCGGCCGGACGGCAAACTCGATACGACCTACAATGGTCGGCCGCTGATTGCCGGCGTGATGCTCACCGTCCGCGATCCGAAATCCGGCAAAGAGGTCGATACCGCGCTGGGGGCGTTCCGCGACGGCGTGCTCGAGTTGCGGACCGACCTGCCGCAGGGGCGGAAGGTCTACGTCACCGACGATGAAATCGTGGTCGATCCCGACGCGCGGGACCGCACGGCCGTCGCCGTCAACCGAACCAACCGCTGGTGGTCGATCCTGCCGCCGGTGCTGGCGATCGTGCTGGCGATCTGGCTGCGGAACGTGCTGCTGGCGATGTTCGCGGCGGTCTGGAGCGGGGCGCTGATTCTGCTCCGCGGCGACGTGTTCGCGGCATTCACCGCGACGCTGGAGACGCACCTCATCGGCGAGATCGTCGCCCGCGACTCCGACACGGGCGAGTACGGGCACCTGCTGATCATCCTGTTCACGATGTTCCTCGGCGCGATGATCGGCGTGATGGCCTGCAGCGGCGGGACCGCCGCCATCGTCCACAAAATGGCCCGCTTCACCCGCAAGCGCGAACACGGCCAGGTGACCGCCTGGGCCATGGGCCTGATCGTTTTCTTCGACGACTACGCCAACACGCTGCTGGTCGGCGGGACGATGCGATCCGTGACCGACCGGCTGAAGATCTCCCGCGAAAAGCTGGCGTTCATCGTCGACTCGACGGCGGCGCCGGTCGCGGGGCTGGCGATCATTTCGACGTGGGTGGGGGTTGAAGTCGGTTTCATTCAATCCACGTTCGACCAGATTTACGCCTCGTCGAAGACCGACTTCAACGCCTACTCGACGTTCATCGCCACGCTGCCGTACCGCTTCTACCCGCTGCATCTGCTGCTGTTCGTGCTGCTGATCGCGTACACCGGCCGCGATTTCGGCCCGATGCGGAGGGCGGAAATCCGTGCGTTTCGCGACGGCGACGTCGGCGCGACCGAGGCGGCGACTTCCGGTCCGGATTCCTATGCCGCGGGTCCCGGCCCGCGGCGCGAGCTGCTGCGGACGGCCCTCATTCCGCTCATCGTGCTGATCGTGACGATCGTCGCCGGACTGTACGTGTCGGGCGCGGAAGGGCTCGCCGCCCGCAACGCCGCGCTGCGCGACGCCGGCAACGTGGAAATCCCCGGCACGCTGTGGAGCCTGCTGCAGCACGCGCGGAGCAACCGCGTGATGTTCCTCTCGGCGTTTTTCGCGTCGGTGACTGCGGTCGTCGCGGCGGTCGTGTTTCGCTGCGTCTCGCTGGGGGAAGCGATCGAAGGCTGGGTGGCGGGGGCGCGGTCGATGTTCGCGGCCCTGATCGTGCTGCTCTTCGCCTGGGCCATCGCCACGGTCTGCGACGCCGGCCACCTCAACACCGCGGGCTTTCTCGTCGAGCTGTCCGCCGGGCGGGTCTCGGCGGCATGGGTGCCGACGATTGCGTTCCTGTTGTCGGCGGTGGTCTCGTTCGCGACGGGGAGCTCGTTCACCACGATGGGGCTGCTGATGCCGTTGTTCATCACCATGACGCACTACCTGCTCGCCGGAGACGCGGGCCCAAATCCGAACGACCCGCTGATGCTGGCCTCGATCGGGGCGGTGCTGGCTGGCGCGATCTTCGGCGACCACTGCTCGCCGATTTCGGATACGACGGTCCTCTCCTCGGCGGCCACGGGCTGCGACCACCTGCAGCACGTGGCGACGCAGATGCCCTACGCGATGGCCGTCGGCGCGATCGCGCTGCTGCTGGGTTACGTGCCGGTCGGACTCGGCCTGTCGCCGCTGTTCATGCTGCCTCTGGGGGTGCTCGCCGTCTACGCCGTCGTGCAATTCATCGGCCGTCCCGTAGACGCCGCGGACGACGCGCGGCCCGCCAGTCCGGAAGTCCCCGGGGAAGGCGAGCTGCCCAGACTCGCGCCGATGACCAGGCCCGAGCCGAAACAGCCGGCGATCAAGCCTGAGGAAAGGCAGCAGGCCGCCGAAAAACTCGAACAGGTCGATCTCGACGAACTCGACGTCGACTGGGACAAGCTGCCGGATTGAGGCCCAGTCGCGGCCACTCACGTCAATTCGTCCGTCGGGAGCCTCGCCTGCTGATGGGGAGAGGGGAAATGGGGGAATCGGGTGATGGAGTATTGGGATTCTTCACGTCGACGACACCCCTTCACCCCAATACCCCATCATCCCAACACCCCGCTCGGATGGGTGACGAAACGCAAAGGGGGATTCACGTGAGCACGGAGCGACATCGCGTCGTGATCATCGGCGGCGGGTTCGGCGGGTTGCACGCGGCGCTGGCGCTTAAGCGGGCCCCCGTGCAGGTCACGCTGATCGATCGGCGGAACTTCCACCTGTTTCAGCCGCTGTTGTACCAGGTGGCGACCGGCGGGTTGTCGCCGGCGAACATCGCCGCCCCGCTGCGGGCGGTGCTCCGCAAGCAGCGCAACTGCGACGTCGTGCTCGACGAGGTCGTCGGCTTCGACGCCGCGAATCGCCGCGTGAAACTGCGCAACGGCGAACTCGACTACGACACGCTGATCGTCGCCGCCGGCTCGCGAAGCAGCTACTTCGGGCGCGACGACTGGGAACGGCTGGCCCCCGGGTTGAAGTCGGTCGAAGACGCGACCGGCATCCGCCGTCGCATTCTGCTGGCTTTCGAAACCGCCGACCGCGAACGCGATCCCGCCCGGCGCCGGGAATGGCTGACGTTCGTCCTCATCGGCGGCGGTCCCACCGGCGTCGAACTGGCCGGGGCGCTGGCGGAAATCTCGCGGCACAGCCTCAAACACGACTTCCGCCACATCGACCCGGGCGAGGCGAACATCGTGATTGTCGAAGCCGAGCCTCGGATTCTGGGAACGTTTCCCGAAGAGTTGTCGGCAAAGGCGACGAACGCGCTGCGGAAGATCGGCGTGACGGTCCGCACGCAGACCCGCGTGACCGACATCGGGGCCGACCGCGTCGTGCTCGACACGCCCGACGGGACCGAGACGCTGCCGGCGCGGACGGTATTGTGGGCCGCCGGCGTTCGCGCGTCGGAGCTGTCACCGTTACTCGCGAAAGCCAGCGGTTGCGAGACCGACCGGGGCGGCCGGATCATCGTCGAACCGGACCTGTCGGTACCGGGGCATCCCGAGGTGTTCGTGATCGGCGACATGGCCTGCTACAAGCATGGGGGCGACAGACCGCTGCCGGGAGTCGCCCCGGTCGCCATTCAGGAAGGAAAGTACGTCGCGACGCTGATTCGCCGCCGGCTGGCCGGCAAGGCCGCGAAACCGTTCCGCTATCGGGATTACGGCAACCTGGCGACGATCGGCCGTTCCGCCGCCGTCGCGCAGTTCGGGCGGTTGCAGGTCAGCGGGTTTATCGCGTGGGTGCTGTGGCTGTTCATCCACCTGATGAAGCTGGTGCAGTTTCAGAACCGCGTGCTGGTGTTCGTGCAATGGGCGTGGAGCTACTTTACCTTCAACCGAGCCGCCCGGCTGATCACCGGCGAACTTCCGGACGCCGACAAGCGCGACGACGAGAGCGCGAAAGTTTAGTTCGCATGACCCATCAGCCGGCGAGCGCTAGCCCACGGTTCCGCAGACACAGCCCACAAACCGGGGGCTAGCGCCCGCCGGCTGATGAAGCGTTCGGGCGAACGATCATCTCACTCGGCCACGGTCAGCGCCGAGAGATGTTCCCGCAGCAATGGCCGCGCGTCGCGGAGCACGGGCAGCAGCGCAGCGGGAAGCGCAGGCAGCTCCACGCGGCGCATCACCTGGTTCAGCCGGAACAACAGCCGCTCGTCGTCGAGGTAGTCCCGCAGGAACTGCTCGCGGCCAAACAGCTCGATGAACACCGCCAGCCGCCGCGTCGGTCGGCGGGCCATCGTGTTGACGGCGGCCTGCACGCGATCGGCATCGAGCGACTGCATGGCGGCGTAGTAGCGGTCGAGTTGCGAAGTGTCGCGCTCGATGAGCACCGCGTCGAGCAACAGCTCGGTCGCGATGTGCCCCAGAAATCCGCAGCGGAAGCCGTCGTCTCGTCCGAGGACGCGGCGAATCCGGCGAGTCAGTTCCCCGCTGACTTCGTAGAATGCATTGCCGCGATGGAACCGGTCGTCGTCGGCCAGGTGCCGCACCACGCCGGCGGCCACGGCGGAGAGCACGGGGTCCGCGTCGTTCAGGAACGGCTCGACGTGCCGCGACCGCAGCCTCACCTTGCGGTCGGCCACGGAAAGCCAGTCGGGCACGGCGGTCCCGGCGAGAATATAGGGCCGGTCGACGACGGCCATTCCGTGGGCGAAGTAATTCACGAGCGGGACCTCGCAAGTAGGTCCGGACGGCCCGTCCGGACCTTGGTGGGCGAAACGACGTCATTCGTGATTCGAGGTCCGGTCGGGCCGACGCGGACCTACTTCAATCCACCACGGCCCCCTTGCGGCCGGTTCCCGCATTGTGCAGAATCCGGCGCATTCCTGCACTCCGTGGCGGATGCTGCCAGCATCCGCGCGGACGCTGGCAGCGTCCGCCACGGAATCATTGACATACTGTGCTCCTTTCCCAAGAGTCGCCGCGATCGATGCCCGGTGAATCCCTGCGACTGATCATTCTCGCCCGCGACGACAGTCCGCGGATCGAGCAGGCGCGCGCCGAACTGCGGGAGTTTCTGTCGCGGCAGAGCGGCGTCGACGTCGCGGCCGCCGGAACGATCGAAGACCTGCGAATCGACGACGTCGACGCCGACCTGGTCGTTACGCTCGGCGGAGACGGGGCCATTCTGCGGGCCTGCCGCAAGCTGGGCCGGCGGCAGCAGCCGATTCTGGGAATCAACCTGGGTCGGCTCGGTTTTCTCGCCGACCTGTCGCCGCAGGAATTCCGCGACGAATTCCCGAAGATTCAGCAGCGGCAGTATCGCGTCGTCGACCATCTGATGTTCGATTGCGAAATCCACCGGGCCGATGGTTCTGCGGAGCGGCACCTGGGGCTGAACGAAGTCGCCGTCTCGTCGGCCGCTTCGCTGCGAATGCTCGACGTGAACCTGGCCATCGACGGGGAACTGGTGACGACCTACAGTTGTGACGGGCTGATCGTCAGCACGCCGATCGGTTCGACCGCGCACAGCCTCTCGGCGGGGGGGCCGATTCTGCGGCAGGACCTGCGGGCGTTCGTGATCACGCCGATCTGCCCGCACACGCTGACGAACCGGCCGCTGGTGGACGACGCCGGCTGCACGTACACGCTAACCGTTCCAGACGTTCCGACCGGAGCCATGATTGTGATCGACGGCCAGATCCGCCGACCATTATTGGAGGGGGACGTGATTTCGATCGCGGCGGCCGACGTGACGTTCCAACTGGCGAAAGTCCCCGGCCACAGCTACTACCGGACATTGCACCGCAAACTGGGCTGGGGCGGGCAGCCGAGATATCGTGACATTTGAGGAGCGTGAGGGGTGAGGGAGCGAGCGAGGCATCGCGCAGTGGAGTAATGGAGTGATGGAGTGATGGAGAATCGACCGGAGGTCCACTGCTCCAACACTCCAACACTCCAACACTCCACTACTCCCCCACTCCATTCCACCACTCACCAATCCGAGAACTTGACCCACACGTCGAAACCGACCTAAACTGCATGACTGGCCTGTGTTCCATCCACAAGCGGCCCGGCAGGGCGTCCCGTGGATCAGGCAGTCGGGAGGCGGCGAAGTTTTGAGAGCCATCATCAGCGACATCCACGGGAACCTCGAAGCGCTCCAGGCGGTGCTCGCGGACATCAAAGCCCAGGGAATCGACGAGATTCTCTGTCTCGGCGACATCGTCGGGTATGGGCCGAATCCGCGCGAATGTATCGATCAGGTGCAGCAGCACTGCCAGATCTGCCTGCTGGGGAACCACGACCAGGGGGCGTTGTTCGACCCCGAAGGCTTCAATGCCGGCGCCGAACGGGCCATTTTCTGGACCCGCAAGATGCTCGAAACCGGCGACGCCCGCGGGGCCGAGCTGCGGTGGGAGTTTCTCGGCGAGCTGCCCCGCATGCACAAGGACGGCGATTTCCTGTTCGTGCACGGGTCGGCGCGGAACCCCCTCAACGAATACGTCTTTCCCGAAGACATCTACAACCAGCGCAAGATGGAGAGCATCTTCGCGCTGGTGCCCAAATACTGTTTTCAGGGGCACACGCATATTCCGGGCGTATTCACCGAAGAGCTGAACTTCTTTTCGCCCGAAGAGCTCGACTTTCAGTACCAGTTGACCAACACGAAAGTCCTCATCAACGTGGGTTCCGTGGGACAGCCCCGCAACGGAGACAGCCGGGCGTCTTACGTCGTGCTCGATCCGCCGCTGGTCCAGTTCCGGCGGGTCGACTATGATTTCGAGGCGACCGCCGCCAAGATTTACGACATCCCGGACCTGGACAACTTCCTGGGCGACCGCCTCCGCGACGGACGTTGAACGGAAACGGTTTGATCCGCCCCGGTCGTTTCGGCGTTCTCCCGAGAAGTACGACGGCCTTCCGAGGCCGTCGGGGGGAACGCGGATCGGGCGGATTGAGCGGATTTTCGCGGATCAAGAGGAGACCCTCTTCTGATCTGCCTTGCAAACGCTTCAAAGTTCTGATTCCTGCGCAAGTTCTTCACCCGGCGATGACTCAAGGATGAGACAGAAAAACTGGTGACAGGAAAATTCTCTCAGTTGCCTTCTATTGGGATTTGTGATGTGAACGATTGGCTTCCGCGAAATTGGAACGTACATGGACATTGGATGAATGCCGACTCTGGATTCGCCGAGACTCGTCGCGACTTGTGAGCCCGGGCCGAAACTGTTGTCGGCTTCAGTCGACATTTTTCTGTCACCAATCTTTCTGTCTATCTTTGGTTGCGGCTAATCCGCGTTCGCCGCCGACCATCGCTCCGCCGGGCAGTTTCCGACTACAATTCGCCAAGTCGCGACCGCCGTTCGCTCGCACGCCATTCCCGCCGCATCTCTCATGAAACAGAACGAGCGATTCATCCTGTTCCTGATCCTCTCGGCGGGGATGTTCGTCGGCTGGGTCTTCGTCGGTCCGAAGGTTTTCCCGGGGCTGTTCCCGCAGCCACGCAAGCAGGTCGTCGCCGACAAGGATGACCAGAAAGACGCGAAGAAGCCCGCGAAAAAGCCGGCCGCGAAGAACAAGGTCGACGCGAGCGCCCACGCCGGCCCCGTCGAAGCCCCCAAACCGGGCGACTCGAAGAAGAAGCCGGCCGTCAAGCAGCCGCCGAAAGTCGTCGCAAAGAACAAACCGGCCCCGAAGAAGCCCCCGCAGCCGCGACTCGCCGTCCACCCGCGGCGGAACATCAAGCTCGGTTCGCTCGATCCCCGAACGGGCTACTTTCTGCAGGTGTCGATCGTCTCGCGGGGGGCCGCCGTCGAGTTCATCGAACTCAACGACAAGCGCTATCAGACCCTCGACCGCCAGTCGCAGCTCAAGGCGGTCGGGAACACCGTCGACGACGTCCGCACGTGCGACACCTCGGTCAAACAGATCGACGACCAGTTGAAGCGGTTCGGCAAATCACTCCGCACGGTGCACTGGAAGGTCGACGGCAAGCCCGACGTCACAGACGGCGTCACGACGGCGGCCACGTTCAGCTTCACGTCCCCCGACGGCAAGCTGAAGGTCTCCAAACGCTACTGGCTGGAAAAAGTCGATCTGGACAAACGCAAGCTCCGCGAAGCGCAAGACGCCAGCTCGAAAGGCTATGAGTTGAACTTCGCGCTGTCGTTCGAGAACTTGTCCACCGAGCCGCAGGAAGAGCTCTACTACCGGCTGCAAGGCCCGGTCGGCGTGCCGCTGGAAGACGCTGCCATCGCCCGCGTGCATCGCAGCGTCGTGGCGGGCTTCGTGCAGGACAGCGGCAAGGTGAAGTCGTCGTCGCTGACGGCCAAGGAAGTCGTCAAAGCGGTCGACGCCGACGACACCAAGGAATGGAAGACGGCGATCCGCTACATCGGCGTCGACGTGCATTACTTCGTGGCGATGATCGTCCCCGGCGGCGACCAGTCGGAGTCCCCCACGATTGCCGTCGCCCGCCCCGAGCTGATCGACCGCAGCCCGGCCGACATCAAGTACAGCGACATCAGCGTCGAGCTGACGTCGAAGCCGTTCACGCTGGCCGCCCGCGGGAAGAAAGGGTCGTCGGTCGAGCACACCTTCACGCTGTACGCCGGCCCCAAACGCGAGGACCTGCTCGCCGAGTACGAGGCGACCGACATCATCCAGTACGGCTTCTTCGGGTGGATCGCGCAGGGCATGCTGTGGCTGATGAACCTGCTGCACACGATCGGCCTTCCCTACGGGCTGGCGATCATCGGCCTCACGATCATCGTGCGGCTGTGTATGTTCCCGCTGTCGAAGAAACAGGCCAAAAGCGCCAGCAAGATGAAGGAGCTGCAGCCGCGGATCGCCGAGCTGAAAAAGAAATACGGCAACGACCGCGAGAAACTGGCCCGGGCGCAGATGGAGCTGTTCGCCAAGCACGGCGCGAACCCGCTGGCCGGCTGCATCCCCGTGCTGCTGCAGTTGCCGATCTTCATCGGGCTGTATCAGGCGCTGAGCAACGCGGTCGACCTGCGGCTGGCGCCGTTTCCGCTGACGTGGATCGACAATCTCGCCGCCCCCGATGCACTGTTCCAGCTCGGGTTCACGGTCCCGTGGCTGGGGTGGTCGACGTTCAACCTGTTGCCGATCATCACGATCGCGCTGTTCATCGTGCAGATGAAGATGTTCACGCCACCGCCGACCGACGAGCAGACCGCGCTGCAGTACAAGATGATGATGTACATGAGCGTCTTCATGGGCTTCCTGTTCTACACGGTGCCGTCGGGGCTGTGCATTTACTTCATCGCCTCCAGCCTGTGGGGCATCGGCGAACGCAAGCTGCTGGACATCAAGAAGAGCGCGGAACCCGCCGGCGCCGCCGACGCGCCGGGAGGTCCCGATCGCGGCGACTCCGGGCCTGGTCCCGACTCCGGCCCCGACAAGCCCAAGGGCTTCTTCGGCAAGCTCATCGCCATGGCCGACGAAGCCGCCCAGGCGAAAGCCCGCGCGAACGGCAACGCCCCGAACGGCAACGCCCCGAACGGCAAACCGGACAGCCGCACCACCGCCGGCAGCGGAAAACGCGGCCGCAAAGGCCGCAAACCCCGCGGTTCGCGGCGATAGGTTCGCGAAGGCGGAAGGCGGAAGGCGGAGAAAGACCCGGTCGCGGCACCATCCTGAGAGGGATTGCGCCGTCTCGCCGACGGGGAAGCCGGGCGGTAGAATCAGGTGATGAGATTCCGATGGGAGGATCGCTCCATGTCTCTTTCGATGCTGGATTGGCCCGACGCGGCCGTGTCGATCCCGGCGACGGTTCGCGATCTGAAGTCGTTCCGCGACTGGGCGCATTCGGACGAGTTTCCGCAGCGCGGCAAGATCACATACATCCGCGGGGAGATCCTGATCGACATCAGCCCGCAGGAAATCGAATCGCACGCGAAGGTGAAGGGCGGCATCTACATCGACCTTGGCCACTACGTCAGGAATCAGAATCTGGGAGATTTGCTCCCGGACCAGACGATGGTCGTCAATGAAGAAGCCGACCTGTCGAACGAGCCCGATGCCACCTTCTGCAGTTGGGAGACCCTCCGCAGCGGCCGCGCGGAATATCGCGAGCGCAAGGAAGGCAGCGAGCGTTACGTCGAGGTCGTCGGCGCGCCCGACATGGTGCTGGAAGTCGTCAGCCGCAGCTCCTTCGACAAAGACACCAGGAAACTCGCCGTCAGCTACTACCAAGCCGGCATCGACGAATACTGGCTCGTCGACGCGCGGGGCGAGGAGATCGACTTCCGGATTCTGACCCGGGGAAAGAACGCCTATCGCAAGCTGCCGGCCGACCGCGACGGCTTCGTCGCGTCCAAGGTCTTTTCGCGGCGGTTTCGACTCACCCGCGACCGCAATCCGGTCGGGGGATATCAATACCACCTGGAGATCAGGTAGCAGAATTCGTGAGGATTCTGCAGTGCGAGCAACGAACGGCAGAATTCTGGGTGCATCCGCTGCATGGTCGGACGCCGGATTTTCGTGGCGGACGCTGCCAGCGTCCGTGCGGATGCTGGCAGCATCCGCCACGGGCCACCAACCGGCGAATGCACGGCAGAATTCTCACGAATTCTGCTACCACCATCGCATGTCTTCTTCCGCCTTCCGCCTTCCGCCTTCCGCCTTCGCCGCCGACACGATCGCCGCGCTGGCCTCCGCACCCGGTCCGGCGGCGAAAGGGATCGTTCGCCTCAGCGGGCCGGACGTCGTCGCGATCTTGAACTCGCTGTTCACCCCGCGCGATCGCGAACGCTGGGAACGTTCGCGACTGCCCCGCCGGCATCCGGGCGTGCTGTCGCTTCCCGCGCTGCGGACACCGCTGCCGGTCGACGTCCATCTCTGGCCGGGATTGCGCAGCTACACCGGGCAGCCGGCTGCCGAGCTGCACATGGTCGGCTCGCCGCCGCTGCTGGAAGCCTTGCTGGCGGAACTGTATCGCCGCGACTCCCGCCCCGCGCGGCCGGGGGAATTCACGCTGCGGGCCTTTCTGGCGGGGCGGATCGACCTCGTTCAGGCGGAGGCCGTGCTGGAAGTCATCGATTCGGCCGGACCGGCGGCGCTCGAAGCCGCCCTGCGGCAGCTCGCCGGCGGGATTTCGGGCCGCATCCGCGCCCTGCACGACGGCCTCGTCGATCTGCTCGTCGATTTGGAAGCCGGCCTGGATTTCGTCGAGGAAGACATCGAGTTCGTGTCGCCGGAGAACGTGATCGACCGGCTGGCCGCCGCGCGGAACGTCGTCGACGAGTTGCTGCGGCTTTCCACCGACCGCATGGTCTCGCCGTCGCGGGTTCGCGTCGTGCTGGCGGGGCTGCCCAACGCGGGGAAGAGCACGCTGTTCAACGCCTTGACCGGCACGGCGGCCGCGCTGGTTTCCCGCGAGAGCGGAACGACCCGCGACTATCTGCGGGCCGAGCTTGACTGGGACGGTCTGGCGGTGGAGTTGGTCGACACGGCCGGCTGGGAGCAGGCCGCGGAAGGGATTTCCGCCGCCGCCGGGCAGCTTCGCGACGACCAGTTGCGGCGGGCGGACGTCGTCGTATGGTGCACCGCGGCCGATCTTCCGGAATGGTCGATCGCATCCGATGCGGTCGCGCGGGAGAGGCTCGCCGCCTCGGCGCGGCGGTTCGCCGTCGTGAGGACAAAGTCCGACGCACCAATCAGCCGGCGGGCGCGAGCCCCCTGTTTCCGTTCCACCCCCCGGGGCCGGGGGGCCCCCCCCCCGCCGGCTGATGAACGCTCCGAACTATCCGAATCCCACGGAGGCGATTTCACTCAGCGCAATCACGGGGGACGGCCTCGTGGACTTCCGGGCGCTGATCCACGATCTTGCGGGAGGCGGACCGACGGAAGCCGGTGGCTTGCTCGGCTCAACGGCAGCCCGCTGCCGGGGCAGCCTGCAAGCCGCCGTCGAGGCGACGGCCCACGCGCTCGAAGCCGCCCGTTCCGGACTGGGGGACGAACTGATTGCCGCCGAACTGCGGGAGGCGATCGACGCGCTGGGCTGCATCGTCGGTACGACCTGCACCGACGACCTGCTGGACCGCATCTTCAGCCGGTTCTGCATCGGGAAGTGAGTGAAGGATGAGGGATGAAGGATGGGTGCGGCAAATTCCGCTGGCAAGGGGGGTCGGGTGTGGAAAATTCAAAATTGCGACGGAACACGATCCCAAACGGAAAACACACTTCGCAATTTTGAATTTTCCACACCCGACCCCGTACCCGCCGTGCCAATGAAATTTGCCTCGCCCTGAAAGAGGAGCGATCAAAGATGACGCGCACGAACCGCCCGATTCCGTTATCCTGAGGCGACATCGACACCGATCCCGTTCACGAGGACCCGCACCATGCACCGTCGATTCCCAACCATCGCTTGCCTCTTCGCCGCGATCGCCGCGTTCGCTTGCTCCGTCTTTCCCGCCGAGGCCGCAAAACCGCGGATCCTCTCGCTGTCGAAGATCTGGGACGCCGGCAAGCACAACGCCTTCACCGACCTCATTCGCTTCCGCGACAGGTTCTACTGCACGTTCCGCGAAGCCGACGGCCACGTCGGCGGGGACGGCAAGCTGCGGGTGCTCGTTTCCGAAGACGGCCGCGGGTGGAAATCCGCCGCGTTGCTCGCCGAAAAGGGCATCGACCTCCGCGACCCGAAGCTCAGCATCACGCCGGACGGCCGGCTGATGATCGTCGCCGGCGGGTCGGTCTACAAAGGGGGCCGCAAAATCCTCGGCCGCCAACCGCGGGTCGCGTTCTCCAAAGACGGCACGAAATGGACCCCAACCAGGCGCGTGCTCACCGAGGGAGACTGGCTGTGGCGCGTGACGTGGCACAAGGGGACGGCCTACGGGGCGGCGTATCGCACGTCGCCGCGGAAGTCCGGCGGAAAGACGTCCGACTGGCTGCTGTCGCTCTACAAGAGTAAGGACGGCCTGCGGTGGGAGAAGATCACCGACCTCGAAGTCCCCGATCGCCCGAACGAAACGACGCTGCGTTTCCTGCCGGGCGACGAAATGGTCGCCCTCGTCCGCCGCGAGCTCGGCACCCGCAACGGCTGGATCGGTTCCGCCAAACCCCCGTACAAGAAATGGGTCTGGACCGAAACGAAACACCGGCTGGGGGGGCCGAACTTCATCCGCCTGCCCAACGGCGATTTGTGGGCCGGCAGCCGCAGCTATCCCGGCGGCGCGAAGACCGTGCTCGCGAAGATGACGAAAACCAGCTACGAACCCGTGCTGACCCTCCCCAGCCGCGGCGACACGAGCTACCCCGGCCTGGTGTGGCACAAAGGCGTGTTGTGGATGAGCTACTACTCCAGCCACCTGGGGAAGACGAGCATCTATCTGGCGCGGATTCAGCTCGAGTAGGCATCTGAACGCGGCTGGGGTCGGGTGTCCAAAATTCAATTTTCCGTGGCAACGCCTTCG
>Ga0268386_10002310_pt1 | contig 13510 bp, 14 predicted proteins | sample RVTome_15_FD_200260 | JGI IMG/M metagenome (GOLD analysis project Ga0268386, IMG submission 200260) | Soil microbial communities from uranium-contaminated site in the Upper Colorado River Basin, Wyoming, United States - RVT150D86... ...
CGGATCGAGGCACTGACGTCGGGTGACGCGTGGGCGTATCTCGACGAGCGATCGCGCGAGCTCGAGAGCCTGCGCTCGGAGCTGCAGGCCCTGCGGAAGGACGCGAAGGCGAAGCCTGCTTCGGGCGCGGCGAGCGCCGAGGCGCCCGAGCCGACGGTGCGACTCGAGAACGGCGTGAACGTCATCGTCCAGCCCCTCGAAGGGCTCGGTTCCGATGCGCTGCTCGACCTCTCGGACCGGTACAAGCAGCGGCATGCGCCGGCGGCGGTCGTCTTGGGCTCGCGTGAGGACGGCACCGTCCACCTCGTCGCCAACTTCGACCAGTCGGTGGCGGAGCGGGTCAGCGCCTCCGACGTCGTGCGTCGGGCCGCGGCGATCGTCGGCGGCGGCGGCGGCGGCCGGTCGACCATGGCGCGAGCCGGGGGGAAGGATCCCGAGAAGCTGCCGGAGGCGCTCGCCGAGGCGGAGCGCCTCATCGTCGACGCGCTGTGAGGATCCTCGCCCTCGACTACGGCGCGGCCCGGACGGGTGTGGCGGTCTCCGATGCGACAGGGACGATCGCGATCCCGCTGGAGGTGGTCGCGCAGGCGGCGACGCCGGACGGCCTCGGCAGGATCAGGGAGCTCGTCGAGGGGCAGGAGGCGGAGCGCGTCGTCGTCGGGATGCCCCTGACGTTGCGCGGAGAGCGCGGGGAGCAGGCGAGGCTGACGGAGGACTTCGTGCGCGATCTGCGCGCGCTCCTCGACGTCCCCGTCGAGGTGTACGACGAGCGCTTCACGACCGCGCTGGCGGGACGTGACACGAGCGGCGGCGCGGCGGAGGACGCGCGCGCCGCCGCTCATCTCCTCGAGAGCTACCTGGCATGGGCGAGCACGAGCCGGAGATGACGCGGTACGGACGGCGACGCCCGAGCCGGGGACAGGCTCGCCTCAGGCGCGCGGCGGCGGGGATTGCCGTCGTGGCCGTGCTCGGCGGGGGCGCCTGGGCGGGCGCGTCCCTGGTCCGGGACGAGCCGCCGCCTCCTCCGCCGGTCGAGACGACGCCGCCGCCTGCGAGCCTCCGGGTCATCTTCCCGGAGGGCTTCACGGTCCAGCAGATGGCGGATCGCGTGGCCGCCGTGCGCGAGATCGCGATCGCGAAGCGGCGGATCACGCCCAGGCTGACCCGGAGCGGCTACGTGAGCGCGGTCGCGAAGGCGCGACCGCCGGCGGAGTTCCGCAAGGACTGGGGCAACGAGTCGCTCGAGGGGTTTCTCTTCCCCGCGACCTACGAGTTCACGAAGCTGACGACCTCCGAGCGTCTCGTCCGCGACCAGCTGCGCGCGTTCGCGCGGCAGTGGAACAAGGTGAGCATGCGCTACGCGCGGTCGAAGAACCTCACCCCCTACGACGTCCTGGTCATCGCGTCGATGGTCGAGAAGGAGGCCGTTGCGCCGAAGGAACGGCCGCTCGTGGCGGCGGTCATCTACAACCGGCTGCGGCTCGGGATGACGCTCGGGATCGACGCGACGATCCGCTACGGGCGCAACGTCCCGGGGACCGAGTCGCTGAGGCGATCCGACCTCGAGACGGATCATCCGTACAACACGCGCCTGCGCAGCGGGCTGCCGCCGACGCCCATTGCGAACCCGGGGCTGGCGTCGATCCGGGCGGCGGCGCGGCCGGCGAAGGTCGACTATCTCTTCTTCGTCCGCAAGCCGGACGGGGTGCACCACTTCTTCACTGCGAGTCAAGCCGAGTTCGACCGAAAGAGCTGCGAGTTCGGCTTCAGCTGCTGAGGTCGGTGCTGCGGACGCGGCTGTCGCCGAGGGGCGCGGCGAGCGCAGAGGCGGTTTGGCGGCGCCTTCCGGTTCGCATCGCCCATGTTGACGTTCCGTCACGAACCCGTGTCCCAGCCATGAACGAATCCTCGATAGCGTGACTTCAGGGACACGGGAGTGCCCCTGGGGGCAGTTGGGGTCGTGTCGGGAGGTTGCGGGAGATACTGAACCGACCGTGCCGATGAACGATCGCGTCTCCGAAACGCTCCGGTGGGTCGCGACGCCGCGTCACGGGTCGCCGGCGTGACCGAGATCGCCGCCTCGACGCGGCTCGTCGGCCTCATCGGCTGGCCGCTCGAGCACTCGCTCTCGCCGCGGATGCACAACGCTGCCTTCGCCGCCCTTGGGCTCGACTGGTTGTATGTCGCGCTCCCGACACCGCCCGACCGGCTCGCCGACGCCGTCGAGGGTCTCGCGGCGCTCGGGTTCGCAGGCGCCAACGTCACCGCTCCGCACAAGCTCGCCGTCGCGCGACTCCTGGCGAGCGGCGTGCCCTCGGTCAACACGCTCGTCGTCCGCGACGGACGATTCGAAGGAGGGTCGACGGATGCCGCGATCCTCCGCGGCCTGACCGCGGAGCGGCCGGTCGTCCTCGGCGACGGCGGCGCGGCCAGAGCCTTCCTCGAGGCGTTGCCGCGCGCGCGGCAGTTCTCCCGGCGCGGCGAGTGGCCGCCCGATGCGAGCGACGCGGACCTGGTCGTCAACGCGACGCCGGTGCGAGACGAGGTGCTCGTCCGCCTCGGCCCCGGCCAGACGCTCGTCGATCTCCCCTATCCGGACACGGCGACGGCAAGCGCCGCCCGCGCGGACGGGGCGAAGGTTGTCGACGGGCTCGAGGTGCTCGTCGCCCAGGGCGCTGCGTCCTTCGAGCTCTGGACCGGCGCGGCCGCGCCGATCGACGCGATGCGAGCCGCCGTAGGCTTGCCCGCGTGACGCTGACCCTGACGACCGCCGGCGAGTCGCACGGGCCGGCGCTCGTCGCGATCGTGACGGGCCTCCCGGCCGGGCTCCGGCTCGATCGCGGCGCGATCGACCGAGACCTCGCTCGGCGCCGCGAGGGCTACGGGCGAAGCCCGCGCCAGCGCCTGGAGCGCGACGAGGTCGAGGTTCTCGCCGGGCTGCGTCACGGTCTCACCCTCGGAACCCCGCTGGCGCTCGTCGTCCGCAACCGAGATCACGAGAGCTGGGCGTGGGGCATGAGCCCGTGGCCGCCCCAGGGAGAGCCGGCGGGAAAGGGCACGTCCCCCGTCACGCTTCCGCGGCCCGGCCACGCCGACCTCGCCGGTGCGCTCAAGTTCGGGCACGACGACGCGCGGAACGCGCTCGAGCGCGCCAGCGCGCGGCAGACGGCAGTACACGTCGCGGCCGGCGCGGTCGCGAAGGCGCTTCTGCGGGAGATCGGGATCGGGGTGACCAGTCGCGTCCTCGAGATCGGCGGGGAGCCGACGCCCGAGCGCTGGGAGCGCGCCACCGACGACGCACGGGCTGCGCGCGACACGCTCGGCGGCGTCGTCGAGGTCGTCGCCGAAGAGGTACCTCCGGGGCTCGGCTCATACGAGGACAAGGACGCCCGTCTCGACGCGCGCCTCGCGGCGGCGCTCATGGGAATCCAGGCCGTGAAGGGCGTCGAGATCGGCGACGGCTTCGATCTCGCGCGCCGGCGCGGCTCGGAGGCGCACGACGAGATCGGGCCGGGCCTTCGGCGCGACACGAACCGCGCCGGCGGGCTCGAGGGAGGCGTGACGAACGGCGAGCCGGTCGTCGTCCGCGCGGCGATGAAGCCGCTGCCGACGCTGATGCGGCCACTTCGCTCCGTCGACCTCGCGAGCGGCAAGGCCGGCGAGGCGCTCGTCGAGCGGAGCGACGTGCAGGCCGTGGAAGCTCTCGCGGTGATCGCCGAGGCCGCGGTCGCGTGGGAGCTCGCTCGCGCCGCCCGCGAGAAGTTCGGCGGGGACGCGCTCGCCGACCTCGTCGGCGCCCACCGGGCCTATCTGGAGCGGATCCGCTGGGCCAGAGGCTGAACGCCCTCGGACGCCACGTCGCGCTCGTCGGGTTCATGGGCGCAGGGAAGTCCACGCTGGGGCCCTTGCTCGCCGAGCGGCTCGGCCGGCCGTTCGTCTCCGTCGACGCTGCGGTCGAGGGCGAAGCGGGCTCCACGGTGGCCGAGCTCTTCGCACAGCCTGGCGAGGACGCGTTCCGGAAGCTCGAGGAGCGGGCTGCGTGCGAGGCGCTTTCGCGTCGAATCCCCGCCGTCGTCGAGCTCGGCGGCGGCGCGCTCGGCTCGCAGGAGACGCGAGCCGCTCTCGAGGCAAATGCCTTCACGATCCTGCTCGAGACGACGCCCGAGGAGGCGTGGCAGCGGGTGTCGTCGCCCGTCCGGCCGCTCGCACGCGACCAGGACGAGTTCCGGAAGCTCTTCGTCGAGCGCACCCCGGTGTACGAGCTGGTCGCGGACGGCCGCGCCCGCGACCTCGACGGCGCCGTTCTCGCCGCCGCCGGCGTGCACGTTCGGGAGGGCTCGACGGATCGCCTCGCAGACCTCGTCCCGCCCGCGAGTGCCGTCGAGCTCGTCGTCGACGCGAACGTCGACGCTCTGCACGGGGATCGCGTGCGCGCGGCGCTCGGAGTGCGGCTCTCCGCCTCGCACGTCGTTCCGGTCGGCGGGCCAGCGAAGACGGCAGCCGAGGCCGAGCGGCTGTGGTCGGCACTTCGGCTCGATCGCGACGGTCTCGTCGTCGCGTTCGGAGGCGGGTCGACGTGCGACCTTGCAGGGTTCGTCGCGGCGACACATCTCCGGGGCGTCGCGTGGGCGCCGGTCCCGACGACCCTCGTCGGCCAGGTGGACGCAGCGATCGGCGGCAAGGTGGGCATCGACCTCCCCGAGGGGAAGAACCTGGTGGGCTCGTTCCACTGGCCCGCGCGCGCGATCGTCGACCCAGATCTGCTCGCGACCCTGCCGTCCCAGGAGCTCGAGAACGGCCGCGCCGAGGTCGTCAAGACCGGGCTCCTCCTCGGCGAGCCGCTCTGGGAGCGAGATCTCGCGGCGCAGGCTCGGAGCGCGACGGCATTCAAGGCTGCCGTGTGCTTGCGGGATCCCGAGGACCGCGGAGAGCGCGCGCAGCTCAACCTCGGCCACACGTTCGCGCACGCGCTCGAGGCGGCCTCCGGCTTCACGTTGTCTCACGGCCGCGCGGTCGCGCTCGGCCTGCTCGCGGCGCTCAGGATCTCCGGGCTCGACGAGCAGGTGCGCACGGTCGAGGAGCTCCTGCGCCCGACCCCCGTGCCCGTCGACCGGGAGCTCGCCTGGAGCGCGCTCGAACGCGACAAGAAGTCGGTCGGCGGCTCCGTCCGGCTCGTCCTGCTCGATGCGCCCGGCGCTCCGCGCATGGGCGTCGAGCTCGATTCGACCGAGGTGCGCGCGGCTCTCGACGCGTTGATCGCGTAGCGGCTGCGACGCGGACGCTTTGCTTCGGCGCGGGATCGGACTCCGCTCGTGCGGATTCCGATCTGCGCAACAAGTAGGGTCGGAAGGTGCGGATCGTCGTCCTGAACGGCGTCAACCTGGACGTGCTCGGTCGGCGCGATCCCGAGGTTTACGGCGGCATGGGGCTGTCGGAGCTCGAGACGCGGATCTACGAGTGGGCGGTCGAGCTCGGGTGCACGGTAAGGGCGCGGCAGACGAACCACGAGGGCGAGTTCATCGACTGGTGCCACGAGGCATTCGACTGGGCCGACGGGGTCGTCATCAATCCCGGCGCCTGGACGCACTATTCGTGGGCGATCCGCGACGCGATCGAGCTCTTCACGGTGCCGGTCGTCGAGGTGCACCTTTCGAACATCGACGAGCGGGAGGAGTGGCGCCGTTTCTCCGTGCTCGAGGGCGTCGTGGAGACGCGGATCGTCGGGAAGGGGCCCGACGGCTATCGGGAGGCTCTCGAGTTCCTGATGGAGCGGAAATGACCCGAAGCGAGAGGCTCGCCGCTCTCCTGGTGGACCCGCTTCTCGTCGCCGGGCCGCCGTACGTCCTCGGCGGGCAGGCGAACGTCCGTTATCTGACCGGGTTCGAGAGCTCGAGCTCGGCCGTGCTGGTTGAGCCCGACGGTTCGGCGACGCTCTTCACCGACTTCCGCTACGCGAAGCGGGCGCGCGAGGTCCCTGGCGTCGAGTTCGTGGAGGTCGCGCGCGCGCTCATGCCGCCGATCGGCGAGTACCTCTCCGGACGCCGCGTCGCGTTCGAGGCGTCGCATCTTCCCTACGCGGCGTACCAGGCGCTCGTCGACGCAGGAGTCGACGCGGTTCCCGGGGGCGGCGCGGTCGAGAGGCTCCGTGCGGTCAAGGACGTCGCCGAGATCGACGCCATGCGGCGCGCCGCGACGCTTTCGGACGAGATCTTCGAGGCGCTGTCGCGGGAACGGTTCTCGGGGCGGACGGAGGCCGAGCTCGTGTGGTGGGTCGAGCGCAGCTTCCGCGAGGCGGGAGCGGAGAACGTCGCGTTCCCGACGATCGTGGCCGCGGGCGAGACCGGGACCTCGCCGCACGCGGATCCGGGCGACCGCGTCATCGAGCCCGGCGTGCTCGTGACGATCGACGCGGGGTGCATCGTCGACGGCTACTGCTCGGACTGCACGCGCACGTTCGCCGTCGGAGAGATCCCGGAGCGGCTGCGCGAGCTCTACGAGCTCTGTCTCGAGGCGCAGCTCGCGGGGCTCGAGGCCGTGGGGCCCGGCGTGCGGGGCGTGGACGCGGACGCCGCGGCGCGCACGGTCATCGCCGAGCGGGAGCTCGGGGACGCGTTCGGGCACGGGCTCGGGCACGGCGTGGGCCTGCAGGTGCACGAGGCGCCGACGCTGCGACCTGAGTCGACCGACGTGCTCGAGCCGGGGAACGTCGTGTCGGTCGAGCCCGGCATCTACCTGCCGGGGGAGGGCGGTGTCCGGATCGAGGACCTCGTCCTCGTCACGGACGACGGTGCCGAGCGGCTCACGCGGTTCACGAAAGAGCTCGTGACGGTCGCCTGAGTACACTGGCCGCGCGATGGCCGAGACCGTCTCCACGAACCAGTTCCGCAACGGGATGCACGTGGAGCACGAGGGCTCGGTGTGGCGCATCGTGGAGTTCCAGCACGTGAAGCCCGGCAAGGGCGGGGCGTTCGTGCGGACGAAGATGAAGGCGCTGGACACCGGTGCGGTGGTCGACAAGACCTTTCGCGCGGGGGAGAAGTTCGCGCGGGTGCACACCGAGGTGAAGAACGTGCAGTTCCTGTACGACGACGGCGCCGAGGCCCACTTCATGGACGAGGCGACCTTCGAGCAGTTCGGGCTCCCGCACGCGGAGGTCGCGGACACGCTCGCGTACCTCGCGCCGTCGAGCTCGGTGCAGATGCTCGCGGTTGATGGGAAGCCCGCCGGGCTGCAGCTGCCGGCGTCGGTCGAGCTCACCGTTACGCAGACGGAGCCGGCGGTGCGCGGCGACACGGTCACGAACGTGACGAAGCCGGCGACGCTCGAGACGGGCGCGGTGGTGCAGGTGCCGCTGTTCGTCGGAAGCGGCGAGCGGATCAAGGTCGATCCGCGCGAGGGCCGCTACATCAGCCGGGCGTAGGCGGGACCAGAGTCGAGCCCGGCCCGGGTGATCCCGCGCTTCGGCGAGCGGTGCGGCCGCCGAGGTGTCTCACTCTTTCCACGAAGCCGTATGCCACTCTCGAGGCGACTCGGGCTAGCGTGTCTCTAGGGACACGGGAGTGCCCCTGGGGGCGGTTGGGCTCGCTTCGCGCCCCGCCGAGGAGCGGCCGCGATCGCGCCGAGTGCATGAGCATCGGCTGCGGACGTTCGAGGAGAGGTCGATAAGGTCCAGGACGCCATGCCGAAGCTCGTCGACACGACCATCCGGCTCCTCTCGCAGGAACCGCTGACGGGCAGGTTGCCGACCGCCGAGGTGCTCCGCGTCGCCGAGATCCTCGACCAGGCCGGCTTCGCGTGCCTCGAGATCTCGGGCGGCGGTGTCTTCGACGCGACCGTCAGGCGGCGCGTCGAGAGCCCGTGGGAGCGGATCCGCGCGATCAAGGCGCGCGTCTCGACACCGCTCGGGATCGCGCTGCGCGGGCGGTTTCTCGTCGGCTCCCGACCGGTGAGCGGCGACATCGTCGGCAGGTTCGTGTCGTGCGCGGCCGAGAACGGCATCGAGGTCTTCCGGCTCCACGACCCGCTGAACGACGTCTCCAACCTGCGCGAGGCGGGCGCAGCGATCACGAGCGCCGGGGGAGCATTCCACGCCGGCCTCGTCTACAGCCCCGGCCGCACGGGCGAGACGGACACGCTCGTCGAGCAGGCGCGGAAGCTGCCCGACCTCGGCGCGACGCGGGTTATCGTCAACGACCCGACCGGCGCGCTCGTGCCGCACAGGGCACAGGAGCTCGTCGGCCGCATCCGCGAGTCGAGCGAGCTCCCGGTCGGCTTCTACGTCCAGGGCGCCGCGGGCGTCGGGCTCGCGGCCGCGCTCGCGGCCGTCGAGGCGGGCGCGGATCTCGTGGCGACGGCCGTCTACCCGCTGGCGCTGACGCTCCATCGCGTCTCGGGCGAGTTTCTCGCGGAGTCGCTCGAGGGGCTCAGGAACCCGACCGGACTCGACGCCGACAAGCTCTGGGAGGCCGCCGACGTCATCGACGATCACATCGGCGACGAGCCGGTCGCGCCGGTCGCGCCGCGCATCGCGGTCCGGGCTGCCGAGTACGACCTCCCGGCGGGGCTCGTCGCGGCGCTCGAGGTACACCTGCGGGCGCACGCGGCCGCCGACCGGCTGCTCGAGGTGCTCGAGGAGGTCGGTCGGGTCCGCGCCGAGGCGGGCTGGCCGCCACTGGCCGCGCCAATGGGCCAGATCCTCGCGTCGCAGGCGTTGATCCACGTCCTCGATGCACGCCGCTACGGAACCGTGCTCGAGGAGTTCCGCGCGCTCGTCCAGGGCGTCTACGGCGCGACGCCGCAGCCGGTGGACGAGGCGGTGGCGAAGGCGATCGCAGAGCTTGCGCCGCACGTCGTTCCCGCCCACGAGCCGCCGACCGCCGACGACGTGCGCGAGCGCGCCGAGGGCCTCGCCTCGAGCGAGGAGGAGCTCGTCCTGATCGCGATGTTCGGGGCGGACGCCGAGGAATTGCTGAAGATGATCCGAGGGCGGCACTCGCGCGGGACCGTGCTCGTGGCCGAGGACGAGGACGCCGAGCGGGCGGAGCGGATCCGCGAGCTCGTCAAGATCGTGCAGGAGAGCGGGGTCGGCGAGATCGAGATCGAGGACGAGGGCATGCGGGTCTCCGTGCGCCGTGCGGATGAGCCCGCTTCGGCCGGCGCTCCACCCGGCGGGGTGGCTTCCAGCACAGACGAGACCGAGGAGCTGCCGAGCGCGCCCACCGAGCCCGCGAGCGACGACGGACCGGTCCGGGTCGAATCGCCGATGGTCGGGATCTTCTACCGCGCGCCGAATCCGGGAGTTCCTGCGTTCGTCGACGTGGGCGACACGGTCGTACCGGGCCAGGTCCTCTGCATCCTCGAGGCGATGAAGCTCTTCAACGAGCTGAAGGCCGACGTCGCGGGGACGGTGCTCGCGATCTACGCCGAGAACGCGCAGCCGGTCGAGTACGGCCAGCTCTTGTTCGAGCTCGAGCCGGCCCTCGGTCCGCCGACGGTCTGAGGCGACGTGTTCTCACGCGTCCTCGTCGCGAACCGGGGCGAGATCGCCGTCCGCGTGATCCGCGCGCTGCACGAGCTCGGGATCGAGGCGGTGGCCGTCTACTCGACCGCCGACCGCGACGCGCTCCACGTCGAGCTCGCGGACCGCGCCGTCTGCATCGGGCCCTCGTCGGCGGCCGAGAGCTACCTCCGGATTCCCAACGTCGTCGCGGCTGCCGAGACGACGGCGTGCGAAGCCGTTCATCCGGGCTACGGCTTCCTCGCCGAGAATCCGGCCTTCGTCCGCGCCTGCGAGGAGAGCGATCTCGTCTTCATCGGCCCGACCGCGGACGTCATGGAGCGCATGGGGGACAAGGTGCGCGCGAAGGAGGAGATGCGCGCGGCGGGCGTCCCGCTCGTGCCCGGGACGGACGGCACGACCGGAGTCGACGACGTGCGTCGGATCGCGCGGGTGATCGGGTTCCCGGTGCTCGTGAAGGCGAGCGCGGGCGGCGGGGGCAAGGGCATGCGCGTGGTCCACTCGGAGGATGAGCTCGAAGGCGCGTACGCCGCGGCGGCGGCAGAGGCCGAGTCCGCGTTCGGAGACGGCTCGCTGTACCTCGAGAAGGCGATCGCGCCCGCGCGCCACGTCGAGATCCAGGTGCTCTGCGACGCCGAGGGCGGAATCCTGACCCTCGGGGAGCGGGAGTGCTCGATCCAGCGGCGCCATCAGAAGCTGATCGAGGAGTCGCCGTCGGCGGCCCTCGACACCGACGCGCGCGAGGCGATGGAGGCGGCGGTCGAGCGCGCGTGCGCGGCGATCGGCTACCGCAACGCGGGGACGTTCGAGTTCCTGCTCGCACCCGACGGCTCGTTCCACTTCATCGAGGTGAACTGCCGGCTCCAGGTCGAGCACCCGGTGAGCGAGGTGGTGACCGGCATCGACATCGTCCGCGAGCAGATCCGCATCGCCGCCGGCGAGCCGCTCGAGGCCACCGGTCGCGCCCCGCGCCGAGGGCACGCGATCGAGATCCGGATCAACGCCGAGGACCCCGCGCGCGGCTTCGCCCCGACACCCGGTGTCGTGACGCGCTTCAGGCCGCCGCTCGGCATCGGCACGCGGGTCGACACGGCGATGCGGGAGGGCAGCGAGATCACGCCGTACTACGACTCGATGGTCGCGAAGCTCGTCGTCTGGGACGCGACCAGGCCCCTTGCCATCGAGCGCGCGCGGCGCGCCCTGTCCGAGCTCGTCGTCGAGGGCATCGCGACGACGCGCGACCTCGCGCTCGACGTGCTTTCCTCCCAGGAGTTCCAGAGCGGCGACTACTCGACCTCGACCCTCGTCGAGCTCGAGGGCCGCCTCCCGTCCCTCGCGCCGGCATGAGGCAGCGCGCTGCGACCGGTCGCCGCGCCGGGCGGAGGCAGGCGCTCTTTCTCCTCTACCAGTGGGACCTCACCGGCCAGCCGCTCGCGTCGCTGTACGAGGGGGAGCCCGACGAGTTCGCGATCACGCTCGCGGCGGCCGTCGCGGACAAGGCGCCCGAGCTCGACCGGCGCATCACTGCGAGCTCCGACGACTGGCCCGCCGACAGGCTGGGTACGCTCGAGCGCAACGTCCTGCGCATCGGCGTCCACGAGCTGGAGGAGGCGAGCGTGCCCCCCGAGGTGGCGATCAACGAGGCAGTCGTGCTCGCGAAGCGGTACGCGTCCGAGGACGCGGCGAGGCTCGTCAACGGCATCCTCGGCCGGATAGCCCGCGAGCGGGAGCCGGCATGAGCATCTCCGACGAGGCGCTCGGGCGCGCCGAGGAGCTCCTCGAACAGCTGAACGCGAAGCGCGAGGAGCTCGAGCGCCTGGCCCAGGCCGACGACGTCGACGGCGAGGCCGCGGTCGACGTCATCGCCGAGCTCGCCGAGCTCGCACGGCAGATCGAGGCCGAGCTGACCCGCGCGCGGACGCTGGCCGAGAATGCGCCGCGCTGACGAGCTGCGGGACGCCGTCGAGGCGTACCTCGGCTCGCTCGTCTTTGCCCCGGAGCTCGGCCGGCTCGAGAAGACGCTCCGGTACGCGCTCGACTCCGGCGGGAAGCGCGTGCGTCCCGTCCTCTGCCTCGCGGTTGCCGAGGCGTCGGGCGCGGAACTCGAGGCCGCACTGCCCGCTGCGGCCGCGATCGAGCTCGTGCACACGTTCTCGCTCGTGCACGACGACCTGCCGGCCCTCGACGACGACGACGAGCGCCGCGGGCGTCCTAGCGCGCACGTTGCACACGGGGAGGGAGTGGCGCTGCTGGCGGGCGACGCGCTCCTCGTGGAGGCGTTCCGGCTCGCGCTCGCGTACGAGGACCCGCGAGTCGCGCGGGAGCTCGCCGACGCCACGCTCGGGATGATCGGCGGGCAGCACCGCGACATCACGGGGGACGACGGAGAGCTCGCCGAGGTCGAGCGGCTGAAGACCGGGAGGCTCTTCGTCGCGGCGGTCGGGCTCGGGCTGCTCGCGGCGGGCGTCCCGGATCGCGAGCACGGCGGCTGGCGCGCGTTCGGCGAGGAGCTCGGGCTGCTGTTCCAGGTCGTCGACGACATTCTCGACGGCGACGGCTTCGCCGAGCGGCTGGGCGAGGAGGGCGCCCGTGAGCTCGCGGATGGGGCCGCAAAGGGCGCCAGAGCCGTTCTCGGAGGCCTCGCGGCGGACACCTCCGTGCTCGAGGAGCTCGTCGAAGGGTTAGCCGTCAGAACCAGTTGAGGCTTGACGGCCCGGCGCTGCCTTCGTAGAGTCCGGCCCTTCACCGAACAGCCAGGTCCGCGGGCAACCCATTCTCTTCGCCTCCGGTCCGTCCGTTCCTCTCTCCATGCTCCCCCGTCTCCGCAGACCCCTGCTCGTGTTCGCCGTTGTCGCAGCCGCGCTGATCGTGGCGCCCGCGACGGCGTCGACGCCGAGCAGCGGTGACGCGGATGCGCGCATCGCGGCGCAGGTGGCGCCGCGCGGGGAGGAGCGGGCGCCGGTCGGGACCCGCGGTGCCATGAGCATCGGCCGAAGGGCCGCGACGCTCGCGCTGCGCATGGTGGGGACGCCGTACCGCTGGGGCGGCGAGTCGCCGGAGGGCGGGTTCGACTGCTCCGGGCTGATCCGCTGGTCGTACGGCCGCTTCGGCGTCGACCTCCCGCACAACGCGGCCGCGCTCAACGCCGTCGGTCGACCCGTCTCGCGTCACCTGCTGAGGACGGGCGACGTTCTCGTCTTCTCGGGGCTCGGCCACGCGGGCCTCTACCTCGGCGGTGGGTGGATGGTGCACGCGCCCTACTCGGGGAAGTCCGTCGAGGTCGTGAATCTCGCGGCCACGAACTACGGCGGCCGGCTCGTCGGCGCTCGCCGCGTCGTCGGCTAGTCGCTCGCTCGTCCCGGAGGACGATCCCCGTCTCGTCCTCGCGGACGATGACGCCGCGCGAGGCAGTGGCTACCGTCCGCTCGTGGCCCGCGTGCGACAGCTCCTGACGTCGGACCGGGGGCGGCTCTCGCACTACCTCGTCGCCCTGTCGATCGCCGTGTTCGTGGTCGTCGAGACGGCGACGAACGAGCTGGCGCCGACCTCGTTGCTCGTCCTGTCCGTGATCGCGGCGTTCGCGCTCCTCCTCACGCGTGACGTGCCGTTCGTCGCGCCGCTCGTCGCGGGAGCGGCACTGACTGCGGGGATCGTGATCGACCCCGATGCGACGTACGAGATGAACGCTCCGTTCCTCGCGCTCCTCTTCATGAGCTGGTCGGTGGCCACGTACAACGCGCGGGGGAAGGCGATCGCAGGGCTCGTGGCGTTCCAGCTCGTCGGCCTGATCGCCAACATCGCCTTTCGGGCCGAGAATGGGCCGGCCGACTACTTCTTCATCGCGCTGTTCGTCGGGGTCGCGTGGACGACGGGGTACCTGCTGAGCCGGCGCGCGGCCGCCGCACGGGCGATGGCCGAAAGGGCGGTCCAGCTCGAGCGCGAGCACCTGGCCGCAGCCGAGCGCGCGGTCCTGGAGGAACGGCAGCGGATCGC
>Ga0268386_10002311_pt1 | contig 13508 bp, 12 predicted proteins | sample RVTome_15_FD_200260 | JGI IMG/M metagenome (GOLD analysis project Ga0268386, IMG submission 200260) | Soil microbial communities from uranium-contaminated site in the Upper Colorado River Basin, Wyoming, United States - RVT150D86... ...
CCGACGGGCAGACCGAGCTGGCACGCCGGCGCCTCCTGGAGCTGCGCGACGTGATCGGCGCCGAGCTGGTCGACGGGATCCTGGAGGCTCCCCAGCTCCGGGAGTCGGAGCTGCGCGCCCAGCGCGAGCGGGTGGCGCAGCTGATGCGGCGGCTCGACCGGCTGGACGGGCCCGTCGTGGCGGATCTGCTCAGCGTCGTGGACCACCTCGTACGGCGCAGCGTGTGGATCGTCGGCGGTGACGGCTGGGCCTATGACATCGGGTCCGGGGGACTCGACCACGTCCTGGCCAGCGGCCGTGACGTGAACGTGCTGGTGCTCGACACCGAGGTCTACTCCAACACCGGTGGGCAGATGTCCAAGGCGACGCCACTCGGCGCTGTCGCCAAGTTCGCCGCAGCCGGCAAGACCACACAGAAGAAGGACCTCGCCCTCCAGGCGATCGCCTACGGCAACGTGTACGTCGCCCGGGTCGCCATGGGTTCCGATCCGCAGCAGACGCTGACGGCCTTCCGCGAGGCGGAGGCCTACGACGGGCCTTCCCTGGTGATCGCCTACAGCCACTGCATCGCGCACGGCATCGAGATGCGAACCGGGCTGGACCAGCAGGACCGTGCCGTGGCCAGCGGGTACTGGCCACTGATCCGCTACGACCCGGTGGCGCGTGCAGCAGGCGGCAACCCGTTCCTGCTCGACTCGCCGCGGCCACGCATCCCGCTCGCCGACTACACCGACCGCGAGCTGCGCTTTCGTACCCTCGCGAACACAGACCCGGCCGAGGCCGAACGCCTGCACGGACTGGCCGAGGAGGCCGTCGCACAGCGCTGGGACGTCTACGAGGAGATGGCGACCCGCGGCGCCCATCGGTACCCGGCCGATCCTCGCAGGGATCGCTGATGGAGCTGTCCACCGAGTACCTGGGTCTTGCCCTGCGCAACCCGCTCATCGCATCGGCGTCGCCGTTGTCCCGGACCGTGGACGGCGTGCGGCGCCTCGCCGACGCCGGCGTCGGTGCGGTCGTCCTCTACTCGCTCTTCGAGGAGCAGCTGCTCCGGGAGGCGGCACAGAACGCGCGTCTCGTCGACGCCCACTCCGAGAGCTTTGCCGAGTCCTTGTCGTACTTCCCGGCCGCGGTCGAGGAGGAGCCCGGACCGCGCCGCTACCTGAGCCTCCTCGAGCGAGCCGTGGCCGCCGTCGACGTACCCGTGATCGCCAGCCTCAACGGGGTCACGCCCGGCGGCTGGGCCGACTACGCCGAGGCGATGCAGGGAGCCGGTGCTGCCGCGATCGAGCTGAACGTGTACTACCTCCCCGGCGACCCGCGCATCTCCGGCCGTGACGTGGAGCAGCGGCACGTCGACATCCTCACGCGGGTCAAGGAAGCGGTGACGGTGCCGGTAGCGGTCAAGCTGAGTCCGTACTTCAGCTCCACCGGTGAGATGGCGCTTCGGCTCGACGAGGCCGGTGCTGACGGACTCGTGCTCTTCAACCGGTTCCTTCAGCCCGACATCGACCCCGAGACCCTCGCCGTCGTCCCAGCCGTGGGGCTCTCCACCCCGGCGGAGGCCCGGCTGCCACGGACCTGGATCGCGCTCCTGCGCGGACGCGTGCGGGCGGGACTCGCGGCGACCACCGGCGTCGAAGGCCCCGAAGACGTTGCCAGGTACCTGCTGGCCGGCGCAGACGTCGTGATGACCGCGTCGGCGCTCCTGCGCCACGGCCCCGAGCACGCGGCCGTCCTGCTCGACGGTCTGTCCGACTGGATGACACGCAAGGGCTTCGCTGCGGTCGATCAGCTGCGCGGCCTCCTCTCGGTGCCGCCGAGCACGGACGAGGCGGCACACGAGCGCCGGGGGTATGTCGGCGCCATGCGGGCAGCGAACAGCGGCCTGTACGGTCCCTGGTGACCGCTATGTCGCGCAGCAGTCGAGTCATGTCGGGCGTCATCCCGGACCGGAGCCGGATCGTGGCCCCTCCTTACGGGGCAGAGGGAGGTGAACCGTCGTGCAGCGCAGGACCATCGACGACTTGCCGCGGCTCCACCCCGAGAGCCGGGAGCAGTGGCGCGCCTGGCTGGCCGACCACCATGACACCGAGCGCGGCGCGTGGCTCGTCTCGTGGAAGCAGGCGACGGGGCGCCCCACCCTCCCGTACGAGGCCGTGATCGAGGAGGCCCTCTGCTTCGGCTGGGTCGACAGCACGGCGAGGACCCTCGACTCGGAGCGGTCGATGAGGCTCATGACTCCCCGGAAGCCGAGCAGCACCTGGGCACGCACCAACAAGGAGCGGGTCGAGCGGCTGCTCGCCGCCCGGTTGATGCAGCCCGCGGGGATCGCCGCGGTGGAGACGGCGAGGGCCAACGGCAGCTGGACGGTCCTGGACTCGGTAGAGGCGCTGGAGGTGCCTGACGACCTGGCAGCAGCCCTGGATGCCGAGCCAGGTGCGCGGGAGGCCTACGAGGGCTTCAGCCCGTCGAACCGCAAGATGATCCTGTGGTGGGTCAAGAGCGCCAAGCGGTCGGAGACCAGGGGGGGCCGGATCGCCGAGACCGCTCGCCTCGCGGCGCAGGGGATCCCGGCGAACCAGCGCTGACCCAGCCCGCTCACACGGTGGTGTAGCCGCCGTCCACGAGGTGGTAGCTGCCGGTGATGAAGGACGCCTCGTCCGAGAGCAGGAAGCACACCAGGTGGGAGACCTCCTCCGAGCGGCCGAGCCGGCCCAGCGGGTGCTTGGTCTTGAGGATCTCCAGGACGTCCTCGGTCAGGTTGTTCTCGAGCAGCGGCGTCATGATGTAGCCCGGGCCGACGCAGTTGACGCGCAAGCCCTGCGGCCCGTACTCGGCGGCGGCGTTCTTGGTGAGGCCGACGACGCCGTGCTTGGACGCCGTGTAGGCGCCGTTGCCGATGGCCGCCACCGCTCCGTGGATCGAGGCCATGTTGACGATTGCGCAGCCCTCCCCGGCCTCCAGCATGGCCGGGATCTGGTAGCGCATCCCGTACATGACGCCGTTGAGGTTGATGTCGATGACCCGGCCCCAGTCGGCCAGGTCGGTCTCGCCGGCGGGTGCCTGCTTGCCGCCGATGCCGGCGTTGTTGACCGCGAGGTGGAGCGCGCCGTAGATCGCCACGGCGTGGCGGACCACACGCTCGGAGTCCTCGGGCTTGGCGGTGTCCTGCTCGACGGCGCTCGCCGTGCCGCCGGCTTCGGCGATCTCGTGGACGACGCGTTCGGCGCCCTCCAGGTTGATGTCGCTGACCACCACCTTGGCGCTCTTGGCGGCCAGCTCCTTGCAGCACGCCTCGCCGATGCCCGAGCCCCCGCCCGTGACGATCGCTACCTTGCCTTCGAACGACGCCATCCTGCGCTCCCTTCGCCGGTCCTGCCCCCGGCTCCCGTACGGAGGGAGCCGGGCTCTGTGTGTCATGCCTACCCGGTCGGCGTCGGCTGACCCGTCCCGGTGATCCAATCGGTGATGAGTGGCGCGGCGGTGGCGGCCGTGTAGAGCTCATCGTGGTCCACGCCGGGCAGCAAGGTCAGGGTGACGTCGTGTCCGCCCTCGCGGAGCGCCATGGCCAGCTCCGCGGAGGCCTCGGGTGCGACGGCGTCATCGGAGGTGCCGTGCAGGAGCAGGACGTCGAGCTCCGGGCGTTCGGCGCCGCGCCGGATCGGGTCGGCCCCCTCCCATGCGGCCGGGTCGGCCTCGCGGGCGGCGCCGAAGAGTGCCACGACGAGGGACTCCACCTCGGCCAGCTCGTACGGACCGGCCATGCCCACGAAGGCGTCGGGCTCGGCGGGCGGCGCGGGGCAGTCGCCGCGGAACTCGTCGGGGGCCAGCGCGGCTAGGGCGGCCAGGTGCGCGCCCGCTGAGTGGCCCGCCAGGACGAGCGGCTCCGGCCGGAACCCCTCCTCCTCGGCCCGAGCGGACGTCCACGACACCGCGCAGGCGATGTCCTCGACCGGCGTCGGGAACGCCACCCCGTCACCCGACGCCCGGTAGCGGGCGTTGACGACGACCATGCCCTCGGCCGCGAGTGCCTCGGCCAGCGGGCCGAGGCCGGTACGGTCGGCCGTCGCCCACGAGCCGCCCGGCACGGTCACGACGACTGGGATCGGGCCGCTGTCGGGAGCAGTGGGGAGGTAGACGTCCGCCTCGACGCCGGGTCGGTACTCGGTGGTCTCGGTCCCCTGCGGCGGATTCGCGGCGTCGCTGGCAACGGTCGCGGGCGCTCCGCAACCCGCGGTGACCAGCGCTCCCAGGCAGGCGAGGGCGAGGGATCCTACGCGATCGCCTCTGCCCACGTGCCCAGGCTGCGCCAGGCGCCGGCCGGCTGCCAGGGTCGTGGGGTCTGTTCGGCCCGGACGGTTGTCTCGCCTGCATGGGGCGCGTCTCCCCGCTCCCACGTTGGCCGTCTGGTCGAGGACGTCGGGCAGTTGTCCTCTGTCCGCTGTGGCCGGTCACGGTGTCGGCTGGAACCATGCGGGACGCGCAGCTCAGCGGTCGATGGTCTGTCTCCACGTCGTCCGCCCTCTGGGTGGCGTGGGTGGTCTGCGCGTTGTTTGCCCTGCCGATGCTCGACGGCGTCGGATACCTGGCCGCCGTCGCGATCAGCGCCCTGGGCCTGTCCCTGCTGACGGGTCGCCGCGAGCGGGGTCTTCGACCCGTCGATCGACGTTCCCTGCTGACGATCGCGGGGATGTATGTCGGCGTTCTCGCCCTGATGCGGCTGGCGTTCGTGGGCTTCACCACAGAGCGTGTGGCCGGCCTGTTCCTGTCGTTCGCTGCAGCACTCCTCCTCGGGGTTGCCGGACCTGTCGTGGTCACCGCGTGGGTCGAGCGTCGGCCGCTGGCCGACCTGGGCCTCGGCCTGCAGAACTGGCGCCCCACCGTGGTGCTGGCCGTGCTCTTCGGTGGCGTGCAGTTCTCGCTGACCCTGTGGGGCTACGACCTACCGGCCCCGGTGGATTGGGTGCCCCTGCTGATGATGGCCCTCACGGTGGGGGTGTTCGAGTCGGTGTTCTTCCGAGGCTACGTGCAGAACCGCCTGGGCGAGCAGTTCGGCCAGCGGGTCGGGGTGGCCGGCGCGGCCGTGCTGTACGGGCTCTACCACGTCGGCTACGGCATGGGCAGTGAGGAGATCGCCTTCCTCACCGGCCTGGGTGTCGTCTACGCCGTCGCCTTCGCCTTGACGCGCAACCTGCTGGTGCTGTGGCCCCTGCTCACCCCTCTTGGTTCCTTCTACGCCAACCTCGGGGCGGGAGACATCCAGCTGCCCTGGGCGTCGATCGCCGGGTTCGGCGACGTCCTGGGCGTCATGCTCGTCGTCCTCTGGCTGGCTCACCGGCACCTACGGCGTCACACCGAGCCCGAGCGCGCCGCCGTCCGTGCGGCGGATCGGCCTGCCGAGGCGGACCGGAAGCGGTGACCTTCGACCGTTCCCGGGTCATGCTTCGAGGCGGATCCTGGTGGGAGAGGGAAGGAGGCTCCCATGTCCGACCTTGCCCACGTTCCCGAGACCGACCAGGACCGTGAGTTGCGCGAGCGAGCCACGAAGCGGCTGAAGGCTAGGCGGGACCTGCAGGCGCACACACTCGCCTACGTCACGGTGAACGCGTTCCTCGTGGTGATCTGGTACGTCACGGGGGCCGGGTTCTTCTGGCCCGTGTTCCCGATCTTCGGCTGGGGCATCGGCTTGGCCTTCAACGCCTGGGACGTCTACTCGCCCGGCATCACGCCGGACAAGGTGGACGCCGAGGTGGAGAGGCTGCGCCACCACTCCGGCTGAGTCGGCCGCGCGGGGCCCTGGGTCGCCCTGCCGACGAATCTGCGATCACACGCATGACGTGGGTGACGGCCGGCTTCGCCACGTTCCAGCCGGACGGCCGCACACCCCGGTGTGCTCTGGCCACTGATGAGCTCGTGCAGGCTGATGGCGACGGCGTCCGCGTGTCACAGCGGATGTCACGCAACGGTTCTCGCTGTCGTGGGCGCTGAGTGGGCTTTGTGGACGAACCGTCGGCGGGCGTCGTGGTATCTGCGGTCTGAGCCGAAGAAACACCGATAGGAACGTGCCAGCTCTTCCGCGCGGTACTCCGCCAGCGGCTTCGTCCGCTCGTCTCGCGCGCGCTGCCGCCTCTTGTGTTCGAGCCGGGCATCCAGGTCGGGATCGTGCGCTAGGCGCTCGGCCCGGCGCCGCAGCTCGGCCCGGAAGGCTGTAACGGTCGCACCGAATGCGTCGTCGAGGAGCCCGATCTCCACCGCTCGCCGAGTGCCGATCGGCGTGAACGGCTCACTGGTCAGCCGGGCGGCCATCTCGTCACCTACGCGCCGTGGCAGCAGGTAGGTCCAGTATTCCGACCCGTACAGCCCGCCCATGTGCTGGTAGTAGGGGTTCAGCACCACATCCTCGCGTGCGACCACACGGTCGGCAGCCGCGGCAAGGGGAACTCCGCCGGCAGCCGCGTCACCGGACAACGCAGAGATCACCACGTGCGAGTCCGTCTCGATGATGTCGCGTACGACGTTGTTGATGGCCTGCAGGTTGCGCCAGGACTCCTCAGCCGGGTCGTCGGCGGCCTCGATCACGTTCAGGTGGATGCCGTTGGAGAAGAAGTCCGCGCCGCCCATGAGCACGATGACCTTTGTCTGCTGACGCGATCGTGCGTACTGGAAAGCCTCCCGAAGGCGCTCGCACTGTTCGGTGCTCATGGCGCCGTTGTAAAGGTCGAAGTGCAAGTACCCGACGTCCGCAGCCTCCTGGTAGACGATCTCGCGGTAGGTGGCGTCCGGTGTCAGTAGGCGCGCATGCAGTGGAACCGGAACCTCCGGCGCGTGGACGTCGAAGCCCGACAGCGTTAGCGCGCGGGTGGCGGGCAGCTTGAAGTACTGGCGATCCCGCCCGCCGCGTTGCCGGAGATGCGTGATCCAGACGGCGCCATCGGCGGTTGCCCGGCAGATCGCCCCGTTGCGCTGGGCGATGATCTGGCCCGGATCTCCGCGGAGAAACCGCTCGCGGTGGACCCCGAACAGGTGGAACTCCGTACCCTCGATCACATCGAGGACGCCGGGGTGCCCCTCCGCGGCGCGGATCTTGCGCACGACGGCGCCGGTGCGGTCTGACGACCAGTCGATGGCACGCACGTGCTGCCTCATCAGAGGACGAGCCTCGCCCATTACCCGTGGGTCCTGCGGGTCAACCGCCTCGGACACCCGGCCTTCGACGACCTTGTTCACCGCGTCGACAAGGGCGTGGACAGCGGCCCGCCGAACCTCGTGCCGGTAGAGGCTGCTCTTGCCGACGTCGCGCGTGTCGAAGGTGCGAGTGGCCCAGACGCTGCCGGCGTCGATGTCCGCAGTGGCCTCGATGACTGTGACACCCCATTGCCTTGCGCCCAGCTCGATCGCCCAGTCCAACGACGACGCTCCCCGATCACCCACCGGACCGGGGTGAACGATCAGGCAGCGGTGCGCTGACCAGATCGACTCCGGGATGATCTGCTTGAGGATCGGGCAGACGATCAGCTGTGGCCGGTGGCGACGGACTGCAGCCTCCATCTCGGACCCGCAGCCCACCACCTCCACCTCGACCTCGTGCCCCAACTCGGTCAGCGCGACAAGGACGCGCTGGCTCAGGCTGTTGTGGACCGAGACCAGAGACAGGATTCGCAGCGACTGATCAAGCGGTACCGAGTGCACCACAATTACCACCCCCGCGAGAGGAGCGTGGTCGAGTGCCACCTGATACAGGCATCCTTCGGCGAGGCCCGTTCTGGGCGAAGCACCTGCCGTCAACCAGGCTGATCTGGCCACCCCCGGGCGCCGACGCCCGTGAAGGCCCGGGAGGGTGGGGAACTGTCATTGGGTGGACGGCCTGGCGGGGCTGTCGGAGGCATGTGGTCTGCTAGGTCGGGTACGTAGGGAAGCTGTCGAGGCGGACTGGGGGCCGAGGTGTCTGGTGTTGCGAGTGGGTCGACCGGGACGGCCGTGCTGGAGCTCGAGCTGGACGAGCGCCGGGGCGAGCTCACCGGCTACTGCTACCGGATGCTCGGGTCGTCCTTCGACGCCGAGGACGCGGTGCAGGAGACGATGGTCCGGGCCTGGCGCGCCCACGACCGCTTCGAGGGCCGGTCCGCGCTCCGCTCCTGGCTCTACCGGATCGCCACCAACGTCTGCCTCGACATGCTCGCCGGGCGCAAGCGCCGCGCCCGACCGGTCGACCTGACGAGCGCCCCGTGGCAGCCCGTCGAGCACTCGCTGGCGGGCCGCCAGCCCGAGGCGACGTGGCTGGAGCCCGCCCTGGACAGCAAGGTTCTGCCGACCTCGGGCGACCCCGCCGACGTGGCCGTCGCCCGTGACTCCGTGCGGCTCGCCTTCGTCGCGGCCCTGCAGTACCTCCCGCCACGACAGCGTGCGGTGCTCATTCTCCGCGACGTGCTGCGCTGGCGGGCCGACGAGGTGGCCGAGCTGCTCGACACCTCGGTCGCCTCCGTCAACAGCGCGCTGCAGCGTGCCCGGGCTTCGCTGTCCGCCCGCGGAGTCACCGAGAGCCCGTCGGTCGACCCCCTCGACGACGAGCACCGCGAGCTGCTGAGCCGTTACGTCGACGCGTTCGAGCGCTACGACATGGACGCACTGGTCACGCTCCTGCACGAGGACGCGACACAGAGCATGCCCCCGTACGAGATGTGGCTGCGGGGTCGCGACGACGTCGTGCAGTGGATGCTCGGACCCGGCCACGGCTGCCGTGGGTCCCGGGTGAGCCCCCTCCAGCTCAACGGCTCGCCGGGTTTCGCCCAGTACCGGCCCAGCGGTCCGGGCGGCCGTCACGAACCATGGGGCCTGCACGTGCTCGACATCGCGGATGGTCGGGTCACCGGGGTCACGACGTTCCTCGACACCCGCCTGTTCGCGCTCTTCGGCCTGCCCGAGCACCCGGACGACGCCACCTAACTGGGCGCCGGGCGGAGGTTGGCGCCGGTCCGCTGACGAGACGGCCACGAAGGAGGTCACGATGACCGACCATGTGGCGACCGCAGAGGTCGCCATCAGTGCCTCGCCGGCCCAGGTGTGGGCAGCACTGACCGATCCCGTGCAGCTGAAGAAGTGGATGTTCGGGGCGGACGTGGAGTCCGCGTGGACGCGCGGCAGCCCGATCGTGTGGCGAGGCGAGTACGAGCAGGGGACCTACGAGGACCGGGGCGAGGTCCTCGACGTGGACCCGCCGCACCATCTGCGGATGACGCACTTCAGCCCGTCGAGCGGGATGGACGACGTCCCCGAGAACTACCACCACGTGAGCTACGACCTGGAGGAACGCGGGGACCGGACCTACGTGACCCTTCGCCAGGACAACAACTCCAGCGAGGAGGAGGCGGAGCGCTCCGCCGCCAACTGGAGTCTCATGCTCCACAGCCTCAAAGAGGTCGTGGAGCGGGGCTGACCGCCAGCACCACAGCCCAGCTGCCCCCCGCTCGGGCGGCCTGCGGAGGCCGCATTCGGGCCTACTCGGGCTCCGGTACCCGCCGTCCGGGAGCGATCCGCCGGCCCTTGCGGACCTGGGTCCCACGGCCGACGAGCGTGACGTCCTTGCGACCGCCGACGACGGCCTCCGGCCGCACCTCGACACGGTCGTCGAGCACGGCCCGCTCGACCCGGGCCCCCGACCGCAGGACGACCCCCGGGAGCAGGACGCTGTCGACGACCGTCGCCCCGTCCTCGACGACGACACCCGGGGAGAGCACGCTTCCGCGGACCCGGCCCGCGACGATCGCCCCGGACGACAGCAGGCTGCGCTCCACCCGCGCTCCCCGCCGCAGCCGCGCCGGACCGTACCGGCCACCCGTGGTCCGGATCGGCCAGGCCGGGTCGTCCAGCCGGAACGGCGGGTCGTCCGCCACCAGGTCCTGGTGCGACTCCCAGTAGGCCTCGACCGTCCCGACATCGCGCCAGTAGTCGGGGAACCGGGTCGCCCGGGCGGCGCCCGCGTCCACCAACCGGGGCAGCAGGTGGTCGCCTAGGTCGCCCATCCCTTTCTCACCCAGCTCTGCATCCATCCGCTCGAGCTCGTCGAGCACCACCTCGGGGGTGAACACGAAGACCTCGGTCGTCACCGTGCGGGACCTCGGGTCCTCCGGCTTGTACGCGTAGTCGCGGACCTGCTCGCCGCCCGTCACCACCACCCCGTACCGGGAGGCGTCCTCGGCCTCGACCTCGGTGGTCACTATGGTCGCCGCCGCATCGGACGCCAGGTGTCCGTCGGCGATCTCGCGGTAGTCCATCCGGTAGACCGCGTCGGCGCTCACGACCACGAGCGCGTCCGGTGCCAGCTCCCGTACGAGGGGGGCCTGTCGCCACAGCGCATCGGCCGTGCCCTGGTGCCAGCCCTCGCGGTCGGTGCCGCGGTGCGGGTGCAGGATCCGCAGGCCGCCGGCCGTCCGGTCCAGGTCCCACGGCCGCCCGTTGGACAGGTGGTCGATCAGGGTCGCCGGGTTGAACTGCTGGACGACCCAGACGTCCTGGACCAGGGCGTGCGCGGCATTGCTGAGGGAGAAGTCGATGAGTCGGTGCTCACCGCCGTACGGGACCGCGGGCTTCGCCCGTTCGTCGGTCAGCAGCCCGAGCCTGCCCCCGGCGCCGCCGGCGAGGACCAGCACGAGGATCCGGGGGAGGGCCACCGGTCAGCGCGGGACGGCACCGGGTGGCATCGGGTGGCCGGGAGGCGTCACCGACTCGGGTGCGTCAGACCTCTCGCGGGCCTCGGCGTAATCAGCCCGGGCGAGCTCCTGCTCGGCACGGGCGGTCAGCTCCGTGACCGCGGCCTCACCGTCCGCAGCCAGCAGGCGATGGCCGGAGACGTAGGGTCCGCGCGCCTCGGCGAGCACGCGCAGGGACGCCGTCACGTCGGCCTCGCTGAGTCCGGTGGCCCGGGTGAGGTCGGCGGCGGTCACCTCGGCGCGGCCCTTGGCGAGCAGGCGTTCTGCAGCGCGCAGCACGGGCAGCTCACGCGTCTCCCAGGTGGACATGGTCGCGACCTCCGGACGTGGGACGGGTACCCGCGCCGTACCCTCGCCCGGCCGCGGCCAACCATGGTTGGCTGATCCTGTCCAGCAGGGAGGCAGACGTGCCGATCCAGCTCCGCCCGCCCGGCGCCCACGTCGTGCTGGCCTCTGCCGACAGCCAGCCCTACGCGTCGCTGCGGGACCGGCCGGTGCCCCGGAAGGAGCGCTACGCCCTCGGCAAGGCCCTGCGCCGCGAGGTCCCGCGGTCGCTGCTCGCCGAATGGAAGCCCCCGGTGCGCCGCCGCGACCCCGTCGACCTCGTGAACGAGTCGCATCAGGGCAGGATCGACTGGCTCGTGCCGGTCCGGATCGGCCGCATGATCGCGTCCCCGTACGGCTTCCTGCGCGGCACTGCGATCGTCATGGCGCACGACTTCTCGGCGCTACCGGCCACCGGCATCACGCCGGTCATCTGCGGCGACGCGCACGTGGGCAACGTCGGCTTCTACGGGTCGCCGGAGCGCGAGCTCGTCCTCGACCTCAACGACTTCGACGAGGCGCACCCGGGCAGCTGGGAGTGGGACCTGCGGCGGCTCTCGACCAGCGTGTGGGTGGCCGGCCGGCAGAACGGCTTCACCGAGGACGACTGCGAGGCCGCAGCGGTCTCGGCGGTAGGCGCCTACCGGATACAGATCCGGGAGCTCGCCGGCCAGCCGCTCCTTTCGCGGTCGTTCCAGCGGCTCGACCTCGTCCGCCTGCACGCGACGGCGTCCGACGAGTCGCTGCGCAAGGAGATCGAGCGAGCGGCCAGGCGGGCGACGCGCCGCACCAGCGACCGCGCACTGCCGCGCTTCACCCAGGAGCACGAGGGCGGCCGTCGGATCGTCGAGGAGCCGCCGCTGATCACCCGCCTCGACGACGACGAGGCAGAGCGCCTCGCCGCCGCACTCGACGACTACCTCCTCACCCTCGCGCCGCACTGGCGCCGGGTGCTCGGCGGCTACACGATCGTCGACCTGGCCCACAAGGTCGTCGGCGTCGGGAGCGTCGGCCTGCGGGCCTTCGTCGTGCTCTGCGAGGGCAGCAGCCCGGAGGACGTGCTCTTCCTCCAGCTCAAGGAGGCCCGGCGCTCTGTAGTCGCCCCGTACGTCCACGGTGACTCGGCGTGGCACGCCCACCAGGGTCAGCGCGTCGTGGAGTACCAGCAGGCGCTCCAGACGGTGAGCGACCCACTGCTCGGCTGGACGACCGTGGGCGAGCGCCAGTTCTACGTACGTCAGTTCCGCAACATGAAGGGGACGGTCGCCCTCGACGGCATCGACGCACCGGCGCTCACCGACTACGCCGGCATCTGCGGGCAGCTGCTGGCCAAGGGGCATGCGCGGACCAGCGGGGCCTCGATGATCGCCGGGTACCTCGGCAAGTCCGACCGCGCCGACCAGGCCCTCGGCCGGTTCGCGCGAGCCTACGCCGATCAGACCGAGCGTGACCACGAGGCGCTCGTCGCCGCCGTACGGAGGGGAAAGCTGGCGGCGGAGACGGGGATCTGACGATCGACTCGCCGTCAGGGGCCGGTGGAGCCGGCGGACGGGTCCGCGACCGGGCCGACGACGGGGTCGGTGACCGAGCGGATCCGCCTGGTGGCGAGGTCGATCATCAGCCGGGCGCCGGGGGAGAGGACGGCGTCCTCGCGGTGGACGACGGCGATCGTCTCGTAGAGGCGGGGACGCAGCGGGACCCAGCCGGCTCCCGGGGCCAGCCGGGGGACCAGCTCGTCGAGCACCGCCCGGGGTCCGACTGTGTCGACCAGGCCGTGGCCGACCAGCTCGATCGCCGTCTCGACGTCCTCGACCTCGACCCGGGGGTGCAGCGAGAGCCCCTGCTGCTGGACCATCCGGCTCAGGGACACCCGGGCCGGGTCCTCGGTGCGCCAGGAGGTCTCGGCCAGGACCAGGGGGGCCTCGGCGAGCCGCCTGGCCGTCACGGGTCGGCGGAGCCGCTCCGGGTGCGCGCTCACGTACACCTGCTCGTCCCGGGCGACCGGCCGGACGGTCATGCCCGCGTCGGCCACCGGGAGCACGATCAGGGCGGCCTCGAGCCGGCCCCGGCGCAGGTCCTCGCGGACGACCACGGAGTTCTGGCCGATCAGCTCGACGCGCAGCCCGGGGTAGCGCTCGAGCACGTCGGCGACCAGGGTGGCGCCGAGGTAGAGCCGGGCACTGCCGAAGATGCCGAACCGGACGGTCCCGGTCTCGAGGGCGGTGGTCGCGGCGACCGCCTTCCGCGCGGCGTCGGCCTCCGCCAGGGTCCGCTCGGCGTGCGGGCGGAGCGCCTCGGCCGCCTCGGTCGGCACCACCCCGCGACCGCCGCGGCGGAAGAGCGTGGTTCCGAGAGTCCGCTCCAGCAGCCTGACCTGCTCGGACAGGGTCGGCTGCGCGTAGCCGAGCTCCTCGGCCGCGGCGGTGAACGACTGCTGCTCGTACGCGGCCAGGAAGCAGCGGAGCTGGTGGAGCG
>Ga0268386_10002312_pt1 | contig 13507 bp, 9 predicted proteins | sample RVTome_15_FD_200260 | JGI IMG/M metagenome (GOLD analysis project Ga0268386, IMG submission 200260) | Soil microbial communities from uranium-contaminated site in the Upper Colorado River Basin, Wyoming, United States - RVT150D86... ...
CCCCCGGTGACCGCTCGTGTGTTCCCTGTTTCCGCTTAAGAATCTAGCAAATAGCGTGCAAACTTGGCTGTGAACTACTGGACAAAAGACGAAAGAATTTTGGGCGTGAACCGCGCTTCGTTCTGACGCTCGTCGCGTGAATAATCTGACGCTTTTCTGCGTCGTGCGCGTGACGTAGTTGCTCTTGGCGCATGCTGGTGGTTCAGCGCTCGGTCACGCATTTTTCTGCGTGACCGAGCGCACGTTTCTCGAGGGGTAATTCGCAAGCTCGCCTTTACGCCACGTGGCAGGTTCTGCCGCTCCACGTCAAGGCGATTGGGTCGAAGCGACGATTTGCGGCGAGCGGCTGGGCGAGCACTCCGGTCAGTCAGGCACGCTCGCGCAGGGGTAGCCGCGGCCAAAGGCGATCTCCACCCACATGTAGCTCTTCACCGGGCCGTGCTTGTCGCGGGCGGGCCTGAACTTCATCCCGCGCATGCTGTCGAGCGCGCTTTGCTCGAAGGCCGGCGCTGCGCACACGACATCGACGTGATCGAGGCCGCCGCGCTCGTTGATGAGGAGCTGGAGCAGCACCGCGCCGCCCCGTTCCGCCTTCTTGCCGGCAGGGTATTGAGGCTTGGGTTCGGCGAGTGGGCGCGCCTGCGTTACGAGGCGCCGCGAGTTGAAGTACGTGTAGCGCGATCCCCGCGACTCGAGAAACTCGTCCGGATTCTTCGGCTGGCCGGACAGGAGAAACACATTGACGGCGATCTTTTTCGAATTCGCCTGTGCGCTGGAGCTGCCCGGGGTTGCCGGCCCGCCTTGATCCTTGGCCGCCTGGGCGAGAAACATGGGATCGCTCAACGGTGCCGCGTTTCCCAACTGGCCCAGCGTGGCGGCGATGACCGCAAACGACGCCGCGAACAAGAGAAGCGTCGGGCGAAACTCAGGTCCTCTTTCAACCGGCAGCGTGACAGCTTTCATCGTGAGCAACGCCCAAAAAGGGCGGGCAACCTGTCCGGTTGCCCGCGAGCATGTGACTTACGGTTTCCCGGCTAGTAGATCAGCTCGCGCCACGAGACCCGCTTGCCGATCGTGCCGCCAGCGCCCGGGTTGATGCCGCCCACCGTCTTCTTGCCAGTGACGTCGATCGCGCTGTACTTGAGCTGGCCGCTGGGCAGGCGGAACACCACGGCGCCGGCGATGAGCGCAGAGCCCAGCTTGGTGCCGACGATCTGCCCGGAGGCCGAGGCCACATACGACCCCGATTGGTAGTCGAACTGGTAGACGTAGCTGTTGCCGCCCGCCGAGCACGGCTGCGAGTTCGGCTCGTTGGTCGGGACGAGCAGCACGCCGCGCACCAGTTGCGGGTCGATGTTGACGCGCTCACCCGGGGACTGGTTCGCGGGGTTCAGGTCCACGTACCAGCCGTTCTGCGTCGTCCAATCGACAGGGTTGTTCGATATCGTGCGGCTTGTCGGATCGACAACGATCAGGCTCTGCTGCACGAGATTCGCCGCAGGCAACCTGAGGTTGCCGAGATCGCTACCCGTGTCCTTGAAGCCGTAAACCGTTTGCTGGTAGGCGCGGGCTTCCGGCGGGCTGAGCGTCATCGGATCGGGCAAGTCGGACGACCCGAGGAGGCGGCCGGTGCCGACATAGATCGCATTGAACCCGGCAGCAAAACGCGTCACCTCCACGCGCGTTGTCACCGACTGCGGTCTGGGCGGAGAGCTGCCGTCAAAGAGCTGCGCGATGCGCTGGAACGTGAGCGTCGTCATGTCAAGACGCCAGATGTTGCCGAGCAGGTCCCCGGCGTACACCAGGGTCGTCGTGTTGTCGACCGCGAAGTTGGTGGCGAAACCGGTGAGCTGGGCAAGCCCGCTCGGAGTGGTCGTATCGCCCGCGCCGGTGCTCACCTTGTCCAGAATGGCCCCCGTTTCGATGTCGATGACGTAGACGTAGCCCGTTCCGTCGCCCGGTGTGATGTTGTTGTAGCCGGAGGAAACGATCGCTACCCACGTCCCGTCCTTTGCCCACTTCGTGACGATCGGATCGCCGTAAGTAAAGCCGATGTTGTCATCCGTGGATGTGCAACCCAGCGTCCCGCCCGGATCCGCGCACACCTCCCACAGACCCTTCGGGTTGAGGGGATCGGTGATGTCGAGCGCGACGTAGCCGCGCCCACCGCTCCTGAAGCCGCCCACCAGCACCGTTTTCCACTCGTTCGTGGTCTTGAAGAAAACGTCCATCACGACGGGCGACCCGTCCACGAAGAAGCGGTGCTTGACATCGTAGTTTGCGACCGCGAGCTTGTGCAGCTCGGACATGATGGCGCGCGGGACGTAGGCCCACAGCTCCTGCCCCGTATCGCCGTTGAAGGCGTGCAGCATGCCGTCGTTGCCGCCGATGTACAGCGCGCCCTGGCGATTCTGGTTCGCGACCTTGAAGGAGTTGTAGTCCGGGGTTACCGGGTCTGCATACTGCAGGATTGGTGCGCCCACGAACGCCGGCTTCGAGGTCACGGTGTCGCCCAGCACATTCACGCGAGTCCGGTAGACGCTGTCGTTTGCGGACTGGCCGCGCAGCCAGTTGACGAGGTTGTTGCCGTCGTCGACCTGGGCCTGTTCTGCAGGCGCCATCGGCGCGCACTGCGGCAGCGCTGCGCACTTGTTGTCGAAGAACGCCTGTTCCGAAGCCGTCATGTTCGCATAGAGAAAAGGCTTCAGCTGGTTTGCGCCGGCGGGGTCCAGCATCACGATGTTGCGGGTGTCGGTAGTGGCGGTAACACGGGCGTTCAACTGGGAGCCCGCGGCCCAGACGTTGCCGGGAATCGTGTTGCCCGTCGCCGTGTCGATCGCCTCCGCCACAATTTCCCCGTCCCACAGCTGCGTGCGGTAGGTCGAGCTGTAGAGGAAGTTGTCGGTCGGAGTAATGTTGGGGGTGCTGGTGGCCGAAGCGGCGCCCGAGCCGGTCTGGCTCTGGATCGCGGAAAGGGCGCTCGCAAGGCCGCTCTGCAGCGAGGCGGGATCCTTGGCGCTGAAGTAGCGGCCGCGCCCGTTGACGGCGGCGTGCCAAAGATCATCCAGCGCGGAGGGGCTGTTCTGCTGCGCCTGCGGCCAGTTGCACTGGCCGGTGGTCCACGAGCACCCCGAGGGATCGCCGGCCTTGATCTTCGCAAAATCCCCCGTGGTTGCCGTCTCGTAGTCAGGTCGGAAATTCATCAGCCCGTCGAGCCCGAGCCCCAGGGTGAATGTCACCAGGTGCTGGTGCGCGGCCGTGTCCTTGGCGTTCGTCGGCACGTTGTCGAGCGCAACCGACCCGCTCGTGCGAAGATCGGTCTTGTAGTAGTACATCGCCACGTCTGCGAGCGTGTCGGACGAGCCCGGGCTCGAACCGGCGGTGCCTCCGAGGTTTCCGTCGTATGCGCCCGCAGCGCGCGTCGAAAAACCGGAATCCACGTTGTCCTGGTTGCCGATCGAGCCGCCCGTGAGGTTCTGGCCGGCGCTGCTGTTCCAGTAGCCGTCGGTCGTCAGGATCGTGAAGTTCTGCTGGCAGCTGTACTGCATGGGATCGTCGGGCATGAAGCTGTTAATGCCGCTCGTGATGCCGGCATAGTGCCGCCCGACGCGCGAGAGCGATTCGCGCAATGGCGTGAAGCCCGACGGGGTCTGGCTGTAGAACTTCGTGTACCAGGCCTGCTTGTGGGTCGGGGTGAACGTGTCGACCTTCAGGTACTGGCTGCTGCCGCTGGCGTTGATGGTCAGGAAGCCGATGCGGTAGCGGTCGTCCATGACTGAGAACGCGCGCCCGGCGGCGGTCTTCATGGCAAGCATGCGCTCGCGGTAATACGAGTACCAGTTCGCGAAGTTCTGCAGCTCCTCGAGATAGGTGCAGGTCGGCGCCGCCGCGCAGTCACCCCGGGTGGGCCGGTTGCCGTAGGTTGTCACCGAAGCCTTGATATCGGTGCGCGTAAACTTTCCGAGGCGCGGGTAACGGTAGGTCGAGCTCCATTTGGCCTGGCAGAACACCGGGCTGCCGCCGGAGACGGCCGTCTGCGTCGCCACGCTGTTGGTCCCGGACGAGTTCCGGCACCAGCGTAGGGGCGCCGGTACGGGGTGTGTGGCGGTCGGCGTATCCGAGAGCGCGCAGCTCGTCAGGTTCACATCGACGCAGTGCTCGCGCGGCGTGATCTCGTAATAGTACGGGCTGCCTTCGTTCCCGGAAACCGCGAATCGGAACCCACCGTCGGGCGAATTGGGGTTGTGTAGGGTAGGAAGCCCGCCCGACATGTCGCTGCCGACGCAACCGCTGCTCGTGCACTCGTTGTAGACGAAAGGATTCGGCGTATCGATCCCGTTGCGCCGGCAGACGTTGGGATCCTGCCGCTGTGACGAGGTGGGATTGCTGATGGTGCAAAAGTAGAGCTCGGTCCAGGTATTCACCAGGTCCCGGGTGCTCGTCGAGCTGCTGTCGTAAGGATCGTTTCTGGCGGCGCTGGGGTTTGCGTCGCCCAAGCTCACGCCGAGGTCATCGACCCCAGGTGTATAGGTGAGTTGCGGGTTGTAGTAGATCGTGTTGAACTGCGACGAGTAGAAAGGCGGATGGCCGGGGCTGCAGCTCGTTTCCGCGATCCTGCATCTGTTCGTACCGGAGAACGTGCACAGCTTGCAAGTGCCGCTGTTGTCCACCTCGTCCGGCATGAAGTTCCGCCCCATGCTGCCCGAGTCGTCGAGCACGAACATGAGATTGGGCAGCACTGTCACGCTGGGCGCGGTGCCAAGCGGCGCCGGCGCGAGATCGGTCTCGGCTGCCCCGGCCGGCACGGCTACGCTAAGAAGGACAAGAAGCAGGAACCCCGTTCTCAAACGACGAGAGACGTGTCTCATAAACCCCCCCGGGTTGATGAACCATATCAGAGCGCGATCGCCACCATGGCCTGCACGTAGCTCGTGGTGTTACGGGGACCCTGCGTGCGCACCGTGATGCGATAGTAGACCTTCGGATCGTCGAGGAAGCCCGGCGCGCCGACGGCAAAGCTGTCTCCCTGCGCCGGCGGCGGCGGCGTGTTGGTCGCACTGGTCAGCGCGCATTGCTGCGCGGTCCCCGTCGCGCAGGTCCCGTTGTAAGCGGTATCCGGACAGTTGCACAGGCGATGAACGAGATACGACGTCGTATTTCCGGCGGCATCAGTGCCGATGCTGACCGCGCTGGCCCACGTCAGCGGATCGTTCCAGTCAGGCTCGGCACCCGGGCGCGACGAGTAATAGCCGACCCCCAGATTGGTGTTGGCGAGCACCGCGCGGTTGGCGAGCAGCCACTGGTAGGCGTGCTCGATGCCGTTGTCGGATGACTGGATGGTCGCCTGCTTGAAGGCGAGGTTGCCCGCGATCAGCGTGGCGGTATCCACCGAGCGCATGATCGCGATGCCGGCAAGGGTCATCGCGACCAGCACGATGAGGGCGATGAAGAGCACCGTGCCGCGCTGCCGCACGGTGCGCATGTGAAGCGCCATCAACATACGATCCCGCGCGTTCACATTGAACCTTGAGCCTTGAACCTGGAACCTGATAAACGACTGTCTCATTACGGCCTCCAGATCATGTTGCGAACGGGCACCACCGTCTGGAACACCTTGTAGCGGTAGTGCCGTTCGTCTGGTGTAAGCGTCCACACCGGGCCGACCGTGGTCGGTGCGGTCGCAGAATCGTCCCACAGCTTGATGCTGGCGGGGCTGACCTCGGTTTTTTCATACAGGCCGGAGCGCGCCACGACGCCGATGCGCACGGCGATGATCGTCGCCCAGTCGGCGGCGGTTGCCGGGGCGAACTCATCGAACACGTCGATGATGCCGTCGTTGTTGGTATCCCGGCCGTACTGGGCCTGCAGTTGCACGATGCCGTCGTAGATTGCAGCCGGAGCGGTACTCGACGCCGAGAGCAGTTGCTGCAGCGTCAGCTGGGCGTTCGAGACCGAGTAGGTGTTGTTGTTCGGAAGCGAACCGAGGTTAAAGATCTTGCCGTTTGAAGTGTAGCTGGTTCCCAGCCCGCCCGGTTTGTTGTAGCGCGTCGGAAGCTGGCTGCCTGTAACGGGGTCGGTATAGTTGCCGCTGTTGTGTACGACGTTATCGCTCTGGCCGGGCGTCCCGGGAAGAGTACTTACCTGCGCCAGGGTGCAGTCCTTGCCTGCTTCCGCCGCGATGATCAAATCACCTTCCTGGAAACCGTAACGGTTGCTGACTTGGTAATCCGCTGACGGGCTCGGCATGTTTAGTGTGAGGCTCACCGATGCGGGAAACAAGTCGCTGTTTCCGTACATCACGGTGACTGTGTCCGGGGCGCCTGCCACCCCTGGGGTGCTCCCTGCTCCCTGGGTGATCACCACCGGCACGAATATCAGCGTGAATGCCGTACTGGTCTTCTCATCCCACGCGTTGATGGTACATCCGAGGAAATCGAAGTTGTTAATGCCGTAGCCTGACTGCCGGACGTCCCGCTCGAGCGTGAAGAGCGCCAGCGCGCCGTTGGTCTGCGCTTCGCCGCCGCCCATGGTGGTGCGTTTCTGGCCCTCGAACACGGAGAACACCTGGAAGATCGCGGTGATCGCGATCAGGCTGATCACCATCGCGACAAGGAGCTCGACCAGGGTCACGCCCCGCGCGCCGCGAGCCCGCAGGGGCTTTCTGGATTTGACGGTTCCGCGCATGGTCGTCATCCGTTGATGTACGCCATCGTGATGTGGCGATGCGGCGCCGTGGCAGCCGGTGGTTGCCAGAACACGGTCACTGTGACAGTGGTGCCCGCCACAGTCACCGTAGGCTGGTTGACCGCGCCGGTGACGCCCGGCAGCCCGTTCTGGACCGAAGTAACCCAGTTCGCGAGCACGGCAGGCGGCCCGCCCCCGCCTGCATAGGCGTAGTTGGCGAGATTGGCGCGGTTGACCCACATCTCGCCGATGATCTGGTTGGCGTAGAAGCTCGCATCGGCCCGGTACTTCGCATCGTTCACCTGCTTGATCGCGAGCGCCTGCATGCCGACGAGCGCGAGAATCCCCAGTGAAAAGATGAGTATCCCGATCATTGCTTCGAGAAGCGTTGCCCCGGCCTGCAGGCGATTCATCTTCGTGGGATTGGGAATAACGTGTTCCATCGTCTGCTCCTTTGGCACGCTATTTTATTGGCAGCCTACCGGCACGACTGCTCCGCAGCTGCGCGTATCGCCGGCAGCCACTTGCGGGTCGCACATCCGGGTGAGCCCGGTCGCATTGACCGTCACGCACAGCTCGCGGCTCTCGGCGGCAGGAATTTGGGTTGAATCCACCTTGATCTCGGTAAAGGGAACCGAGCCGTCCGCGTTGATCGTGACGCGCCCGAACCCGCTGAAGGTGACACGGTCGGAGCCGGCCGGCGTGATGGTGGCCACCGCGGTTGCCGTTCCTTCCTCTGCAGTCCGGCTCTGGATCACTTCGCCCGTAGCGGGGATGTTTACCGTCCACCCCGAGGCCGCGTCCATTCGAAGCTCGACGCTCGTGTTGCGTCGGACCGCCTCGGCGCGGGCCAGCGTGAGCCCGCTCAGGATCGCTTCGCCCGCCGTCCGGATCTGGGTGTTCTGTATCCAGATCGTGTAGCTCGGCAGCGCAAGGAACACGAGAACGCCCAGCACCACCAATGTGATCATTAACTCGATCAAGGTGACACCTTTGTTAGTCTTGTTCATGGGCTTCAGCAGACATTGGGCTTGGCGCGGATCCAGCACGCGGCGTTGCTGGACCAGCCGTTGGTGCTGGCGGGCGTCGTTACGACGGTTGCGCGCGCATTGGTCTCATTGACCGTGAAGGCGAAACCGTCCGTGCCCTCGCCGGCGATGCCGGTGGCGGTGGCGACGTAGGTCTGCGCCGGCGCCGCAGCCGGTGCGCACGTGAACGTGAAGTACTTCGAAGTCGGAGCAGCCGCACCGCAGCCGCCCAGGCCGCCGCCGTCATAGCGGCGGTTGTCTTGGTAGAACTGTTCCATTCGCACGCGAAAATCCGAGAGCGCGTTGTGGGCATCGACCAGTTTCCCGCGCAGGATGTAATCGCGGTAGCTCGGGATCGCGACCGCTGCCAGGATCCCGACAATGACAACCACGATCATCAGCTCGATGATCGTCAACCCCTTTTGACGTGAATTCATGGGCGCACCGTCCGTATTTTGTGTAGGGCGTTGTACCGATAGTATTCTCGATCCCGCGCGAGAGGCTTGCCAGCGCTTCCCGATGAACGTCGCGAAAGACGGCACGAGCGGCGGGAAGACAGCCGAAATCGTGACCAACTGAACGAATTCGTGCGGGCAGGTAGGTCGATTTGGGTCGGCCGCAGATTCACGGAGTTATGCCCTCGTCTCGACTGATCGGCCGCGTCAAGGGAAAAGTCGCTTGGCGCATCAGCAAGCGTCCAGAGCAAGCTGCTTGAGACATACGAACCGGACATGAGTCCAGGGCTCCGCTCAACAATCGGCGGACAACCTTTTAGGTTGCCCGCCGTCATACGCGATCTGCGGCTTCCTGGCACCGGCAAGTTCCTGCCTAGAGGATGAGCTCGCGCCACGAGACCCGTTTGCCTATCGAATCACCAGCGCCGGGGTTGATGCCGCCAACCGTCTTCTTGCCGGTGACGTCGATCGCGCTGTACTTCAACTGCCCGCTCGGCAGGCGGTAGACCACGACACCGGCGACGAGCGCCTGGCTCAACTTCGTGCCCACGACCTGCTGGGGAGCCGAGGCCACGTAGGAGCCGGAGCGGTAGTCGAACTGATAGGTCCAGCTCACGCCGCCGGCCGAGCACGGCTCGTTTTTCGGCTCGTTCGTGGCAACCAGCAGCACGCCGCGAACGAGCTGCGGATCGACTGTGACACGCTCGCCAGGGGACTGGTTGGCCGGGTTAAGATCCACATACCAGCCGTTCTGCGTCGACCAGTCGACCGCGTTGTTCGAGATCGTGCGCGTGTTGGCGTCGACGACGCTGATCGTCTGCTGCACGAAGTTCGCCGCGGGCAGACGCACGTTGCCGAGATCGCTTCCGGTGTCCTTGAAGCCGTACACCGTCTGCTGGTAGGCGCGGTTCTCGGGCGGGACGAGCGTCGCCGGATCCTGCAGGTCGGAGGTGCCGAGCAGGCGGCCTGTGCCCACGTAGATGACGTTGAATCCGGCATCGAACTGGGTAACGTCTACGCGCGTGGTGACCGACTGCGGCTTGCCCGGGGAGTTGCTGTCGAAGAGCTGGGCGATGCGCTGCACGCTCATGTTGGCCATGTCGAAACGCCAGACGTTGCCCTCGAGGTCGCCGCCGTAGACGAGGGTCGTCGTGTTGTCCACCGCGAAGTTCTTGGCAAAGCCCGTCAGATGCGCAAGCCCGCTCGGGGTGGTGGCGTCACCCACGTTGGTGTCCTTCTTGTCGAGGATCTTGCCCGTCTCGATGTCGAGGACCCAGATGTAGCCCTTGCCATCGCCCGGCGATACGTTGTTGTAGCCCGAGGAGACGATCGCCACCCACCGGTCGGGCTCCTTTGCCCACTTGGTGATGATGGGGTCACCGAAGCTGAAGCCGATATTGTCATCCTTGTCGCCCGCGTCGCCGCATTCGAGCGTGCCGCTCGGATCGGCGCACACCTCCCACAGGCCTTTCGGATCCAGGGGATCGGTGATGTCGAGCGCGAAGAAGCCACGTCCGCCGGCCTTGAAACCAGAGACGAGGACCGTCTTCCACTTGCTCTGCGACTTGAAGAACACATCCATCACCTGCGGCGAGCCGTCCACGAAGTAGCGGTGGGCAACGTCGTAATTGCTTACCGCGAGCTTGTAGAGCTCGGGGCGGATCATGCGCGGCACCCACGCCCACAGCTCCTGCCCGGTGTCGCCGTTGAACGCGTGCAGCATGCCGTCGTTGGCGTTAATATAGAGCACGCCCTGGCGGCTCGCGTTCGCGGTCTTGAACGAGTTGTAGTCGGGCGTTACCGCATCGGCGTATTGCAGGATGGGTTTCCCCACGAACGCGGGCTTGGAGTTCACCGTGTCGCCCAGCACGTGCTCGCGCGCGCGGAAGATGTCGCTGTTGCCGCTCTGCCCGCGCAGCCAGTTGACGAGGTTCTCGCCATCGTTGACCCGGGCCTGGTCCGTGGCACTCATCGTCGCGCACTGCGGCAGCGCCGAGCACTTGTTGTCGAACACGGCCTGGTGCGCGCTGCTCAAGCTGTCGTAGAGGAAGTCCACGCGCCGGTTCGATGTCGAATGCGTGAACGTGTAGATCTTGCGCGTGTCGCTGTCCGTTGACACCCGGGCATTCAACTGGCTGCCCGCCGACCAGGCAACGCCCGGGATCACATCACCCGTGATGGTGTCGATCTTCTCCGCCACCACCTCCCCGTCCCATTTGCCGGTGCGGTAGGTGGAGCTGTAGATAAAGTTGTCGGTCGGCGTGATGTTCGGCGTGCTCGTTGCCGAGGAAGCCGCAGCGCCGGTCACGACCTGGATCGCAGCGAGCGCTTCGGTGAGCCCGGTCTGCAACGCGCCCGGGTCCTTGGCGCTGAAGTATTTGCCGCGCCCGTCCACGGCCGCATGCCAAAGGTCATCCAGTGCCGAGGGACTGTCGCGCTCCGCCTGTGGCCAGTTGCATTTGCCCGAGGTCCACGAGCAACCCGAGGAGTCGCCGTTCTTGATCTTGGCGAAGTCTCCCGTCGTCGCAGTCTCATAATCCGGCCGGTAATTCATGAGCCCGTCGAGCCCGAGCCCGAGCGTGAAGGTGACCATATGCTGGTGCGCCGCGGTGTCCTTGGCCGTCGTGGGCACGTTGTTCTCGGCCACCATCCCGCTCGTGCGGAGATCCGTCTTGTAGTAATACATCGCCACGTCGGCGAGCGTGTCGGACGAGCCCGGGCTGTTGCCGGCGGTGCCGCCCAAGTTGCCGTCGAATGCGCCCGCAGCGCGCGTGGAAAAGCCGGCATCGACGTTGTCCTGGTCGCCGATCGAGTTGCCGTTGATGTCCTGCCCGGCATTGTTGTTCCAGTAGCCATCGGTGGTGAGAATCGTGTAGTTCTGCTGACAGCTGTACTGGATCGGATCGTCCGGCATGAAGCTGTTGATGCCGCTCGTCACCCCCGCGTAGTGGCGCCCCACGCGCGAGAGCGCTTCGCGCAACGGTGTGCCGCCCGAGGGGTGCTGCTTGTAGAACGTATCGTACCAGTCCTGCTTGTGGGTCGGGGTGAACTTGTCGATCTTGAGATACTTATCGTCGTCGTCTTCGTCGCCGCCGCCGCCGGTTGCGTTGATGGTGAGGAGGCCGACGCGGAAGCGGTCGTCCATGACCGAGAAGGCGCGTCCCGCCGCCGTCTTCATGGTCTGCATGCGGGTGTGGTGGTAGGCAAACCAGTTGGCGAAGTTGGTCATCTCCTCGGCATAGGTGCAGTCGGGCGCTGCCGCGCAGTCCGTGCGATTGGGGCGATCAACAAAGGTGCTGACCGAAGGAACGATGTCGACGCGATAGAAATCGCCATAGCGCATCCACTGGTGGTTGTCGTCGCGCTTGGCCTGGCACCTCGGCTTGCCCCCGGAATTGCCCGATTGCTGGCCGTCGGCGTTCGCCATCGACTCGTTCTGGCAGTAGCGCACCAGTGCCGGGAACACGTACTGGCCGCCCGGGGACGTCCGGAGCTGGCAGCTGGTCAGGTTGGCATCGCTGCAGTATTCGCGCGGCAGGATGGTGTAGTAGTGCGGCGGGCCGAAGCGGATACGGATCCAACGGTAATCATTTGACTGGGTATCGTTCGGCCACCCATATGTCCCGTCGGTCTGGTCTTTCGCGTTGCTGTAACGGAACGGACCGCTCGCGTACCACACGGGACCGCCGGAGAGGTAGCTCGAGGCGTCCTTGAAGCCGTTTCTCCGGCAGTTGGAGCTGGTCGGGTTGTCGAAAGCGTTCTTGCAGAACACCGGGTCCGGCCACTCGCTGGTGAGGTCGACCGTGTTGGAGCTGACGTAGGGGTTGATCGAAACCTTGGTCCAGTTGGACGTGTTCACGGCATTCATGCTCGGCAGGTCGTTGCCGTTGGCATCCTTGCCCGGCGTATACGTGACCTGCGGGTTGTAGTAGATGGTATTCGACTGCGCAGCGTACTGCGGCGGGCCAGCAGGCCACGGCTGCTGAGGATCGTTCCGATCGCCGTCCTGTTGCGATGGCGTGGTGTCGTTACTCCAATCCCAGGATGAGTTGCCCGAATCCGGATGGACGAGACAGCTCGTCAGGACGCGACCCGTCTGATCGCTGTCGAAGAGATAGCCCTTGCACGTTTTTGTGCCGCGCAGGTTGTCCGGCATCCAGGTGAAACCCATGCTCCCCGAGTCGTCGAGCGTGAACATCAAATTCGGCAGTACCGAGGCGCTGGGCGCGGTGCCGAGCGGCGCGGGCGCAATATCGGTCTCCGCGGCGCCGGCAGGCGCGGGCAGAGCGAGGATCGCGGCCAGCAGCGCCGCCGTTCTCAAGTAGCGATAAGCACGATGTTTCATGACGGCTGTCTCCATCTTAAAATTGGTGTCAAAGCGCAACCGCCCCGGTATTGCGATGATGACGACCGTGACAACATTTCAATCAGCGTGAATCCCTTGTGATCCAATTTCATGTCTGCACTGTGCGTCGTATGCATGGTTTTGTGACGAGTGCATTTTCAGGTGCGGGCAAGCACGTTTCCAGCGCTTCCCGATGGGCGTTGTGAAAGCCAGTACGAGTGGCGGGAAACGGCCCAATTTCGTGACCGAGCGCACGGAATCGGAGCGCGAAAAATGGGGTTTGAACCGACGCGCGATTGGATTTGTGAACTGGTTCCGGTCGCGCGTTGCGCCACGCATCAGAACGTTCAGGCAGGCGCGAAAATGAGCTTCAACATACTGATTAAGAAAGAATTAGACACAGTCTAAGAGTTTCTTTACAATGCGAGCCATGACGCCTGTCGCCTGCACCCGGGAAAACGTGGCGGAGATCCTGCGCCGGCACGAGATCAATCCGACGCATCAGAGGATCGAGATCGCGCACGCGCTTTTTTCGCGCGGCGAGCACCTTTCCGCGGATCAGATCCTCGCAATTGTCAACGACCGCCACCTGGAGACCTCGAAAGCGACGGTCTACAACACGCTCAACCTGTTTCTCGAGAAGAAGCTGATTCGCGAGGTGATCGTGGACCCCAACAAGGTGTTCTACGATCCCAACACCGAGCCGCATCATCATCTCTATAACGTCGAAACCGGAGAGTTGACCGACATCGACGCCGCCGCGATCGAGATCTCCGGGCTGCCCAGCCTGCCGGAGGGCACGGTGGCCGAGGGTGTCGACGTCATCGTTCGCGTGCGGCCCAGGAATTTGCCGGGCTGACGCCCGGCAAATTCCTGGGCCGCTGTAGCTCAGCTGGTAGAGCAGGCGCTTCGTAAGCGTCAGGTCGTCCGTTCGAGTCGGACCAGCGGCACCACTCGTCATCAGGCAGTCGCGTTGACCGCCTTTTGCTTCTTGT
>Ga0268386_10002313_pt1 | contig 13505 bp, 12 predicted proteins | sample RVTome_15_FD_200260 | JGI IMG/M metagenome (GOLD analysis project Ga0268386, IMG submission 200260) | Soil microbial communities from uranium-contaminated site in the Upper Colorado River Basin, Wyoming, United States - RVT150D86... ...
CGGGGGAGCGGGGGCTGGCGCTGGTCTCGGCCGAGCCGGGGCGCACGCGCCTCGTGAACTTCTTCCGGGTCGCGGGGGCCGCGGGCGCGGCCGGCCGCTTCGAGCTGTACCTGGTGGACCTGCCCGGCTACGGGTACGCGAAGGCGGCCCGGGCGGTGCGGGAGGGTTGGGAGAAGCTGGTCACGTCCTACCTGGTCGGTCGCGAGAGCCTGCGCCTCTGCGTCTTCCTCGTCGACGCCCGCCACGAGCCGACCGAGGGGGACGAGACGCTGCGCGCGTTCCTGGACCACCACCGCACGCCCTACGTGCTCGCCGCCACCAAGTCCGACAAGCTCGGGCGGGGCGAGCGGGCCCGGCGGGAGCGGGAGCTCGCCCGCGGCCTCGGCCGCAACGCCCGCTCGGTGGTGGCGGTGAGCGCCGCCGACGGGACGGGCGTGGAGGACCTCTGGAGGTCGATCCGGGAGGCGGCGCTCGCCGCCCCCGCCGCGAGGAGCTGATGGAAGCTGAACAGGACGTCCCGACCGAGACCGCCTCCGCCGAGAGCGTCCCCTCCGAGGACGGCGGCAAGCCCCTGATCCTATCGGACCTGAAGGAGCTGACCATCCAGGAGCTCAACGCGATGGCCCGCGAGCTGAACGTCCCCGGGGCGGCGGGGATGAAGAAGCACGACCTGATCTTCAAGATCCTCCAGACCCAGACCGAGAAGAGCGGCTTCCTCTTCGCGGAGGGGGTGCTGGAGACCCTCCCCGACGGCTACGGCTTCCTGCGCGCCCCCGAGTCCAACTACCTCCCGGGCCCCGACGACATCTACGTCTCCCCCTCCCAGATCCGCAAGTTCGACCTGCGCACCGGGGACACCGTGAGCGGCCAGGTCCGGCCCCCCAAGGAGGGCGAGCGCTACTTCGCCCTCATCAAGGTGGAGGCGATCAACTTCGACACCCCGGAGGCGGCCAAGGACAAGGTCCTCTTCGACAACCTCACCCCGCTCTACCCGAGCCAGCGCCTCCGCCTGGAGACCGTCCCCGAGAACCTCATGGCGCGGGTGCTGGACATGATGACCCCCCTCGGCAAGGGGCAGCGCGGGCTGATCGTGGCCGCCCCCCGCACCGGGAAGACGATGATCCTCCAGAACATCGCCAACTCCGTCGCGGCCAACCACCCCGAGGTCGCCCTGATCGTCCTCCTCATCGACGAGCGGCCCGAAGAGGTGACGGACATGGTCCGCTCGGTGCGGGGCGAGGTCGTGAGCTCCACCTTCGACGAGCCGGCCACCCGCCACGTGCAGGTGGCGGAGATGGTGATCGAGAAGGCCAAGCGGCTCGTCGAGCACAAGCGCGACGTGGTGATCCTCCTCGACTCCATCACCCGCCTCGCCCGGGCCTACAACGCGATCGTCCCCCCCTCGGGGAAGGTCCTGTCCGGGGGGGTCGACTCCAACGCCCTCCAGCGCCCCAAGCGCTTCTTCGGGGCCGCCCGCAACATCGAGGACGGGGGCTCCCTCACGATCATCGCCACCGCCCTCGTGGAGACGGGCTCCCGGATGGACGACGTGATCTTCGAGGAGTTCAAGGGGACCGGGAACTCCGAGATCGTCCTCGACCGGAAGATGGCCGACCGGCGCATCTTCCCCGCGATCGACATCAACAAGAGCGGGACGCGGAAGGAGGAGCTGCTCCTCTCGCGGGAAGAGCTGAACCGCGTCTGGATCCTCCGCAAGGTCCTGAACCCCCTCTCCCCGGTCGAGGCCATGGAGCTGATGCTCGAGCGCCTGGCCAAGACCAAGGCGAACCGGGAGTTCCTGGAGTCGATGTCGTCGGGATAGTGACCCATGACCCGCCCTGCCGTGGCCGTCCTGCTCGCCGCCGCCGTCGGCCCCGCCGTCCCGGGCCCCGCCGCCGATCCGGCGCCCACCCACCTCGTGTACCTCGGCACCTACATCGGGCCGAAGAGCCGGGGCATCTACGTCTCCCGGTTCGACGCGGTCTCGGGCCGCCTCTCCCCTCCCGAGCTGGCCGCCGAGACCGAGGGGCCGTCCTTCCTCGCCCTCCACCCGACCCGCCCGCTCCTCTACGCGGTGAACGAGGTCGGGGAGTTCGAGGGGAAGCCGGCGGGCTCGGTCACCGCCTTCGCGATCGACGCCTCGGGCGCCCTGCGGGCGCTCAACCGCGTCTCCTCGGAGGGCGCGCACCCCTGCCACCTGGTGGTGGACCGCACGGGCCGCCACGTCCTCGTGGCCAACTACACCGGGGGGAGCCTGGCGAGCCTGCCGGTCCGCGAGGACGGGTCTCTCGGCCCCGCGGCCGCGGTTGCCCGCCACCGGGGCCGGAGCGTGAACCCGGAGCGGCAGGAGGCGCCCCACGCCCACGCGGTGGAGGTGGACGCGGCCAACCGGGTGGCCCTCGCGGCCGACCTCGGCCTGGACCAGGTGCTGGCCTACCGGTTCGACCCGGACCGGGGGACCCTCGAGCCCGCCGACCCCCCCCACGCCGCCGTCCGTCCCGGCGCGGGCCCCCGACACCTGGCGTTCGGGCGGGACGGCCGGCACGTCTACGTGCTCAACGAGCTCGACGTCACCGTCACCGCGTTCCGGTACGAGGACGGGCGGATGACCGAGGAGGCGACCGTGTCCGCGCTCCCCGCGGGGGTGAAGCCCGGTCCCGAAGACAGCGGGGCCGAGGTGCAGGTCCATCCGAGCGGGCGGTTCCTCTACGCCTCCCTCCGCGGTCCCGACCAGGTGGCGGTCTTCTCCGTCGACGGCGGGACGGGTCGGCTGAGCCTCGCCCAGCACGTCGCCACCGGCGGCCGGACCCCCCGCAGCTTCTCCCTGGACCCGTCCGGACGCTGGCTGCTCGCCGCGAACCAGCGATCCGACTCCGTGACGGTCTTCCGGGTCGATCCCGACACCGGCCGCCTCTCCCCCACCGGACAGGCGGTCGAGGTGGGCAGCCCGGTCTCGGTGGTCTTCCGTCCCCTCGTCCCCCCGTCCGGGAGCTGAACGTCTCGGGGCCGCGGCCGTCCAAGGCAGCGACGGGGGCGCGGGCAGGACCGGCCGGCGGGGCGGCGGGGCGGCGGAGTCCCTTGCCAGGGGGCCGTTTCCTTCGGTATCATTAGCAGTTACGGTCGGCGCCGGAGGGCCGGCCAGGGGAGCGTCATGAAGCCTGGAATCCATCCCGACTACGTCACGACCGCGGTCCACTGCGCGTGCGGCGCGACCTGGAGCACCCGTTCCATAAAGAAGGAGCTCCGCCTCGAGATCTGCTCGAGCTGCCACCCCTTCTTCACCGGGAAGCAGAAGCTCATCGACTCCGCCGGCCGGGTCGAGCGCTTCAACCGCAAGTACGGCAAGCGGAGGAGCGCCTCCCCCCAGGCCTGATCCCCCCGATGGACGCGATCACGTTCCAGAAGCTCAAGGACATCGAGGCCCGCTTCGGGGCCGTCGAGACCCAGATGTCGGACCCGGCGGTGGTCCAGGACCCCGCGGCCTACCCGCGCCTCGCCCGGGAGGCCAAGGAGATCGCGCCCATCGTCGAGCGCTACCGGGCCTACAAGGAGGCCCTCCAGGAGCTGACCAAGGTCCAGGACATGGCTCGCCTGGAGTCCGACCCCGAGCTTCGGGAGATGGCCCACGAGGAGGTGCGCTCCCTCGAGGCGAAGCGCGACGCCCTCGACGCCGAGATCCCCCTCCTCCTCATCCCCAAGGACCCCAACGACGAGAAGAACGTCCTCCTGGAGATCCGGGCGGGGACGGGGGGCGACGAGGCCGCCCTGTTCGCGGCCGAGGTCTTCCGGATGTACTCCCGGTACGCGGAGCGGGAGGGCTGGAAGGTCGACGTGGTCTCGATGAACCGAACGGGGGGCGGCGGCATCAAGGAAGTGATCGCGATGGTGGAGGGGGACCGCGTCTACTCGAAGCTCCGCTTCGAGAGCGGGGTCCACCGGGTGCAGCGCGTCCCCGTCACCGAGGCCTCGGGGCGCATCCACACCTCGGCGGTGACGGTGGCCGTCCTCCCCGAGGCCGAGGAGGTCGACGTGAAGATCGACCCCAAGGACCTCCGGGTCGACACGTTCTGCTCCTCCGGCCCCGGGGGACAGAGCGTGAACACCACCTACTCCGCCGTCCGCATCACCCACCTCCCCACCAACACCGTGGTCTCGTGCCAGGACGAGAAGAGCCAGATCAAGAACCGCGAGAAGGCGATGAAGGTCCTCCGGTCGCGCCTCTACGAGGTCGCCCTCGAGGAGCAGCAGAAGGCCATCGCGAACGACCGCAAGAGCCAGGTGGGCAGCGGCGACCGCTCGGAGAAGATCCGCACCTACAACTTCCAGCAGGCCCGGGTGACCGACCACCGCATCGGGCTCACCCTCCACCGGCTCCACGACGTCCTCGACGGCGGCCTCGACGAGGTGCTGAACGCCCTCATCGCCCACCGCCAGGCGGAGAGGCTCAAGGAGCCGCAGCCGGTCCGCTGACCGCTCGGTCCGCGCCTTGACCGCCGGCGAGCCCCTCCCGCCCCCCACCGTCGCGCACGCCCTTGCCGAGGGGACGGCCCGGCTCCGGGAGGCCGGCGTCCCCACTCCCGACCTCGACGCCGAGCGGCTGCTGCGCCACGTCCTCGGGTGGGACCGGGCCCGGCTGCTCGCCGAGGCGGCCGCCCGCCTTCCCGGGGAGGCCTGGCCGGCCTTCTCGTCCCTCCTCGCGGAGCGGGCGGAAAGGCGTCCGCTCCAGCACCTCACCGGGACCCAGTGGTTCTGGCGCCACGAGTTCCGGGTGACCCCCGACGTGCTCGTCCCCCGGCCGGAGACCGAGCTGATCGTGGAAGCGGCCCTCGAGCGCCTCCGCGGAGTGTCCCGACCGGTGGCGGTCGACGTCGGCACGGGCAGCGGCTGCATCGCGCTCTCCCTCGCGGCCGAGCGCCCCGACGCCCTCCTCGTGGCCGTCGACGTCTCGGCGGCCGCCCTCGAGGTGGCCCGGGAGAACGCCCGCCGCCTGGGCCTCGAGTCCCGCGTCCGGTTCGAGGAGGGGGACCTCCTCGATCCCGTGCGCGACCTCTGGGGCGCGATCGACCTCGTGGCCAGCAACCCTCCCTACGTCGGCCTCGACGAGGCCCCCTCCCTTCCCGTCGAGGTCCGCCTCCACGAGCCGCCGGTCGCCCTCCACCCCCCCGGGGACCGCTACCGCGTCTACCGCCGCCTCGCCCCCGCCGCCGCCCGGGCCCTCAAGCCGGGAGGGGGCCTCCTCCTCGAGATCGGCCTCGGCATGAGCGACGGGGTGGTGGAGGCGGTGGAGGGGGCCGGCTTCACGGTGGACCGCGTGATCCCGGACCTGCAGTCGATCCCCCGGACGGTAGCGGCGACCCGCCTCCCCGAGCCCGCGGGGCCGCACCCGGCCGGACCCGCCCGGCGCCGACTGCCGTAGACTGGCGCGGTGGACAGGATCCGCGTGCTGGGCGGCCGGCCCCTCGAAGGGACCGTGCGCATCTCGGGGGCCAAGAACGCGTCGCTCCCCGCCCTGTGCGCGGCCCTCCTGACCGACCAGCCGGTGCGCCTCGGGAACGTCCCGGAGGTGCGGGACATCCGGACGATGGGCCGGGTCCTCGCGGCCCTCGGGGCGGCCGTGGAGTTCCGCGTGGGCGGGACCGTGGAGGTCCACGCCCGGGACCTCGTCTCGGTCGAGGCGCCCTACGACCTGGTGAAGACCATGCGGGCGTCCGTCCTCGTCCTCGGCCCCGTCCTCGCCCGGGAGGGGCGGGCCCGGGTGTCCCTGCCCGGCGGCTGCGCGATCGGGGCGCGGCCCATCAACCTGCACCTCGTCGCTCTCGAGAAGATGGGGGCGGCGATCAGCGTCGACCACGGCTACGTGGAGGCGCGGGCGGAGCGTCTCCGGGGGGCGGAGATCCACTTCGACACGGTCACCGTCACCGGGACCGAGAACCTCCTGATGGCGGCCTGCCTGGCCGAGGGCAGGACCGTCCTCGAGAACGCCGCCTGCGAGCCCGAGGTCGAGGACCTCGCCGACCTCCTCGCCGCCATGGGGGCCCGGATCGAGGGGGCGGGCACCCCGACCGTCCGGGTCGAGGGGGTCGCCGCGCTCCACCGCGCGGACCACCGGGTGATCCCGGACCGGATCGAGACGGGGACGTTCGTGGCGGCCTGCGCGATCGCGGGGGGGGAGATCGAGATCCGCGACTGCCACCCCCCCCACCTCCGCGCGGTGATCGAGAAGCTCCGGGAGGCCGGCGTCCGGATCGAGGAAGGGCCGGACAACCTCCGGGTGCGCGCCCCCCGGTCCCTCCGGGCGGCCGGGGTGACCACCCTCCCCCACCCCGGCTTCCCCACCGACATGCAGGCCCAGTACATGGCCCTCATGACCCAGGCGACGGGAGTGAGCACCATCACCGAGTCGATCTTCGAGAACCGGTACATGCACGTGGCGGAGCTGCAGCGCATGGGAGCCCAGGTGCGGGCGGACGGCCGGACGGCCCTCGTGACCGGCCCCACCCCGCTCTCCGGGGCCCAGGTGATGGCGACCGACCTGCGGGCCTCCGCCTCCCTCGTCCTCGCCGGCCTCGCCGCCGCCGGCGAGACGATCGTGGACCGCGTCTACCACCTCGACCGGGGCTACTACAGGATCGACGAAAAGCTGCGCGGGTTGGGGGCTGACATTGAACGCCTCGGCTGAGGGCCGAGGGCGGTCCTCGGAGCCCGAAGAGCCGATCTCGCGTCCCGGGCCGGGGCTCCTCCACCGGGAGCTCGGGGCCTGGTACGCCCGCAACCGGCGCGACCTCCCCTGGCGCCGCACCCGCGACCCGTACGCGATCTGGGTCTCCGAGGTGATGCTGCAGCAGACGACGGTTCGCGTGGCGACCCCCTACTACGAGGGCTTCCTCCGGCGGTTCCCGACGGTGTCCGACCTCGGGGCGGCCGGCGAGGAGCAGGTGATCGCCGCGTGGTCGGGCCTCGGCTACTACCACCGCGCGCGCAACCTGCGACGGGGGGCCGCCCACGTCGTCGAGCGGCATCGCGGGCGCTTCCCCCGGTCCCTCGAGGCCGCCCTCGCCGTGCCGGGGGTGGGCCTCTACACCGCGAGCGCGGTGCTCTCCATCGCCTACGGCCTCCCCTTCCCGGTGGTGGACGGCAACGTCCGCCGGGTGCTCGCCCGGCTCCTCGCCCTCCGCGGGGCCCGGTGGCGCCGGGACGGCCCCTTCTACGACCTCGCCGAGGAGCTGCTGGACCGCGCCGCCCCCGGCGAGTGGAACCAGGCCCTGATGGAGCTCGGGGCCACCGTCTGTACGCCGAGGAAGCCGGCCTGTCCCGCCTGTCCCCTCCGCGCCCACTGCCGGGGGCGCCGCCTCGGCATCGCCGACACCCTGCCCGAGGGAAAGGCCGCCCGTCCCCCGGTGGACGTCACCGTGGCCGCCGCCCTCGTCGAGGCGGGCGACCGCCTGCTCCTCGTCCGCCGCGCCGAGGGCCGCCTCCTCGGGCGCATGTGGGAGGTGCCCCAGACCTCGCTCGAGGCCCGCGGCCTCGCCGACCTCGCCCGCGAGCTCGAGGAGCGCCACGGCCTGCGGGTGGTCCCGGGACCGCTCGTCGTCCGCGCCCGCCACGCGATCACCTTCCGGCGCATCCGGCTGGAGGGCTACCGGACCCGCCTCCGGCGGCCCGCCCCCGCCGACCCGGAGCGCTTCCGGTGGGCGAGCCTCGAGGAGGCGGCCCTGCTCCCGACCTCCTCGATGACGAGGAAGCTCCTGCGCGGCCTGCGGTCCGCCCAGCTCCCCCTCGCGCTGGAGTGAGCGGATGAGGCTCCTCTCCCGCGTGGCCGTCGTCCTGGTGGTCCTCGGAGCCGTCGGGGCCGCCCTCGGCTGGCCCCGCCTCAACGACGTGGAGACCGGGAGGACGCCGGAGTACCCCGACCTGCGGGTGCGCGAGTACGCGGCCGCTCCGGACCGCGTGGCGGCCGCGGTGAAGGACGTCCTGGGCCGGATGCCCCGCTGGAGGCTGGTCGGCTCGGCCCGGGGCCCGGAGGGCCACGCGATCCAGGCCGTGCGCTCCACCCGGCTCCTCCGCTTCGAGGACGACGTGACCGTCCGGATACGCGGGGAGGCCGGCCGGACCCGGGTGAGCGTCCGCTCCCGCTCCCGGGTCGGGAAGTGGGACTTCGGCCAGAACGCACGCAACGTCCGCGAGCTCCTGGCCGCCCTCGACGCCGAGGTGTCGTGACCGGCGGGGGCGAGGCCCCGCCGGTGTACACTAGTTCGCTTGCGAGGTAGAGCTTGAGCCAGAGCAAAGCCGCCGCTCCCGAGCCGACCGAGATCGCGGGCCGCTACCAGGTGGTCCAGAAGCTCGGGGCAGGCGCCTTCGGCACCGTGTACAAGGCCCGGGACAGGGTCCTCGACCGCATGGTCGCCATCAAGACCATGCGGCTGGAGGGCCTGGCCGCCGCCGGGGCCGACCTCGACGAGCTGATAAAGCGCTTCGAGAAGGAGGCCAAGAACTCCGCCAAGCTCAAGCACCCGAGCATCGTCACCATCTACGACTTCGGCAACGCCGACGGGCTCAGCTACATCGCGATGGAGTTCATCGACGGCGCCGGCCTCGACCGGATGATCGTCCAGTCGGGGCGCCTGGCCGTCGAGCGGGCGGCCTCGCTGGCCGCCCAGGTCGCCGACGCCCTCGACTTCGCCCACCGGAACAACGTCGTCCACCGCGACATCAAGCCGGCCAACATCATGATCGAGGCCGGGGACCGGGTGAAGGTGACCGACTTCGGGATCGCCAAGGCCACCGACTCCGGCGACCACCTCACGATGACGGGGAGCCTGCTGGGGACGCCGTCCTACATGAGCCCGGAGCAGGCCCGGGGCGGGGACATCGACGGGAGGAGCGACCTCTTCTCCCTGGGCTGCGTCCTCTACGAGATGCTCGCGGGGAAGAAGGCCTTCCGCGGGGAGTCGATCACCGCCCTCATCTTCAAGATCATCACCGAGGAGCCACCCCCGATCCGCGAGCTGGACCCGGACCTCTCCGACGAGATGGTCCGCATCGTCACCCGGGCCATCTCGAAGGCCCCGGAGACCCGCTACCAGTCGGGCCGCGAGATGGCCGACGACCTCCTCGCCCTCACCCGGGCGGGGGCGACGCCGACCCTCCGCGAGGTCGAGACCCCCACCGCCTCCGGGAGCGCGATCTCGCCCACCGCGGCCCCCACCCTCAAGCCGTCCACGAGCCCGCCCACCCTGGCCTCGCCGGGCACCCTCAGCTCCGCTCCCACGGCCGCGGGCCTCGCGGCGCCGCCGACCCGGATGATCCCGGCGCCCCCGACCCGGGTGACCTCCCCCCGGCCTCCCGCGCCGTCACCCGCTCCTCCCGCCCCGGCCCCCGCGCCCCCGGTCGCTCCGCGGCCGGCGACGGCGCGGGCGGCCCGGCCCGAGACCCGCAAGTCCGGGGCGGGGGCCGGGCTGCTCATCGGCCTCGGGATCGTCGGCGTGCTGTTCTTCGGGGTTGTCGCGGTCGGCGTCTGGTTCCTCTTCCTGCGGACGCCCGCGACGACGATCGTGGACGCCGGACCCGGCCCCACCCTGGAGACGCCCCCGATCGAGCCAACCGCGGGTCCGCCGCCGATCGAAGAGCCCTCCGCCCTGGTCACCCCGCCTACCGCGGCGGCCGTCCCGACAACCCCGGCCACGGCGCCTCCCGCGACCGCTCGCTCCTCCGGGGAGGCGGGCCGGCCCGCGGCCACCGCCCCCCCGCCCACCCCGCGCCCGGCAACCGCGACTCCCGCCACCGATCCGGCGTGGGCCTTCCTCGACAACGAGGAGCCGGTCGAATCCGTCGACGGCCGGGCGGCCGGGGAAGCGCTCGCCCGCGGCTATCGCAGCGACCAGGGCGGCCGCAGCGGCTCCGGCTTCGGGGCCACCGCCCGGTTCCGCCAGCGGGAGAGGAACCCCCGGCCCCAGGGGCCGGTCGAGCTGCGGGCGCTGAAGACCCTCCGCTACATCGTGGACAGCCAGGAGGTGTACCACCAGAAGAACAGCCGGTACGCCACGTTCCCCGAGCTGTTCGCCGCCCAGCAGCTCGACGTGGCCACGAGCGGAAACACCTTCCGGCGCCAGGGCTATCGCTACTCGCTGGAGGTGGCCGAGGACGGCTTCAAGGTCACCGCGATGCCCCTGGAGATGGGCGGACCGCGGGCCTTCACCGGGGACGACTCGGGGAAGATCCGCCCGGGCGTCGAGTAGGAGAGTCCGGGGCCCTCAGAACTTCGCGGGACGCGCCTCGGCGAGGAAGGGAGCCACCCCCTCGAAGATCTCCTGGGCCCGGCGCACGTCCCCCGGGCTGAAATCGGGACCCGCTTCTCCCGGCGTCTCGCCCTTGCGGCTGATCTGGGCGACCCCGATCGGCTGGCCCCGGAACAGGATCGGCACCGTGATCATCTTCTGGATGGGCACCACCCGGTCGCGCAGCTTCACGCTCTCGAAGAAGCTCACGTGCTTCACCATCGGCACGTTGTTCATGGCCTCCCCCGTCTTCTTGCCGAGGACGGTCACCGCGATCGAGTCGCGCTTGGTGACGGGGATCGTCCCGAGGTCGGTGAACTTGCGGGGAGCGATGAAGCGCAGGTGCTTGTCGTCGCTGGTGAGCACGAGGATCGCGACCTCGTCCCCCTTGCAGGCGAAGGCCCCGGTGACCGCCTTCACGACCCGCTCGGACATGTCGAGGAGGAGCTCCTTCTGGTCGGGGACCTTGTCCTTCTGGGCCGCCATCGCGCCCAGGATGTCGTAGAGCTCCTGCATCCCGCTCCTTCCGGACGGCCGAAAACCGCGCGATTATAGCACGCGCCCCGCGCGCGGCTCCGCCGCGCGACCCACTATGGGAGGCGGACCCCGTGCAGCCAGGTGACTGCGCTCACTGCGGGATGCGCGCGAAGGAGGGAGCGCAGCCGCCCCGCGTGGGGCTCCGCGAGGAGGCGCCGCTCGCCGTCCACCTCGACCTCGCCCGCCGCGGCCCCCGTGGCGGCGACGAGCGCGGGCGCGCCGTAGAGGGGCCGGCCGTCCACGAGCACGAGGTCGATCGCCCGGCGGTCGCCCGCGAGGAAGGCAGGGACGTCCGCGACCACGACGAGGTCGGCCGGACGTCCCCCCTCGGTTCCCCCGAGGGGCAGCCGGGCCACCTCCGCGCTCTCCCGGGTGGCGAGGTCGAGGAGCTCCGCGTCGGAGAAGAGCCCTTCCCGCCGGGCCGCCGCGAGGTTCGAGAGGGCGTCGCGGCTCCCGGTGGCCGCGCTGTCCGCCCCGAGGCCGACGCGCACCCCGGCCGCGCGCAGCTCGCGGACGGGAGCGGTCGCGCCGTAGAGCCGCCGGTCCGCTTCCGGACACCAGACGACCGAAGCCCGGGCGGCGGCGATCCGCGGCGCGTCCCCCTCCCAGAGCCCGGTCCCGTGGAGGATCACGGTGTTCTGTCGGAGGACGTTCGCCCGGGCGAGGCGGTCGACCTCGCCCCGCGCCGTCTCGTCGGTCCCTTCGGCGGCGCGGACGAGCCAGGGGATGCGGCGGTCGGTCGAGCGGTAGGTCCGGCGCAGGTGCGGCGTCCGGCCCGGCGAGTCCGCGAACTGGTAGCGGGCGAGCACCCGCACCGGGAAGTCGGCGCGGGCGAGGGACCGGTGGAACGGGTGGTGGTGCACGACCGCGGTCGCTCCCGCGAGCAGGTTGCGGAGGCCGCCCAGGAACAGGCGATCGACGAGGGGCACCCGGAGGGCGGCCCGGACCGACGGGTGGTCGCCCTCCCCGACCGCCGAGGCCCAGGCGTAGAGGCTCGGGAACGGGGGCGCCCCGAGGGGCGGGAACACCGAGAGGTCGAGGACGTCGAGGGCGTTGACGAGGCCGGGCAGGAGGAGGCGCCCGTCGAGATCCAGGAAGGCGCCCGCGGCCTCCCCGCCGGCCCGGACGAGGACGTCGCCGAGCCCCTCGCCGCCGAGGCCCCGCCCCCCCCGGAGGACGAGCGCCCGGCCCACCGCGCTCAGTCTTCCGCCGCCGCGGCGACCCGGCGCCGGCCCGTGCGGACCCGGGCCGACCACTCGACCACCTGCCGCTCGTAGTCGAAGCCGAAGATCCCGAGACGGACGCGGGCCCGGGCGAGGAGGCGGAGCAGGCGCTTGCCCAGGCGCCCTCCCGGCGGCCGGTAGGCCTCGCCGAGGAAGAAGTGGCAGCGCTCGGCCCGGCGGCGCAGGGACTCGGGGATCCAGGGGCCGCCGCCGTCCAGCGGGGCCGCCGCCCACCCCTCGAGCCCCGAGGGCGCCGGGAAGCCGGGGGGACTCTCCCCCGGTCCGCCCGGGTGGGGCGCGTGCAGGCGGATCGCCGTCTCGAAGCGGCCGTCCACCCGGCGCAGCGCGGTGGCCACCCGCCGGATCTCGGCGAGCCCCCGGCCTTCCCGGCCCGGGAAGCCGGCGACGAACGAGAACCGTCCCCCGATCCCCGATCCCCGCAGCCCGCGGGCCGTCTCGAGGATCGCCTCCGCCTCGTCTCCCGCGAGCTCGGTCTCCCCGGGGACCCGCAGGTGGAGGCGCACGCAGCCGCTCGCCGCCAGGGCGCGGAGGCGCTCGGGACCCAGGCGCCGCAGGACGGAGGCGCGCCCCGCGGCGGACCACGCGACGGCGACCCGTTCCGCGAGCAGCCCGCGGGCGATGGCCTCGGCCCGGCCGGGGTCCGCGAAGAAGTCCTCGTCCTGGAACGCGACCTCGGACACCCGCCAGCGCGACACCGCCTCGGCGAGCTCGCCCACCACGCGCTCCGCGGGCAGCCCGCTCCAGGCCGCGGCCGGCGAGGAGGGGGGACCCCACGGCCGCCCCCCGGAGCAGTAGTCGAGCCGCCGCTCACCCCGCGAGCGGAAGTGCTCTTCCACGTCGAGCAGTCCGTAGTCGGCCCGGGGCCGGCGCGCGGCGTCCAGGGGCGGACGGGGGGGACCGGCCACCACCTCCCCGGCCTCGCGCCACGCGACGCCGGCCAGCCCCCGCGCGGCAGTCGCCTCCGGCAGCGCGGCCGCCAGCTCGGCCAGCGTGACTTCCCCGGGCCCGACCACGCAGGCGTCCACCGCCCCGGAAGCCAGGCACTGGTCCGCAAAGAGCGTCGGGTGGGGACCGCCCCAGACGATCGCGAGGTCGGGGTTCACGGCCCGGGCCGCCCGGGAGATCCTGAGCGCGTCGGCGATTGGCCGGCCGGTGCGCACGGTGACACCCAGGCAGCGGACCTCCCGGGCGAGGCCGGCCACCCGCGCCTCCGGGGCGAGGTCGAACCGGCCGTCGACCACCACTACCCTCCGGCCGGCGAGGGCCGAGGCCACGTGGAGCAGGCCGAGGGGCATGAGGCGATGCTCGTCCTTCGGCTGGTAGAGCACGACTCCCTCGCGGAGCCTCATCGCCGCACGCCCTCGAGGACCGCGAGCGCGCCCAGGCCGCGGAAGGGGGGAAGGCCGCGCAGCACGCGCTCGGCCGCGGCCGCGAGGCCGAGGAGGAGCGG
>Ga0268386_10002314_pt1 | contig 13504 bp, 13 predicted proteins | sample RVTome_15_FD_200260 | JGI IMG/M metagenome (GOLD analysis project Ga0268386, IMG submission 200260) | Soil microbial communities from uranium-contaminated site in the Upper Colorado River Basin, Wyoming, United States - RVT150D86... ...
CCCCGGTCTGGGTCATCCCTGCAGCCAGATAACCGGCGGCGAAGGCGGCCTCATCGGTCTGGAACTCCGTCCCAGCCACGTTGGCCCCGTTGGATGCGAAGTCGATGATGGTCCACTGCACGTCGGGGTTGGCCGCGGCAAAGGTCTCGGTGGTCGGCCCCAGCTTGAAGCCTGAGGTCACGATGTGCTCGGCACCCTGGGCGAGACAGGTCTCGACATGGGGCTGATAGTCCGCCTCGCTCGAAGATTCGAGCAGGATCGGGTCGGCAGCGGCAGCACCACTGGCGACCGCATCGTTGACACCCTGCCACCCGGAGGCGTTGAAGCTCCGGTCGTCGACACCGGCATCGTCGGTGACGAAACAGACGCTGACCGGCGTGAAGGCCGTTGGCTCGGATGTCGTCGTTCCGGCCCCGGTCGTCGTGGTCTCTCCGGACGTCGTAGTCGTTCCTTCAGGGGTGGTCGTGCTGTCGGCGGCCTCCGGCACAGAGGTCGTCGTCGTGCCACCGTCATCGTCTCCATTGTTGAAGATGAAGAAGAGGATGACGGCCACTACCACCACGCCTCCGCCGATCCACCACCATTGTCTGTTCTCCAAGGAAACACCTCCTGAAATGAGCTGAAGCGCTGGGGCGAAACCCCTCGCGGGGGCAGGCTAGCGAGCGACACGATCCAATGTCGCATCCACGGCCATCGCCACCACCCGTAGAAAAAGGCGCCTCCTCTTGTCGCAGTCATCGCACCTCAATCCGACTCGAACGGGGCCCGCGCCCATGAACCTCCGGTAGTTAGGCCCATATATATGGGCCTAACTACCTCGGGAAACCGAGAGGGTTCCACAGGGGTCCCGGAACGTGCATCGTGGTGGGCATGTCAACGCGAGAGGTCATCGCCTTCGCCAGGGCTCATGGCGGTGTGATCACAGCGGGCGAGGCCCAGGAACTCGGGAGCCCAAGTCCACCCTGAGCCGCCGGGTCGTCGATGACGTGTTCGTGCGTTTGGGTCGTGGCGTCCTCGCCCTGCCCGGGACCGCAAGCAGGCCCGACGCACTGTTGAGAGCCGGAGATCGCAAGTTGGGTGCGGTCGTGTCCCACATCACAGCCGCCGGGATCCACAGAATGGAGCCGCTCGTCAAGGCGCCGCCTACCGTCACGGTGCCCCACCGAGGGACCGACGTGTTTCCCGGTCTTCGGGTGCACCAAGCCACCGACCTGCTGCCTGAGCATGTGCTCGAAATCAGGGGGCTCCGCGTGACTACCCCCGCCAGGACCATCGTCGACCTCGCCAAGATCGTTCAAGAGAGGCGTCTCGAGAAGATCGTCGATAACGCCCTCGCCGGCGGGATCGTCGATTTCGACGAGCTCGTGATGCTCTATCTCGCTCTGACAAGACAGGGCAAGAAGGGGATGCCGGCCGTGGGCAGGATCCTGCGCAACCGAGTCGACGGGGAACTGGTGCCAATCACCGTCATCGAAGCGAAGTTGTTCGACCTGCTCATCGATATCGGGATTCCCGCGCCACGGAGGGAGTTCCATGCACCCTGGCTGGACCCGATCCGAGGTCGTGTCGATTTCGCATACGTCGACGAGGGGGTGCTGATCGAAGCCGACAGTCGTCGATGGCATGGGTTGTTCGATGCTTTCGAATCAGACCGCCGGCGTGATATCACTGCACAGCTTGCGGGATGGATCGTGCTGCGATTCACCTGGAAGATGCTCACCGAGGAGCCCGAGTTCGTGATCGCGAGCGTCCGATCCGCCCTCGCCCTCCGTCAAGGCTGATTCTCGAGGCGATTAGACCCATATATCGGCCTAACTACCGGAGGTTCTGGGTTGGGCGGTGATCTACTCGATGGCGGGGACGAGGGACGGGTCGATGGTCACGTAGCGGACGAGGGTGGGGTCGGTGACACCGGCGAACTCCCAGTGCCAGGGCTCCTGGGTATCACGACCACAGTGGGCCCAGGACGGGTGGATCCAACCCCAGCGGTGGGCGTTGATCTTGAGCCAGTGGAACTCGTCGTCGTAACATGAGAGCACTCGATGCCTGGTGGCGAAGTCGACTGCCCGGCCCCAGCCATGGTTGGAGGCACCGGCGGGGGCAACCGGTGGGCCGGTGCATTCCCGCGCCCGCCTGACACCTGTTTGCACTTGCTCGCCGGTCGCGGGATCGAGCCCCATGATCGGGGTCTCCACATAGGGGCAGCGACGCTCGTAGGCCGCCTTCTGCACGGTATATGTCCGGTAGCAGTCCTCTTGACGTAGATCGATGCCATCTTCCTCGGCGGCGGCGAGCATCAACGAGAAGAGGTAGGCGGCGTCTCGCTCGAGGGTGCAGTCCTGCACGGTCATCATCCGCGCCGGGTCCATCTTCCCGTTGACGTAGCCATCGAGCTCGAGATCGAGCGTAAAAGCCACATCTCCGGCCGGGGCATACTCAGGTGCTTCCCCGGGCCCGAGACCAGCGATCAGGACGACGACTAGGGCAAAGACTGTTGGCATGGGCGCGCTACGCCCATTGCAGATCGGCTCTTGGTCAGGCTCCCTTGAGGGAAAATCCCGCTACTCCTGGCCCGCCATCGCGACGGGTGGCGCGCTGGGCGAAGAGATGCCCTCGAACGTGAGCTCGTCGTTCTCCGGGTCGTGGCCGACGAGGATGGTCGTGCCCGCCTTGAACTCGCCGAGGAGGACCCGCTCGGACAGGGGATCTTCGAGGAGACGCTGGATCGCCCGACGCAGAGGTCGCGCTCCCAGCTCGGGGTCGTAACCATGCGTGCCCAGATATTCCTTGGCGTCGTCGGTCAGGACGAGGTCGAGATGCTGGCTGGCGAGCTGTTCCCGCACCCGCTCCAACATGAGATCGACGATCAGCTTGAGCTCGTCCATGGTCAGTTCGTGGAACACGATGATCTCGTCGAGGCGGTTGATGAACTCGGGACGGAAGTGCTTCTTGAGCTCGTCGGTCACCTTCTCCTTCATGTGCTCGTACGAGACCTCCCGGTCCTCCATATGGAACCCGACGGCCTTCTTGTGGAGATCGCGTGTGCCCAGGTTGGAGGTCATGATGATCACTGTGTTCTTGAAGTCGACCGTCCGCCCCTGGGCATCGGTGAGACGTCCTTCCTCCAGGATCTGGAGAAGGGTGTTGAACACGTCGGGATGCGCCTTCTCGATCTCGTCGAAGAGCACAACGGAGAAGGGCTTGCGACGCACCGCCTCGGTGAGCTGACCGCCTTCGTCGTACCCGACGTAGCCGGGAGGTGAGCCGACCAACCGGCTCACGGTGTGCTTCTCCATGTACTCGGACATGTCGAGCTGGATCAGGGAGTCTTCCTGGCCGAACAGGAACTCGGTGAGGGCCTTCGCGGTCTCGGTCTTGCCGACGCCGGATGGGCCCAGGAAGATGAACGAGCCTGAAGGGCGACGGGGATCCTTGAGCCCGGCCCGGGTGCGACGGATCGCCTTGGACACGGCCTGGATGGCATCGTGCTGGCCGATGATCCGCTTGTGCAGCTCGTCCTCCATGTGGACGAGACGTGCAGTCTCCTCCTCGGTGAGACGATGCACCGGTATGCCGGTCCATTGGGCGAGCACCTCGGCGATCTCCTCCTCGTCGATAACCCAACCGGAGTCGGGCGACCCAGCCTCGTGCTCGGCCCGCTCCATGAGCAGCGACCGTTCCTCGTCGCGCAGGCTAGCGGCCCGCTCATAGTTCTCGCCGGACAGGGCCTCGCCCTTGTTCCTGCGAATGCTGGCGAGCTTGCCGTCGATCTCGATGATCTCGGGGACGTCGCTCTTGCGGTGGATCCGCATCCGTGAGCCGGCCTCGTCGATGAGGTCGATGGCCTTGTCGGGCAGGAAGCGGTCGGCCAGGTAACGATCGGCGAGATTGGCGGCCGACACGATCGCCTGGTCGGTGAAGCGCACCGAGTGATGCTCCTCGTAACGATCCTTGAGGCCCATGAGGATGTCGATGGTGTCGGTGAGCGACGGCTCATCCACCTGCACCGGCTGGAAGCGGCGCTCCAGGGCCGAGTCCTTCTCCAGGTACTTGCGGTACTCCTCGAGGGTGGTTGCGCCAACCGTCTGCAGCTCACCGCGGGCCAACATGGGCTTGAGGATGGAAGCGGCGTCGATGGCGCCCTCGGCGGCACCGGCGCCGACCAGGGTGTGGATCTCGTCGATGAAGAGGATGATGTCGCCCCGGCTCTTTATCTCCTTGAGCACCTTCTTGAGACGCTCCTCGAAGTCGCCGCGGTATCGGGATCCGGCGACCAAAGCACCCAGGTCCAAGGTGTAGAGGTTCTTTCCCCGCAGGTTCTCAGGCACCTCGTCCGACACGATGCGCTGGGCCAGGCCCTCGACGATTGCGGTCTTGCCCACGCCGGGCTCGCCGATGAGCACCGGGTTGTTCTTGGTTCGGCGGGAGAGGATCTGCATCACACGCTCGATCTCACGAGTGCGCCCGATGACCGGGTCGAGCACGCCCTCGCGGGCCGATTGGGTCAGATTACGCCCGAACTGGTCGAGCACCGTAGAGCCGGAAGAGCCCGACTCCCGGCCTCCGGAACCGGCCGACTTGGGCTGTTGCTCCTCGCCGCCACCCGGGCCGGAGAGCAACTGGATGACCGTCTGGCGAACCTTCTGCAGCTCGGCCCCGAGCTGCTGCAGGACCTGCGCCGCCACACCCTCACCCTCGCGGATGAGACCGAGGAGGATGTGCTCGGTGCCTATGTAGTTGTGGCCGAGCTGGAGGGCTTCGCGAAGTGAGAGCTCGAGGACCTTCTTGGCGCGCGGGGTGAATGGAATGTGACCTGATGGCGACTGTTGGCCCTGACCGATGATCTTGACGACCTCGTCGCGCACCGAGGCCAGGTCGATGTCGAGACTCTCCAGGGCCTGGGCGGCGATGCCCTCACCCTCGTTGAGCAGACCGAGAAGGATGTGCTCGGTCCCGATGTAGTTGTGATTCAGGAACCGGGCTTCCTCCTGGGCGAGCACGACCACCCTGCGGGCCCGGTCTGTAAATCGCTCAAACACTCGTCACTCCTGCACCTGGCATATTCAATTTTACCACCAGCTGGGGACACAGCCCGATCTCGGCTCCCGCCTGGCGTGCAGCGTCCCGATCCGTAATACCATCGTCACCAATGGAGGACCTCCAAAGTCTCGTCGGTATTCCCCGAATCTGGGAGCAACTGAGCCGGGTCGAAGAACGTCTCCTCGAAGCATCGGCTGCCGACGACTCCTACCTGACCAAAATCGCCCAGCACCTGCTGCTGGCCGGGGGCAAGCGCTTCCGGCCCCTCCTCGCTCTGTTGGCCGCCCAGTTCGGCGAAGCCGAAGACCATCGCCCGGTCGAGGCTGCCGTGGCCGTCGAGTTGATCCACGTCGGCTCGCTGTATCACGACGATGTCATCGACGAGGCCGACACTCGACGCGGCGCCCGCTCCGCCAACGCCAACTGGACCAACACTGTGGCCATCCTCGCCGGTGACTTCCTGATGGCGCGGGCCTCCGAGGTCGCCGCCACCCACCTGAGTCAGGAGTCGGTGCGTCTCCTCGCCGCGACCTATGCCGAGCTCGTCGAGGGCCAGACCCGAGAGTTGCAGCTGACCGACAACCTCACCCACTCGCTCGACGACTATCAGCAAGTGATCGCGGGCAAGACGGCCTCCCTCATCCGCACATCGGCTCGGCTCGGGGCCCTGGCAGCAGACGCCGACAAGCAGATCGTCGAGGCCCTCTCCACCTGGGCTTGGGAGGTGGGCATGGTGTTCCAGATCGCGGACGACGCTCTCGACCTGGTCGCCGATGAGGAGACCATCGGCAAGCCCGCCGGGTCCGACATCCGGGAAGGGACCTTCACCGGGCCCGTGCTACGGGCGGTGGCCGGACCGAACGGCGAGCAGGTGAGGGCGCTCCTGAGGTCGGGTCGGCCCTACTCCGACGACACTGTCAACGAGGTCATCGACATCGTGAGGGACGGCGGCCACATCGACGCCGCCCTGGAGACGGCCACGGCAAGACTCACCATCGCCGAGTCGGCATTGGCCACGCTGCCCAAGTCGAAGCCGAAGACGATCCTGGAGAACCTCGGCGCCTACCTGCTGCAGCGGGTCGACGCCGCTCGGGCCTGAGCGACGCCACCAAAGGGGGTCGTGGGTGATCTACCCCTCGGGGCGCAGGGTGGGGAACAGAATCACCTCTCTGATGTGAGGCTGATCGGTGAGCAGCATCACCAGCCGGTCGACACCGATCCCGAGACCCCCCGTTGGGGGGAGCCCGTACTCGAGAGCTTCGATGTAGTCGTCATCGATGACGTGGGCGTCGGCCAATCCTGACGCTGCCTGGGCCTCGAATCTCGTCAGCTGATCGCCGGCATCGTTGAGCTCTGAGAACGCATTGCAGTACTCCGCCCCGGCGATGACCAGCTCGAACCGCTCGGTGATTCTCGGGTCATCCTCCCGTTTTCGCGACAGGGGAGACACCTCGGTGGGGAAGTCGACCACGAACGTCGGATCCCAGATCTCACGGTGGGCCAACTCGTAGAGCTCGAAGAGGAGCTTGCCAGGGCCCGCGTCCTCCGGCACCGTGACATCGCGAGCGGCGAGGAGGCCCTCCAGGAGCTCACGATCGCTGTCGAGGGACACCGGCTGGCCGACGTGGTCGGACACGAGGTCCACCAGTCTCACCCGGGCGAAGGGCGCCGCGAAGGACAGCTGACGACCCTGATAGCTCGGTTGTCTGGTGCCGGTAGCGGCGTCCGCGACGGCGATGAATACCTCCTCGACCAGTTCCATGATGTCGGAGTAGTCGGCGAGAGCTTGGTACGCCTCGAGCATGGTGAATTCGGGATTGTGGGTGGCATCGATGCCCTCGTTGCGAAAGATCTTGCCGATCTCGAATACCCGCTCCATGCCCCCGACCACCAGTCTCTTCAGATAGAGCTCGGTGGCGATTCGCAGTTGGAGATCGAGGCCGAGGGCGTTGTGGTGGGTGGTGAACGGCCGGGCCAGCGCCCCCGTGGCCTGGGTGAGCATGACGGGCGTCTCCACCTCCACGAAGCCACGCTGCTCGAACTGCCGCCTCAGCTCGGAGACGATCTTCGCCCTGGTGAGCGCCACCCGGCGTGCCTCCTCGTTGACGATCAGGTCGACATACCGGCGCCGGCTCCTCGTCTCGACGTCGACCAGGCCATGCCACTTGTCCGGGAGGGGGCGCAGCGCCTTCTGGAGGAGGGTGAGCTCATCCACCCTGACGCTCAGCTCGCCCCTCTTGGTGCTCATGATCGTCCCACCCGCGCCCACCCAGTCGCCGAGATCCAGCTCGGAGAAGCGATCTACCAGGTCCCCGCCTGCCGTACTGCTGTCGACGAACAGCTGAATCGTCCCACTGGTGTCCTGAAGCGTCCCGAACTGGAGCTTGCCGAACGACCTGTGCAGCATCAGCCGACCGGCGACGGTCACCCGGAACCCGGTCTCAGCCGCCGGCTCGAGATCGGCAAAACGCCCGTGAAGGTGGGCGGCGAGATCGCTCCGCTCGAAGCGATGGGGGTAGCCGGCCGAAGCCAGCACTCGCTCGTGTTTCTCCCGCCGCCCTTCGATGATTCGGTCTTCGGGAGTCTCACCGTTGTCGCTCATGCGCGGGCCGATCATCGCAGGGCAGTCAACTCGCTCGGCGCATCGAGGAGGATGCCCCGATCGGGCATGGGGCGGCCATCCTCGAAGTCGAAGACCACGTTGTCGATGAGACGAACCTTTCCGACATGGGCGGCGATGGCGAGCACCGCCGGCCGGTCGAGCGTCTCGATCGGCTTCATTGTCTCCCGGGAGGCCAGCTTGACGTAGTCGACGTCGAGGCCCTTGATCGAGCGCATGACCGTACCCTCGATGCGCTCTCCCCGCCGCTCTCCGGCGTCGACCTGCTCTGTCGCCTGGAACAGGCCACGGGAGATGGCGAGGGCTGCGTAACGGTCGGTCCTCGTCAACAGCACGTTGCGACTGGACAGGGCGAGACCGTCGGGCTCACGCACCACCGGGGCCTCGACGATCTCGATCGGAAAGCGGAGATCGCGCACCATCGCCTCGAGGACGGCCAGCTGCTGGGCGTCCTTGCGTCCGAACATGGCCAGGTCGGGCTGGAGCCCGGCGAACAGCTTGGCCACGACCGTGGCCACCCCGACGAAATGCCCGGGCCGATGCCGGCCCTCCATCTCGTCGGTGACCCCGATAACCTCGACGGTGGTGATGGACGGACCCGGGTAGACCTCGGCGACATCGGGAGCGAACACGACATCGACGCCATGCTCCTCGGCCAGTGAGGCGTCCCTCCCCTCGTCCCGGGGATAGGCGTCGAAGTCCCCCTCTTCGTTGAACTGAGTCGGGTTGACGAACAACGACACGACGAGGGTCTCACATTGCTGCCGAAGGAGGTCCATGAGGCTGAGATGACCCTCGTGGAAGTAGCCCAGGGTGGGGAGGAGGCCGACCCGTCCCACGTATCGCGATCTGGTCTCGTCGAATGTCCGGGTCAGGTCCATCGGCGGAGATCCTCTTCGCGGCCGGCCCGGATCGTCGTCGCCTCGGCCATCAGCCGAAACTGGCGCCCCACATAGTCGGACACCTCGTGGGCAGCGGTGAGATGCCCGATGACCGTGTCGATGTCGCCGCGGGCGATCGGCCCGGTCAACGAGCCGGCGGGCCCGTTGTCGAACACGTTGGCCACGACCCGCTCTACGAGGGGCCGGGACACCCGCGGATCGACCCCTGCGGAACCGTAGAGGTCGGCGGAGACGGCGAGGGCGGTGACAACGAAGTTGGCAGCTGCCGCCGCAGCGGCGTGATATGCCGGCCGTGCCCGGTCGTCGAGTCGGAAATGCTCCATACCGAGAGTGCTGGCCAGATGGGTGAGCATGTCGAGAGCCAGCGGGTCGCCGTCTATGCCAACGAAGGCGCCGGCAAGCGCCTCGGCGCCCGACTCGGGGTCGGGGAGCGACTGCAGCGGGTGAAAGCCACCTACCGCAATTCCCCTCTCCTGGAGATGATGGAGGACCAGGACCGGGACAAATCCGGAGAGATGGGCGACGACTCCCACCTTTCCCAGATGTGGTGCGATTCGATGTGACACCTCGGCGATGGCGTCGTCACGGACCGCGATCAGGGCGACGTCGGTCTCGGGCAGGTCAGCGTCCCAATCGAGCCGAGGCCAGGGATGGTCGGCGGGGCGCCGCGCCAGCACTCCCGCTATCTCGTGCCCGACGGCTTCGGAGGCGATGGCGATCGCGCCGCCGGCCCTACCGGGTCCAACGATCACCAGGCGCATTCGTTCTCTCGCCAGGACACCGCGGCGAGGGTAGCGAGCGGGTCTACTCCTCCTGGAGTTGGTTTGGGGTGATCACCGGCCAATCCGAGTCGACGGCCAGCTTCTCGTCGCGATACACATCCCGGCGTTTCCAAAACTTCGTCTTCCAGACCCGAAATCGGCGTCGCCCCGGCTGGGGGCTCCCATTGCCGGTGTCGTGGGTCCGGGTTCGTCGCTCCTCGGGGAGGACTACCTCATCGGGGTCCTCGATGGTGTGGAGCAACTGGTTGGCAGCGTGTCGGTTCGCCCGATGTTGCTGCTTTCGCTCTTCGCGAGTGGGTCGGCTCTCGTCGTAGCCGGGGATGTCCTGGCGATGCTCTCGCGACCTCTTGGCCATTCATTACCTCCTGTCGTGAACCTGGTCTCGTCACTCACAGGGGCTCGAGGGCGGGCCGCGGCCGAGCACCATGTATCGAAACTAGCACGGCCGAAGAGATGGCGCGCCGGGGTCAGATGACGAAGGGGATGAGCCGGCGATGCACCACGTCCCGGTAGGCCTTGTACCCGGCGAACCGCATACGCAACTGCCGCTCCTCGTATGACGACTTGAACCAGAAGAAGGGCAGGAGCAGGATCGCTACCCCGAGGCCCACCGCGCTGTCGAGGAAGAGGGCGGTGCCGATCATCAGCAGACTGAGGCCTCCGTAGATGGGATGGCGCACGTACCGGTAGGGGCCGGACATGACCAGCTCCGAGCCCTGCTTGGGGACGGGGCTGGGTGTCATCGCCGGCCCGAGTCGACGGGAGGCGATGAAGGCGAACACGACACCGGTCATGGCGAGGACGGCGCCGAGCACCCGGATCACCGTCACTTCGCCGGCGGGGAGCGTGCCGTCGGCGGCGAAGGCGAGGGCCGTCGTCAAGATCAGGGCGAACTGCCCGGCGACGAGGGCGTGTCCCGGCCAGCGCGGGATCGGAGGGACCCAGTCCCTGGCGAGAAGCGTGACGTCGTCGTCCCCAACGGTGGCCAAGGCATCGGCGGCAGACAGGCCGTCTCCGACATCGACCTCGGGCCAGACGTCGACCAGAGGCCTGAGGACGAAACCACGCTCGTGGGCGCGCGGATGGGGAACGGTGAGAACCTCGTCCACATGAGGGCCGCCTTCCATGGCAACGATATCCAAGTCAAGGGTTCTGGGGCCCCAGCGCACCGTCCGCTCTCGACCGTGTCTCTGTTCGATCTGCTGGAGGAGACCGAGCATCTCGCGCGGCTGGAGATCGCTATCCACGACGACCACCGCGTTCAGGAACGGATCCTGCTCGGGCCCGCCCACCGGCGCCGTCTCATAGACAGGCGATGCGAACCAGGGCCATTTTCCGGCGCCGATCTCGGCGCAGGCAGCCACGAGATGCCCGAGCCGGTCTCCGAGATTGGAGCCGAGACCGACGGCGTAACGAGTCACCGGCTTCGTTCGATGGTGACCGAGACGTCCGCGAAGACCAGGTCGATGGGGGCGTCGGGCTTGTGGATGGTGACGATCGAACGAGTCACCTGCGGATGACTCATCACCACCTCGGCCACCTGCGCTGCCACGGTCTCGATGAGCTTGTGTGATACGGAGCCCACCACCTCCCGCACCTCGAGAGCGAGAATGGAGTAATCGAGAGCATCGGAGAGATCGTCGCTCCTGCCCGGAACACTCAGATCGAGGTATGCGGTGACATCGACCTTGAAGACCTGAGCGGTCTCCTGCTCGCGGTCGAGCACCCCGTGTTTGGCGTAGACCTCGATGCCTGTGATCTCGATCCGATCGTTCAACGGCCGTTGGCCTCGGGGATCAGAGAGCGGCCCTCAGGGCCCAGGGCACGGCCCAGGATCTGCTGGATCAGGGCGAGGGCGAGGATCGGGTCGTCGACCATGCCCGAGTCGACCAGGTAGCCCCCGAGCAGCCCGCCCATGGTGTCATCGATGGTTTCCCGGTGAATCAGCACTCGGGCGTGGTTGCGGCTGAGCGCCCGGTCGAGTGTCGAGAAGAATCGCCTCACGTCCTTGTCGGACAACGGGTTGTTCATCGGGACCGAGTATGTGGCGATACCCGCCTGGCGATAGGCGGCGAGATTCTGGTTACCGGCGAGCATGGAGACGATGGTGTTGATCTCGGCTTCCTCCACCAGCCAGGTGATCTCTTCCTCCCGGCGAACCCGACGGTGCTGAAACCCCGAGCCCCCGACTCGATCGGATACGGCCAGGCGATCGGAAATCACCCAGGTGAACCCCCGGGGCTTGAGGCCAGCAACCATCCGTCCCATTACTGGTCGGCCACGATAGCCGCCGCAAGTCTCAGCGCATCCCTGGATCTGGCCACGTCGTGCACCCGAAAAAGCCGGGCTCCGCAGGCGTAGGCGAGGGCGGTGGTGACCGCCGTCAACCCATCGCGCCCCTTGATCGTGTCGTCGCCGGAGACCGTGCCGAGAAACCTCTTCCGCGAGGTGCCCACCATCACCGGAACGCCGTGGCCGGAGAGCCGGCCCACGTTGGCGAGCAGGGAGATGCTGTCATGAGCCCGCTTGCCGAAACCGATCCCCGGGTCGATCACGATCCGACGGCGGTCGACGCCGGCCATCACCACCCGCTCCACCTGGGTGATCAGGAAGTCTTCGACCTCGACCACCACGTCTCGATAGCCCGCATGGGCGTAGTGGTCGACCGCATCGCCTTTCTTGTGCATGATCACCACGCCGCACTCCCATCCGCGCACCACCGCGACCATCCCCGGGTTCGTCAGGCCGCCGACGTCGTTGACCACATCCACACCGGCGGCGAGGGCCTCGGCGGCGACTTGCGGCTTACTGGTGTCGATGCTGACCACCACCCCCTCGGCGACCAGACCTTGCACGACAGGCATGACGCGGGACATCTCGAGATCCGCCGCCACGGGCTGCGCTCCAGGTCGGGTCGACTCCCCACCCACGTCGACGAGCGCGGCACCGTCAGCGATCATCTGCAACCCGTGAGCGACCGCCTTGTCAGGGTCGAGGTACTCCCCACCGTCGGAGAACGAGTCCGGGGTCACGTTCAGCACTCCAACCAAGGCCCCATGGGTGAGATCGACGGTTTCGGCCCCCATGGCCCATGTGGTCGGAGCCGCGATCAACTCCTGGTGCCGAAGAGGAGTGACATCGCCTCGGCGCGGGTCGCCGGGTTGGCCTCCATGATCCCGCGCACCGCCGAGGTGACTGTGAGCGCTCCGGGCTTTTTCACCCCGCGCATCGACATGCACAGATGTTCAGCCTCGACGACTACCAGTACGCCGAGCGGGGCCAGTCTCTCGTCGAGACAGTCCGCCACCTGGGCGGTGAGACGCTCCTGCATCTGGGGGCGCCGGGCATAGCCGTCGACGAGCCGAGCCAACTTGGAGAGACCGGTCACCCGCCCGTCGGGCATATAGGCGACGTGGGCCTGTCCGTGGAACGGCACGAAGTGGTGCTCACACATGGAGTAGAAGGGGATCTCCCGGACCATCACGATCTCCTGGTAGCGCTCCTCACCGAAGAAGGCGTCGATTACGTCACCCGGGTCGACATGCACTCCTTCGAAGACTTCGGCGTAGAAACGGGCCACCCGCTCGGGTGTGCCGATGAGCCCCTCTCTGGTGGGGTCTTCACCAATCGCCTCGATTATCTCTCGGACGGCCTTCTCGATTCGCCCCTGGTCGATCTCGGTCATTGCAAGTGAAACTAGGTGTCCCTTGTCGCTATTTCCGGAAATCCGAGAAAGGGGCTTGACCGTGACGTCACTATGATGCTATAGTGATGTCATAATGACATCATACAGACGTCGTAACGACACAAAGGAGCTGCTAATGTTGATCACGATGACACCCAGTCAGGTGGAGACCCTCATGGAAGAACGCCTTCGGCACTATCTGCCCCAGAAACACCAACGTTGATGCAGCTCTCTCACGCCCTCACCAACCTGGAGACCGCAGTGGACACCCAGCTCAGGGTGGTCGGGCCGGAGATCGCGGAGGCCGGAGCCCAACTGCTGGCGGCACTCCGGCCCGCCATCACCCAGACCATGATGGAAGTGGTGTCCATGGCTGTTGCCGAGATCTCGAGTCAGCTCGAGACCCAGACCATCGATATCAAGCTGGTGGACGGTGACCCGGAGCTGGCGGTGCGGGAGGACCCTTCCGCGGTCA
>Ga0268386_10002315_pt1 | contig 13502 bp, 9 predicted proteins | sample RVTome_15_FD_200260 | JGI IMG/M metagenome (GOLD analysis project Ga0268386, IMG submission 200260) | Soil microbial communities from uranium-contaminated site in the Upper Colorado River Basin, Wyoming, United States - RVT150D86... ...
GGCGACTCGAGGCATCCTTGAGCACGGGGGCATCGCGGTCGACTATCAGCCGCCCGAAGCCAGCGCGACGGCCATGGCCTCTGGCCTCCCGCTCGATCAAGGCGATCGGGTTCTCGTCATCCGCGGAGATCTCGCCGACGAGGACCTCGTCGCCACGCTGCGAGCACGAGGCGCGGAGGTCGATGACGTCATCGTCTATCGGACCCGCGAAGCGCCGGAGGGGTCGCGACCACTCCTTCGGACCGCGGCCACCGGTGGGCCCATTGCCGCTGCCGTGTTCACGAGCGGCTCGACCGTGCGTGGCTTGGTCGCGCTGGGGCAGGAAGAGTCCATAGACGTTCGCGCGTTCCCAGCCATCTGCATCGGTCCCGAGACGGCCGACGAGGCTCGCATGGCCGGTTTCCGGGTGCTCGCAGTCTCTCCGACACCGGACTCGGCCGCACTCGCCGCGGCAACCGCCAGCGCCCTCCTCCGTGAGCTGCAGGAGACATCATGACCGTCGACCTCGAGTCGACGCGTGCAGCAGGCTCCACCTTGGGCGCGGCCTCGCTGCCCGTCCGTCCCCGCAGGCTGCGCCGCACCCCGGCCCTGCGGGCGCTGGTCCGGGAGACCCGCCTCCATCCCTCGATGCTCGTCGCGCCCCTCTTCGTCCAGCCGGGCGCTGCCCGCCGCGACGCGATCGGTTCGATGCCCGGCCAGGCCCGGCTCTCGCCCGACCTCGCGGCCGAGGAGGCGGCGCGTCTGGCGGAGCTCGGCGTCGGCGGCGTCATCCTGTTCGGCCTGCCCGAGTCGAAGGACTCGCTGGGCACGGATGCATCCATTGACGACGGGATCGTCCAGGACACCTTCCGGCGGATCCGAGCCCTCGAGCTGTCGCTCGTGACCATCGCCGACACGTGCCTCTGCGAGTACACCGACCACGGCCACTGCGGCCCGCTGTCTCCGGACGGCAGTGTCGACAACGACGCCGCTCTCGTTCGGCTCGCCGAGACCGCCGTGACCCAGGCGCGGGCCGGCGCCGACATCGTCGCGCCGAGCGCCATGGTTGACGGTCAGGTCGGCGCGATCCGGACCGCGCTGGATGCGGCAGGCTTCGAGCAGACCGCGATCATGGCCTACGCCTCGAAGCACGCCTCGGCCTTCTACGGGCCGTTTCGCGAGGCGGCCGAAAGCGCGCCGGCCTTCGGCGACCGGCGCGGCTACCAGATGGACCCGGCGAACGGCCGGGAAGCGCTCCACGAGATGTCGCTCGACGTTGCCGAGGGCGCCGACATGCTGCTCGTCAAGCCGGCCCTGCCGGGCCTCGACCTCGTCGCCGCGGCACGAGCGCGGTTCGATCTGCCGATCGCCGCGTATCAGGTCTCCGGCGAGTTCGCGATGATCGCCGCCGCCGCGGAGCGTGGGTGGCTCGACGGTCGACGGGCGATGACCGAGGCGGTGACGGCGATCGTCCGGGCGGGTGCCGGGATCGTCATCACGTACGCCGCCGCGGACCTCGCGACCTGGCTGCGGGAGGAGCGGTGAGCGCCGCGGACCAGGTCTACGTCCAGGCCCTCGCCCTCGGGCTCGATCCAGCCTGGCGGCGCCGGAGCGATGAGGAGCGCCATGACGATGGCCACCGCTTCGGCGAGGCTGACGCCGCGGCCGAGCTGGAGGGCGTCCGCAGCATCACCTACTCGTCGATCGGCCTGGAGCCCGGCGTCGACCTCCTGTTCTGGCGCATGGCGCCATCGGTCGATGCTCTGGAAGCGGCAGCCGCCGGGCTCCTTCGTGCCGGGCTCGGACGCTGGCTGACGGTCCGTCACTCGCTGATCGGTCGGATCGGTCCGTCGCAGTACGTCCGCAAGCCGACCGATCAGGAGCAGTCGCTGTTCGTCGGCGAACGCTCGCGCTACCTCGTCGTCTATCCCTTCACGAAGAGCACCGACTGGTATCTGCTCTCCAGGGACGCGCGGCAGGGGGTGATGAACGAGCACATGCGGGTCGGGCACGAGTACCCGATGGTCCGCCAGGCGCTGGCCTACTCCTTTGGGCTCGACTCGCAGGAGTTCGTCGTCGCCTACGAGACCGACGATCTCGTCGCCTTCGGCGATCTCGTCCGAGCGCTGCGATCGACTGAGAGTCGGCGCTCGACCGTCAGCGACACGCCGATCCTGCTGGGGATCCACCGGCCGATGGACGAGGTCCTCGGTTTGATCGGCGCGCCGTGATGTCCGGAACGGAGGTAGGTTCGCGGAGCGCGGCGCTCATCGCGCGTGCCGAGGCGCTCTTCCCCGGCGGAGTCAATAGCCCCGTTCGGGCCTTCCGGGCCGTCGGCCGGCCACCACTGGTCCTCGAACGTGCCGACGGGCCGTACGTCTGGGACGTCGACGGGCGGCGCTACGTCGACTACATCGGCGCCTGGGGTCCGGCGATCCTCGGGCACGCGCACGCCGCCGTCGTCGAGGCAGTCGCCGCCGCCACGCGCAGCGGGTTCGCCTTCGGCGCCACCCACCCATTCGAGATCGAGCTCGCCGAGGCGATCCAGCAGGCGATGCCGTCGATCGAGCGCCTCCGGTTCACGTCCTCGGGCACCGAGGCAGTCATGAGCGCCCTCCGCGTGGCCCGCGCGGCCACCGGTCGGGATCTCGTGCTCAAGTTCGCGGGTGCGTACCACGGCCATTCGGATGGTCTGCTCGTCGAGGCCGGCTCCGGCCTCGCGACGCAGGCGATTGCGGGTAGCGCCGGGGTGCCCGACGCGGTCGCCGCGACGGCCATCGTGCTGCCGTACAACGACTCCGAGGCCGTTACGCAGGCCTTCGTGACCATGCCCGGCCGGATCGCTGCGGTCATCGTCGAGCCGGTCGTCGCGAACGCCGGGGTCATCCCACCGCTTGACGGCTATCTCGAGCACCTCCGCGTGGTCACCAGCGCCGACGGCGCCCTGCTCGTCTTCGATGAGGTCATCACGGGCTTCCGGCTCGCGTCGGGCGGGGCGCAGGCACGGCTCGGCGTCACGCCCGACCTCACCACGCTCGGCAAGATCATCGGCGGGGGGATGCCGATCGGCGCGTACGGCGGCCGGGCCGACCTCATGGACCTCGTCGCGCCGGTGGGTCCCGTCTATCAGGCCGGCACGCTGTCCGGCCACCCGCTGTCGATGGCCGCGGGCATCGCCACGCTCGGTGAGCTGGATGAGGAGCGCTACGCGGCCCTCGAAGAATCGGCCGCAGCGCTCGCGTCAGGCCTGACCGAGGCCGCGGCGCGCGCTGGCCGGGAGGTGGCCGTCGCCCGGGTCGGATCGTTGCTGACCGTGTTCTTCCGGCCGACGCTGCCCGCCAACGCCGCCGAGGCGCTTGCGTCCGACCGCGATGCCTACGCGCGCTTCTTCGGCGCAATGCTTGACCAGGGCATCCTGCTGCCGCCGTCGCAATTCGAGGCGTGGTTCGTGTCGATGGCTCACGGGCCGGCCGAGATCGAGGCCACGCTCGAGGTCGCTCGAAGGGCGTTCGCGGCGTGAACGATCGTTTCCTGCGGGCCTGTCGCCGCGAGCCGGTCGACGCCACGCCTGTCTGGTTCATGCGCCAGGCGGGCCGCTCGTTCGCCGCCTACCGGCGGCTCCGCGAGCGCTACGGCATCCTCGAGCTCGCGAAGACGCCGGAGCTGTGCGCCGAGGTCACCCTCATGCCCGTCCGCGAGCTCGGCGTCGACGCGGCCGTCCTGTTCGCCGACATCATGCTGCCGCTCGAGCCGATGGGCGTCGACCTCCGGATCGAGCCCGAGGTCGGCCCGATCATCGAGCGGCCGATCCGATCGGACGCGGACGTCGAGGCACTGCGGCCGTTCGATCCCGCCGGCGTGTCGTTCACGCTCGATGCGATCCGGCTTGTCAGGCGCGAGCTGGACGGGTCGGCCGGCGTCATCGGCTTCTCGGGCGCGCCGTTCACGCTTGCGTGCTACCTGATCGAGGGCCGCCCCTCACGCGACTTCGCCACGGCAAAGGCCTTCATGTATCGCGAGCCGGCCGCCTGGCACGAGCTGATGGAGCGTCTCTCGTTGATGGTCACGTCATACCTCCGGGCGCAGGTCGAGGCGGGCGCGGACGTCGTCCAGGTCTTCGACAGCTGGATCGGCGGGTTGGGACCGACCGACTACGCCACGTTCGTCCAGCCCCACGTGAAGCCGATCTTCGCGGCCCTCCGCCACGTGCCGACGATCCACTTCGGGACCGGGACGGCGGCGCTCCTCGAGCTCATGGCCGAGGCCGGCGGAGACGTGATCGGCATCGACCACCGAGTCTCGCTCGCGGACGCCTGGCGACGCGTGGGCTACGACCGGGGCATCCAGGGCAACCTTGATGCGGCGCGCCTCGTGGCCGGGTGGGAACCGACCGAGGCCGGTGCCCGAGCCGTTCTCGCAGAGGCCGGCGGACGGGTGGGCCACGTCTTCAACCTCGGCCACGGCGTGCTGCCGCAGACCGACACCGGGCTCCTGCGCCGTCTCGTCGACCTCGTCCACGAGGAGACCGCTCGCACGGCGGCTGCCGTCGAGGTCATCGCGTGAGCATCGTCGACAACGCCGGCATCCTGCTGATGACCTACGGCTCCCCCGCGTCGTTGGAGCGTGAGGACATCCGGGCTTACCTCGCCCGCGTCCGCGGCGGCCGCGAGCCGGAACCCGAGGTCGTCGACGAGTTCACCCGGCGGTATCGGGTCATCGGCGGCTCGCCGCTCATCGACATCACCCGAGCGCAGGCGGCAGCGCTGGCGGCCTCCGTCGGCTGGGCGGTCGAAGTCGGGATGCGGTTCTCGGAGCCGTCGATCCGGGACGGGCTGCGCGACCTGGCGGAGGGTGGCGTCACGCGCGTCGCGGCGATCGTCCTTTCACCGCAGTTCTCCCCGCTTCTGATGGGCGGCTACGGCCGGTCCATCGAGGGGGCGCGCGCCGAGCTTGGCGATCGAGCGCCCGATGTCGAGGTGGCGGATGCATGGCACCTCGAGCCGTCGTTTGTTGCCGCCCTCGCGAATCGAGTCCGAGACGCGCTCGCCCGAATGCCGGCGGACGAGCGTCAGGACGTGGCGGTGCTCATGACCGCCCATAGCCTCCCCAGACGCGTCGCGGAGCAAGAGCCCGGCTATCTGGCACAGCTGCGCGACACGGCCGAGGCCGTGGCCACCGACGCTGGGATCGCGGCCGACGGATGGCAGTTCTGCTGGCAAAGCGCCGGTCACGAGCCCGGCGAGTGGATGAAGCCGGACTTTGCAGATCTCATCCCGCAGCTCGCCGAATCGGGGCGACGCTCGGTGCTGGTCGTGCCCGTGCAGTTCCTGGCCGAGCACCTCGAGCTTCTTTATGACGTCGACATCGGCGCCCGCGGGCAGGCGGAGCGGTGCGGACTGGCGTTCGGCCGGATCGCCGCCCTCAACACCGACCCTGGGCTCATCAACGCGCTCGCGAATGTCGCCCGGGGCACGGTGGCGCGCCCGACCATTGCCGGACCGCCGTCCGCCGTGGGGACGCCGTCCGCCGGTGGCCGCTGAGGCGCCCTCGCCTCATCCCCAACGTCGGCGCACGCGCCGCCCTCGGCTTCCGCCTTCGCAACGCGTCGTACGGGGAGGCGGCGGATATGAGCGACTGATCGCTGCCGTCGACGACAGGGCGCCGAGGGCCTGGAACTACTCGACCACCGGCTCCAGGATGACGACGGCGGTCCCGCCAGGGCGGCGGGTGGCGTAGCCGTCGAGCTTGTCGTCGATCTCGGCCCATTTGGCCCACAGTCGGTCGTGCTCCTCGCCGACCGCCGCGCGGCCACGAACCTTCCGAGCGCCGTCCTTCAGCTCGACGCGCGCCTCGGGCCGCGCCTGGAGGTTGAGCCACCATGCCGGCTCGGCCTCCATCCAGCCGTTCATCGCCATGGTGACGAGGTTCGGGCCTTCCTCGAAGTAGCCGAGGATGGCGACACGTTCCTTGCCCGACTTCCGGCCGACCGTCGTGAGCCGGATCGTTCCCCAGTTGCCTGGCTTCGGCTTCCAGAGCCCGCGTCGTCCGCCGGTGATTCGATACATCGCCCGGTGGATCGCCCACGCGAGGCGGATGAACCACGGCGGGGGAAGGCTGGGGCTCTTGGGGCGCTCGCCGGACATGCGGGATCTCCTTCGGGGACGCCCAGACTAGCGCGGAATCAGGCCGCGACGAACTGGATTCGCCCTCGACGAATGCGTTTTCGAGCCGGCGGCCGACTGCGGCGTCGAGGCTGGTCGCCGTCGCCGTCGGTGTCGAAGCCGGGCAGCGACGCCGGCCACCAGACGACTGCGGGGCGCAATCCAGCACCCGCCGCGAGCCATGTGTGCCGACCTGGCCGGCGCCAGCCGGCTGCCCTCGTTGCCATGCCCTACCCGTTCCCTCACCGAGGCCCTCACCTCGATGGCGGCCAGTATGGCGGCGCGGAGGGGTCGCGCACCTGCCGATTTCGTACGGATCGGTTGCGAATCGGGTCAGTGCCCCGCGGCACCGCCCACCGGTTACGTGCCGGTCCCCTCCGCCGTGGGCGCTGGTGCGGCCAGCACCTCCTCGATGACCTGCTCGACCGGGGTGTCGGCGCCCGCAACCATGAGCTCTGACGCTCGTTCTTGGCCGAGGCGCTCGGCCGCGAGCTCAGCCGGGTCGCGCAGGTGGAGGACGCGCACCGGGGCGAGCATCACGCCCTTCTCCCGGACGATCCGGTAGGTCGCGCCGGCGACCCGAGCCCCGAGCTCCGCGTCGCCGTACGTGAGGAGGATGATCGCGGCCATCCCGAGACCTCGAGCGATGCCGCTCTGATTCTCGTTCCTGGCGAACAGCCGGAGACCGTCGGCGACGAACTCCCATGCCGCCGTCGGGTCCCCCGACTTGAAGTACACGCCCGCGTGGAAGGTCATGCTGTCGCCAATCTGGTACTCCGAGTTGGCAGCCCGGAACGCGGCGAGGTTCTCCGCCTCCAGCTCGAGGGCGCGCTTGTTATCACCGAGGAGGAAGACGCCGAGCACGAGCGCCTGGCGCGCTCGCAGCAGGCCGTCCGCGTTGCCGGCGCGCGTGAACAGGTCGAGTGCGGCCTGCTCGTGCTCGCGAAGTCGGTCCGGGTCCTGGGCGACCATGAAGATGAAGCCCAGGTCGTAATGGCCCTCGGCCTGGAGCAAGGGGTCGCCGGTTCTCTCGGCAATTGCCAGGCGCTGCTCATACGCGGTCCTGGCGGCGTCGAAGTCATCGGCCCAGTACGCGAGGCCACCCGTGGCAGTCAGACCCGCGACCTGGAGTCGGTCGTCGGCCGGCCGGTCGGCCATGAGCCGCTCGAGCGCGTCGCGGGCCTCGCGGAGGCGGCCGCGCTGCTGGAACCACCGCCAGATTGGCGCGGCGACGCGGATCCCCATCGTGGTGTCGCCCGTCGCCAGTGCCCAGTCGATGGCTGCTCGGAGGTTGTGCTGTTCGAGGTCCAGCCGATGGATCGACGCGTACCCCTGCGGCCCCAGGATCCGGGGGCCGACTTCCTCGGCCAGGCGCGCGACGCCGGCGGCGTGCCGCGCCTCGACCTCGGCGCGCTCGCCCGACTGCTCGAGTCGCTCCAGCGCGTACTCGCGCAGGAGTGGGTGCAGGTCGAAGCGCGGCTCGTCGGTCGCTCCGGCGCCGCCCGCTCCGGCAGCCTCGATCCGGACGAGGCTCTTGTCGGCGAGCGACACGAGACCCTCGAGGATGTCGACGCCCAGGTCGCCGTCCCGGTCGACGACGCCGAGTGCCAGCCCGGCGGTCCAGCCGCCGGCGAACACGGCGATGCGCCGGAAGAGCACGCGCTCCGGCTCGGACAGCAGGTCGTGGCTCCAGTCGATGGCGCCACGAAGCGTGCGCTGCCGCTCCGGCAGGTCGCGTGACCCGCCGGCGAGATCGAGGCTTGAGGTCAGCCGCTCGAGGATGAGGGCCGGGCTGAGGAGCCGGACGCGCGCCGCGGCCAGCTCGATCGCCAGCGGCAGCCCGGACAGGCGCTCGCAGATCTTCTGGACCACCTCCAGGGTGTCGCCGGTCAGGTCGAGGTCCGGCCGAAGCGCGGTCGCCCGCGCCGTGAACAGCTCGACGCCGGCACTGATGTCGAGGGGCGGCACCGCGTGCCCCCGCTCGCCGCTGATCCGCAGGAGCTCGCGGCTCGTGATCATGAGCCGAACCTCCGGCGCGCCGCGGGCGACCGAGGCGACGACGTCCGCGCCCGCGGGGAGCAGCTGCTCGAGGTTGTCCAGGACGAGCAGCGTCGAGCGATCACGGAGATGCTCGCGGAGCGCCTCGACCTGGCTGCGCTCGGCCGAGTCCATGAGCCCGAGCGTCGAGGCCATCGCCGGCTCGAGGAGCGCGGCATCCCGCACCGCCGCGAGATCGACGAACCACGTCCCGTGCGGGAACCGGTCGCGCACTGCGTGAGCGACGCCGAGCGCGAGGCGGGTCTTCCCACTGCCGCCCGGGCCGGTCAGGGTCAGGATCCTGGTCGAGGCGAGGAGGTCGCGGAGCGTCTCGATCTGGTCCGCCCGCCCGACGAGCTCGGTCACCTCGCCGGGCAGGTTGCTCGGCGGATCGAGGGTCCGGAGCGGTCGTGGATCGTCTGCCGCCCCGGCGATCACGAGGCGATGGAGGCGGCGCGGGTCGTCGAAGTCCTTGACTGCGCGGAGCCCCTCGTCAGCGATCGACACGCCGTTCCCGCCGGCGCCGATCGTCCCGGCGCCCTCGTCGGCCAGCGCCTCGACGAGCGACTGTGACAGCACGACCTGACCGCCGTTTCCGGCTGCCGCGATCCGTGCCGCGTAATTGACATCAATGCCCACGTAGTCCTCGGGCTCGCCCTCGGCCAGGCCGTGTCGGAGCCGGCCCTCGCCGAGATGAAGGCCCATCCGGACCTTGAGCTGGCACGTCTCCGGCCAGGGTTCGGCGGCGAGGGCACGCTGGGCCGCGACGACCGCGCTCGTCGCCGCGTCGGGTCGATCAAAGGCCGCGAAGAACGCGTCGCCCTCGGTCTTGACGACGACCCCGCCGTTCGACTCGATCGCCTCCCGAAGGAGCCGGTCGTGCCGTGCGACCATCGTCGCCCAGTCATTCGAGCCCACGGTCTGCTCGAGGCGCGTCGAGCCCTCGATGTCGGTGAACAGGAACGTGACGCCTGGTCCGGTGGGCAGTGCCATGGCAGCGACGGCAATGGTGGCAAGGTTCGGGCCGCCGCGTCGATGCCGATCCCTGGGTCGCTGTCCGGGCATGATGACGGAGCCGGTCGATCTGACCGCTCGATCCGGTAGGGCGGTCTGATCAATGAGTCCCGAAGTGCGGGCGGCGATGGGGCCACTGCCGGATGGCACCGCGAGCCCTACGGAGCGACCTCCGCGAGCGTTTCCGAGCGCCACGCGTCAGTCGCGGCGACGTTGTTGAACGTGTACACGTGCAGCCCGATCACGTTCGATGTCGGATCGGCGATCACTCGGGCAAGCTCGCGCATGAGGTGGGTGGGGCGGTAGGTGCCGCCTGAGCGCAGCAGCTGGCCGACGAAGCGGTAGTTCCTGAGCACGAACTTGCTGGCGTCCTTGACCCCGATGCGGGCGCTGATCGAGAGGAGCTTGGGGATCTCGGCGACGCCCGGGATCCCGATCTTGACCGGGAGGTCGAGGCCCTCGGCACGGCGGTCCGCGATGAACGAGGCGATCGCCTTCGGGTCGAAGCACAGCTGCGTGGTCATGTACTGGACCAGTGGCGCCTTGTCGCGGAGCGCCTGGGCGAGCGCCTCATCCGGGATGTCGGGGTGGCCCTGCGGGTAGCACGGACAGCCGAGCTCCTTCGGCACCCGGCCGAGGTCGGCCATCGCGCGCAGCAGCGACAGGCCGTCGAGGAACTCCCCGGGCTCGTCCGCGTCGCCACCGACGACGAAGGCGCGGTCGATGCCCGCCACGTCGAGGCGGTCGAGGAGCGCGCCGACGTGCGCGCGGTTGCGGATCATTCGAGCGGCGAGGTGCGGGATCGCGCGCAGGCCGGACGCCTCGAGCTCGATCGCCAGCTCAACGGTCGCATCGATGCCCTTCCCCGGCGAGGCGGTCACGGACACCGTGGCGCCTCGAGGGAGCGCGGCGGCCTGCTCGCGGACGTTCTTGAGCGGGATCAGCTCGAACGTCGGGTCCTCGAGCACGCGAGCGAGCGCCGCTCGCTGACCGTCCTCAGGGCTGCGGTCGCCGCCCCTCCGGAGAAGACGACCGACTGGGCTGGTAGCCCTCATTTCGTGGCAGGCGGGGCGGAAGTTGGCCTGGCAGCCCTGGTCGGGACCGAATCAAACGAGATTTCAGTTGGGAGCTGGGCCGTGGACCCAGCCTGGCGCACCGTCGCAAGGAATCCCGGACTGGGAGCCCAGCCAGCGGCCTGATCAGACATCCGAGTCGGGGAAGGACGCCTTGCGCTTCACGATGAACTCGAGAAGCGCCTCGTCGATACCGGGGTCGATCGGGGGGGCCTCGTACTCCGCGAGCATCCGCTTCCAGATCTTGTTGGCGCGCTGGGGCGACTCGAGCGCGCCGTCCTCGAGCCACTGCTCGAACGAGTTGTTGTCGGCGGTCTCCGAGCGGTAGAACGCGGTCTCGAAGTTGGCCAGCGTGTGGGAGTTGCCGAGGAAGTGCATGCCGGGCCCGTTCTCGCGGATGGCATCGAGCGCCTGGCCGTTCTCGGACAGGTCGACACCGTTCACGAACACGCCGGCCATGCCGCACTGGTCGAGGTCGAGGATGAACTTCTCGTAGCCGACGGACAGGCCGCCCTCGAGCCAGCCCGCCGCGTGGAGCACGAAGTTCGTGCCCGCCAGGATCGTCGGGATGAACGTGGCCGCGCTCTCGTACGCTGCCTGGGCGTCGGCCGTCTTCGCGGCGCACAGGTTTCCGCCCGACCGGAACGGGACGCCGAGCCGCCGCGCGAGCGCGGCCATGACGTACAGGACCAGCGCCGGCTCGGGCGTCCCGAAGGTGGGCGCTCCCGACTGCATCGAGATCGAGGAGGCGAAGCTCCCCAGGATCACGGGCGCGCCCGGCCGCACGAGCTGCACGAAGGCGATGCCCGCGAGCGCCTCGGCGAGCGTCTGCGCCGCGGTCCCGGCGACGGTCACCGGCGACATCGCACCGGCGAGGATGAACGGCGTGATGAGCGTTGCCTGGTTCGCCTCGGCGTAGACGCGCGCCGCCCCGAGCATCGTCGCGTCCCAGACGAGGGGCGAGTTCGCGTTGATCAGGCTGGTGATGACCGTGTGGCCGTCGAGATAGTCCGCGCCCTGGTCGCTGAACGCGATCCGCGCCAGCTCGACCGAGTCCTTCGCCCGATCCGGGTGCGTGACCGAGCCCATGAAGGGCTTGTCGCTGTACCTGATGTGGGCATAGACCATGTCGAGGTGCCGCTTGTTGACCGGCACGTCCACGGGCTCGCAGACGGTCCCGCCGGAGTGGTGGAGGTGGGGCGTCATGTACGCCAGCTTCACGAAGTTCCGGAAGTCCTCGAGCGTCCCGTAGCGGCGTCCGCTGTCGAGGTCGCGCACGAACGGGCTGCCGTAGTTCGGCGCCAGGACGGTGTGCGGGTCGCCGATCTGGACGGACCGAGCCGGGTTGCGGGCGTGCTGCGTGTAGACCTTCGGCGCTGAGGCCCGCACGATCTGGCGGCACATCCCGCGCGGGAACTTCACGAGCTCGCCTTCGACGTCGGCGCCGGCGTCCTTGAGCATGACGAGGGACTCGGGGTCGCCACGGAAGACGATACCGACCTCCTCGAGGATCGTGTCGGCGTTGCGCTCGATGAGACTCAGGCCCTCCTCGTCGAGGACCTCGTACGGCTTGAGCGAGCGGGTCAGGAATGGCGCGCCCGCCGCGTGCGCCGCCGCCTGGCGCGCCGCGATTCGCGCGTCGCGGCCGCCTCCGGGACGGCCCCGACGCTCGGGCAGCGTATCGGTCATCGTCCGCCTCCTCGACCGTCTCCGAGACGTGTCACCGTCGGCATCCCTGCCGTTGACGAACCAGGTTCGTCGTATCCGAGAAATGTCACCGCCGAGTGACCAGAAGCCGCCATCACGGGCCGATTTCCACGATCGGCTGAGTGTGCGCCGTCATCGCGAAGGCCTCGCGGGAGCGGCTCCGTCGGATACGACGAGCGTCAGTCGTAGCTGGGGCCGAATTTGCGACCGCGGGCCGTTACCACGACAGAGCTTCGTATCTGACACTGGGATGACCGCTCGCCCACTCATGGGAGGCGCCCGCTCAAGGGCTCGACGGGCCGGCGATTCGTCGGGCGCGTTGAGGATGTGCGGCGGCGACCGGCGCCTGAGGCAGCAGCCCCGGACCGGCCGCCACCGGAACGAGCCGGCAGCTCCACCTCGCGCGCGAGGTTCGGGTATGACGCCGTCGCGTGGGGGAGCGCCATCGCGTCGACGAAATGCGCCTGGAACCGTGGCTCGACCGCCGTCTCGATCTTCTCGACGGTCCGGACGACGCGCTCGATCTCGAGCCGCGCCTCGCGGGAGAGAAGCGCGATCAGCGCGCCCGTGCCCGCGGCGTTCCCGGCCGCGCCGACACGCTCCAGCGGCGCGTCCGGCACGAGCCCGAGGACCAGCGCGTGCAGGGGATCGATCTGGCTGCCGAACGCGCCGGCGAGCCGGACCCGGTCGACCGTCTCCACGCCGAGATGGTCCATCAGCAGCCGCGCGCCCGCGTACAGCGCGGCCTTCGCGAGCTGGATCGCTCGGACGTCGTTCTGGGTGATGAGCAACCGCGGCGACGCGGGCCCGACCTCGCCATCCCCGACCGGCGCGCCGGGCCCGCCATCGTTGAGGACATACGAGAACGTCCGGCCGTCCGCCACGAGCCGCGGCGTTCGATCCGCCAGCCGACCGTCGATCGTGCCGTCGGCGGCGATCACGCCGGCGAGAAACAGCTCGGCGATGACCTCGACGATGCCCGAGCCGCACACGCCCGTGACGCCGGTCCGCCGGATGGACGCATTGAAGCCGGTCTGGTCCGACCAGCGCGAGGAGCCGATGACGCGGAAGCGCGGCTCGAGGGTGTCCTTGTCGATGCGCACCCGCTCGATCGCGCCCGGCGCGGCCCGCTGGCCGCACGAGATCTGCGCGCCTTCGAACGCCGGACCGGTGGGCGACGAGGCGGCGAGCAGGCGGTCCTTCGAGCCGAGCACGATCTCCGCGTTCGTGCCGACGTCGACGAGCAGCGTGACGTCGTCCGCGAGGTAGGGCGTCTCGGCCAGGATCGCCCCCGCCGCGTCCGCGCCGACGTGGCCGGCGATGCACGGCAGCACGTACACGCGGGCGCCGGCGTGTGCCGGGATCTCCAGCTCGCGCGCCGTCGTCCGGACGGCGCGATCGGTCCCGAGGGCGAACGGCGCCGAGCCGAGCGGTGTCGGATCGATGCCGAGCAGGAGGTGGTGCATGATCGGGTTGCCCACGATCGAGATCTCGAGGATCTCCTCGACCTCGACCTCGGCCCGGGAACCGA
>Ga0268386_10002316_pt1 | contig 13501 bp, 11 predicted proteins | sample RVTome_15_FD_200260 | JGI IMG/M metagenome (GOLD analysis project Ga0268386, IMG submission 200260) | Soil microbial communities from uranium-contaminated site in the Upper Colorado River Basin, Wyoming, United States - RVT150D86... ...
TGACGACCTGCGGATGGACCCCGTGGCGAAGCGCCTGGCCGACCTGTCGGGCGTCGAGGTCACCAAGGTCGACGAGGTCGTGGGGCCGGAGGCCGGGGGGGCCGCCGGATCGCTCGGGCCCGGCGAGCTGCTCCTGCTCGAGAACCTGCGCTTCGACCCCGGCGAGGAGGCGAACGACCCCAGCTTCGCCGGCGCGCTGGCCTCACTCACGGACGCGTACGTGAACGACGCCTTCGGCGCGGCCCATCGGGCGCACGCCTCGGTCGTCGGCGTCGCCGAGCACCTCCCCGCGGCGGCGGGGCTGCTGATGGCCCGCGAGGTGGAGGTCCTCTCGCGGCTCCTGGAGGGTCCCGACGAGCCGTTCGTCGCCATCCTCGGAGGGGCCAAGATCTCCGACAAGCTGGGCGTGGTCCGCTCGCTGCTCGACCGCGTGGACGCCCTGTTGATCGGCGGGGCGATGGCTTTCACATTCATCCTCGCCCAGGGGGGCGAGGTGGGGGGTTCGCTCGTCGAGCCCGACCGGGTCGAGGAGGTCCGCGCCACCCTCGAGGAGGCGTCGCGCCGGGACGTGCTGATCGTGCTGCCCGAGGACGTGGTCGCCGCGCCCGAGGCCTCCCAGGACGCGCGGACGCAGACGGTGAGGGCGGGGGAGATCCCCGGCGGTCTCCGCGGGCTCGACATCGGCCCCCGCTCCGTGGAGGAGTTCGCCCGCGTGATCGCCGACGCTCGGACGATCTTCTGGAACGGCCCGATGGGGGTCGTGGAGCTGGAACCGTTCTCGCTGGGGACCAGGGGGGTAGCCCAGGCCGTTGCGGGGACGAACGCCTTCTCGGTGGTGGGGGGCGGGGACAGCATCGCGGCGATCCGCCGCCTCGGCTTCGAGGACGACGTCGACCACCTGTCGACCGGCGGGGGGGCGTCCCTGGAGTTCCTGGAGGGGCGGGACCTCCCCGGCGTGGCGCCCCTCATGGAGGAGACCGATGGCTGAGCGACGCCCGATCATCGCGGCGAACTGGAAGATGCACAAGACGCACCTCGAGGCGATCGAGACCGTCCAGAAGCTCTCGTACCTTCTCGACGCGGACGACGCCGAGCACGTAGAGGTCGTGGTCTGCCCCCCCTTCACCGCGCTCAGGAGCGTGCAGACCCTGATCCAGAGCGACCGGCTGACCTTCGCCCTCGGCGCCCAGGACGTCCACTGGGAGCAGAAGGGCGCCTTCACCGGAGAGGTGTCGCCCCCGATGCTCGCCGCGCTCGACTGTGCCTACGTCGTGGTGGGACATTCCGAGCGCCGTGAGCTCTTCAGCGATACCGACGCGACCGTGGCCCGGAAGGCACGGTCGGTGGTCGCGGCCGGCATGGTCCCGATCGTGTGCGTGGGGGAGACGCTGGAGGAGCGTGACGCCGGCAGGACCGAGGACAAGATCACACGCCAGGTGCGAGAGGGGCTCTCAGGCGTCCCCGCCGACCGAGCCGGCGACCTCGTGCTGGCCTACGAGCCGATCTGGGCCATCGGGACGGGCCGCGCCGCCACCCCCCAGGACGCCGGCGATGTGATCGCCTCCATCCGCGCCACGCTCGGGTCGATGTTCTCGGACGACGTCGCCGGCGCGGTTCGCGTGCAGTACGGGGGGAGCGTGAAAGCGGGGAACATCCGGGAGTTCATGGCGCACCCCGAGATCGACGGCGCCCTCGTGGGGGGCGCGAGCCTCGACCCCGAGGAGTTCGCCCTGATCGTCAAGTACCGGTAGCCATGCGGAAGCTCTTCTACGTCTGCCTCGACGGGGTCGGAGACGACATCCTGCCCGAGCTCGGCGACCGGACGCCCCTGGAGGCCGCGGCCACGCCGATGCTGGACGGCCTCGCCGCGCGGGGACGACAGGGCCTCGTCCACACGGTCGGCCCCGACATCGCCCCGGAGTCCGACATCGCCGTGTTCGCCATCCTCGGCTACGACCCTCGCGAGGAGCATCCGGGACGCGGTGCGCTGGAGGCGATCGGGTCGGGGATGGACTTCGAGGACGGCGACCTGGCCCACCGGGTCAACTTCGCCACCGCCGAGGACGGACGCATCGTCGACCGCCGGGTGGGACGCGACCTGCCGTCCCAGGACGCGCGGGCGTTGGCCGGGGAGGTGAACCGGGAGGTTGAGCTGCCGGGCGCCTCGGCGGAGCTTCGCGCCACGGTCGAGCACCGGGGGGCGTTGGTGATCCGGACGCAGGAGGGACGGCTCTCCGCCGAGGTCTCGAACACCGACCCCGCGTACGCGAAGCTCGGCCCGCTCGGGGTGGCGCTGGAGACCTTCGGAGACCGGCCGCTGCCCGCCGAGCCGCTCGAGGATACCGAGGAGGCCCGCCGCGGCGCGGAGCTCACCAACGCCTACGTCGAACGGGCCGCCGCGGTCCTGGAGGCGTCGGAGGTGAACACACGGCGGCGAACCGAGGGGCGCCTTCCAGCGAACCTGATCCTGACCCGAGACGCCGGGGATCACATCCCGCGGCTCGTCCCGATCAAGGAGCGCTTCGGCCCCTCGTGGGGGTGCTTCGTGGAGATGCCGGTCGAGCGAGGGATCGCCATCGTCCTGGGGATGGGCGAGGTGCCCACGCCAACGCCAGAGGATCCCGCCGCTCGCTACGCCGCGTGGGGCGAGCTGGCGCTGGAGGCTATCGACGGGTACGACGCCCTGTACATCCACATCAAGGGGCCCGACGTCCCGGCGCACGACGGGCGGGCGGAGGACAAGCGGGACGTGATCGCGACGATCGACGCATCGTTCTTCGGCACCCTCCTGCCGGGCATCGACCCGGCCGGCTCGATCGTGGCGGTCACCGCCGACCACGCCACCTCCTGCGCGCGCAAGGCGCACACGGCCGACCCCGTGCCGCTCGTCGTCGCCGGCGGGGGGGTGGACGCGGACGGCACCACGTCCTTCGGTGAGCGGGCGGCGGCCGACGGGGCCATCGGGACGATCCCCGGGGTCCGGATCGTCCCCACCCTCGTCGGTCTCCTCTGAGTCGGCCCAATCTCCCGATCGCCCCCGAGGCGTATACCTTGCTTGAGGAGGACCCTGCCCGGGTTCGGCCAGGACCTTTGCTCATGGGGCCGCGGCCGGGTAGTATCCGGCAGGTTGTTCTGGAAGGGGGGCGTGTGTCGCAGGTCGCGACCGAACCCATCGACGATTCAGGTCTCGGCCCGGGACCGGGAGGCGGACCCGCCCAGCAGATCGTCGGACGGAGCCCGTGGGAGCTGTTCTGGCGCCGCTTCCGTCAAGATCGGCTGGCGACCGCGGGCCTCATCATCATCGCGATCATCACCGCTCTGGCGCTCGCCGCGCCGCTCTTCTCGAGCATCGTGGGGCACGGCCCCAACCAGACCTTCGCCCGTGAGTATCCGGCCGGAGCCCTCGACGACTTCGGCCTCCCGATCGGACCGAACAAGGACTTCTGGTTCGGGGCCGACACCGCGGGTCGCGATCTGTTCGTCCGGGTGCTGTACGGCGCCCAGACATCGCTCTCCGTGGCGCTGCTGGCCACCCTCATCTCCTTGATCATCGGCGTGACCGGAGGGCTTCTCGCCGGCTACTACCGTGGGAAGGTCGACACGGTCGTGTCGCGACTGATCGACATCGTGCTGGCGATGCCCGTCCTGCTCCTCGCGCTCGGGCTGGTGTCAGCCTGCGGGACCGCTGAGGGATGCATGGGAGGGTTCTTCGGGTTCCTCAAACCGGGATGGAAGCTGGTCGCGCTCATCATCGGCCTGTTCAGCTGGCCGTACATCGCGCGGATCGTCCGGGGCCAGGTGCTCTCACTGCGGGAGAAGGAGTTCGTCGAGGCGGCCCGGGCGATGGGCTCGAACGACCGACGCATCATCTTCCGGGAGGTGCTGCCGAACGTCGTCGCCCCGATCATCGTCTACACGACGCTGATCATCCCGAACAACATCCTGTTCGAGGCGGCGCTCTCCTTCCTCGGCGTGGGGGTCCCGCCCACGACGCCATCGTGGGGGCGGATGCTCGCCGAGGGCGGGGCCAACTTCACCTTCGCATGGTGGATGATGCTGTTCCCGGGGATGTTCCTGTTCCTGACGACGCTCGCGTTCAACCTCGTCGGGGACGGGTTGCGGGACTCCCTCGATCCGAGGATGTCCAGCCTGAGGAGGAAGACGCGGAAGCGAGAGATCGCCGCGCAGACAGCTGCCGAGGCCGAGAGCCCGGTGGCTGGGTGACGGAACGGAAGGAGGAGCCACGCTGATTCGAGCAACGGACCGAAACGGGTACCAAGAGAGGGGGACGATGTGAGGAAACACCTCAAGCTCATCGCCCTCGCCGGTGTGATCGCCCTCGCCGCGGCAGCGTGTGGCGGCGGCGAGACGGGTGACACCGACGACGGCGACCAGGCGGACGGGGTCCAGAAGGGGGGGACGCTCCGGCTGAACCTCCTGTCGGACGTGATCTCGGCCTTCGATCCGCAGAAGGAGTACTACTCGGTGACGTGGGAGTTCTACAGGTGCTGCCTGCTGAGGACCCTCATGTCCTACAACGGGATGTCCACCGAGGAGGGCGGGACCGAGCTCCGGCCGGACCTGGCCACGGCGTTGCCGGAGGTCTCGGATGACGGTCTGACCTGGACGTTCTCGATCCGGGAGGGCGTGATGTACGCGCCTCCGTTCGAGGACACCGAGATCGTCGCCCAGGACTTCGTCAGGGCGCTGGAGCGCACCGCGGATCCGGATGCGGGGGCCGGTGGGTACGGCTTCTACTACTCCGTGATCGACGGGTTGGACGACTTCGGCGCGGGCGAGGCCGACAGCATCTCCGGCCTCAACGCGGTGGACGACCACACCCTCGAGGTGACGCTGAACCGGCCGGCCGGCGACTTCGGCTTCCGGATGGCGATGCACGCGACGGCCCCGATCCCCGACGGCGCCGCGGACGGTCACGTGCAGGACTACGGTCGCTTCCTCGTCGCTTCCGGGCCGTACATGTTCGAAGGCAGCGAGAACATGGACTTCTCGGCGCCGCCGGGGGACCAGGAGCCGGTCTCCGGGTACGTGCCGGGACAGTCGATCACCATGGTGCGCAACCCGTCCTGGTCGAACGACATCGACGACCTGCGTCCCGCCAACGTGGACCGCATCGAGATCACGATCGGTGGGACCGAGGACGACAACGCGCTGAAGGTGGACTCGGGCGAGCTCGACATGCAGTTCGACGGTGTCGCGCCCCCCGACCAGGTCCAGAAGTACCAGACCGATCCGCAGCTCGAGGACCAGCTCTTCGTCAACCCCTCGGACGCGATTCGGTACCTCACGATCAACCTGGCGATGCCGCCGTTCGACGACATCCATGTCCGGAAGGCCATCAACCTGGCCCTCGACAAGGACTCGATGCGTCGGATCCGCGGCGGGCCGACACAGGGTGAGCTCGCGGGTCACATCATGGTCAACAGCCTCCAGAACAACCTGCTCGCCGACTACGACCCGTACGAGACGCCCAACGGGCAGGGTGACATCGAGGCCGCGCAGGCCGAGATGGCCCAGTCGGTGTACGACACGGACGGGGACGGGGTCTGCGACGATCCCGTGTGCCAGAACATCCCGACCAACACCGACGAGGCCGATCCCTATCCGGACCAGGCCGCGCTGATCCAGCAGAACTTCGAGCCGCTCGGGCTCACGCTGGACATCCGGCAGTTCGAGCGCGGGACCATGTACGACCGGGTCAACGACCCGAACACGCAGACCGCGCTGGGCCTGGCCCCAGGTTGGGGGAAGGACTACCTGAACGGGAGCACGTTCGGAGAGCCCCTGTTCGGCTCCGTCTCGATCGGCCCGGACGCCTGCTGCAACTACTCGCTCGTGGGGGCGAGCGCTGAGCAGCTTGCGGACTTCGGGTACGACGCGACGGAGGTCCCCAGCGTCGACGACAAGATCGCCGAGTGCGACGAGACGACAGGGGACGCGCAGTTCCAGTGCTGGGCCGAGCTCGACCAGGAGCTCATGGAGAACGTCGTTCCGTGGGTGCCGTACCTGTTCGACAACTACGTGCGGACGGTGTCGGAGCGTGTGGAGAACTACACCTTCGACCAGTTCGCCGGCCTGCCGGCTCTCGACCACATCGCCCTCGCGGGCGGTGGCGCCGAGGGCTAGGAGAGAACTGAGGGATGCGAGGGGCCGCCCATGAGGGCGGCCCCTTGCATCATGCGATACTTGCGCGGAGGTCGCTATGGGCCGATACATGATCCGGCGGACGCTGTTCCTGATCCTCGTCCTCTTCGTCATCTCGGTACTGACCTTCCTGATCTTCGTGAAGCTCCCACCGGGTGATCCCGCCCGCCGCTTCGCCGGCAGGCGTGCCACCGTGCAGCAGATCGAGAACGTCCGGGAACAGCTCGGGCTGAACGACTCGGTCTTCGTCCAGTACGGGCGCCTGGCCAAGGGCCTCATCCCGCTGCCCGGCTACTTCCTCACGGAGGAGGCCTACTACTCGTTCGTGAACTTCGTGCCGGTGAAGGAGGAGATCTACCGCCGGCTCCCGGTGACGATCACGCTCGCCCTCGGCGGCGCCATCGTCTGGCTGCTGATCGGCATCCCGGTCGGGATCGTCTCCGCGATCCGTCCGCGGTCCGCCGTCGACCGGGCGGGCATGTTCTTCGCTCTCTTCGGCGTGTCCGCGCCCGTGTTCTGGCTCGGCTTCGTGTTCCTCTACATCTTCTGGTTCCGCTTAGGCATCGCTCCGGGGAGCGGGCTGTCGCCCGACGAGAACCTCATGGAGGGGATCCTGCGCGGCCGGTTCCTCATGCCCTGGATCGTGATCTCGCTCTCGTTCGCGGCCTTCTACGCGCGGATGGTGCGCGGGAACCTGATCGAGACGATGAGCGAGGACTACATCCGCACGGCGCGAGCGAAGGGGCTCTCTGAGCGCCGCGTCATCGTGCGGCACGGCCTGCGCTCGGCGCTCACGCCCGTGGTGACGATGTTCGGGATGGACATGGGCATCCTCCTCGGCGGCGCGATCATCACCGAGACGGTCTTCAACCTGCCGGGGATCGGCCAGTACGCGATCCGCTCGCTCGTGACCAACGACATCCCCGCCGTCATGGGGGTCACGATGCTGGCGGCCTTCTTCATCGTCGTCGGAAACCTCGTCGTGGACGTGGTGTACGCGTTCCTCGACCCGAGGGTGAGGTATACGTAGTCGTCGTGAGCGCCGAGCGAGAGAGGGGGGCGAGTGGCTGAGCCTCTGCTCGAGGTGAGGGATCTGAGGGTCCACTTCCCGACGGAGGATGGGCTCGTGAAGGCCGTGGACGGCGTGTCCTTCACGGTCGAGCCCGGGGAGACGCTCGGGGTCGTGGGCGAGTCGGGCTCGGGCAAGAGCGTGACCTTCCTCACCGTCCTTGGGCTCGTCAGCAGCCGGCAGGCCGAGATCTCCGGACAGATCCTTTTCCGGGGGAAGGATCTGCTCCAGACCCCCGAGGACGAGATGCGACAGTTCCGGGGGAGCCAGGCCAGCATGATCTTCCAGGACCCGATGACCTCCCTCCACCCCTACTACAAGGTGGGCAAGCAGATCGTCGAGGCGATCCTCGTCCACGAGAAGATCTCGAAGAAGGAGGCGATGAACCAGGCCGTGGAGATGCTGCGGCGGGTGGGCATCCCCCGACCCGAGGAGCGGGCTCGCCAGTATCCGCACGAGTACTCCGGGGGGATGCGCCAGCGGGCGATGATCGCGATGGCTCTCGCTCTCAACCCCGACCTGCTGATCGCCGACGAGCCCACCACCGCCCTCGACGTGACCGTCCAGGCGCAGATCCTCGACCTGATCGACCGGCTGAAGGAAGAGTTCGGCGCCGCCGTGGTGATCATCACGCACGACCTGGGCGTGGTGGCCGAGCACTGCGACAACATCATGGTGATGTACGCGGGGAAGGCGGCGGAGTACGGGAACCGCGACGACATCTACTACGGCGCGCACCATCCCTACACGTGGGGGCTGCTCCGGTCGATCACCAGGCTCGACCAGCCGCGCACCGAGCGGCTCCGCCCAATCCCCGGGCTGCCTCCCTCGCTGATCCACGTGCCGCCCGGCTGCTCCTTCCATCCCCGCTGCCCGTACGTCATGAACGTGTGCAGGGTCGAGGTGCCGGAGCTGCTGCCGGACGAGTCGGGCTCGCACAAGTCTGCCTGCCACCTGCCCCTGACCGAGAAGGACCGGATCTTCCGTGAGGAGGTGGCGCTCACGTGACCGAGGCGTTCGAGTCGCTGCAGGCCCCCGACGCCCCCAGGGCGCCGGAGCCGGACCCCGCGCGCACCCCGCTGGTGAAGGTCGTCGGTCTCATGAAGCACTTCCCGATCACGCGCGGCGTCCTCTTCCAGCGGAAGGTGGGCGCGGTGCACGCCGTAGACGGCATCGACCTCGAGGTCTACCCGGGCGAGACCGTGGGCCTCGTGGGGGAGACCGGCTGCGGCAAGTCCACGACCGCGCGGCTCATCATGAAGCTGCTCGAGGCCACCGAGGGCGAGATCTACTTCGACGGCCAGGACATCACGAAGTACAGCCGGCGGAAGATGCGCGGGCTCCGAGGCGAGATGCAGATGATCTTCCAGGACCCCTTCGCCTCCCTGAACCCCCGCAAGACCGTTGGCTCGATCATCGGGGAGCCGTTCCGGATCTACGAAACGATCCCCAAGGGGCGGATCAAGGGCGAGGTCCAGGAGCTGATGGAGCTGGTCGGCCTCAACCCGGAGCACTACAACCGCTACCCGCACGAGTTCTCGGGCGGCCAGCGACAGCGGATCGGCGTGGCGCGGGCGCTGGCCCTGCGGCCGCGCTTGATCGTGGCCGACGAGCCCGTCTCGGCCCTCGACGTCTCGGTCCAGGCGCAGATTCTCAACCTTCTCGAGGACCTCCAGGAGGAGTTCAACCTCACCTACCTGTTCATCGCGCACGACCTGTCCGTCGTGAAGCACATGAGCGACCGCGTCGCGGTGATGTACCTCGGGAAGATCGTGGAGATCGCTCCCGGCGACACCCTCTACCTCAACCCCAAGCACCCGTACACGGGTGCCCTGCTCTCCGCGGTGCCGATCCCGGACCCGAGGATGGCCGAGCAGAGGAACCGCATCGTGATCGAGGGTGACGTGCCCTCGCCCATCGACCCGCCCTCGGGGTGTCGGTTCCATCCCCGCTGCCCCAAGGCGCAGTTCCCGACCTGCTCCGACATCGAGCCGCCCCTCGCGCCCCATCACCGGGGGCAGCTCGCCGCGTGCCACTTCCCGCTCGAGGACCACGCCGTGATAGAGTCGTCGGCCTGATGCTCACCGCGATCCTGATCGCCGTCAACGTCATCTCAGCCATCCTGATGATCGTGTTCGTCCTCCTGCACGCGGGGAGGGGCGGAGGGCTCTCCGACATGTTCGGGGGTGGGGGGGCAGCCCTCTCGGGCGGCTCCTCGGTGGAGCGCACGCTCGACCGGATGACCGTCATCACGGCCCTGGTCTTCGCCGGCACGACGTTCTGGCTTGCCTGGCAGTGGGCCTAGCCCGGCCGTTCGCTCCGCTCGCCGCTCGCTCGCGCTAGCGCTGACGGCCCTCGCCGTCGCGTGCACCCAGCCCCCGCCCGACGCCCTGGAATCGCCCGTCCCCGGCCCCACCTTCAGCCCCCCGGCGACCCTGCGCGTGGGGATCGGCCCCGTGGGCACGCTCGACCCCGCCGAGCTCCAGACCCAGGACGAGCTGCTCGTGGCCGCGCAGATCTTCGACGGGCTGGTGGAGGTGGGCCCCGCGGGCGAGATCGTCCCCGCCGCGGCCCGCACGTGGGAGGTGGCCGATGGGGGAGCCCGGTTCGTGTTCCGCCTGGGAGATTCGGCTTTCCACGACGGGTCGCCGGTCCGCGCCGACGACTTCGTGTTCGCGTGGGAGCGGCTCGTGGACCCGGTCGAGCCCCGCCCCTTCGCGTTCCTTCTCGAGGAGGTCGAGGGGTTCCGCGAGCACCGGCTCACCTTCGGCGCGCGCCCGCTCACCGGGCTCGTGGCCGGGGACGAGGCCACCCTGGAGGTCACCCTGCGCGAGCCCAACCTCGGGTTCCTCGCGCTGCTCGCCCACCCGGCCCTCTCGCCGGTCCCCGAGGGGAGCTCCGCGGGCGACCTCGCGGTGCGCCCCATCGGGAACGGCCCCTACGCGCCGACCGAGGATCTCGGGCTGGCGACGCCGATCGTGCTCGAAGCCGCGGCGGGCGCCGAGGTGGGCGTGCCCCGGGTGGTGCTGCGGCCCACGGCGGAGCCCGACGAGGCGTGGCCCGAGTTCGTGGCCAGGGAGCTCGACGTGGCCCGGATCCCTTCCACGCTCGTGGGGGACACCGAGGACGAGGAGGGCGTGCGCACGATCGGCCGACTCCTCTACTGCGGCTTCAACCTGGAGTCCGATCGGTTCTCCCAGCGCCTCCGGTCCGCGGTCTCGATGGGGATCGACCGCCAGGCGCTGGTGCGCGGCGTCTATGGAGGGCTGGCCGTGCCCGCGGACGGACTCGTGCCTCCGACCTTCCCCGGCTACCGGCCCGGCGCCTGCGGGGAGCGGTGCGAGCTCGCGCGCGAGCGGGCCGAGGAGCTGGTCTCGGAGCTGCCTCGCCGGGAGCGGGCGTTCCGGCTGGACTTCCCCCGCTCGTCGGTGGGGAGCGGGGTCGCCGAGAGCTACCGGGACCAGCTCGCCCAGGTCGGTCTGACCGTGCAGCTCCGCGGCCACGACGACGAGGATTACGCGCGACTGCTCCAGGCGGGGGAGCAGGCGGCGTTCTGCCTGGTCTGGGTGGCCGACGCCGCCACGCCCCAGGCGATCCTCGACCCGTTGCTCTCGGCCGGCTCTCCCGACAATCGGACGAGGATCGAAGACGAGGAGCTGGAGCGTCTGCTGACCGAGGCGCGGACGACGAGGTCGGCCGAGGATCGCGAGGAGCTGTATGTGGCTGCGGAGCGCCGGGCTCTGGAGGTGCTGCCGGTGGTGCCGCTCGCTTGGTTCCGCTCGAGCGTGGCCGCCCAGGAGTACGTCGCAGGGCTCGAGGTGGACCCGCTGGGCCGCTTCGATCTGGGCGCCCTCGCGTTCGACGGATAGGGCCTCCGCCGTCGCTATAATCGGGACCGTCGTCGGAGTGGCGGAACTGGCAGACGCGCTAGGTTGAGGGCCTAGTGGGGTTAACCACCCCGTGGGAGTTCGACTCTCCCCTCCGACACCGACAAGCAACACCGGGTCTGTCAACCAATCACGTCACGGAGAACCGAGCTCGCGGATCACGGGCACGGCTTCGTGGTATAGCCACGCGTCGAAGAGCTCGGTCAAGTCCTGACCGGTCACCGCCTCGGCCATCGCGATGAAGTCATCGGTCGTCGCCGACGCATGTCGGAAGTCCGTGGCGTATCGCCGAAGAATGCGAAAGAAGGATCTGTCTCCCACCTCCAGCCGGAGAGCGTGGAGCGTGGCCGCTCCCCGAAAGTAGGTGACGTAGTCGCCCAGTTCCTCCGGCGCGGCAACCTTGGCAAGGGGCCGAGTGCGATCCCCGAGCCTCCCGAGCCATGTGGCGGGCACCGTATCTCGGTGCTCCGGCCCCAGGACGTGTTCCGTCCACAAGGACTCCGCGTACGTGGCAAACCCCTCCGATAGCCAGTCGTCCTGGGAGCTTGCGGGGGTGACGCTGTTCCCGAACCACTGGTGGCCGATCTCGTGCGCGAGATCGCGCTCGCCCAGACGGGGAAGGTTCAGGATGAAGATCCGCCCGTGCGCTCCGATGGCGGTCTCCTCCGGTGCCCCCGGCACCCACGTGAATCCGAGCGTGTCGAACGGGAAGGGCCCGAAGAAGCCGCTCAGGGCTTCGATGATTGGACCCGCCGACTCGAGATCGCTTCGGAGCTCCACCGGTGTGCCCGGCGGGAACAGGTTCTCGATGACCAATCCCAGCGGCCCTTCCTGCCGCTCCCTGTCCAGGGGGCCGGTCGTGAAGTAGATCCGGCTGGTCGGCGTGGGGACGTCCGACTTCCACACATACGTCGTCGAGCCATCATGCTCCACGGTGTCCACGAGCTCCCCGGTGGCCGCAACCCCAAGGGGCCGCGGCACCGTCACGCGGATGAGGAAGGTGGCCTTGTCCCGGTTGGTGGCGTTCCCTGGAAAGAACACGCTCTCCACTCCCCACAGGCCGCCGGCGCTCACCTGCTCCTCGGAGATCTGGGTCCATCCGTGTGCGCTCCTCCCGGGAGGACCGGGTCTCATGAAGGGCCTCGGCGACCCCGCGTAGCTCACCGAGACCTGGAACGATGCGCCGGCTCGCAGGGCATCCGCGGGCACGATCGTGAGCTCCCCCTCGTCGCGACAGAAGCTGACGGCCGCGTCGTTCACGGTGACCTGACGGATCGAGGGACCTGCGAAGTCGAGGTTGAAGCTGGTCAGCGTCTGGGTCGCCGAGGCCTCGATGTCGACGACGGCCGACAGTCGATTCCGGGCCGGGTCGACGTCGAGATCCAGTGAGTAGTGGGAGACGTCGTATCCACCATTCCCCAGAGAGGGGAAGAGGGGATCGCCGACGCCGGGAGCGCCCGGCGAGTCGCCGCGAGGAGGGCAGACCACCTGCCGATCGTCCGGCTCACTTCCTGAGGTGCAGCCGCTGAGTCCTAGTGCCAGCGCGAGGACGCCCCTCGAGAAGACGCGCATCAAAGCGGCAGTCTACCGCAGCGCGAATTGCGGCTGACTCCTCCGGAGATGCTTCCCGACGTCTCGAACGCTCGTTTCCTGGGCGCTTCCTGCTCACACCAGGCGCACTATGGTATTGAGGGTGCCTTCAACTCGCGATTGGACACGACGCTCGGTTTCGGATCGCGCGGGTCAATCGCTGGAAGTCGGGCCACGGAGGAGAACGTGCGATGGCGAAATCACGCAAGCCAAATGCGCCCCGAAAGCCGCCTGTGCCGTCGGATAGCCACGCCGACATCGAAGGTTGGATCCGGCGCGTCATGCCGGACTTGCATCCCATCGTCAAGCGGCTGGACGAATTGATCCGCGAGACGATCCCCGGACTTCGATACTCCATCAAGTGGAAGAAGGCGTACTACGGGTCGCCAGAACTCGGGTGGATCATCGAGATGGTCGCCTACGATGTCTCCGTGAACGTCGTCTTCTTCGGCGGCGCGGAATTCGACCCTCCGCCGCCGCTTGGAACCACCGAACGGGCCCGCTACGTCAAGGTGAAGACCCTGGAGGAGGTGCAGGCGCCGGAGATGTCCAAGTGGATCCAGCAAGCGGGGCGCGTGCCGGGTTGGAAATGAGGGGAGGTCCGCCGCTCGTGACCGAGGAGACCACGGCGCCGTCTCGGAACCGACCCCGACCGGGGATCGGCTGGATCGCCCGCGGGACCGCGTTGCTTGCTCGGATAGGCGCGGATGCCCGGGACGACGAGGAGCTGCGCCGGAAGAAGACGCTCCTCGTCCTGATCGCGGTCCTGATCGCGCCCGTCTCCGTGGTG
>Ga0268386_10002317_pt1 | contig 13501 bp, 21 predicted proteins | sample RVTome_15_FD_200260 | JGI IMG/M metagenome (GOLD analysis project Ga0268386, IMG submission 200260) | Soil microbial communities from uranium-contaminated site in the Upper Colorado River Basin, Wyoming, United States - RVT150D86... ...
AAAAGTTGACTAATTTTGCAGGCCGGTTTGGAGAGCCTTCTAGAAAAAACGAAAAAAGAAAATGACAGATCCAATAGCTGATTATTTAACCAGGTTACGAAACGCTATCAGAGCTAACCATCGGATCGTGGAGGTGCCTTCATCAGGGATGAAGAAAGAGATCACCAAGGTGTTGCACGAAAAGGGGTACATCAGAAACTATAAGTTTGATGATAAGGCCGGTCCACAGGGTACTATTAAAGTAGCATTGAAGTATAACCCTGAGACCAAAACATCTTCTATCCAGCAGCTGGAAAGAATCAGTAAGCCGGGGTTAAGAAAATATACCAGTGCCGATCAGCTGCCCAGGGTATTGAATGGATTGGGAATAGCTATTTTATCAACCTCCAAGGGCGTGATGACGGATAAAGAAGCCAGGGAGATGCACATTGGCGGTGAAGTATTATGCTACGTGTATTAAGAATTGAATTGAGATGTCAAGAATAGGTAATAAGCCCATAGAAGTTCCGGAAGGTGTAACCATTGATATTTCCGATGAAAATGTCATTACGGTAAAAGGCCCCAAGGGCGAGCTTCAACAGCGAGTTGATGCTGATATTGAAGTAAAATTGGAGGATGGCGAAATTAACCTGACCAGGCCTACCGAGCAGAAAAGGCATAAGGCTTTGCATGGTTTGTACAGGTCGTTGCTGAACAATATGGTAGTGGGCGTGAAGCTGGGTTTCAAAAAGGAGTTGGAACTGGTGGGTGTTGGTTATAAAGCTTCATCACAGGGAAATTTACTGGAATTAAGTCTTGGTTATTCTCATAGTATATTCTTTGCCATTCCTAAAGAGCTGACTCTAAAGACAGAAACCCTGAAGGGCAAGAATCCTACTGTAATCCTGGAAGGGATTGATAAACAGTTAGTTGGTCAGGTTGCTGCCAAGATCAGATCACTGAGAAAAGTAGAGCCGTACAAAGGGAAAGGAATTCGTTTTGTCGGAGAGCATGTTAGACGTAAAGCTGGTAAGACAGCCGCAAAATAAGAGCTATGGCAACTAAAAAATCAAAAAGACGATTGCGTATCAGACAGGGTATCAGAAGTCGGGTTTCCGGTACAGCTGCAAAACCCCGTTTGTCGGTATTTAAAAGTAATAAAGGAATTTACGCCCAGATCATTGATGATGAAAAAGGCCATACCATCGTTGCCGCCTCATCTAGAGAAATGGGAAATGCCGGAGTTAATATTCAGACCGCCAAGGATGTTGGAAAGAAAATTGCAGAAAAAGCCAGTTCCAGCGGGGTAGCGGAAGTAGTGTTTGACAGAGGCGGTTATTTATATCATGGTAAAGTAAAGGCCCTGGCTGATGGTGCCAGAGAAGGCGGATTAAACTTCTAGTATATGTCTCAGAGTAACATTAAATCGGTAAAGGCCAGCGAGATCGATCTGAAAGAAAGGGTGGTGGCCATCAAAAGAGTAGCCAAAGTGGTGAAAGGAGGCCGCAGGTTTAGCTTTTCCGCCATCGTTGTGGTGGGAGACAGCAATGGCGTGGTGGGCTATGGACTGGGAAAGGCCAACGAGGTTACAGATGCCATAACCAAAGGCATAGATGATGCCAAAAAAAACCTGGTAAAAGTGCCGGTTTATAAGCATACGGTTCCTCACCAGGCGGTTGGTAAGTATGGCGGAGGGTTAGTGTTATTAAAACCGGCTGCCGCCGGAACCGGCGTAATAGCCGGAGGCGCCATGCGGGCAGTTTTGGAAAGTGCCGGAATAAAAGATGTTTTAGCAAAATCCAAAGGATCTTCGAATCCCCACAACGTGGTTAAGGCAACATTCGATGCACTGGCTAAAATGCGCGATGCCTATTCGGTAGCGCAGCATCGGGGGATTTCATTGTCCAAGGTATTTAAAGGTTAAGATGATGGGAAAAGTAGCTGTTACACAAATAAGAAGTACCATAAAACGGCCTAAGCGGCAGAAATTAACTGTAAAAGCCCTGGGTCTGGGTAAACTGAATAAAACAGTGGAACATGAGGCAACGCCTCAAATATTGGGTATGATCAACACGGTAAGCCATCTGGTTACTGTAAAAGAACTTTAACATGAAATTGCATACACTAAAACCCAATACGGGGTCTACCAAGAGCAGAAAGCGAATAGGAAGAGGGCAAGGGTCCGGCAAGGGAGGAACTTCCACCCGAGGACATAAAGGAGCCCAGTCCAGGTCTGGTTACACTCAAAAATCAGGTTTTGAAGGTGGGCAAATGCCTTTACAGCGACGTGTCCCTAAGTTTGGTTTTAAAAACCCCAACAGGGTGGAATATAAACCCATCAATCTGGATATAATACAGAAGTTGGCGGAATCTTCCAGTGAAAAGAACATTACCCTGGACATACTGATATCCAACGGACTGGCAGGTAAAAAGGACCTGGTTAAGATCTTGGGGCGGGGAGAGTTGACCGCCAAAGTAGAAGTATCCGCTCATGCATTTTCTGCATCGGCTTCGGAGTCTATTGAAAAGGCAGGAGGAAAAGCGGTGATCATAGAATAATGAAGAGATTTTTTCAAACCATAAAGAACATATTCTCTATTGAAGACCTGAGGGTCAGGATTCTGAATACCATTGGTTTCCTGATCATTTTTCGTCTTGGATCCTACGTGGTTTTACCCGGGGTAGACCCGGACAAACTGACCACCCCCGGCGGGATTTTTGATTTTCTGGACATATTTCTTGGTGGAGCATTTAACCGGGCCTCTATTTTTGCCCTAGGTATAATGCCCTACATTTCAGCTTCCATTGTTATCCAGTTATTAACGGTAGCAGTGCCCTATTTCCAGAAAATGCAGAAAGAAGGTGATTCAGGGAGAAAGAAGATGACCCAGATAACCAGGGTGCTGACTATAGCGATTACCGCGGCGCAGTCGATCAGCTACATTGCGGTGACTATTCCGGCAGAGGCCATACTGGTAGAGAGCAGGTTGTTCTTTACCATATCCTCGGTGGTCATCATTACTACCGGTACCATGTTTTGTATGTGGCTGGGTGAGCGTATAACCGACAAAGGAATTGGTAATGGTATTTCTATGCTGATCATGATCGGTATCATTGCAGGATTCCCGCAGGCGCTTATTCAGGAAGCAGCTGCCAAGGGCATGCAGGGTGCGCTATTATTCGTACTGGAAATAATGGCATTGTTCTTTGTAGTAATGGCAGTGGTAATGCTAACCCAGGCTATCAGACGAATACCTGTTCAGTATGCAAAACAGGTGGTGGGCAACAAGGTGTATGGTGGACAGCGTCAGTATATTCCGCTGAAGGTAAACTCCAGCGGTGTAATGCCTATAATTTTCGCACAGGCCCTGATGTTTATACCGGGCATGGTTGCCGGATTTTGGAGGGACAGCAGCGAAATCGCCAATGCCATTGGAAATACCTTTAATGACTTTACTTCATGGCAGTACAATCTGGTATTCGGTATACTGGTAGTAGTATTTACGTTTTTCTATACCGCTATTACTGTAAACCCCAATGATATTGCCGATAATTTAAAGAGGAACGGAGGGTTTATTCCGGGTATAAAACCCGGCAAGCAAACCTCCGAATTTATAGATACAGTTCTGACCAGAATTACACTGCCCGGTTCAATTTTCCTGGCGATCGTGGCCATTTTACCGGCTATTGCCAGCCTTGCAGGAGTGACCCGGGGGTTTTCTTATTTCTATGGGGGTACTTCATTGTTGATCATGGTAGGTGTAATACTGGATACATTGCAACAAATAGAAAGTTATTTGTTGATGAGACATTACGAAGGGTTGATGAAATCCGGAAGGATAAAAGGGCGATCTCAAAATATTGCGGTAGCCTAAATGGTCCACTATAAGTCCAGTGAAGAAATTGAAATAATCAGGCAAGGTGCTGAGATTCTTAGTCGCGCTCATGCGGAGGTGGCGAAGAAGATCGAGCCCGGTGTGAGCACGGAAGCTCTGGACAAGGTTGCAGAAGAGTACATACGAGACCACGAAGGTGTGCCTTCATTTAAGGGTTACAATGGATTCCCGGGCTCATTGTGTATTTCTGTTAACGAACAGGTAGTGCATGGAATTCCAGGAAGCGCTGCTTTGCAAAGTGGTGATATAGTTTCTATTGACTGCGGGGTATTTTACCGGGGGTTTCACAGTGATGCCGCTTATACCTATCCGGTTGGTGAAGTAACCGTGGAAGTGAAGAAATTGCTTAAAGTGACAAAAGAGTCACTTTATCTGGGAATTGAAAAGGCTAAAACGGGCAACCGGGTAGGGGATATCGGGTTTGCCATACAGAAATATGTTGAAGACTTCGGGTTTAGTGTGGTCAGGGAATTGGTGGGACACGGCATTGGCAAGACTTTGCATGAGAGTCCCGAAGTGCCTAATTACGGCAAGAGGGGAAGAGGTGCGATATTAAAAACAGGTTTGATCCTGGCGATTGAGCCTATGGTCAATATGGGTACCAGGAATGTAATTCAGGAATCTGATGGCTGGACCATCAGGACCAGGGACCATCAACCGTCTGCTCACTTTGAGCACACTGTAGCGGTCATGAATGGAACCCCGGAAATATTGACCACTCATAAATATATTGAGGAAGTATTTAAATTATAATGACTAAACAAGCATCCATAGAACAGGACGGTACCATTACCGAGGCACTTTCAAATGCCATGTTCAGGGTCGAGCTGGAAAATGGGCACCAGGTCATTGCCCACATTTCAGGTAAGATGAGGATGAACTATATAAAAATACTTCCCGGTGATAAGGTGAAGTTGGAGATGTCCCCTTATGATTTAACTAAGGGAAGAATAGTATACAGATATAAATAATAAGGGTATGAAAGTAAAAGCATCTGTAAAAAAACGCAGTGCGGATTGCAAAGTGATCCGCAGAAAAGGTAAGCTATACGTCATTAACAAAAAGAACCCCCGTTTTAAGCAGCGGCAGGGATAACCGATATTAAACTAACAGATAATGGCTAGATTTTCAGGAGTCGATATTCCGGATCAAAAAAGAGGTGAAATAGGTCTTACTTATATCTACGGTATTGGCCGTCGTTCAGCACAGAATATTTTAACCAAAGCCGAGATTGACTGGGACAAGAAAGTAGGCGACTGGACAGATGAGGAATCCAACAGGATCCGATCCATCCTCAATGATGAGTTCAAGGTAGAAGGAGTTCTGAAGTCTGAAGTTCAGCTCAGTATCAAGCGATTGCTTGACATCGGATGTTACCGGGGATTGAGACATCGCCGGGGACTGCCGGTCAGGGGTCAAAAAACCAAGAACAACGCCAGAACCAGAAAAGGTAAAAGAAAAACCGTTGCTAATAAGAAGAAGGTTACCAAGTAATAGCTTATTACAAAAATAATTATGGCACAGAAAAGAAAGGATAAAGCTAAGAAAAGAGTAGTGGTGGTAGAGCCGGTGGGACAGGCTCATATTCGCGCTTCTTTCAACAACATTATTATATCCCTGACAAACAGTCAGGGGCAGGTAATTTCATGGGCTTCTGCCGGTAAAATGGGTTTTAAGGGTTCCAAAAAGAACACGCCCTATGCCGCTCAAATGGCTGCAGAAGAGTGCGCTAAAAAGGCTCATGATCTGGGACTGAGAAAGGTGGAGGTTTTCGTAAAGGGACCCGGCGCCGGAAGAGAGTCAGCAATCAGGACCCTGCAAAATGCGGGCATAGAGGTAACTGCTATAAAGGATATAACACCGTTACCTCATAACGGTTGCCGGCCACCAAAGAGAAGAAGAGTTTAAAATATTAAAGTATTAAAGTAGATGGCTAGATATACAGGACCACGAGCTAAGATTGCAAGAAGGTTTTCGGATCCAATTTTCGGGCCCAGTAAGGCAGTATCGAAGAAGTCGTACCCTCCCGGACAGCACGGCCGGGGAAGAAGACGCAAGCAGTCTGAGTACGCAATACAATTAATGGAAAAGCAAAAAGCCAAATACACTTATGGTGTATTGGAACGCCAGTTTGCCAATATTTTTCATAAGGCCTCCAGAAAAGACGGAATTACCGGTACTGTGTTATTGCAACTGCTGGAGTCCAGGCTAGACAATACAGTTTACAGGTTTGGTATCGCTCCTACCAGGAGGGCTGCCCGGCAACTGGTAACCCATAAACATATCACGGTAAACGGAGACGTTGTAAACATTCCCTCTTTTACCCTGAAACCCGGTGATAAGGTCGGGGTTAGAGAAAAATCAAAGTCTCTTGAAGCGGTGGTGGACAGCCTGGCAGCAAGGACCGGCAAAAAATTCTCCTGGGTGGAATGGAATTCCGACTCGATGGAAGGTTTATTCATCAACCTGCCGCCACGGGAGGAAATTCCCGAAAACATCCAGGAACAACTGATTGTTGAGTTGTACTCCAAGTAGAGACCCACACCTTTATTAAGATATTTATCGCTATTAAAAACAAGTAATATGTCAATATTAGCATTTCAAATGCCTGAAAAAGTGGCAATGGATAAGGCCGATGATTTTAAAGGTTTGTTCATCTTCAAACCTCTGGAAAAAGGATATGGAGTAACCATTGGTAATGCGCTTCGTCGGATACTTCTTTCTTCTTTGGAGGGTTATGCCATTACCGGGGTAAAGATACCTGGTGTATTGCACGAGTTTTCAACTATCGAAGGCATAGTTGAAGATGTATCGGAGATCATATTGAACCTCAAAATGGTTCGGTTTAAGAAAATTGCCGATGTCATTGACAATAAGATCAACATTTCCATCAAAAACCAAACTCAGTTTAGGGCCGGAGATATTACGAACTTCACCAATTCATTTGAAATTCTTAATCCGGATCTATTAATCTGTCAATTAAACGAGTCCGTAAAACTGGAGTTCGAAGTAACTGTAGAAAAAGGTCGGGGCTACCTGCCGGCTGAAGAGAATAAACCCGGTGAGCAGGTATTTGGGTTCATTCCCATTGATGCGGTATTTACTCCGATTGTAAATGTAAAATATACTGTTGAAAATACCAGGGTTGAGCAGAAGACTGATTATGAAATGTTAATCCTCAATATTGAAACAGATGGCTCAGTACATCCGGAGAGTGCCTTAAAAGGGGCTGCTAATATCCTGATTCAACATTTTATGTTGTTCTCGGATCAAACCATGTTCCTGGAAACTACAGATCAGGGTGAACCTGAAGCAGTTGATGAGGAAATGCTTCATATGAGGAAACTATTGAAAACTCCATTGAATGATCTGGATCTATCAGTCAGGGCCTATAACTGCCTGAAAGCAGCCGATGTTAAGACCCTCGGTGATCTGGTAAGACTGGAGATTTCCGATATGATGAAGTTCAGGAATTTCGGTAAGAAGTCACTGGCCGAATTAGAGCAACTGGTGTCAGATAAAAATTTGACCTTTGGTATGGACTTATCAAAGTATAAACTAGAGGAGGACTAATTCATGAGACACGGGAAAAAGATAAATCATCTGGGTAGAACGGCTTCACATCGCAAAGCCATGCTATCTAATATGGCAACTTCCCTGATACAGAATAAAAGGATCGTAACCACGGTAGCCAAGGCCAAAGCGCTCAGAAAATACGTGGAGCCGATCATAACCAAATCCAAAACGGATACCACCCATTCAAGAAGAGTAGTGTTCAGTTACTTACAGGACAAGGAATCTGTAAATATCCTGTTCAATGAAGTTTCTGAAAAAGTGGCAGACAGGGAAGGAGGTTATACCAGGATTCTGAAAACCGGCAACAGGCTGGGGGATAACGCCAGTATGTGTGTCATTGAACTGGTTGACTTCAACGAATCACTGCTTAAAGAAGCCAAGCCGAAGCGATCAAGAACACGAAGGGGCCGAAAAGGCATAAGTGATCAGGGTGACATAGCTGCGGCAGCAGCAACCGCTGCAGCCGCGGCTGCAGTGGCTGCAGATAAGGCACCGGAAGCTGAAACAGCCAGTGAACCAGAGGCCAGTGAAGCTGCGGTGGTTTCGGAAGCAGTTGAGCCCAGGACAGAGGCGGAGTCAAGCGACCAGGCCAATGCTGACGAGGAGGAGTGATACCGTTTCCAGGGAAATTATTGGAGGGATTAGGCAGATGTTTAATCCCTTTTTTTATTTTTGTGAGGATTATTTTTTAGGGCAAAAACAGATAAATTTCTAATGAAAAAAGCTCCAATTACCACCGATGCCTACTTAATGTTACAGGATGGAGAAGTATATAAGGGAGTGGCTATTGGTAAAATAGGGACTACCGGGGGGGAGATTTGTTTTAATACCGGGATGACCGGTTACCAGGAAATATATACGGACCCCTCATACTACGGTCAAATAATCGTGAATACCACTTCCCATATTGGGAATTACGGTACAGTGAGCTCGGAACAGGAATCAAACAAACCTAAAATAAGCGGCCTGGTGGTCAACAGTTTTTCTGCCGACTATAGCAGGAATGTAGCCCACCAGTCTTTAAACCAGTACCTTGAACACCATAACGTGGTGGGCATAAGTGAAATAGATACCAGGAAACTGGTGAGGCATATTCGCAACAAGGGAGCGATGAATGCCATTATTTCATCGGACATTTCGGATTTAAAGGAAATTGAGAAGAGACTCAAACAGGTACCGGACATGGATGGATTGGAGCTGGCATCTGCGGTATCTACCACCAAAAATTATTTCATTGGCGATGCCGAATCGCGGTGGAGAGTGGCGGTTCTGGACCTGGGAGTAAAAAAGAGCATTCTGAACAATTTCATTAATCGCAACTGTTATCTCCAGGTATTTCAGGCACATACCACCTTTGAGGAAATGGAACTATGGCAGCCGCACGGGTATTTTATCAGCAACGGGCCAGGCGATCCCGCTCCCATGGATTATGCGATTCAGACGGTAAGGAATATTCTGGATCACCATCGTCCGGTTTTTGGAATATGCCTGGGCCATCAGATACTGGGTCTGGCCTGCGGGGTATCCACCTATAAAATGCACCACGGACATCGGGGGCTAAATCACCCGGTGATTAACCTTCACACAGGTCGCTGTGAAGTTACTTCTCAGAATCATGGTTTTGGGGTATCATCAGAGGCGCTTAAGCATACAGATCAACTGGAAATAACCCATTTAAACCTGAATGACGATACCATTGAGGGAATGAAAGTAAAAGGTAAACCGGCTTTTTCAGTGCAGTATCATCCGGAAGCTTCACCTGGGCCCCATGACAGCCGGTATTTATTCGATCAGTTCCTAAGCATCGTAGAAGAAGAATATTCCAAACAGAAATTGCTAAATACATGAGTTTAATTGAAAACATCTTTGCCAGGCAAATACTTGATAGCCGTGGTAATCCTACCATCGAGGTTGATGTTATTACCACCAACGGATTCCTGGGAAGAGCCGCAGTACCTTCCGGAGCGTCCACCGGGGTACATGAAGCGGTGGAACTTCGTGACGGAGACAAAGATCGTTTTATGGGTAAAGGTGTCACTAAAGCGGTTAAAAATGTGAATGATGTGCTGGCCGGTGAACTGGCGGGAGCATCTGTGTTTGAGCAGGCAACGATCGACCAGGCTATGATAGGCCTTGATGGAACTGAGAATAAGTCAAAGCTGGGGGCCAATGCCATACTGGGAGTGAGTTTGGCGGTGGCCAAAGCAGCGGCGCTGGAATCAGGGCAGTCGTTGTTCAGATATGTGGGAGGCGTTAACGCTCGCACACTGCCGGTACCACTGATGAACATACTAAATGGCGGCAGTCATGCCGATAATTCTATTGATTTTCAAGAGTTTATGATAATGCCAACCAATGCGCCATCTTTCTCGGAGGCATTGCGTATGGGCACTGAGGTATTTCACAATTTAAAGAAAGTATTGAGCAGCCAGGGCCTTTCCACCAATGTAGGAGACGAAGGAGGGTTTGCTCCCAACATTACCTCTAATGAAGGAGCGATAGAGGTGGTGCTCCAGGCCATTGAAAAAGCCGGTTACCGTCCAGGAGAAGACATTTCAATCGCTCTGGATGCGGCCAGTTCGGAGTTTTTCGACCCGGACACTAAATCATACCATTTCAAAAAATCCACCGGTGACAAGCTGACCTCAGCAGAGATGGCCCGGTTCTGGAAAGAATGGGTGGATCAGTATCCCATCCTGTCCATAGAAGACGGCATGCACGAAGATGATTGGGAAGGCTGGAAATTACACACCGAACTTTGCGGCGACAAAGTTCAATTAGTGGGGGATGACCTGTTTGTAACCAACGTCAGCAGGCTGGCACGGGGGATAGAAGAAGGGATTGCCAACTCTATCCTGATAAAAGTTAACCAGATCGGGAGCTTGACAGAAACCATAAATGCGGTTAGTCTGGCCACCAGAAACAATTATACCTGTGTAATGTCGCACCGTTCCGGTGAGACTGAAGATAACACCATTGCCGACCTGGCAGTGGCCCTCAATACAGGACAAATAAAGACCGGATCAGCCTCGCGTTCGGATAGAATGGCCAAGTACAATCAATTGTTGAGGATTGAGGAAGAGTTGGGCGATGCTGCGGTTTTTTTAGGGAGTAACTTTCGGTAGGAATCCCACCCCCTTTGAGGGGGACAAAGGGGGTGGGGTATATACTGAAAACCCTTGCCCTTCGTTTCTCTAAAAATCTCTTTTTTGATTTAGCAAGATATGCTTATCTTAACAGCAGTTTTTATCAAGTCATTTATGGTTAGGATTAAACGGCTTAGCAGAAATTTTTACTTTATCTGCAGCATTCTGTTTTTGGTTTGGATGCTTTTTTTCGATTCAAACGACCTGTTCCTCCAGTTTCAAAGAAATAAAAAAATGAATCAACTCCAGGTTAAGAAAGAGTTTTACACTGCAAAAATAAAGGAGGTGGAGGCTGACCGCAAGGAACTTCTGAGCGACCAGGATTTGTTAGAAAAATACGCCAGGGAAAAATACCTGATGCGTAAGCCAACTGAGGATCTTTATATTGTAGTGGAAGGCTCTGAAGAAAAATAGCCAGCTTTGAGGATGAAAAAGGTTGCCCAAATTATCCTGTTGATGATGCTTGCGGGTTACTGTTACGGGCAGCGCCATTACGATCCGGAGGCAGAGCCCTCCTTTATGGACCGGGTATATTTTGGTGGTGATTTCAGTTTCCAATTTGGTGATTACACTGCTATTATTGTTTCTCCCATTATGGGATACATGCTCACCCCAAAGCTTTCTGCGGGCCCAGGTATTATCTACCAGTATTTAAAAGGCGAGGCCTATGACTACACCGGACGCAAATACAGCTACGATTCCAATATTTTCGGCTATCGCGCTTTCGCCCGCTACCAGATAACCCCCATGTTTTTTGCCTACACGGAATATGAATCGCTGAAGGTGGATTACCCCAGCGTGGATGGCACACAGTTGATAAGGGACTGGGTGCCGGGGTTTTTTGTTGGAGGAGGTGTATTTCAGCCAGTGGGAGGCAGGGCCGGTATCGGGCTTTCAGTCCTGCTCAACCTGTTGTATAATGACCGCAAATCCCCATACAACAGCAACCTGGTGATACGGGCTGGAGTTACCCTGTAGTTTCAGGCATTTCGAGTCTAAACTGTACGGCCAGTTCCTGGAGATTCGATACCACTGCCGGTAGTAAGGGTACACCGTCTTTTATTCTGGCTAGGTACATTATACGCTCCGGATCACCTGGGATCAGCACCTGTGCTTCACCTGCAGATGGTTTGGAGTTTCTAAATCTGGTTATCCAGCGGTCCATTTCATTTTTGAACTCTTGGGCAGGCCTGAAAGCATCGATGCGCATAGCCCCCAAAAAGTGTCCGATCCCTTTGCCTACCGGATCGTCGGTTGGTTCCAGAAAACTAACGAACGGCGGTACCCATGGCCCGTAATTAGCCCCTGAGAAAACCGCAGAAAAAATATCCACAATACTGCCCAGGCAATAACCCTTATGACTGCCAAGTTCACGGGTGCCGCCCAGGGGTACCAAAGCCCCGCCTTGTTCTACACAACCGGCATCCGTGCTGGGTTTCCCATCCTTATCCTGGGCCCATCCAAACGGAATCGGCTGCTGCTTTCGTTTACTGATTTCCAGTTTACCATTGGCCACTGTGGTAGTGGCAAAATCAGCCACAAAAGAGGGTTGTTGGCCGGCAGGAATAGCTATGGCAATTGGATTAGTGCCCAGGAGCCGCTCTGCTGAGAAAGTAGGGGCCACCAATGGGCTGGCATTGGTCATCGAAATACCGATCATATCATTGGCCACCGCCAGCAGGGCATGATAACCGGCAATGCCGTAATGATTTGAGTTGCGTACCGCAACCCAACCTGTGCCCACTGTTTCAGCCTTGAACATTGCGTATTTCATAGCTTCAGGAGCCACCACCAGCCCTAAACCGTTGTCACCATCGATCACAGCAGTACTGGGGGTTTCATGAACCACTTTAATATCCGGGGAAGGGTTTATCCTGCCCTTCTGCCACAACCGGATATAACCTGGAAGCCGGGCTATTCCGTGGGAGTCGATACCTTTAAGGTCTGCATCGATCAAAATTTCTGCTGCCCTCCGTGAGTGTTCACCTGAACATCCCATCTTTTGGAAAACCTCAACCGCAAATTGCGTCAGGGATTGATGGGTAAATAACATAAGGTCCGGATTTAGAATGCAAATATATCTTTCACTAACCAAACACCAACAGAATCGCCTATATTTAACACTATGGGAAACTGGATGGAGAACATACGTTTGGCTGGTGACAAAGTGGAACTAATCCCGTTAGATCGGTCCCATAGGGAAGGACTGCTCAAGGCTGCCACTGACGGAAAACTCTGGGAGCTGTGGTTTACGGCGGTTCCGTGTGACCAAACCATTGACCGCTACATCGACCAGGCACTGTCTGAGAAGAAAGAGGGAAAAGCTTTCCCATTTACCATAATAGAGCGGGAGACTGATCAGGTGATTGGCTCCACCAGGTACCTTAATATCGAGCAGCGGCACAAACGGCTGGAAATTGGGAATACCTGGTATGCAAAGTCATTCCAACGCACCGGTGTCAATACAGAATGCAAGTACTTATTACTGAGGCATGCCTTTGAAAATTTAAACTGTATCGCGGTAGAATTCAGGACCCATTGGCATAACCACAGGTCCAGAAATGCCATTTTACGTCTTGGGGCAAAACAGGATGGGGTGTTGAGAAATCATCAGATTGACCAGGAAGGAAATTTGCGCGATACTGTGGTTTTTTCTATTATTCAATCGGAGTGGAGTGCGGTGAAGCAGTCCCTGGAGTTTATGATGGTTCATTATTCGGGACCTGGATCCGGCACGGGATCAATTTGATTTAGTCATTGGCAATGAAAACCTGGATTGCTCTTTTACGGGGAATTAACGTTGGCGGAAAGCATATTGTCCCCATGAAGGAACTGGTGGAACTTTTGGAGTCAGGCGGCTTTGCGAATGTGAAAACTTACATTCAAAGCGGCAATGTGGTTTTT
>Ga0268386_10002319_pt1 | contig 13498 bp, 8 predicted proteins | sample RVTome_15_FD_200260 | JGI IMG/M metagenome (GOLD analysis project Ga0268386, IMG submission 200260) | Soil microbial communities from uranium-contaminated site in the Upper Colorado River Basin, Wyoming, United States - RVT150D86... ...
GCTTCGGCGCACCCCATGCAGAGAGATTTGATTTTTTTCGCATTGCTGATGAATATGGCCACACAAGGCTGCCTTGTTGGTGACGTACGACGGTGCAACCGGTGCAGGAAAGCGCATCGTCGTACGTCGGCGGCGGCCGTAAAACGGCTTGTCGGCTTTCATTTGGCATTCGCGGGAAGCCGATGGGAAAACGCATAAGGGAGAAAACAAATGACAACTCTGAAGCGGGGGCCGCGTCCCTCGACCGCCTGGGCGTTGCTTATGGCAACCGCCCTCGCAGTCACCCCGGCAGCAGCGCAGGAGGACTCCGAGAGTGAAAGAGAAGGAGTCGAAGGAGTGGTAGAAGAAATCACCGTCACCGGATCGCGCATCCAGCGCGACGAGTTTTCGAGTCCATCGCCGATTCAGGTGCTCGATGTTGAATCCGGACGGCAGCTCGGCATCTCGAGCATTACCGAAATGTTGCAGCGGGCGACGGTGGCGAATGGCACGCAAATAGATGCCACGCTGAACACCAACGCCGGCAATTCCAACGCGACGGAAGCGCCGCCGACGGGTGGCGTAGGTTCATCGAGCATCGACCTCCGCGGTCTCGGGCCCGAGCGCACCCTCATTCTCGTGAATGGCCGGCGCATGGGCTCGGTAGGTGTACGCGGCGCGCCTGCGCAGCCGGATATCAACCTGATCCCGTTCTCGATGGTCGACCGGGCCGAGGTACTGACGGAAGGCGTGTCGGCCGTGTACGGCGCCGACGCGGTCGCCGGCGTGGTGAACGTGATCCTGCGCGACGACTTCGAAGGCTTCGAGGTGACGTTGAACTCCGAGCTGCCGAATGACGACGGCGGCGAGATCGGCCAGGTGTCGATCCTCGCGGGCGCACAGAGCGACCGCGCGAGCGTCATGTTCGGTGCAGAAGTATACGACCGGTCCCGGGTTCTCACGGGCGATCGCGACTATTCGAGGTGTTATCGCGCGCACGAAATCGCAACGACGGGCGAAGTGCTGTCGACCTGCTATGAGACGTTCTTCGATAATGTCATTCTTGCGCCAGGAGCGTCACCGAACGACGACTGGGTCTTCTTCACGTCCGGTCAGAGCAACCTCGGCATCCCGAACTACAGCGACTGGCTCGTCCTGCCCGATCCGCAGACGATCAGTCCGGTCAACGGCAACCGGGGAAACTTCACAAACTTCGGCTATTTCGATTTTTACAACGACCAGGATGAGCGACGCGCCTCCGACCTAGTCGGCGAATTGCAGCGCATGTCGCTCGTTACGACCGGCAAGGTCGACATGGACTGGTGGGCGAACGAAGAAATCTTTTTCGAAGCCTATTATCTCAACAGCCAGACGTTCAGCAGGGCAGCAACCGAGCAGATTTTCCCCGATATTCTCGGATCGATCCCGCAGGAAGATGCCAACGGAAACATCATCGTTGATGGAACCGGCGCACCGATTCTCGTGCCGAATCCCCTGAATCCGCTCGGCGTTGACGCGCTGCCCATTCTGACGCTGCAGGATCTTCCGCAGACCCGGGACGTCGAACGCGAACAGGTTCGCGTCGTCGGCGGGTTGCGCGGTGACTTCGGCGATACCACCTGGTCGTACGAAGGCTTCTTCTCTTACGACCGCGGTATCGGTTTCCAGGCCCAGCCCATCCTGTTCGAAAATAACCTGATCCTGGCGACGCAAACGATTCGTCTGAACGCTGATGGCGACGTCATTTGCGGTATCGCGAATCCGACCGCCGGATTCGGCGGTTTCGACACCCCCAACGCCTGCGTCCCGCTGGATATTTTCGGCGTCAACAGCGGCGGAGCTACATGGAACGGTGGATCCACGGGTGAAGGCGTACTGACAGCAGCCGAGCGCGACTATCTGATTGGTAATCGCACCAACCGGACGGTCGTCGAACAGACGATGTTCAGCGCCTTCGTCACCGGTGACCTGTTCGATCTCGCGGATCGCACAGTCGCCACGGCGTTTGGCGCTGAATTCCGGACCGACGAAATTTCGTCGCAAAACGACATCACCGGCGTGAGAGGCCTGAACGCAGCGGAGAATCCGTTGCAGGAAGGTGAGACCATCGGCGAGCGGGATATCTTCGAAGTGTTCGCAGAAATCAACGTGCCGTTGCTGGAAACCGTGAACATGGATGCCGCTGTTCGTTATACGGACGAGGAGAACTTCGGAGAAGAAACCACCTGGCGCGCTCGTCTGGCGTGGAGTCCGACCGACTTTCTGACTCTGAGCGGTTCGGCGGGCACATCGTATCGCGCACCGAACCTGCGTGAGCAATTCCTTGCTGACCAGGGTGGCGGTATCGGTGGAGGGGCGGATCCATGCCTCATGGATACGTCGATCGCGTTGCTCGATCCAGCTCAGCCGGAAACACAACAGTTGATCAGTCGCTGCGTCGCCAGCGGCGTCCTGTTCACCGATGCCGACATGGATGGCAATCTGGATACCACGCCTCTCGGCACTCAGGGTGTCACGACGATCCCGATCTCGACCGGCGGCAATAACACGTTGCTGGCCGAAACCTCGGACTCGTATACCGCGACGATTCAGTTCAGCCAGCCCTGGAGCAACGACTTCGACCTGGACATCGCGCTGAGCTACTGGTCGATCGAGATCGAGAACACGGTCGAAGAGCCGGACGCGGAATTCATCATCGACTCGTGCTTCACGAACAACGAATTGCCCGACTTCGCCAACAATCCGTTCTGTGCGCTGTTGGGGCGTCCGAATACCCCGGGGCAGAATCCGGCCGGTAACATCATCAACTTCGTCGACGTCTCGTTCATCAACATCGGCGAGGACACCGCAAAAGGTCTCGACCTGAATACGCGCCTGATGCTGCCGCTCGAAAGCCTGGGCATGGACGTGTCATGGGCTACCGCGACCACGCAACAGCTCGAACGCGAAGTTCAGCCGTTTGGACCTGACACGCGCATCGATCTGCAGGGAACGATCGGCGTTCCGGAGTTCAAGTTCACGAGCACCCTGTCGCTGCGGCGGGAAGCCTGGGAACTCCTGATGCAGAATCGCTTCATCGGCGAGGGACAGCAGAACCTTACGGAAGCGGACGTTGCGACCACGATCTTTGCCGCGGGCGTCAATGGTGTGGCAAGCCATGACATCGACTTCGTCGATTCCGTCTGGTACACGGACCTGTCATTGACCTATGCGTCGGATATGTGGTCCGCGACCCTTGGCATCAACAACGTGTTCGAAGAAGAACCGCCGTTGATCGACGTCTCGGAGGGCCCGAACCGGAACAACGCCGTCGCGTCGACGGGCTACGACTTCTTCGGTCGCACGTTCTTTGCGACGGTGTCGGTCGGCTTCTAGAAGCAACAAGACAAGCCTGCGGTGCGTCTTTCGGGACGCACCGCTTTTTTTTACCCGGCTATTTCACGCGCTCGACCCTGATCGTGCGATCGATAGGGGCTATATACATCCGATAGCCGCCAAGGCCACTCCGTCGCAATTCCACGGCGAAGTTACGTTCATCCCTGAGGTCCCACGTAACGTCGGCGCGGTCCCCGTTCGTCTGCCGCCAGATCTGGCCGTTATCGAGTTCGAGGAGCAATTTGCGGTAGCCGACCACGTTGAATGCAACGACGGTGGCAGTGACCGGCCGCTCCGCGTCCGGCCCGGTTTCATTGTGCCTGGCGAGCTGTTCGGAGCCCAACTCATTCTTTTCGACAGCTTCACCGTCATCAGCGCGCGTCACGGCCGCGGGCGGTGCGGCCGGCGCCGCGGCACCCGGGGGCGAGACCTCGACGGGAACCGCAGCTTGCGACCTCGCATCGTCGGCCGCCTTGACTGGATCGTCCTCAGACGGGGGGACGGGCAAGCCGGCAGGATCGGCGGCCGAGCGTCCCACATCGCCCGCGATCCGTCGCAGTCCCCTTTCGAGGCAGGCGATTCTCTCGTCTTTCGCTGCATGCGTGGCACATTGCGCGATGACCTTTTCATTGTCGGCGTCGTCTGCGCGAACGGCAGCCGCCACCAGCACCCCAACCAGGATGATGCTGCCGAGCATGCGGCGGTCATCGCGCGCCCGTGCCGGCATCGTCATCAGGGAACGCTCATTTGCTATAGAGGAACTCATGTCGGAACATCTGGCCTTCGGCCCGGACCGGGTCACCGTCCTGGTAGCGAGGCCGGTAGACGGACTCTCTGAGGGTCCTCTGCATTCGCGTTTGCATTTCAGCAAAATCCGCCGGGGCTGCCTCGATGATCTCGATGTCGGTCGCCCGTCCCCTTTCGGTGACCGTAAACCTGGCAACCATGTAGCCTTCGAGGCGATCCGCGTTACCCGGCTCTCCGGCGCCGCCACGGTATCCGAAATTTGCATGGTCGTCGAGCGGCGGATGAAGCAGCGTCACCACCTGCTCCAGGGTCGTCTTTCGCTCCTCGAGAAGGGCGGCTTCGGTCGACAACATTCTCCAGGCCGCTCTGTAGTTCTGCCTCGCCTTATCCTGCACGTCCAGGACAGTGTAGTAATCGGCCAACTGGATCAACGCCAGGGCATGAATCTTCCTGCCGGCATCGGGACTTCGTTCCGCAACCTCGACCGCCTTCCGCAGGAATGTCTCTCCCGTCTGGCCGGTAGGCTCGGAGCGAAACACGACCTCGCCGGCCTCCTCCAGGTAAGTGCGGCCGATTGCGGTGTACGGCTCGATGAGGCTCACGTCCGATTCGCCGCGATGCCTTTCTATTATCCTGACGATATCGAGGTGCACCATGCGTTCGTCCTGATGACGTTCGAGGCTGTTCAGCATCGCTGCGCGTCGTTGCAGCACCGGCAGCATTTCCTCGCTGCTCGAGCCAAAGCGCCGCCCGTATAACGCGGCCAGCCGGTCGTTCACCGCAAGCGCGGCATCAAAACGGCCCGCTGCCGCTTCCGCCATGGACATCGCATCCAGCGTCTCTGCCTGGTCCAGGTTGTGCGGGCCGGCGTTCACGTGACTGAGATGCAAGGCACGCTCGTAAGCAGAAAGGGCGAGTTCAGCCTGACCGGCCGCCATGTAAGTATCGCCGATTTCGCGGAGCGGTCGAATGAGTTCGTCGCTGAGCAGATTCCCGGTTCGCTCGAGCAGACTCACCGACGCAAGATAGTTCTGCAGCGCGGCGTCGTACTGCTCGATTTGCCGCTGGGCGAAAGCGAGATCCATCAGTGCATCGGCCATCGCCGACGGTGAGGAAGCATCCGCTTCTATCAGGTATTCGATTCTTTGCTTGGCGGCCGTTTCCGCTTCCTCGTACTGGCGGGCTGCAACCGACTCTGCGTAATACGCGGTGAGCTCTTGCAGGCGCGGTGACTCGGTGGGCGTCACCGGATTCAGCGACGGGGAAGCGCTGGCGCTTCGCTCCGGAGTACCGGCGACGGCGGAGCCGCCCGGAGCCAGGGCAGCCAGGAGAAGCAATGTGGTCAGCACGACACATGCGCGGCGGTCCGCGGGACGAATCGTTTCAGGCTCTGCATGCATGGCGATCGTCATTGCCAGGAGGAAACGAGGTTTTATGGAGTCTTATGATCATCGGCTGCGGCGTCTAATTCAACGGCATGTCGGCGGCAGGGGACCCGGAAACACGAAGAGCTGCCGCCATTCGGTGTTGTGGATTAGCAACATGCCGAAACTCGTCTCGAGGGAGACGATCACGCGCAGGCCTTGGCCGCTACAATAGCGCGAGGGGGAATCCAATATGAACAAGACCAAGCTTGGCGTCGTCCTTAATGCAGTCACCATCCTCGTTTCGGTGCTCCTGCCCGGCGGCGTTTCGCTGTCGGCGCTTTTGCCGGATGCGGAGCCGCGCCGACCCGTTCACACCTATTCCATCGTCGCCCGGGATGAGGTGACGGGAGAGCTGGGCGTCGCCGTGCAATCGCACTGGTTCTCGGTCGGCTCAGGAGTGCTATGGGCCGAACCCGGCGTCGGTGCGGTGGCGACGCAGTCGTTTACGGATCCGGACTACGGTCCGCTCGGCCTGGCCCTGATGCGGGCAGGAAAATCCGCACGCGCGAGTCTCGACGCCCTGCTCGCCGCGGATGACAACACGGACGTGCGACAGGTCGGCATGGTCGACGCTGCCGGGATGACTGCCACGCATACCGGAGAAAACGCGATCCGTGAACATTGTGACCTGAGCGGGGACGGCTACACGGTGCAGGCGAACCTGATGTGGAAGCCGACGGTGTGTACCGCGATGCAGCGTGCATACGAGAGTGCCGAGGGTGATCTGGCCGAACGGCTGATGGTCGCCCTTGAAGCCGCGCAGGAGGAAGGCGGCGACATACGAGGAAAGCAGTCCGCGGCGATGCTGGTCGTCGGCGGCGACGCAAGCCAACCGTCATGGGGAGGCCGGATCGTCGACCTGCGGGTTGAGGATCATGCGGAACCGCTGGTCGAGATGCGGCGCCTGTTGCTGGTCGCTCGCGCCTATCGGCTGATGAACGAAGGCGATGGGCACATGGCTAGCGGCGATACCGAAGCCGCGAGCGCAGCGTACAGCGCCGCTGCGACGCTCGTCCCGGGTAACCACGAAATGATCTTCTGGCACGCCGTCACTCTGGCATCGGGAGGCCGGGAAGCCGAAGCAATGCCGCTGTTCGCGGAAGCGTTCGAGCTCTGGCCGCTCTGGCGCGAACTGGTGCAGCGGCTGCCCGCGGCCGGCCTGCTGCCGGAAGATCCCGAGCTCATGCAGCGCATCGTCTCTAGTGAATAATGCCGGTAGAGGCGCTGTAGGAGCCCGCCCCGCGACGTCGCCGCTGTCCACCGCAGTCGCCCGCGGGGCGGGCTCCTACAGCGCTTCTATTGCGGCTTCTGCAGAGCTGCCCCGACTGAACATTGAAGTGGAATCGATCTACCTCCGTCGCGACCCGCGCAGCGGATTCAAAGCGACGGTTGCTCGCCGGCCCTGACCTGATCGACGGCTGCGCGTATCGCTTCGGCGCGCTCATCAAAGCGCTTCGCGGGCGGTATCCTTTCGAGAACGCCGAGGCCGTCAAGGGCGCGCAGAGCCTGACCCTTCAGGCCGGAGACCATGAGGTGCTGCCGGTTCGACTGCGACAACTCAATCATCTCGTCGATCGCAAGCGCCGCGCTCGTATCGATATAACCGGCATTCGAAAAGTCGTAAACGGATGCCCGGTATCCGGTCACTTTGGGCGACGCGCGTCGCGACAACTCACGCGCCGATGCATAGGAGAACGATCCGTGCAGAATGGTCACCAGCACCTTCCCACCCGCTGACCGCAACATCACACGCTCTTCCTCAGTGAGCTGCTCGAGCTCATCGGCGTCGACCGACTGGCGAAGGCCCTTTAGCTGCTCGGCGGCGAGCCCGCGCGAATTGACGAAGCTGGCGAGGATGATGCCGACGGCCACCGCGACGATCAGGTCGACAAAGACCGTCAACGCGAAAGTGACCAGCATGATGATGAACTTCTCGCGCGGCGCCCGGCGCATGCGCTTCAGGTAGCCCCAGTCGATGATGTCCCAGCCTACTTTCACCAGGATTGCCGCAAGAACGGCATGAGGCACATGCGCGACTACGGGGCCTAGCCCGAGCGCAAGCGCAAAAAGAACGGCTGAGTGCAACATTCCGGAAACTGGCGTGCGACCGCCGGCGCGAACGTTGACGATAGTGCGCATCGTCGCCCCCGCGCCCGGCAGGCCGCCGATAAGCCCGGCGATGCAGTTGCCGATCCCCTGACCCACGAGTTCCTTGTCGGAATTGTGCTGGGTGCGGGTAACCGAATCGGCAACGAGAGACGTCAGCAGCGTGTCAATCGAACCCAGCAACGCGAGGATAAAGGCCGCCTGGATGACCAGGGGCATTTCTTCCATCGCAATCGTCGGCGTGATGAAAGAGGGAAGCCCCGAGGGGACCTCTCCGATCTGCGGCATGCCGGGGATGAAGAAGGCGGAGATCAAGGTCCCGAGCACCAGTACGCCCAACGGCGCCGGCAAACGGTTGTGCAGCGGCTTCGGCCAGTACACTACGATGAGGAGTGCCACGGTGGCAAACAGTAACGTCTGCACATCCACCGCGGAAAAATTCAGGGACGCGAGGACCGCCAGCGTGCCCAGCACCCCCTGGTCGGAGGCGGGCAAGCCGAGAAATGGGAGCGTCTGGATGATCATGATGATCACCCCGATCCCCGTCATAAACCCCGATACGACCGAATACGGTGTGTACTCGACGTACTTGCCGACCCGGAGCAGACCGAAAACGATCTGCAGCGCGCCGCCCAGGATGACAATCGTAAACGCTTCGACGAGGTTGTGAGCGTGAGTCGCGACCACCGCTCCCATCACCACCGTCATCGGGCCTGTCGGGCCCGACACCTGTGCCGGCGTGCCGCCGAAAAGCGAGGCGAAGAAACCGACGGCGATCGCCCCGTAGAGGCCCGCAATCGGCCCTGCTCCGGACGCGACGCCGAAAGCAAGCGCCAGGGGCAGTGCTACGACGGCGGCGGTAAGGCCGCCGAAGACGTCATTTCGAAGTTTTTCCGTGCCGTACCCGGCTCTTGCGATCTCGCCGATGTTCGGCGCAAACAGATCAAACCAGTGCTGCGATGCCGCGCTGTCCGCCGCCGGCTGTTCCCGAGCCGGTGTACGATCGTTCTGCTTCAAAATCCCTCTCCTGAAGGGAACGTCACCGGACAGCAAATGCCGGTGAAAACGGCGCACACAATCGGGCTGCGCACGGTAGTTGTCAAGCTGTTCTATTGGCGAGAAGCGAGGATAGGAGCTCTTCCCACCGTCAGTGACCGATGCCGAGCTCCAGGTACGCCTTGGCAATTTTCTCGAGAGTTTGCACCGTCAGCACAGCCTCAACGACAATGGAACGTGCCGGCAACGGCGTGCATCGCGCGCGGTTGTTGCGACGGTTCAATCGTGTCAGGAATGCATCAGGATGTAACATCTACCGGCATCTATCGATGTCACTTGCGGTAAAAGTCAGAGGTCTGCGCGCGAGCGGAATCCCGGCGATTCTATTCACGCTGGGCATCCTCGTTTCGTCCATAAGCAGCGCGAGCGTATGCGAGGACCCGGGCACCGTGTCACACATCTCGGCCGGCGTCGTGAATCACCGGACGGCCAAGCTGGCGCACGAAGTCGGGCAGACGGAACAGAAAAACCAGGACCTGCGGGTCCTGGCGAACGCCTCCCGAAACATTGCCGTCGGATTCAGCCATCGTTACACCAAGTTCGACTTCGCAGGTATTGATCCGCAGACGAACGCTCATCTGCACCAGTCGGCGTTTCCCCTGCACTGGCGGCGCAGCAAGCTACGTGTCGCCATCGCACCGACTGTGTCGGCTTCGTCAAACGTGCTCGGGCACCCGCGGAAGTACGGAAGTGACACGTATCAAGTGTCGCTCGCACTGGTGTGGCAGCGGCGATTAGCGGAAGCAGTCAGCGCCCGATATGGCCTGTGCGGCGACGACAGCCTCGGCGATTACAGGCTATACCCCGCCGCAGGCATCGAGTGGCGACCGCATCCCGACTGGAAGATGGACCTCGGGTTCCCGGTTTCAAGCATCACTTACCGGATCGGCAATTCTCTCAGCACGGAACTCCGGCTTGCGCCGGACGGCGGAGAGTGGCACGTCATGAACAGGGATTTCGACGCGGAATCGCTTTTTATATATGAGTCCTGGGCCGTCGAATGGAGAGTCGCTCTCGAGGCCGGATCGCACCTGGTCGTCGCCGCCAGCTTTGGCCGGCAGTTTCGGAACCGTTTCGAGATGACATTGCTGAGTGGCGAGCGGATCGCCATCGAGGGCGATGATGCGAACCGCATAGGCGCCGAAGTGCAATGGCGGTTTTAGGTCCGCCTCGTGATGATACGGGCTACGGTGCTTTGCGCTCCCATCTCCTCAGGTTCAGGAACTCACGCCGCGTCTTTGGCCCGTACGTCAGGTAGTTCGGATCACGCTCGTTCAGGTAGTCCTCGCGCAACCTGAAAATGTCGTCGTTGCGGGCTCGCAGCAGCACTTCTTCGAGGTCGATCCTGTAAGGCCGGGTTGCGTTGAGTCCGAACACACGGGCACGCAGCTCGGGCGTGATTTCGGGATAACCGTAGCGGTCGCGGAATTCTTCGGAGATCTGAAACGTGCGAAACGCCTGGATCTGGTCCTGCGGTGAGCCGTACCAGATCGAGTCGGTGCCCCACAGGACGTTTTGCTCGCCGCAATATTTGAATAGCTTGCCCAGGGCATGCGCCGCGCTATCGGGATCCCGCATCAGGAAACGCCAGGTGCTGCCGAGTTCGGCGTAGACGTTGCTGTTCGGCCCGACGCCGTTATCGACGAGCGACTTGATGAGTGTATCGATGCCGTCGCCGCTCCCTTCGCCCTCAAAGGCCCGCTCAGGCTTTCCCGCGACAAACCCGGAATGGTAGACAAGGAAATCCACGTCCGGATAGCGTTTCGCCACGACGCCGATGTCGTGGCACTGGCTGTGCTCGTACGACTGCGGACCGAAAGGGAGACCTTTGTGCACGCAGATGATGTTGACGCCGAGACCGCGTGCCTTTTCGATGAACGGAATGCCGCTGTCCTCATCCGACAGAAAGAAACCCTTCCCGCCGGGTCCGTATTGTGTGTACGTTTTCCAGCCGCATACGTTCCAGCGTTCTTTGAGCTCGTCCATCGCCTCCAGGTCTCCGGCCTGGTTCGGGTTCACGCGTCCGTGGATCATCAGGCGATGGTTCCCCTCGAGGTCGGCAACGATCTTCCTTGTGGCATCGGCCTCTTCGATCGTGAGGGGCTCGTCCTCGCGGGTCGATGGCACGAACGACAGCACCATCATGTCGGTGTCGCTGTCGAGGAAAATATCCTTGACGAACTCTTCGGGACCGATGCAGTCCAGATGGCTGTTCCGCCCGGGCCGGTCGGCAAGCGGGCAGTCCGTCTTCTCGGCAAACTTGAACCCTTCGCCGCGCGAGGGATCTTCGCGAACCCACTTGCCGTTCGGGTCGACGAAATGACCCTGCACGTCAAAAATGAACTCGCGCCCTTCGAGTTGCGCTGCAGCGACCTCGGGATCGAGCGCAGCAGCGACATCGATCGCGAACAGGCCGCCGATCTTCCCCGCCGCCGCATTCACTTCATTGAACGCGAGCAAGGTGCTCGCAGCGCCACAGGAAGACACGAGAAAGCCCCGTCGGCTCAGTCCCACCCGGCGTGCGTTGCGGGTGGCGCGCAAACGCGCGGTCTCATTCGCGACAACATTTCGCTTCGAGAGCGGTATGGGCGCAAACTCACCGTTCGACGTGCTGTCGAGTTTGATCGGCAATCGACTGCCGTCAGGATCGCTCCGGTATCGCATAATCTTTCCCTCCCGCAGTTTCGCTCAAGTAGGATCGCTCCGGTATCGCATAATCTTTCCCTCCCGCAGTTTCGCTCAAGTAGGATCGTTCCGGTATCGCATGATTCACCCGAAGTATAGACGCGCCGCGGCGCACGTAAAACGTACCGCTTTGCGGAGCCAGGACGAGTGCTGTATCTTCTGCGCGTCGTCGTGTTCACCCAGAGAACAATAATGAATAACCGCGCACTGGCCGTGAATCAAGCAATTCCTTTTATGCTCCGTCTCGCCTCAGTGGCCATCCTCGCATTTTCTACGCTCGCCGCGAACGCCGAAACGATAGCGTTCACGGGCGCAACGATCATGCCCGTCACCGAACCTCCCATCGCGAACGGGACGCTGGTCATTCGCAACGACAGGATTCTCGCGGTCGGTCCTTCGGACTCGGTGCGTATCCCCCGCGGCGCGAGGACCATGAACGTTTCGGGCGCCGTGATCATGCCGGGGCTCGTGGATTCGCACAGCCATATCGGTGAAGTCGCCGGCGGCGACGAATCCGCTCCCCTGGCGCCTGAAGCGCGGGTGCTGGATTCCATCAACGTACGTGACGCGGGTTTCAAAAGGGCGCGCGCGGGAGGCATCACTACCGCGAATCTCATGGCCGGATCCGGACTCCTCATGAGCGGCCAGACCATCTACGTGAAGCTGCGCGAAGGGAACACGATTGAGTCGTTTGCGTACCGGACGGACGACGGCCGCGTGGCCGGCGGCATGAAAATGGCTAACGGCACGAACTCGCGCGGGGAGCCGCCGTTCCCCGGAACCCGCGCGAAGTCGGCTGCGCTCGTGCGGCAGCAGTTCGTCGCCGCCCGGGAATACCGGGACAAGATCCGGCGCGCCGATGGCGACCCGGAGAAAATACCGGACCGAAATCTCGGCCTGGAAGCCCTCGTCGAGGTACTGGAGGGCGATCGGGTCGTCCATCATCACACCCATCGTCACGATGACATCGTGACGGTGCTCAGGCTGCGTGAGGAATTCGGATACCGCGTCGTGCTGCATCACGTGAGCGAAGCGGACCGCGTCGCTCGGGAAATCGCTGCCGCGGACGTGCCGGTCTCGCTCATCCTCGTCGACAGCCCCGGCGGCAAGCTCGAAGCGATAGACCTCAACTTCGAGAGTCCACCCGTTCTCGAACAAGCCGGTGTCGATGTCGGCTTCCACACGGACGATTACATTACGGACTCGCGCCTGTTCCTGCGCATGGGTGCGATCGCGGTGCGGACGGGCATGTCACGCGAAAAGGCCCTGGAAGGTCTTACCATGGCGGGGGCGCGGATGCTCGGGCTGGATGAACAGATCGGCTCGCTGGAAGAAGGCAAGGATGCCGACTTCATCGTCCTTTCCGGCGACCCGTTCAGTGTATACACAAGAGTCCTCGAAACCTGGGTCGAAGGCAGGAACGTCTTCGATCTCGACGACCCGGAAGACCGCGAGGTGGCGGACGGCGCCTATGGCGCCCTGACTCCCTCCTCCGTTGCGTATGAATTCCATGGCTACGGGGAGGGGCATTGATGAATGCCGTAGCCAGAATGTTCGCCGGTACTCTCCTGCTCGGTCTCTCTGCCGCGGCGCAGGCGCAGGACATTGCCGTGCGCGGCCAGACCGTTTATCCGGTCGCGGGAGCGCCGATCGAGAACGGCGTCGTTCTCGTCCGCGACGGCAAGATTGCCGCCATCGGCCCTGCCGGCGGGGTACGCATACCCGACGGTGTGGAAGTACTGGACGCCGCCGTCGTCACTCCGGGACTTATCGACGCCCGTTCCGTCGTCGGTCTCGCCGGTTACCTCAACCAGCCCCACGACCAGGACCAGATCGAACGCTCCGAAGCGATTCAACCGGAACTCCGCGCCATCGATGCGTACAACGCGCGCGAAGCACTGGTCGCATGGCTGCGCAGCTTCGGCATCACCACCGTACATACCGGCCATGCTCCCGGCGAAATCATCTCCGGCCAGACCATGATTACCAAGACCGCTGGCGACACGGTTGCCGAATCCGTCCTCGTGCCGCTTGCAATGGTCGCGGCAACGCTCGGCGAAGGAGCGGTAGTACAGGAGCCCAACGGCCGAAAATCGCCCGGCAATCGCAGCAAGGCCGTCGCG
>Ga0268386_10002320_pt1 | contig 13495 bp, 11 predicted proteins | sample RVTome_15_FD_200260 | JGI IMG/M metagenome (GOLD analysis project Ga0268386, IMG submission 200260) | Soil microbial communities from uranium-contaminated site in the Upper Colorado River Basin, Wyoming, United States - RVT150D86... ...
CACGTGCCCGCTCCAGATGACGTTGTCACAGATCCACAGGCCGCCGACGCGGATGCGGTCGCGGGCTGCGCGCCAGCACGCCGGGTAACCGTCCTTGTCCACGTCGCAGTAGACGACGTCGAACTCGCCCGACTCGGCACCGAAACCGGTGAGCGCGTCGCCCACCCGGTAGCGGACGCGGTCCCAGACGCCCGCGGTGCGCAGGTAGCCCTCGGCGAGGTCGGCGTTGCGCGGGTCCCCGTCGGTGCAGACCACCTCGCCGTCCGGCCCCACGGCACGGGCGAACCAGTACGCCGAGTAGCCGTATCCGGATCCGAGCTCCATCACCCGCCGCGCGCCGATCGACCGAGCCGCGACCTCGACGTAGCGACCCGTGGCCCGACCGATGATGGGGAAGCCGTGCTCCTCGGCCCTGGCCTCCATCTCGACCAGGACGGGGTCGTCGTGCTCGGTCGCCGCCAGGTCGGACAGATAGGCCTCGACCGCATCGTCCATCCATCGGCTCACGCCCGAACCCTAGCGTCGCCGGCTCGGCGGGCGGGCCCGCGCGGCGCTCAGGCGGCCGGACGGCCGAGGCCCAGCGCCAGGTAGGCCGCGGCGAACCGGCCGGTGGACAGCAGGGCCGCGAAGCGGCCGACGTCGGGGCCCTCAGCCGCCCGCACCTCGTGCACGCGGACGGCGCTGCGCTCGGCCGCGCCCACGACCCGGTCCCGTTCCAGGCGGATGCTCGGCGAATCGGCACCGTCGTCGAGGACGAGCAGCGAAGGGCGGGCCACCGGCAGCCCTTCCTCGAACGGGTCGGCGAACACGTCGGCTTCGGGTGCTCGTTCGAGCAGCGGCACCAGTTGCCCGTCGCCCCCTGCGATGGCCGGACGCCCGCAGGCCGCCCGCAACGCCTCGGCCACCCGCCGGGCCGCGCGGGCGGCGAGGACAGAACCGCCCCAGACGACGGGCACGTCGTCGGCCAGCGCGAGAGCGATCTCCTTGGCGGGGTTGGCGTCCACGGGGTTCGACGCGGCGCACCGCATCGCCACATCGTCCAGGGCGGCTGCGACCGGCTCGGCCTCCACCTCGGGGCCGAGACCCAGGAGGTGGAGGGCCCGCAGCACCGGGACCGCCAGCGCCGTCGCGTCGCCGGTCGCCGCCGGCAGCAGCGTCGTGCTACGGCTCGCGGCCGCGACGGCCACCGGAGAGTCGGGCGAACCGGCGACGACCAACGAGCAGCCACGCCGCACGGCCTCGGCCACGAGCATGACGGCGTCTTCGTCCGCACCGTCGACCGACATCATCACGACCAGGTCGAGCGGCCCTGCCCAACCGGGCAGCCCGGGGTGCGGCCAGGCGACGAAGGGCACCGGGCACACCGGCTCCAGGACGGCACGGAACAACCGACCGTCCGCGCCGCCCGCGATCACCGCCCGCGGCCGGTCGTCCTCACCCAGCCGCGAGAGCGCGTCGGCCGCCGCGGCGTCGGCGCGACGCACCTCCGCACCCCAGCCCGCCAGCTCCCGCAGGACCGGGTCGATCGTCTCCAGGGCGGCCGGGTCGTCCAGAGCCGCGTCGAGGAACACCCGGCTCAGCCCTGGCGCGCTTCGTCGACGAGCAGAACCGGGATGTCGTCGCGAACCGGGTAGGCCAGCCGGCACCCCGTACAGACGAGCTCGCCGGCTGCGTCGTCGACCCGGAGCCGGGCGTGACATGCCGGGCAGGCCAGGATCTCCAGCAGCGCCGGATCGAGATTCATCGGGACTCCCGTCTCGCGTGGTCAGCCGGCCACGATCCCGAGCACCTCGTCGCGGACCGTCTCCATGGTGGCCCGGTCGGAGGCCTCGGCGTTGAGCCGGAGCAGAGGTTCGGTGTTGGAGGCGCGGAGGTTGAACCACCAGTCACGATGATCGACCGTCAACCCGTCCAGGTGGTCGAGGGTGACTCCGGACCGCCCGGCGAATGCGTCCTCGACCGCCGTCATCGTCGTCGCCTGGTCCGCGACGATCGTGTTGATCTCACCAGACGAGACGTACCGCTCGTACGAGGTGAGCATCGACGACAGGGACGTGCCCGCCGGTTCGCCGCCCAGTGCCGCCAGCGTGTGCAGCGCGGCGAGCATGCCCGAGTCGGCACGCCAGAAATCGCGGAAGTAGAAGTGGCCGGAGTGCTCACCGCCGAAGACGGCGCCGGTCTCGGCCATGGTCTGCTTGATGAACGAGTGCCCGACCCGCGTCCGCACCGGCTGCCCGCCGTGCTCGCGGACGATCTCGGCGACGGACCGCGAGGTGATCAGGTTGTGGACGACGAGAGCACCGGGCACGCGGGCCAGTTCACGGACGGCGATCAGCGCCGTGAGTGTCGACGGCGACACCGCCTCGCCCCGCTCGTCGACGACGAAGCACCGGTCGGCGTCACCATCGAAGGCCAGACCGAGGTCGGCGCCGCGCTCGACGACGGCGGACTGCAGGTCACGCAGGTTGTCGGGGTCGATCGGGTTGGCTTCGTGGTTGGGGAACGAACCGTCGAGCTCGAAGTACATCGGCACGACGGTCAGACCGTCGACGTCGAGGACCGAGGGCACGGTGTGGCCGGCCATACCGTTCGCCGCATCGACGACCACCGTGAGTGGCCGGGTGCCGGACAGGTCCACCAGCCCGCGGAGGAACGCGGCGTAGTCACCGAGCACGTCACGATGCTCGACGGCGCCGGCCTGCGCCGCGACGGGGAACGAGTCGGCCTCGGCCAGCCGGCGGATCTCGGCCAGGCCGGTGTCCTGTCCGACCGGCGCCGCTCCCGCCCGGCAGAGCTTGATGCCGTTGTACTGCGCCGGATTGTGGCTGGCGGTGAACATCGCGCCGGGCATGCCGAGGTGGCCGCTGGCGAAGTAGAGCTGGTCGGTCGACGCGAGACCGATGTGGACGACGTCGGCTCCCCGCGCCGTGACGCCCTCGGCGAAGGCGTGGGCGAGCGGTTCCGACGACGGGCGCATGTCGTGGCCCACGACGACCGCGCCGGGGCCGTTCAGCACGTCGAGCACCTCGACGGCCGCTCCACCCACCGCCCGGGCGACGCTCTCGTCGAGCTCATCGGGCACGATGCCCCGGATGTCGTACGCCTTGACGATGCCAGCGAGATCCCGCACGGTTCGACCCTACCGACCGGTCCTAGGCGTCGGGGTTGCGCAGCACGCGCAGGTGGCCGCGCCGTCCGACCTCGCCGACCCGGGCGGGCGCGGCGGCTTGCGGGCGGGCGGCCTCGCGCACGGCATCGGCCAGCGCGAGCAGGTCGTCGCTGCTCGGCCCGAGGCTCGCCGGATCAGGAGCGAGCCTGATCACCTCCCAGCCTCGCGGTGCCACGAGCCGTTCGGAGTGCACGACGCACAGGTCGTAGCAGTGCGGTTCGGCGTAGGTGGCCAATGGTCCGAGCACGGCCGTGGAGTCGGCATAGACGTAGGTGAGGGTTGCCACCGCGGGACGGCCGCAGGCCGACCGAGAACAGCGGCGACGGGCGGGGCTCACGAGCCGAACGTTAGCGCGGGTCGGGCCGGCCACCGGTCCGGCACGCCAGCTCGGGTGACCGCCATCCTTTGCGCCCACGCGTGCCGGGCACCACGCCAGCATTTGTGAAGATCGTCGTGAAGCTTCCGGCGGGTCGACAAGCGTGCCGCAGCTGCACGGCGATCTTCACAGCCGTGCTGACACGGTCGTGGAGCAGGGGCGTGTAGCGTCGCCGACGTGAGCCGACGACCGAACCGGCCGCGCGACCCGGATGCTGTTCCCACGATGCGGCGCGACCGGCACGGCCGGGGTGCGCGCGGGCCGTTGGCACCGGCCGATTCCCCGCTGGCACGCAGTCGGGCCGAACGGTTCGACGAGCTGGTCGTCGAGACCGTCGACCGCCTGCATCGGCGCTGGCGCCTGCAGCTCGCCGCGGTCGAGTTCGCGGTCGAGGACGTTCCCCTGCTCGACGACTGGGACCGGGACTGGGTGCCGCTGGCCCGGACGTTTGCCGCCGCCGGCGCGTTGCCGGCCAGGATCGTCGTCTACCGCCGGCCGGTCGAGACCCGTGCTCCTGCCCCCAGGCAACTGCGCCTCCTGGTGGGCGACGTCGTCGCCGAGCAGGTCGCCGAGCTCCTGGGAATGGAGCCGGACGAGATCGACCCCTCGTACGGTTCGGCCCCGGACGACTGAGCCACGTCAGCGGGTGATCGGTCCGGCAGGAGCCAGCCCGGTCGGCAGCTCACCCGCGACCTCGGGTACCTGCACGGTGACGGCGGGGGCGACGACGGGCAACAGGTCCAGCAGTGCTCCGTCGTCGTCGCTGCCGACGATCTCGCGGGTGACGACGACGGTCCCCGGGTCCGCCGGCTCCACCACGACGGTGAGCCAGTGGTCGTCGCCGACGGCCTCGACCTCGACCGGCACGGTACTGCCGCCGCCGATGTCGATCGTCTGCTTCTCACCGGCCGTTCCGTCCGCAGCGAGGGTCCAGACCTGGACGCGCGCCGGGAGGTCGCCGACGACGCCGACCAACAGCCGGGTGGCCAGCTCCGAGCCGGCCTGGCCCAGCAGCGCGGGCGCGGCCCCGGCGAGCGGTTCCGTGGCCGCTGTGTAGGCGATCTCCGGCAGTCGGTCCGACGGAGCGTCGACGACCCGCACGGCCGCCGTCACCGGGACATCGCTCTCGAGCGCCACCGACACCGGTGCATCCCCGGCGGCGTCGGTGATCGGGACCTCCAGGACCGTGCCGGCGCTCACCGTGACGACGTCCTGGTCGACCGGGCTGAACGGACCCTCTGGTCCCAGCAGCCGCAGCGAGACGATGGCATCCGTGTCGCCGGGGGCCAGGATCTGCAACATCCGCACGCCGTGCGCGGGGACGCCGGGGACGACGACGTCGGTCGATGGTTCCGCCGCGGCCGGGACGAAGGTGACGCCCTGCGGGTCCAGCTCGTCAGTCTCCCGGACCTCCAGGGCGGCGGCCACCCGGCCCTGTGACGCGCTGACCCGCACACTGACCCGCTCGGCCCCGGGGTCGAGCGCGTCGAGCAACAGGACCTGCTGGCCCAGCGCCGGCACGGCGATGTCCTCGGTCGCCGGTGCATCGACCGGGCCCGACTCGTTCCACACCGATACGTCGACCACCGCCGGAACCGACGTCGGGTTGGACAGCACCAGCCGACCACGGCGGCCGACCGTGCCCGAACCACCGACGAACCAGTGCTCACGGGCTGGACCGGCACACCGCCCGGTCGCCAGGCCCCGGAGGTCGGGCCCCTGCGCGAGCATCGACTGCTCGGCTGCCAGACCGGGCGCCAGCGCGCCTACGGCCCGTACGGCGTAGCCGACGGCGTCGTCGGTCTCGACCGCCTCGAACGTCACGGCACCGGCGACCTCGGCCGAGAACAGCGGCTCCGGCGCCTGGTCGGCGCCGGTCAGGCCCTCGACGACGACCGGCTCCGGCTCGCCGCCGGCCGGCTCGCCGGCCGCGCCGCCCATGGGAAGGACTCCGACGTGGGACGACGCTCGGGCCTCGCCGCCCACGTACGGGCAGACCAGGGTGGACCGGACGACCGGCTCGTCCTGGCCGGGGCGTTCGCGCACGACGGACTCGGGCGGCCCGACGAAGGCGGCGACACCCAGCACGACGGCGACACCCACCGGCACCCACAGCGCTGTGACGACCGGCCGGCTCACGACTCACCACCGTTCCGCTTGCGGCGTCCCCGGGTCTTGTGCCCGCTCGCACGGTGCCCGCCCGATCGCTTCGCCGCCCCACCGCGGCCGGCCGCGCGGCGCCCGGCGTAGGGGACGTCCTGCGGCTGTTCGGTGGGCAGTGAGGTCTCGGCACCGACGGGGACGAGCTGGTCGGCCGGTGCACCCACCCGGATCGGCCGGGTCGGCAGGTCCGGCGACACCAGATCGTCGGGTTCGAGGTCCGCCGCGTCGTCGACCGAGCCACGCTCGCGGCGCATGGCCGGCAGCGCCAGCACCATGGCGACGAGCACCGCCACGAGCTGCGCTGTGAGCCAGGCCGATCTCTCGGCGTTGCGGTGGGTGAGCTGCACCTCCCCGCCGTCGGGGGACAGCGCGAACGCCTGCGCCCAGCCGTCGACGGTGATCGGGTCCAGCTCGCGTCCGGCGAAGGTCGCGCTCCAGCCGGAATCGACGAGCTCGGCCATCACCAGCTGCCGGTCCGCGGGCCCGGGAGGGATCACCCCGCCGGCGTCCACGTCCTCGCTGGGCACCGTGACCGGACCGTCTTCGCCGCCCAGCACCCTGACCCGGGCGATGGTGCCGCTGACCTGCCACATCACGGCGCCCTCCGGCGCGCTCGCGCGGGTCAGCCCGGGCACCGTGTCCAGAACGTCGACGAGGCCGGGGTCGGCCGGCGCCGGAAGGTAGACGTACCGCGCCGCGAACGGCGCGAGCGCGGTCGCGTCCGCGCCGCCCCGGTCTGAGACCAGGTCGCCGACGACGCGGTCGAGCGCCGCGTAGTCCTCCGGTGGAGGTCCCGTCTCGGCATCTCCGAGCCGCGGACCGGACCTGCGCAGCAGCGCGTAGGTGATCCGGCCGTCGTCGGCACGGCTGAGGACGAGGGTGCGTATCCGCTCCGGACGCGCTCCCTCGTCGGCGACATAGGTCGGCAGGACGGTCGGGTCGCGGCGGTCGAGCGGGTCGTCGGCGCCGCGGACCAGCCACCAGCCCGCACCGACGACCGGCGTCGCCACGGCCAGGGCGGCGACCAGGACAGCCAGTGGCTGCCGCCAGCCGAAACTGGCTCCGGACAGTCGCTGCCGGGCCCGCTCGCCGCCCACCGCACCGGCGACCAGGAGCCCGCCCCCGACGAGCACCGCGGGGTAGCCGGGCCAGCCGGCGACCGGGGTCTCGAGGGTCGGGCCGGTCACGGGCAGCCGGGACACGACGAGTCCGGCCACGAGCGCGGTACCGGCGAGCGCCCACGCGGCGAGGACGACGACACGTCGGTCCTTGCGGAACAGGGCAGCCCAACCGGCGAGAACGACGCCCAAGCCCAGCAGCGCGGGCGCCGCACCCGGACCACCGGGGTGCTGGAACAGGATCGCCCACGGCGCCAGGGTCGAGTCGGACAGGCCGGGTCCGGGCATGCCGGCCTCGGTGACGAGCAGAACCGGTTCGCGGACGACCTGCGCCGTCCACGGGATCAGTACGACGGGGGTGACCGCCAGTGCGGAGACGATGCGGAGGGCCGATCCCCGGTCACCGTAGACCGTCGCGAGGCCGATCACCCCCACGACGACCGCGATGATCCAGGCGAGCGGCACGAACGCGGCGACCACCGCGAGCAGGAGTCCGGCGCTCCACGCCGCCCGGAACGGGCCGTGGTGACCGGGTGGGCCCAGCGTCCGTAGCGCCGCGAGGACGACCAGCGGCGTCAGCACGGTGGCCACCGCCGTGCCGAGGCGTCCGGCGGCGATCGCTCCCGTCGTGGCGGGGAGCAGGGCGTATGTGGCGGCGACCCACACGCGCAGCCAGCGCGACTCCACCACCCGGCGAACGAGCAGGTACGACGTGAGTCCAGCGAGCGGCACCGAGCCGACGAGCAGGATGTCGACGGCGAGAGACGGGCTGCGGACCACGGTGCCGAGCACGCCCACGACGGCGAGATAGGGCGGAGCAGGCGTGGGGCTGCCCAGGCCGACGCCGTGCCAGGACTCCGTGTAGGTGGCCCAGAGGTCGGCTGCGGCGCCGGGCGCAGGCAGCAATGCGCCGCCGGTCAGCCGCCCCCCGCCGATGAGCCCCCTGGCAGCGGCGAGCGTGAGCAGAACCAGACCGCCGAGAAGCAGTACGGGCGGACGCACCAGTGCCTTGATCACGATCGACTCGGTCTCGATCGGAACGTCGTCGTCATCGTCGGAGCCGGTGGCGGCCCGGCTTCGGCCGGGCAAGTCGTACCCGCTTCCCGTGCCGCTGACGAGCGCGAGGACCGTCTCTCCGGCGTGCCGCAGCTGTTGTCCCGCCGGTGGGAAGAGCTTGCGCAGGTCGTCCTGCCCGACCGACCTGGTGCGCGCCCGACGCCGGCGGGCCGTGAACAGCCGGTCGGGACGGCCGACGACGGCCAGGACCGCGAGCAACTCCTCGGCGGCCAGGGCGGGCTGCTTTCCGAGCAGGAACCCCAGCGCCCGGCCGATCCCGCCCAGGATGACGCGGACGAACACGAACGGCACCCGACCGGCCGGAGCGTTCGCGAGCAGGACGTAGAGCGCGTTGCGGCGGTCGACCAGGTGGGCGCGGTCTCTGGTCGCCCCGAGCCGGCGGCGGCCGTGCGCCGCGGCCTCGGCGTGCTGGACGATCGCGTCCGGGTGCACCACGACCGGGTGGCCGGCCAGGTTGGCCCGCCAGCCGAAGTCGATGTCGTCACGGAAGATGGGCAGCTTGGGGTCGAAACCGCCGAGGTCGTCCCACACGTCGCGGCGCACCAGCATGCCGGCACTTCCGACCGCCAGGACCTCCCGTGACGAGTCGTGCTGGCCCTGGTCGTATTCGCGCCTCTCCAGGCCCGTGTGCCGACGCCCACCGCCGGTCATCGAGACTCCGACCTCGAGCAACTGTCGCTCGTCCCGCCAGCCCCGGACCTTCGGGCCGATGACGGCGGCCTCCGGGTTCCGCACGGTGTACTCGAGCAACCGCCTCAGCGCGTCCGGCGCCGGGGCGCAGTCGTCGTGCAGCAGCCATACCCACTCGATCTGGCCCGGCCAGGTCGAGTCGGTCGGAGAGTGGTTGTCGGCCGTGTCCAGGCCGGCCTGGATGGCCGCACCGAAGCCGGTCGACGCGGGCATCGAGACCACCGCATGGCCGCCCAGGGCATCGGCGAGCAGTTGCCCACTGCCGTCGCGGCTGCCCGTGTCGACTGCGAGGAGGCGGTCGGGTGCGCGGTCGCTGGCCGCGATCGCCGCCAGCGTGCCGGGAAGCCAGCGCTCCCCGTCGTGGGCGACCAGCACCGCCGTGACGTGCTGGGCCGCAAGGGCGGCCGGGTCGACCGGCGGGATTTCGTACGCCCCCGCGAACGCGTCGAGAGCAGCGTCGCCCCCGAAGCCGGGGTCGTCGTCGACGCTCGGCGCACCGTCGCGGTGATCTCGTGTGACGATCGGATCGGTCGGCATGCCTCGTCGCGGTCGGGGGTCGTGGGTATGACAGCCCGGCGCACGAAGGCTCGCCCGGGCGGCCCTACCTTACGCGCCGGACACGGCGCGCCACCCAGGGGAGTGCCCGGCGACTTCGGCCCGCTACCGCCGCGCTGGCGTCAACCGGCTCAACCGGCACGCTTCTTGAGCTTGCGGCGCTCGCGTTCGGACAGACCACCCCAGATACCGAACCGTTCGTCGTGCATGAGCGCGTACTCGAGGCATTCCGACCGAACCTCACACCCCAGGCAGACCTTCTTTGCCTCCCGGGTGGACCCACCCTTCTCCGGAAAGAACGCTTCCGGATCGGTCTGGGCGCACAGCGCACGCTCCTGCCAGCTCATCTCCTCGGCGTCGCCGGTGAGCAGGTCCTCCCACTCGCCCATGGCTCGCCTCCCTCGACCCTCGCCCCCGTGGTGCCCCGCCAAGGCGGCGACGCACCGCACGACACGGATGAAATTACATGCCTGCAATACGTGTACGTCAAGCCGAACCGTGCTATGAGAGCAAAATCCCCGCGCCGAACCCATGATCATGTCGACTTTGCAGTCTTCAAAGGCGGCAAAGTCGACATGATCACCACCGCGTGGATTCAGCTGGCCGCCCACGTGGACCGCTCGGGTAGGCCGTCCCGCAGAGGACATCCAGGGCCACAACGGCGAGGAGTCCCCGTCCAGCCGCGGTCGGACAGAACGATCGCGACCTCGGCTGCGACATCGCAGGGCGAGCCGAACGTCTCCGCGAAGCCGTACCGCAACGACCAGATCCGCCCGACGACTCCGCGGTTGTCGCGCCGTCGATCGCGGAACCTGCCCTCGCCCTGGTGGCCGAGCCGCCCGTCGAGTTCGACGCGCGTGCGGTAGAGCAGGTAGTCGACGTCGATCCAGATCACACGCCGGCCGGCCCACCGGAGCTGGCGTTCACCCCGTGGCAGTCCGTGGGCACGCTCGACCCTGCGAAGGAAAGCCAGTTCCAGCGGCGACTGTGCGCCCTCCGCGACATCGAGCAGGCTCGCCTCGAGCATCGGCCGCCAGCTGATCTTCTTGCGACTCATCAGCGATTCCGCCAGACGTTCGGGGGTGGTCAGGCGCTTCTCGCACGCGGCGGTCAACCAGCCCTCGACCTCCCTGGCGGTCTTGCTGACATCGACAAGGTCGAGAACCGTGTCCTCGATGCGGGTTCGAGGCGGGCTCTTGCTGGGATGTCGGGACTGCGGCAGCCGGTGGGCGTAGTGGACGACCATGCCGTCGCGACGGCCGAGGACGCGACGGGTGACCGGCACCGTCACGTGCACCCGGTGGTCGCGTTCGGCGCACAGACCGTCGAGCTCCGCGGCCGTCTGATGGCTGGCGGCGGCTCCCGGACCGGCTCGCAGCACCGCCGCCCACACCTGCGTGGGCCGCGGCAGCGGCCCTGTGAACACCACGTACACGCCTCGGTGCGGACGCTGCCAACGCCTCGCGACGACCTGGTCCTCGGCGTACTGACGCGCGATTCCGCGATCGACGAGTTGGCGAGAGGCCACTGCGCCACATTGCCGATCGACCATCTCGGCGACTGCCGCGGGCACCGCACCGTGCCGCTGATCCATCTCCCGATGCTGCGCGTACCGGGTACGTTCGGCCAGCGCTGTCGCCGGGGCTGTGGACCGCCCTGACCGGCGTTCACAGCCCAAGCACCGGTGATCATGTCGACTTTGCTGCCGTCGAGGGCCGCAAAGTCGACATGATCACCCGAAGTGCGGCGGTGTAGCGTCGCGGCGTGCTGAGAATTGCCGCGCTCGCGGGCGGCATCGGGGGGGCGCGTTTCCTCCGAGGCCTGCTCCGCGCAGCGCCGGAGGCCGACGTGACCGTCATCGGTAACACGGCCGACGACATCACCCTGCACGGCTTGCACGTGAGCCCCGACCTCGACACCGTCATGTACACCCTCGGCGGCGGCATCCACGAGGAGCAGGGCTGGGGCCGTGCCGACGAGACATTCGTCGTCAAGCACGAGCTCGCCGCGTACGGAGCGGAGCCGCAGTGGTTCGGGCTCGGCGACCGTGACCTGGCGACGCACGTGATCCGTACCCAGATGCTGGACGCCGGCTATACCCTGTCCGCGGTCACCGAGGCCCTCTGCGACCGCTGGCAGCCCGGCGTCCGGCTGCTACCGATGACCGACGACCGCGTCGAGACCCACGTCGTGGTGGCCGAGCCGCCGGACAGCAGCGATCCAGCCGAACAGCGGGCCATCCACTTCCAGGAGTGGTGGGTGCGGCTGCGGGCTGCCGTCCCCGCGCGGCGCTTCGTCTTCGTCGGTGTCGAGACGGCCACGCCGGCACCCGGTGTGCTCGACGCGATCGAGGCGGCAGACCTCGTGCTGCTGCCACCGTCCAATCCGGTCGTGAGCATCGGCCCGATCCTGGCGGTGCCGGGCCTGCGGGACGCGGTGAAGGCGGCACCGGCGCCGGTCATCGGACTCTCCCCGATCGTCGCCGGCGCACCCGTGCGCGGCATGGCCGACGCATGCCTGACCGCGATCGGCGTCGAGACCTCCGCCGCGGCCGTCGCCGGGTTGTTCACCGATCTGCTCGACGGCTGGCTGGTCGACGAGACCGACGCCGACGCCGTGGCCGTCGTCGAGGCGACCGGCGTTCGTTGTCGCTCCGTCCCGCTGCTCATGCGCGATATCGAGGCGGCGGCCGACATGGCACGTGCCGCGCTCGACCTCGCCGGGATCACCGCGTGAGCCGGTTCGAGGTCTACGGCGTCACCGGTCTGGCCGACGTGCGGGCGGGCGACGACCTGGCGGACCTGCTCACCGCGACCGCCGTCGACATGCGCGACGGCGACATCGTCGTCGTCACCAGCAAGGTCGTGAGCAAGGCCGAGGGACGCGTTCTCGACGGGGTCGACCGGGAGCGGGCGATCGACGCCGAGACCGTCCGGGTCGTGTCCGAGTGGACGACCCCGCGGGGCCGCACCCGGATCGCCGAGACCCGGCACGGCTTCGTGCTCGCTGCGGCCGGCGTGGACGCGTCCAACGTCGAGAAGGGGCGGGTCGCACTACTCCCGCTCGACCCCGACGAGTCGGCCAGGCGGATCCGCCGACGGATCCGGGAACGGGCGAACGTCGACGTGGGCGTCGTCCTCACCGACACCGTCGGACGACCCTGGCGGGAGGGCGTGACGGACGTCGCCGTCGGCGCTGCCGGCGTCGTCGTCCTGGACGACCTGCGTGGACGGCACGATGGCTTCGGCAACGAGCTCGAGGTCACGGTCGTCGCCGTCGTCGACGAGTTGGCGGCGGCGACCGAGCTGGTGCGGACCAAGCTGGCCGGAATCCCGGTGGCCGTCGTCCGCGGGCTGTCCCACCTGGTGCGCCCTGACGACGGTCCCGGTGTCGCCGCCCTGATCCGCCCCGCCAGAGAGGACCGGTTCCGGCTCGGGACGCCGGAGGCCATTCGCGCGGCGGTGTTCGCCCGGCGGACGGTGCGCGCGTTCACCTCCGAGCCGGTCGAGCCGGCGGCCGTGCGCCGCGCGGTCGCGGCTGCCGTCACCGCGCCGGCACCCCACCACACGACACCGTGGCGGTTCGTTCTGGTCGAGACCGAGGCCACCAGGATCCGGTTGCTGGACGCCATGCTCGACGCCTGGGTCGCCGACCTCCGCGCCGACGGCTTCGACGACGGCGCCATCGCCCGCCGCACCGCACGGGGCGAGGTCCTCCGTCGAGCGCCTTGTCTCGTCGTTCCCTGCCTTGTCGCCGACGGAGCGCACGCCTATCCCGACCAGCGGCGTGCCGCGTCCGAGCAGGCGATGTTCCAGCTCGCCATGGGAGCGGGGATCGAGAACTTCCTCGTCGCCCTGGCCGCCGAGGGCCTGGGGTCCGCATGGGTGTCCTCGACGCTGTTCTGCCCCGACGTCGTTCGCGCCGTCCTGGACCTGCCGTCCGATTGGCAGCCGATGGGGACGGTGGCAGTGGGCCACGCAGCCGCGCCGCCCAGCGAGCGCCCAGCCCGAAGTCCTGATTCCTTCATCTTCGTTCGCTGACCAGGTTGGGGTCGGGTATCCGCCTCCAGCTCCGGACACCCGCTTCCGGCGCGGTGCGGGCAGCTCAGAACGCGCGGTAGTCGCGGATGGGCATGCGGGGGCCACGGCGGGGCGGCATCGGCGCGGCATGGGCCAGCAACAGACAGGCGCGGTGCCGGTGTCCGGCGTAAGGCTCCAGCAACTCGAGCATACGGGCGTCGTCGGCCCGCTCCTCCCCCGCGAGCGCGTAGGCCACGAGGCGCGGCAGATGGTAGTCGCCGAGGGACACCGCGTCAGGGTCACCGAGCGCCCGCTGACGGATCTCGGC
>Ga0268386_10002321_pt1 | contig 13490 bp, 13 predicted proteins | sample RVTome_15_FD_200260 | JGI IMG/M metagenome (GOLD analysis project Ga0268386, IMG submission 200260) | Soil microbial communities from uranium-contaminated site in the Upper Colorado River Basin, Wyoming, United States - RVT150D86... ...
GCTCCGCCGGGAGGATGGCGTAGAAGTTCCCCCCGTAGGCGATGTCCAGGACGACCTCGCCGAAGCCCGGCACCCTTACGGGGACGTCGAGCGCGTGCACGAAGGAGGGGACGTTGCGGATCGTCACGGAGCGGGCGGCACCGTCGGAGACGGCGACCTCGGCGACGACGAGCCCGGCCGGGGTGTCCAGGCGCACGGTCGTCACCGGCTCGAGCACCTCCACCATGCCGGTCTCGACCAGCACCGTCGCCACGCCGATCGTGCCGTGCCCGCACATCGGCAGGCAGCCACTCACCTCGATGTAGAGAACCCCCCAGTCGGCGTCGTGCCGGGTGGGCGGCTGCAGGATCGCCCCGCTCATGGCGGAGTGGCCGCGCGGCTCGTACATGAGGAAGGTCCGGAGGTCGTCGCGGTGCTCCAGGAACCACAGGCGACGCTCGGCCATGGTGCCCCCCGGGAGCACCCCGACCCCGCCGGTGACGACGCGGGTGGGCATGCCCTCGGTGTGCGAGTCGACGGCGTGCAGGACGCGGGTGGACCTCACCGCCGGGTCACCGCCACCCGCCGGCCAGGGCCTTCTCCGTCGCCTCGCGGACGGCCCGCTCCGCCTCGTCGCCGAGCGGCTGACGCGGCGGCCGGCACGACCCTCCGTACCTCCCGGCGAGATCCATGGACAGCTTGATCGCCTGGACGAACTCCACCCTGCTGTCCCACCGCAGCAGCGGGTGCAGCTCGCGGTAGGGCGGCAGCGCCGCCGCGACGTCACCGCCACGGGCGAGCTCCCACAGCCGTACGCACGAGCGGGGCAGCGCATTGGGGTAGCCGGAGACCCATCCCACCGCACCTGCCAGCGCCACCTCGAGCGTCACGTCGTCGCTGCCGACGAGGAGGTCGAGCCCCGGGGCGAGTTCGGCGATCTCGTAGGCGCGCCGCACGTCGCCGGTGAACTCCTTGACCGCGACGACGAGCCCCTCCCCGTGCAGCCGCGCGAGGAGCTGGGGTGTGAGGTCGACCTTCGTGTCGAGGGGGTTGTTGTAGGCCACCACGGGCAACCCGGCCAGGGCCACCGCGCGGTAGTGCTCGACGACAGCGACCTCGTCGGCCCGGTACCCGTTGGGGGGCAGGGCCATCACGGCGTGGGCGCCAGCGTCGGCGGCCTGCTCCGCCCAGGCCCGCGCCTCACGTGCGCCGTAGGCGCCCACCCCCGGCATGACGGTGAACCCCTCCGGGGCGGCGTCCACCGCCGTACGGACGACAGCGGCGCGCTCGTCGGTGGTGAGCGACTGGTACTCGCCGAGGGAGCCGTTCGGCGCCACGCCGTCGCAGCCCTCGGCAGCCAGCCAGCGGACGTGCTCGGCATAGCGGTCCAGGTCGACGGCCAACGGGTCGTCACCCGCAGCATGGAAGGGCAAGGCGGTCGCGACGAGGACGCCGTGCCAGGGCCGGCGGGTCATGGTGGACTCCTTCGCGGTACGTGGGTCAGCTCGGGCCCGTGGCCAGAGCGCCTAGGGTCAACGGGGCGGCGACGGGACGGGTCGCCATGGCCATCGGGTCGTAGGAGGTCGAGGTCCGGGCGGCGACGAGACGGGCGAGCGGCTCACCGCAGATCCGACCCTGGCACCACCCCATGCCACAGCGGGTGAGCAGCTTGACCGTGCGTGGATCGGTGGCGCCCAAGTCGGTGACGACCTCGTCGACGTCGGCCACCGAGACCTCCTCGCAGCGGCACATCGTGGTTCGCCCGTCCAGCCACGCGGGCCAGCCCGGCGGCACGGGGTGGGCCGCGTGCATCAGCGCGGCGAAGCGCCGGAGAGTGCGGCGGCGGCGTAATAGCCGGAAGGGGGGCGGGTCGCTCGGCGCGTTCCCCAGCCGGATCGTGGCGGCGAGGCCCGCGAGCCTCCCCTCGACGACGGCCAGCTCCGCGCCCCCCACCCCGGCGGCCTCGCCGGCGACGAAGCAGCCCGGCACGCTGGTCTCCTGACGGGCGTTCACGGCGACGACGAGCGAGCCGTCCCGGTCGAGGCGAGTAGCACAACCGAGTCCCAGCGGCAGGTCCAGCCGTGGCGTGAAGCCCCAGCCCGCGGCGACGACGTCGCAGTCGACGGTGCGTCGTGACCCGGCATGTGGGCAACCGGCCTCGTCCAGCCGGGCCAGCACTGCTGCGGTCACCCCGGCGTCGCCGCCGACCGCCTCGACGACCGCCGTACGGCGGAGGAAGGGAACCCGGTGCCGGGCGAGGACAGCGGCGTGGGCGACGGCGTCGCGGATCCTGCCGGTCGAGCGCATCAGGACGGCGGGGTCGCGGATCCACCCGGAGCCGTCCCCCGCCTCGGCCACGGCCACGACCGTGCCCCCGTGAGAGATCACGGATGTCGCGACGGGCAGGAGGAAGGGACCGGTCCCGGCCACGACGACGCGGCGGCCGGGGAGCACGCGGTGCTCCTTGGCCAGTGCCTGCAGGCCCCCGGCCGCGACGACTCCCGGCAGGTCCCAGCCCGGGAACGGTAGCTGCCGGTCGTGGGCGCCAGGTGCCAGCACCAGGGCCCTGGCCCGGACGGCGACCTCGTCCCCGTCCACCAGCGCCCTGGCCACGAAGCCCGCGGGCTCCGCCTGGACGCTCCAGACCTCGTGCCGGGTGCGGACATCGACCCGGTCGAGGTCGCTCAGCAGATCGGCCAGCACCTGGCCGAGCCCGAAGCGGTCGGTGGTCGGATCGATGGCCGCGTCCGCGGTCCCGGGTGGGCGGCGCCAGTACTGGCCGCCCGGCCGGGCGGCGCCGTCGAGGAGGACGGTGGCGCACCCATGGTCCGCCGCAGTCGTGGCGGCGGCGAGGCCGGCCGGTCCCGCACCCACGACGGCGACGTCGTACGGGTCAGATGGCGAGCCCGGCACGGCCCACTCCTTGCTGGGTACGGACCTGCATGCCGTCCCGGGCCTCGACCAGGCACGCGCGCTGGTCGGGGACGCCGTCGACGGTGAGCAGGCAGTCGAAGCACACGCCGATACCGCAGAACAGCCCCCGGAGCCGGCCCTTCCGGCGCGTGGTCCGCCACGAGCGCGTGCCGCTCGCGAGCAACGCGGCCCCGATCGTCTGCCCGGACCGGAACGTCACCACGGTGCCGTCGAAGCTGAAGGACTCGGTCACGCGGCGAACCTCTCGGGGCGGAAGGGGTGGAGGTCGAGCGCCGGCTTCTCGCCCGTCAGGACCTGGGCCACCAGCGCACCGGTCGCCGGCGCCAGGCCGATACCGGCGCCCTCGTGAGCGGTGGCGTGCAGCAGCCCGGGGGCCCGGGGGTCCGGCCCGAGGAGCGGCAGATGGTCGGGCGAGCAGGGCCGGAACCCGAGGTACGTGCGGAGGACGGGGACCGCGGCGAGGACGGGGAAGAGACCGACCGCCTGGGCGGCGAGGCGCCGCAGCACCGGCACCGCCGAGGCACGGTCGAAGCCGACGCGCTCCCGGCTCGCGCCGATGAGCAGCGTGCCCGCAGGCGTCTCCTCGACCACCGCGGACGACTGCAACGCCGCCTCGTCACTGGCGACGTCGCCGACGTACGCGGCTGTGTAGACCTTGTGGCGGACCATGCGCGGCAGTGGCGCGGTGACCAGGACGAAGCCGCGGCGCGGGCAGACCGGCAGATCCAGGCCGGCCAGCGCGGCCACCTCGCCGGACCAGGGGCCGGCGGCGTTGACGACCGCACCGGCGGGCAGGTCGCCGGAGGGCGTGCGGACGCCGGTCACCCGGTCGCCGGCACGCAGCAGCCCGGTGACCCGGGTGCCGGTGAGGACGCGGGTCCCGAGGGTGCGGGCCTCGCGCAGCAGCAGGGCGGTCGCGGCGATCGGCTGGACCTGCGCGTCGGCGGGGTACCGGGCGCCGCCGGCCAGGTCGGGCGCCAGGTGCGGTTCGAGGGTGGGGAGATCGGCGGCGGCGACGTGGGTCACCGCCACGCCGGCGGCCCGCTGGGCGGCAATGGTCTCGCACAGCGCCGCCGCTGCCTCGCTCGTGGCGGCCACGACCAGGCCGCCCTTGGCGTCGTACTCCAGCCGCGGGCCGAGCCGCGGCGCGAGGTCGTCGCGCCAGAGCCGGGCGGACAGCAGCGCCAGGTCCAGCTCGGGTCCCGGGAGCTTGTCCGAGACCAGCAGGTTGCCCTCGCCGGCACCCGACGTCCCCCCGGCGATCGCACCCCGGTCGACCACGACGACGGACAGGCCGGCCCGGGCCGCGGCGAAGGCGCAGGCGGCGCCGACGATCCCCGCTCCCACGACCACGACGTCCGGTGCCCGGGTGGGCCGGTCCGGGACGAGAGAGGCGGGCACCTGTGCAATGTTACACCTCACCCGATCCGGTGATCGTGGGCATGGCCGGTGTCCTGTCACGGGTCACCCTTCATGATCTCGGGAGGGGCGGGGGCTCGCCAGCACGGGCCGGTCGCAGGTAGCCTCACCGGGATCCACCCCCTGCGTGAAGGCCCGTCGTCGTGCCCCTCGCCGCCCGGGCGCCCTGCCGCCCGCGACGCAGCGTCCGGCTCATCGCCGTGACCGCGCTGGTGACGCTCGCCCTGACGCTGGGCGGTGTCGCCTCGGCCCAGGCGTGGCTGCAGGAGCCGCTCGAGGTGACGACGGCGGCCGTGACCGTCGACGTCGACGGCCGAAGCTTTCGGGCCCGCGTGACCTACCCCCTGGTGGGGCGGGACCACCCGGCGGTCGCATTCGGGCACGCCTACCTGCAGGGCCCCGAGCGCTACGCCCGTCTGCTGGAGGCGGTCGCGGCGCAGGGCTTCGTCGTCGTCGCACCGGCGAGCGAGAGCAGCTTCTGGCCCAGCCACTCGCGCCTGGCGGCGGACCTTCGACGCACACTGACCTGGCTGGTCGAACAGACCCACACGAGCGGCAGCCCGTTGGCGGGCAAGGTCGACGAGCGGAGGCTCGCAGTCGCGGGCCACTCGATGGGCGGCGGCGCGGCGGTGATCGCGGCCGAGCGCGACCCGCGGGTCCGGGCCGTCGCGACCCTGGCCGCAGCCGAGACCGTCCCGGCGACCTCCCTGGCGGCTGCCGGGCTGGACGTGCCGTCGTTGTGGGTGGCCGGCTCCGCCGACGGCATCGTCCCGCCCGACACGACCCGGGCCCTCCGCGCGGCCAGCCCGGCCCCGACGTTGCTCGCGGTGGTCGAGGGCGGGTGGCACTGCGGTTTCGCCGACTCCTCCGCGTACTGGGGTTTCGGCTGCGACTCGGGCGCACTCCCCCGGGCGGAGCAGCAGGCGACGACCGCCGACCTGCTCGTCCGGTGGCTCGCCGCCTCGTTGCTCGGTGAGCCCACCGACGTGACGGGCGTGGGCGGGGTCAGGTACGAGCCGGAACCTGAACCGGACTGACTGGAGCGGCTCCCTGTCGCGCAGCGCGGCGTCCTGCCGTTCGCAGGTCCTCGGGCACGACCGGGACGACCTGCCGCGACCAGCGGCCACGCGCTCGGTGTCAGCGGGCCGCGCTGCGGGCCAGCTCCCCCACCGCGAGCGCGAGCTCCGTGGCCAGCTCGAAGGAGCGCTCCTCGTGCGGGTGGTTGCGCATCCACAGACACACCGTCTGCACCACCGCCCCCGCCCAGGCCGTGTCACGCCGCACGGCGTGCCGGACCGACACCGGGCGCGGGGTGAAGGTGGTGACGTCGTACCACTGCCCGCCGGCGAAGGCGATCAGCGGGTAGCCGTGCGCATCTTCGTAGACCACGTCGTAGCGGTGGCCACCGAGCAAGCCGTCGTACCAGAGCGGCGTGGCCGAGCGCTGCCCAGGGGCGAGCGAACCGGTCACCGGACCGCCCGTCATGGACAAACCTCACCTCGCCGCTGCCGACACACCTCCCGGGGACACGAACGACCTGACAGCCGGACCGACCGGCACGAGTCCTCCAGGGATGCGGGTCCACCGTACGGCACGCGGCAGGGCCCAGGAAGGCCTCCCACCCCTCGGGTGGCCGGGGGGTCACCGCCAGATCGGCGTGTCGTCGCCGAGGCGTGGTCAGCGGTCCACGAGCGAGCTGACCAGCCAGCCGACGAAGCTGATCACGAGGGCCCCGAGGAGGGCGGCCCAGAAGCCCTCGACCGAGAACGGAAGCCTGAACACCCCGGCCAACCACGACGTGAGCCACAGCATCAGGGCGTTGACGACGAAGGCGATGAGCCCCAGCGTGAGCAGGTACAGCGGCAGCGCCACGAGCTGGGTCAGCGGCTTGACGACCAGGTTGACCAGGCCGAAGACGACGGCGACCAGCAGCAGGGTGAGAACCCGGTCGGCGTCGTCGTCGCCGGTCAGCTCGATGCCGGGTACCGCCCAGACGGCCACGGCAAGTCCCAGGGCGTTGACGAGGACCTGGAGGACGGCGGTCACCGGGTGAGCGTAGCGACCGGCCCGCCCCGGCCGGCCGGTGTCACTCCGGAGCGCGCACCACGGCCACGGGGCAGGCGGAGTGGCGCAACACGCCCTGGCTCACCGAGCCGAGGAGCATGCCGCGGAAGCCGCCACGGCCGCGCGAGCCGACCACGACCAGGCCGGCCCGGGTGGACGCGTCGACCAGCGCGTCGACCGGGTGCCCCCGGACCGCGACCTCGGTCACCGCCACGTCGGGGTACTTCTCCCGCCACCCGGCGAGCGTCTCGGCCATGGTCAGCCGGGCCTGGACCGAGACGGCGCTCTCGTCGGCGAGGACGGTGATGACGTCCGGCACGTACGGGTTGGGCAGGTTCCACGCGTACAGCACGGTGAGGCCCTCGCCGCGGCGGGAGGCCGCCTCGAAGGCGAAGTCCAGCGCCGCGGTGGACCGCTCGGAGCCGTCGAGCCCGACCACGACGGGGCCCTCCCACGCGGGGGTTCGCTCGCCGCGGACGACGACCACGGGGACGGTGGCGTGCGCGCTGGCCTCGATGGACGTGGACCCCAGCAGCAGCCCGGCGAAGCCACCCTTGCCGTGGCTGCCGAGCACGAGCACGGAGGCGTCCTTGGCGTTGTCGAGAAGCGTGGGCGTGGGAGCGCCGTGGGCGAGCACGCCGGTGACCCTCAGGTCCGGCGCCTGCTCGCGGGCCACGGTCACGGCCTGGTCGACGATCTCCTCCGCGAGCACGCGCAGTGCGTCGAAGTCCGGCGGGATGTAGCCGAAGGCGCCCGCCGACGCGTCCCAGACGTGCATCACCCGCAGGCCGCGCCGCTCCGCCTGGGCCTCACGGACCGCCCAGGCCAGGGCCCGGTCGGCGGACGGGGAACCGTCGACGGCGACGACGACGGGGCGTCCGGTGGGTGTGCCGAACATGTGGGCACCTCCTCGCAATCGTCCTCTTCCACCCTCCACGGTCCCCGACCGGTCAAGGGGCGGGCACGTGCCGCCCGGCCCACGTCCGGGGCCGGAGGTCCCACGTACGATGCCAGCGTGTCCACGCCGCCCACCACCACCGGCGTCGACCTGCCGCACGAACGCGTCGAGGAGCTGCTCGCCGCGGTGCTCGCCGTCGGCGAGGACCTCGACCTGCCTCGGGTCCTCGAGCGCATCGTGTCCGCCGCCTGCCGCCTGGTCGGTGCGCGTTACGGCGCGCTGGGCGTGCTGGCGGCGGACGACGGCGTGCGTGCGGACGAGGCGGCGGGTGGCTCCCGTACGGGAGGGGGCCTCGGCAGCTCCTCCACGGGAGGGGACGTGGGCGACTCCCGTACGGAGGAGGAGGCCGGCGACCGGCGACCCGAGCGGCGGCTCTCGCAGTTCATCACCGTGGGGGTCACGCCCGCGCAACGGGCGGCGATCGGTGATCCCCCGCTCGGTCGGGGCGTCCTGGGCCTGCTCATCGACGACGCCCGGCCGCTGCGGCTCGCGGACCTGGCGGAGCACCCGGCCTCCACCGGGTTCCCGGCCAATCACCCACCGATGGGCAGCTTCCTGGGTGTCCCGGTGCGGGCGGGCGACCGCGTCTACGGCAACCTCTACCTCACCGAGAAGGCCGGCGGGGCCGAGTACACCGAGGCGGACGAGCAGGTCGTGGTCGCCCTCGCGGCCGCGGCGGGCGCTGCCGTGGCCAACGCCCGGCTCTACGCGGAGTCGGAACGCCGGCGGCGCTGGGTCGAGGCGAGCGCGGAGATCACCTCGACGATCCTCGGCCGCGTGGACCGGCGGGCCGCCCTCCAGCTCGTGGCCACCCGGGCGCGGGAGGTGACGGAGGCCGACCTGGGCGCGGTCGTGGTCGAGGACGACGACGGGCGCCTGGTCGTGGAGGCGGCCGCAGCGGCGGAGGCGGTGGGTGGCAGCGCGCCCCCTGTCGGCACCGTGCTGTCGGGCACCGGACTGCTCGCCGACGTGCTGGCCGAGGGCGAGGCGCGAGCGGTCCCGGACCTCGGCGACCCCGGGGGGCTCGGGGAGGGGAGGGCACTGCTGGTACCTGTGACCGGCCCGCAAGGCCGGGACATGCTCCTGGTGGTGTCGACGCACCCGCACCCAGAGGGGCAGCGCGCCTTCGGGTCGGCCGATCTCGAGCCGGTCCGCAGCTTCGCCGCCCAGGCCGTGCTGGCGCTCGACCGGGCCCAGGCCGAGGAGGACCGGGCCGCGCTGGCGGTGCTCGAGGACCGGGACCGGATCGCCCGGGACCTGCACGACCTCGTCATCCAGCGGTTGTTCGCGACCGGCCTCCAGCTGCAGGGGGCCATCCGGCTCACGGGCAAGCCGCAGGTACGCGAGCGGATCGAGGCGGCCGTGGACGACCTCGACGCCACGATCCGCGACGTCCGGGCATCGATCTTCGCCCTGCACCGACGGCCCGGCGACGGGGACCTGCGCGGGTTGCTGGCCGACCTGGTGGCCGACTCCTCACGCGGGCTGGGCTACGTCCCGGCGCTCTCGGTGGAGGGCCCGGTCGAGCACGCCGTCCCCGAGGAGGTGCGCTCCCACCTGCTGGCCGTGCTGCAGGAAGCCCTGTCCAACGCCGCTCGGCACGCCCAGGCCACCCGGGTCGACGTCCGGGTAGCAGTCACCGGTGGCTGGCTGGTCGCAACGGTCCGCGACGACGGCGCCGGCATCCCCGGCAACCGTCGCGAGAGCGGGCTGACCAACCTGCGCGAGCGGGCCAAGGAGTGCGGTGGGTCGTTCGAGATCGGGACCGTCGAGGGCGGTGGAACTCTGCTCACCTGGCGTGTCCCCCTCACCTGACGCACCCTCGACCCAGCCGCACCCACCAGGCAAGATCACCGTGCCGCCCGGGTCCCGCCCCCCGCGACCTCGGCCACACAGCGATCAGCCGACCGCCACCGGCGGGGCGACCTACCGGGCGAGCAGCCTCGAGGCCAGCACCGCCGCCTGGGTCCGCCGCTCGAGCCCGAGCTTGGCGAGCAGGCTGGACACGTAGTTCTTGACCGTCTTCTCGGCGAGGTACATCCGCTCGGCGATCTGCCGGTTGGTCAGACCCTCGGCGATGAGCGCGAGGATGCGCCGCTCCTGCTCGGTCAGCGAAGCCAGCTCGTGCGGCACCGACTTGCCCGACCTGACCCGCTCCAGCACCCGGGCGGTCACCGCCGGGTCGAGCAACGACTGCCCCGCAGCCACACGGCGGACCGCGTCGACCAGGTCGTCGCCGCGTACCTGCTTGAGCACGTAGCCGCTCGCCCCCGCGAGGATCGCCGCGAAGAGCGCCTCGTCGTCGTCGTACGAGGTGAGGATCAACGCCTTGATCGACGGGTCCACGCTGCGGATGTCACGGCACACGTCGATGCCGCTGCCGTCGGGCAGCCGGGCGTCGAGGATCGCGACGTCGGGGCGGAGGGCGGGGATGCGTCGCGAGCCCTCGCCCGCGGTGCCGGCCTCGCCCACCACGGTGATGTCGTCCTCGGCCTCGAGCAGGTCGTGCAGGCCGCGCCGGACCACCTCGTGGTCGTCGAGCAGGAAGACCTTGATCGTCACGGCATGCTCCTCCGTCGTACGGGCACGTCACACGGTATCTGGTGCCCCCCAATGATCACGGCCGCCGCGTAAGTGGGCACCGAGCCAGGGGAATTCACCGCGGCACACACCCATCGACGCGGCTGCCGTGATCATTGGGGGCGCGGGGCGCGCAACGCGGACCCGCCAGTAGGAGGCCGCGCGGGTGGTCGGTCCGGGACCTTGGACCCTGCCTGCCCGGGGCGGCGAGGGCGCACCGTCGCTACATGGCCAGCACGACGCGCCTGACCGGCGCCGAGCTACGGACGGTCGTCGAGGCCGCGCACCGGGCCCCGAGCGTCCTCAACACGCAGCCCTGGCGATGGGCCGAGGTCGAGGACGGCCTGGAGCTGCGGGCCGACTCGGTCCGGGTCCTGCGGGTCGCCGACCCGCTGGGCCGCTTCCTGGTCGTCTCCTGCGGGGCCTCGCTGCTCAACGCCCGGCTGGCCCTGCGCCACCTCGGGCGCGAGCCGGTCGTGCGCCTCGGCCCGGACCCCGACGAGCCGCGCCTGCTGGCCCGCATCCGGGTCGTGCCGGGTCACCCCGCGACCCAGGAGGAGGACTGGCTCTACTCGGCCATCCCCAACCGACGCACCAACCGTGGCCCCTTCCACGAGCGCAGGCTGGGCTCCAGCCTGGTCCGCCGGCTGATCGACGCCGCAGCTGCCGAGGGCGCCGTGCTCACGCTCCTGGACCCCACCCAGGCGGCGCGCGTGCTCGAGATCGCCGACGAGGCCGCCGCCCAGAGCGCCGACGACGAGCGCCGGACCGCCGAGCTCGGCACCTGGGTCCACCCGGATCGCACGCCCGACGGCATCGCCGTGAGCGCGCTGGGCCCCGAGCCCGCCGAGGGCGGCCACGCCGTCCGGGACTTCGACCCTGCCCACCGACTGCCGCCGCGCGACACCGCCTCGTACGAGAAGGAGCCCACCGTCGCCGTGCTCTCCACCTACGGGGACAGCCGCACCGACTGGCTCCGCGCCGGCGAGGCGCTGCAGCGGGTGCTCCTCATGGCCACGCTCGAGGACGTCCAGGCGTCCTTCCGCAACGAGCCGCTGGAGATCCTCGAGTACCGCTGGCGGGTCCGCGACGCCACCACCGGCGTGGGGCATCCGCAGATGGTGATGCGGCTCGGTTACGGCGCACCGGTGGGCCCGAGTCCGCGGCGCCCGGTGGGCGAGGTGCTCGACACCTGACCCCACCCCGGCCGCGCGAAGCGGGTCAGGATGGGGGCCATGAGCCAACCGTTCCGCGTCGTCCTGGTCTGCCTCGGCAACATCTGCCGCTCCCCCATGGCCGAGGCCGTGCTCCGCGACCGGGTCGCCGCCGCCGGACTCGCCGATCGGGTCAACGTCGAGTCCGCGGGCACCGCCGGCTACCACGTCGGCTCCGGCGCCGACCCGAGGGCGCTGGCCGCCCTCCAGGCGCGCGGCTACGGCGGGACGGAGCACCGGGCCCGCCGGTTCGGGCCGGACTGGTTCGGACGGGCCGACCTGGTGCTCGCCCTCGACGACGACAACCTCGCCACGCTCGCCGCGCTGGACCCCGGGGCCGCCGCGCGCGGGGACCTGCGCCTGTTCCGCTCGTACGACCCCGACGCCGTACGGGAGGGAGACCTCGAGGTCCCGGACCCGTACTACGGCGGCGCGGACGGCTTCGAGCACGTGCTGGACCTGGTCGAGCGTGCGGCAGACGGACTGGTCGCCGAGCTCACCCGGACGGTCGGCGACGAGACGGCGAAGGGCTCCGTAGGGCATGGAGGCTGACCGGCTCACCCACCTGCTCGGCCGCCCGGTCGCCGAGGTCCGCCCGGTCCCCGGCGGCAGCATCTGTGCCGCCTACCGGGTGCAGCTGGCCGACGGGAGCCGGGCCTTCGCCAAGACCTCGCGGAACGGCTCGCCGCCCGGCTTCTTCGCGACGGAGGCCCGAGGGCTGGACCGGCTGCGCGCCGCGCACCACCACGGCGGGGTCGGCGTCCCGGAGGTCCTCGCGGTCGCCCACGACTGCCTCGTGCTCGATTGGGTCGAGCCGGGCCACCCCTCGGCGGAGGCTGCGCAGGCCTTCGGGCGACGGCTGGGCACGACTCACCGGGTCGGCGCCGAGACGTTCGGCGACCCGACCGGCCCCGCCTTCATCGGGTCGCTGCCGCTCCCCTCCGGGCCGTACAGGTCGTGGGATCAGCTGTGGGCCGAGGGCCGCGTGCTCCCGTACGTTCGGGCGGCGAGGGACCGGGGCACGCTGGCGTCCACCGACGCGGCCGACGTCGAGCGCGCCCTCGAGCGCATGGGGGAGCTCCCGGGGGCCGACGAGCCGCCCTCGCTCGTGCACGGCGACCTGTGGTCGGGCAACGTCCTCTGGACGGCCACCGACGCGCTGCTGGTGGACGCCGCGGCGGTCCACGGCGGCCACCGCGAGTCCGACCTGGCGATGCTGGCGCTCTTCGGCCTGCCGTACCTGGACGTCGTGCTGGCTGCGTACGAGGCGGCGGCCGACCCACCGCTCGCGGACGGCTGGCGGGACCGGGTCGTGCTGCATCAGCTGCACCCGGTGCTCGTCCACGCGGTCCTCTTCGGCGGCGGGTACGGCGCCGAGGCAGGGCGACTCGCCCGCCGGGCGCTGCAGCTGTAGGTCCCGCCCCAATGATCACGGCAGCCGCGCAAATGGGTGCCGAGCCAGGTGAATTCACCACGGCACCTGCCCGGCTACCGCGGCACGGGGCCCCACCGGGCCGCTACTGCGGCACGCCCGCACGCCCAACCCGATCGTCCCCCGGAGGACCGTCTCCCGGTGCCGCGCCGTTAGGTTGGACAGCCCTGAACCACCGACCTCACGGGGGGCTGCGTGATCACTGCCGTCGGGCTGACCAAGCGGTACGGGCCGAAGGTCGCCGTCGACGACCTGTCCTTCGAGGTGCGCCCCGGCGTCGTGACCGGCTTCCTCGGGCCCAACGGCGCCGGCAAGTCGACGACGATGCGTCTGATGCTCGATCTCGACCGCGGGGGCGGTGACACCCGGTTCGACGGCCGGCGCTACCGGGACGTCCCGCGACCGATGCGGGAGATCGGCGCCGTGCTGGAGGCCAAGGCCTTCCACCCCACGCGCAGCGCACGCAACCACCTGCTGATGCTGGCGGCTGCCAACGGCATCGGGCCCGGCCGGGTCGACGAGGTGCTGGCGCTCGTCGGGCTCTCGGACGTCGCCGGTGGACGCCCCAAGGGCTTCAGCCTGGGCATGAGCCAGCGGCTGGGGCTCGCCTGCGCGCTGCTTGGCGACCCCCACACCCTGGTGCTCGACGAGCCGGCCAACGGCCTGGACCCGCACGGCATCCAGTGGCTGCGCGACGTGCTCAAGTCGCTGGCCGCCCAGGGCCGTACCGTCTTCGTGTCCAGCCACCTGCTGGCGGAGATGGCCCTGATGGCCGACGAGCTTGTCGTCATCGGCCGGGGGCGACTGATCGACTCGGGACCGGTGAGCGACTTCGTCGGCCGCTTCACCCGGACGACCGTCCTCGTCCGGAGCCCGGAAGCCTCCAGGCTCGCCGACCTGCTGGCGGATG
>Ga0268386_10002322_pt1 | contig 13486 bp, 10 predicted proteins | sample RVTome_15_FD_200260 | JGI IMG/M metagenome (GOLD analysis project Ga0268386, IMG submission 200260) | Soil microbial communities from uranium-contaminated site in the Upper Colorado River Basin, Wyoming, United States - RVT150D86... ...
GTACGCCGAGTACGACTTGGTGAGGCTTACCGGTATCGCGAGGTTGTTGAGGATGTAGACGACCGCCACCGTGACGACGCAGGCGATCAGGAACCAGAGGGAGACGTACATCTGCTTCTCCCGCCGCTTGACGAGCGTCCCCATCACGTTCACGGCGAACATCACCCACAGGACGACCACCACGATGTCGAGGGGCCACTCCAGTTCCGCGTACTCCTTGGAGGTGCTCATGCCGGCGAACAGGGAGAGGGCCGCCAGGGCGATGGCGATGTTGAACAGCCAGAGTTGAGCCTTCGCGAGGCCCGGAAAGGCGAGCGGCGTCCGGGTCAGCTTTTCCAGCATGTAGAAGCTGCAGGCGAAGATCCCGGCGATGGTGAACCCGTAGATCAGCCCGTTGGTGTGGACAACGCGCAAGCGCCCGAACGCGAGCCAGGGCGCAAGGTTGAGGGCGGGGAAGACCATCTCGGCGGCCAACCATAGCCCGAGCACCAGCCCGACCAGCAGCCAGAACACCGAAGAAAGCGCGAATCCCCTTACGATCGAGTCGTTTCGTGCCCCGTTCGCCATCCGCATCTCCCGTCGGCCGATGTTGGCGACAGTATACAATTTTCCGGATTCGTCCACCATAATGGCGTGGCGGCCCCCGGTCTGGTAGAATGCCGTCCGATCGGAACATTCCCATGAAGTTCCGGGCGCGTGCCGCCGATAGGGATAGTGAGAGTTGTTCCCGAAAGAAATCAAGGGAGTGGAACCGCCGGATGGTGCTTCCTGCGATCCAGTGCGTCTCGGCCGTTTTTCAGTTCATCGCCGCGTGGCAGTCCGTCGTGTTTCTCTCGACCGGCCGGCTCGGGCGCGTCTGGTCCCTCGTCTCCCTGGCCCTCTTCCTGAAGGGGCTTCTCTCGGTCTGGGTGGCCTTCTCCTCTTCCTGGTCCACGATCACCGCGTTCACCGACCAGCCGTTCGTGATCGCCGAATTCTTCATCTCCCTGCTCCTCGCCTCGGGCTTCCTCCTCACCGGCCAATGGTTCCGCGTCAGGGAGCGCCTCGAGGCGCGGTTTGATCTGATCGCCGAGGTGGAGCGCTCCCTGGTGGGTGTCCTGGAGGAGGAGAGGGTTCTCTCCCTGGCGTGCGGAATCCTCTCCCGCGCCCGCGGGTACCGCCTCGTTTGGGTGGGGGCCGCCGAAGCCGACGGAACGATCCGCGTGGAGTGCAGCGCGGGGGACGCCGCGGAGTTTCTCCCGGAGGTCTCTCTCCGCTGGGACGACAAGCCCGCAGGGCAGGCGCCGCCCGGACACGCCTTACGGACGGGGGGTACGATCATCGCGGAGGAAATCGGCGTGGGGCTCCCCGTGGAGTGGCGGGAGGGTTGCCGGCGTCACGGGCTCGTTCGCTGCGCCGCGGCCCGGATCGAGCAGCACGGCTTCCCGTACAAGGTTCTCGTCGTGCACGCCGACACGGCCGCCGCCTTCGACGCGGTTGAGACGGAGGCGCTCGCCGCGATGGCCCGCCGGGTGGGAAACGCGATCCAGGGGGCAAGGCGTCACCGGAATTTCGTCAACGCGAAGGCGTCCTACGACGAACTGCTCCGGAACCAGCGGGACGGGGTCATCCTCGTGCGCGAGGGGAAGGTGGTGCGCGCCAATCCGGCGGCCGCCGAGATGCTCGGGTACGCGTCCCCGGGGCTGTTATTCGACGCCGATCCGGTTTCGATCCTGGCGGAGCCCGACGCCGTGGCCGGCCTGCGGGACGAATTGCGGGGACCCGGCAAGGGAGAGCCCCGGAGCGAGTGGGAAGCCTCTCTCCTTCGCATGGACGGCTCGACCTTCCCGGGGGAGATCCGTCTCACCTGGGCGCCCCGGGAAGACCGGAACGACTCTTTCGTCCCGAAGCGACGCGGCCCTCTCGGTATGATCGTCCTTCGCGACGTGGCCGAGAGGGTGCGGGACCTCCGGGAACTCCGGAAAGAGCGTGACTTCTCGAACCGGATGCTGGACATCTCCGGGGCGCTCGTCCTGCAGGTGAGCCGGACCGGGGAGATCCTGCTCTTCAACCGGCAGTGCGAGGAGGTGACCGGGATCGCCGCCCGGGACGCGCTGGGAAAGAAGATGTGGGACCTGCTGATCACAGAGTCGGCCCGCGACCTCCACCGCGACGCCATCCGCGGGGTCGCCGCGGGGCGCACGCCGCCCCCTCTCGAAACCACGATCGTGACCGCCCACCTTTTGCCGCGAACGATCGCCTGGAACCATGCCCCGCTGCACGACGGGGCCGGAACGATCGTCTCCGTCATCGTAACCGGGTCCGACGTCACGGAACGGCGTCTGCTCGAAAAACAGCTGATCGAGATGCAGAAGATGGAAGCCGTCGGGACACTGGCCGGGGGGATCGCGCACGACTTCAACAATATCCTCACGGGGATCCTCGGCAGTCTGGACCTCGCCCGCGGGTTCGTGCCGCCCGGCTCCCCGGCGTCGGCCCCGATCGCCGAAGGGATCAAGGCCTCGGAGCGTGCCGTCCAGCTCGTGCGCCAGCTCCTCGATTTTTCCCGGCGCGCCCCCGCGGAGTGTCGGCCCGTGAACCTCGGGAAGGTGGTCCGGGAGGTGGCCGACCTCTTTTCCCAGACGATCGACCGCCGGATCGATGTGACCTGCTCGATCGCGGACGACCTGCTTCCGGCTTTCGTCGACCCCAACCAGGTGCACCAGGTCCTCATGAACCTGTGCGTCAACGCGAGAGACGCCATCATGGAGAGCCTCGAGACCGTCGAGAAGTCGGGGGGGCGGCCGCTGACGGGGTACTGGATCTACACCCGGGCGGAGAACGTCGAGGTGGACGACGACTACTGCCGGATCTTCCCGTACGCCAGGAAAGGCCGCTATATCCGGCTCTCCATCGGCGACAACGGCGCCGGGATGGACGAGGCGACGCAGCGGCGGGTGTTCGAGCCGTTCTTCACCACGAAGAAGATGGGGCGGGGAACGGGGCTGGGGCTCTCCACCGTGTATGGCATCATCAAGCAGCACAACGGGTGGATCAACCTGGAGAGCCGCGCGGGGAAGGGTACGACCTTCTGCGCCTACTTTCCCGAGGCGACGGGCTTTCCGGAGGAGGCGTCGGCGTTAACGGAAACCGCATCTTCCGGGAGGGGGAAGGAGACCGTGCTGTTCGCGGACGACGAGGAACTGATCCGCGACCTTGCCCGCCAGGTGATGGAGATGCACGGGTACAAGGTTTTCCTGGCCGAGGACGGCATCCGGGCGATCGAGCTTTTCCGATCGAACCGGGAGTCGATCGACCTGGTGGTGCTCGACCTCACGATGCCCCAGCGATCCGGGATGGAGGTCCTTCGCGCGATCCGGAACATCGATCCTGGAATGCGGGTCATCCTCTCCAGCGGCAGCTCGCCCGTCGAGCCGGTTCCGGGAACGACGTTCCTCCCGAAGCCGTACCGCACCGAGATGCTGGTGAAAGCCGTTCGCTCCGCCCTCGACGCCCCTCCGCCGGTCTGAGCGCTCCAAGGCGCCTCCGGGACTCCCCTTTCGGCTGCGTCGCCTCGGAGGGCGGGGCTCCGTTCGTGGCTCGCCGTGCGATGAACCTGCACGGCTGCGCTTTACCTCACTGCGCCCCCCGTTCTTCCTACGGCGGGGGTACCCCAGGGAGTGTAGTTAGTCCGGGAGTGGGGCGCCCCCCCTCCTGCGGCTACTCCGCCGGACCTTCCTTCCTGATCGCCGCGTTGAGGGCGGCCCGGAAGATGTACCCGGATAGATGCATCAGCGCGTCGGACAGCTCCGGGTCGACCTCCATCAACGCCATGTCTTGGCGTATATGTGGTTTAATCTTGCAACCACGCGATATCCTATATCGGAGCAAGAACGGCGGGAGAAGACAATAATAAACAGAGATACTGCCGCCTCCGTTATGACGCCCTCCCGGATCGCCAAGGCGAAGAAGTTGGTGAGGGAGTGGATGCCGATGATGGAGCGGTGAAAGGCCGCAAGTAGCGCGAACTGCTCGGGCGGTACATCTGCAGAAATCAAGAAAGGGAATGCTCCTCATCGTGAAGTGAGGGGCGAGGTGAGAGAGATGAACGAGCAATACAAGATTGGTGAGGCCAAGTTCTTCTTGGCGAGGATGAAAGAGGCGGCATCAACCCCCGTGGCGTTCCAATACTACCTGAGCGCGTTCCTGTCTGCGGCCCAGTCTGTAATCCAATATGCTCGGGAGGAATCAAGTTCGAAGGGCAGGAAACAATGGTATGACGAGACTGTCGCCGGGAATAAAGTATTGAGTGACAGGAGTCAGTCGGTGCTTCGGCATCGGTTCGTTGACTCGCCCGGATCTGAAGACCAGATCGGTTCGCCGCAACGATACTCTAAAGATCTGATCGGTTCATCGCAACAATACATTGAGGAGTTGGAGAAGTTCGTTCAGAGGGGAATGGAAGAAGGAATACTGTCGGGGTGATAACTGACCCTCCCCCCTCAGATCGGTCCGAGCTGTATTAATGCTTTTCAGACCGATTCGAGGAGGAGTCGAAAGGGCGGGAGTTCGCACGAACCGCAAACCCCGTGCAAACAATCGCCCGAGGGGTAGACCGCCCAGCGGTGGGACCGTTCGATGACGTCCGGGCGTGTGATAAGGTCGTGTGATAAAAACGTTCACAAACGATAGATAATCTTTTGCCTTGATCTCGATTCCTTGACCTGAATCTCCGTCATTTCCGCCGCAAACCCGCGTTGATGGCGGCCCGGAAGATGTACCCCGAGAGGTGCATCAGCGTGTCGGACAGCTCCGGGTCGACCTCCATCGACGCCATGCACGGGTGGTGGTGGTGCCGCAGCGCGCCGATGTCCGCCGCCTCCGACAGGCGCGTCCCCGGGAGGACCGACGCCACGAAGCGTCCCGCGCCGCACGGGCAGTCCCGCTCGACCGTCACGAGGCCGACCCGGTCCCCGTCGGCGTCGATCCGCATCCTCGGCCGTCCGAACCGCGAAGCGAAGGTGGACAGCAGCGGGTGCGGCCCCCCGTCGAACCCGCACAGCGGCCGGGCGAAGGTGAACGCCACTCCCATGGCCCCGAGCCGTTTCCCGATCTGGTTCTCCAGCCCCCGCGGGCAGGCGGCGCGGTCGTCGACGGCGGCGAGGACGGCGGAGGCGCCGGATCGTTGTGCGATGTCGGGGATCAGCTCCGCCGCCCCCGGCGTCTCGTGGAGGGAGACGAGCAGATCGGCGGCGGGGAGGGCGGCCGGCAGGACCTCGTCCGGATCGTCGATCACCATGGGGAGGCTTCGTCGCAGGGGGAGGCGGAGGATCTCCCATCCCTGTGGGCGGTTCGCGGCGACATATTCCGCGATCCGCTCGCCGTACCTCCCCTGGGTCGCGAAGAGGACCTTCACGGGGCGGGTCCGAGGAGGCGGGTCCGGAGAGCGTCCGCGACGGCGTCCGCCGCGGGGGACTCCCCGGGAGGAAGGTCGAGGAACGACCGCCCCTCGGTTTCCCAGGAGGGAAGCCGAGGATCGTGGGGGAGCGCCGCCAGGAGGGGGAGTCCGAGGGCCTCCGACGGGGCGTCGCCGGGGACGCCGTACGGGCGGTTGAGGAGGAGCCACGTTTTCCCGGCGGGGAGGGCGAGCTCCACGGCCAGATCCCGCAGGGCCGCCACGGCATCCATGCCGCGCCGGGTAGGGTCGCCCACCAGGACGAGGTGATCGATCCGCCGCACGGACCGGCGGGAGAGGTGTTCCATCCCCGCCTCGTTGTCCACCACGACGGCCCGGTAGCCGCCCTCGATCCGGTCGAGCGCCTCGCGAAGCAGGTTGTTCACGTAGCAGTAGCATCCCGGCCCCTCGCCGCGGCCCATCGCGATGAGATCCACCGTTTCCCCCTCGGATAACCGCCGCTCGATCCCGAAGGCGATCCGGTCCGCGAGGGGTACCGCACCGCCCGCCGCCGCCCGCTGTTCCTCCCGAAGGGAGCCGAGCCCCTCGAGGATCGGCAGGGAGAGGAGCTGGTGCAGGTTCGCGTTGGGGTCGGCGTCCACGGCGAGAAGGGGACGAACGCCCGACAAGGCCAGTGCGCGCAGTATCAGGGCGGAGCAGGTGGTCTTGCCGACTCCTCCCTTGCCGGCGACGGCGATCCGCAGCGTCACGGGGAGGTCTTCCCGTACCGGGTCCGCAGCAGGCCCGACAGTTCCACGGTCAGGAGCAGCGCGCGCTCCGCGGTCTCCTCGGGCAAGGTGCCGAGGCCGCACGCGGGGGTGATCACGGAGGCGCGGACCGCCGCATCCCGTGAAATCCCGCGGGAGGCGCACCGGTCGAGAATCCCCTCCATCCGGTCGGCGAGCGATCCCGGCGTCTCGGACGCGATCGCCTCGCGCGCGGTGGGGATCACCCCGAAGGCGAGCACGCCGCCGCGGGCGAGGAACGCGGAGACCTCTTCCGGGTAGAGGAGGAGCGAGTCGGCATACTCGTAGGCGTCGAAGGAGAGGTAGCGGACCTTCGAGGCCAGGACCAGCCCCCAGTCGGTGTTCGCGCAGCAATGGATCCCGCAACGGACGCCGGGCAGCCCGTCGAAGATCTCGTCGAGGGCGGCGATCACCTCCTCCCGCGGGAGCGAGACGATGGCGGAGCCCACGGAGGCGAGGTACGGCTCGTCCAGCGTAAGGATCACGGTTCCGGACAGGCGGCGAAGCTGTTCGGCTTGCCACTGGGCGACGCGGAGCAGGTACTTGACCAGGACGTCCCGGCCCACGGAGTCGTAGAAGACCGGTTTCTTCTCCCGGTCGCACACCATGAGCCCGAAGGAGACGGGCCCGGTCATCTGGCCCTTCACCGCGGGAAAGGGGCCGACGCCCGCAGTAAGGAGCGCGTGCAGCCCGGCCGCGCGCTCCGCGGGGACGGCGAAGGGGGAGAGGTCGCCGGAGAGGAACGTCTCGTAGAACGCCTCCGCGTCCGGCAGGAGCGCCTCCCCGCTCTTCATCGTCATGCGCTCCCCGACGACCGAGGCGCCGGGGAGGGCCGAGGCGAATTGCGGGTACATGTGCTCGAGCGGTGTCCGGCACGGGAGCTGCGGCCAGCAAGGGATTTCCCGGAAACGGGACAGGACCTCCGCCACGGCGGCGCGGGCATCGAGGTGCGGCAGGCTTCCCACGCCCGTGCACGGGAAGAGCCCCGGCAACGCGGTCATGCCCTCACCTCCGCGGCGAGAACGGAACGGTAGCTCTCCTCGTCGGTGTGGGGGAGGAAGAGGCCGCGCTGGTACAGCTCCATGAAGCCGGGATCGGAGGACAGGTCGTGGTACAGCGTCCCGGAGGCGAGCGAAAGCGCCTCCTTCCAGCGCCGCCGGTTCCGCAGCGCGCCGAGGGCACCGGCCAGCGACGCGTTCCCCAGCGGGGCGAAGCGGGCGAGAGGGATCGGAGGGAACAGCCCGATGGTGAGGGCGGAGCGCAGGTCGAGGAAGTTGCCGAACCCCCCCGCGACGTAGACGCGCGCCACCGCTTTCCGCGGGAACCCCACCGCGGCGAGCAGCGCCTCGGCGGCCGCGCAGAGGGCGGCCTTTGTCCGCAGGATGCTTTTCAGGTCCGATTCGGTGAAGACCACGTCGCGGCCGGTGGCGCTCTCCTCCCCGGGCACCACGACGTACGCTTCGCCGCGCTCCGTGGGGCGGCGCCTGCCGCCGCCGCGGGAGGTGAACCGTCCCGCACGATCGACGATCCCGATCCGGAACAGCTCCGCGCACAGGTCCAGGATTCCGGAGCCGCACAGTCCCGCCGGCCGCACCCGCCCGATCGTCGTCCACTCCGCCGCCGATGATTCCGGATCGATCCGGAGCGACTCGATCGCCCCCGGGTACGCGCGCATGCCGCAGCCGACCTCGCCTCCCTCGAAGGCGGGTCCGGCCGAGGAGGAGCAGGCGATCCGCCAATCCCGATTCCCCAGAACCACCTCTCCGTTGGTGCCGACGTCGAAGAGCAGGCCGACCTCCTCCTGCCGGTGCATCCCCGAGGCGAGAATGCCCGCCACGACATCGCCGCCGACGAACCCCCCGAGGGACGGGAAGATCCGCCACATCGCCCGCGCCGTCGCCGGACCGGTCCCCAGGGTTTCCCCCGGGACGATGGGGTACTCCTTCCGGACCGGTTGATACGGCGGGCGCCGGATCGAGGAGGGGGAGATTCCGTAGAGGAAGTGGGAGATGACGGTGTTTCCCGCGGCGACGACATCGATGATCTCCCCCTGCACGGGGGAGGCTTCGAGGAGACGGCGCACCAGTCCGTCCACCCCCGAAAGGATCCGGCTCCGCAGCAGTTCGAACCCGTCCGTCGTCTCTTCGGCGAACACCACGCGGGAGATGAGATCCTCGCCGCACGCCATCTGCGGGTTGTCCCCCGTTGCGCGGGACAGGACGGTTCCGTCCGCGAGATCCACGAGGGTGCCGGCCAGGCTGCTCGTCCCCAGGTCCAGCGCCACCCCGAGCGGAGTGCCCCCCGACGCGGCGCGGCACAGGGGAAGAAACGGTTCGTCCCCCGCCAGGTCCGTTCCGTCGAGATACGCCGCGAGGCGGGCGGGCCTGCTTCCGGGAAGGATCGTCACGGAGACGTCGCCGGAGGTGGGGAAGCAGCGGCACGCGAGGCGGATCCCCGCGGCGATTTCCGCACGGGTGAGTGGTCCCGGGTCCTCCCCGCCGCGGGTCCCGCCGGCGACCAGGACCCGGCATTTTCCGCACCGGCTTTCCCCGCCGCACGGCGAGAGGAGCGGGACACCGCCGCGCAGGGCGTGGGAAAGGAGCGATTCCCCGGGGACGAAAGGGACGTCGATCCCCTCGGGAAGGAAACGGATCGACCCCTGTCCGTCAGCCATGCACGGGGAGGAAGGCGGCCGGCGGAAGGCGGCGCAGGTACGACGGAAGGGCGGACGACTCCTGCGGGCCGACGAGGACCCGCCACCCGGACAGCTCCTCGATCCGGCCGGAGAGGCGCGCGACCATGCCGGGAAGGATGAGGGTCCGGTGCGACACCTTTTCCCCGATCCCGCACTCGGCGAGCATCTTCGAGATCGACTCCCCGGTGAACTTCCCGGCGGCCCAAGCCGTCAGCACCGACATGCCGTCGACGTCGGCGATGAGGAGGTGCGCGGGGACCTTCGCCGCTTCCGCGTCTCCGCGGACGGTGAAGTAGGTGAGGGAGAAGTTGGTGGTGATGAGGACGGGCGACGATTCGGACGGTCCCCCGATCGGGTAGACGCCCGGTTCCACCTGGATCGGCCGCTGGGGGTCGGTGAACAGGTTCTGCCGCAGCGTGAGCAGCGGCAGCAGGTCGGCCGGGTCCGCGGAGTCCAGCACGAGGAGCGATCCGTATTTCGCCACGAGGAGGGCCGCGGCGAGGAACGGGTCCGGGAACCCGCCGCCGAGGTCGAACGCCGAGGGGTACGCGAGGTCGCGGTTCCTGGAGAGGATCGCCGCGCGCCGAAGGTCCGTGGCAAGGGACACGGCCTCCCGGGGCGTCTCCGGGGAGGGATCGGCGACCAGCGAGACGGCGCCGGCGGCGCGAGCACCGGCCAGCGCGGCGGAGAGCCCCTCGATCCCCCGGGCCCGCACCCGCAGCGGGAGTTTCCTTTCCGCTGCGAGCTTCGCCGCCGGAACGAGGTCCTCCGGCGGGGGCGCGAGGAGTGGCCGGGAAAGCGCCACCGCCTCCACCGCCGCGGCGAGCGGTCCCTCCGGGGCGAGGAGAACGAGGGGGAGCCCCGTCGCGTCGAGCGCGGCGGGGGCCGCGCGGGCATACCTTCCCGCGTCCCCGGAGGCGCAGCGAAGGGCGACGAGGTCGACGGAGATCCTCTGGCCGACCCGCTCGAACGACAGGCGCCGGATCGCCTCGAGGTGCGCAGCGAACTCTTCGTCCGACGCATCGTCCCGGATCGAAACGGCGATCGCCGTCGGGTGATAAAAGGTCTTCTCGTGCCGGAAGAGGACCGTCTCGTCGCCGAGGACGACCTCGCGCTCCCCGGATCCGATCATCACCTTGGGCAGCGGCGGCGCGGCGGCGGCCGACAGCTTCTCTTTCGCCTCTTCGGAGGCGGTCGGGCAAAGGTCGATCGACACCTTTCCTGCGGCGATCTGCATCGCGAAGGCCAGGCACGTCGACTGGCCGCACTCCTTGCAGTTGGTCTTCGGCAGCAGTTTATAGATGTCGATCGCGGTCAGCGCCACGCGGCCACCGCCAGGCGCGCCACGCTCGAAGGGTGGCGGCAGACGAGGAGGTCGGCCCCTGCCGCCAGGCAAGCGAGGCCCGTCGCCTCCTCCCATCGGCGACCGCGCGCGCCGACCTCGCCCCAGGACCCTTCCGACGCGTCGGTCGCCTCCCGCGCCTTCCACGCGTCCCCGAGGTGGCACAGCACCGGGCGGGCGAGCGCGGCATCCCCCGAGAGACCGGCAAGGCGGATCCGCTCGACGATGGAGAACGTGTATTCGATCCCGTAGCCGAGACCTCCCGTCAACGGGTCGATGAGGACGCGATCGGGGGGGAACCCGAGGTCCGCGAGGAGGAGGTTCATCTGCTTGGCCATGTTGATGTCGATGGGGGACCAGGAGACCACGCCGTGGCCATACGCCAGCGCCGCGCCCGCGACGAGCCGGTGATTCTTCTCCTCCGCGTACGAGAGGAAGACCGGGCGGCCGGCCGCCTCCGCGACGGAGGGAAAGAGCCGGGCGTCCACCTCCTCGTCGCCGCATCCCCCCACGATCACCGGGACGGGCGTGGCGGAGAGCACCTCCCGGACGACGGCCGCACCGAAGGACACGCTTTGCCCACCCCCGTCGGGATGGCAGCCGGCGAGGGAGAGGAAGAGAAAGCGCGCCCCCCAGTCGCCCGCGCATTTGCGGGCCATCGCCACGGGGTCGCCGGCATAGGCCCCGATCGCCTCGGCCAGCGCGGGAGGGAACTCCAGCGGGCCCGTGGGGACCTCCATCCCGACCGCGGGCGCGTTGGGGTGTTCCCCCTCCGGCAGGAGCGGCAAGGCGTTCTGCCCTCCCACGGTGACGGGAGTTCCCCCCGGCCCGGCGGGCAGCGTCACCGCGAGGATCCTTCCGGGAAAGCCAGGGACGGGTAGCGCAACGCTCACAGCAGTGGAGGGAGCTTGAGGGCGGGGTGTCCCACCTTCACCAGGTGGTCGACGAGCGCGTCGGGAGTCACCGCGACCGTTTCGTCCGCGATCTGATCGACGAGGTCGGGCATCCCGATCTCCGCCGCCCGCTCCCGCAGGAGCGGTCCGAGGTATTCCTTCATCTCGCGGGTCATCCAGACCACGCGCGCCAGGCCACCCTCGGCTCCGAGGAATTTCCGGCTCAGCAGGTAGTGCTTCCCCACGCCCATGAATCCCGGAGTCTGCACGCCTCCGCCGACGGAACCGGCCAGGGTGGAGAACCCCATCCCGCACGGCGTTTCCAGCCCGGTAAACTCGCGGTTGACCGCCATCACGCCGTTCGCCTCGGGGATTACGGCGAGGACGCACTCGAAGCAGCCGCACGAGGTCATCGGCGACTCCATGATGGAGTAGAGGTTCATCTCGGTCACGGTGTTGCGCGAATTCTCCCGGACGAACGCGTTCACCCCGTCGAACGATCCCTTCACGGCGTCCCGGACCGCTCCCTTCCGCACCGGCTGGTTGGGGCCGGTCGGGGTGATCTCGTACCCCGCCTTCCCGTCGAGCCAGTTGATCGCTCCGCACAGTCCGAGGCGCTCGGGGGAGACGATGCAGACGTGGTTGGGGGCGAACGACTGGCACAGGGTGCAGGAGTAGAACTCGGAGACGGCGTCGTCCGTCAGCGTCCGCGCCCGCGCGTCCCGCTCGGCGTAGGCGGCCCGCGCCCCGGCCAGCCCCGCCTGCACATCTTCGAGCCGGGTCGTGATCGAAACCGCCACCTTGTCCACGATGTTCTCGAAGTCCGCGTGCAGCTTGGCGTAGAGCATGACTCCGAGGTCCGCGAGGGAGAATCCCTTCCCGACCGCCTCCGTCGAGACGCGGATCCAGGTGGTGTCCCGCTGGGCGACGTGCATCGTCCCCTCGCCGTAATTGACGATCCGGTGGATGCGCCGCTCGAGGACCGATTCGAAGTCGTGCTGCATCCGCGCCCCGGCGACCCGGACGACGATCCCCAGCGGAAGGACGCTCCCGATCGGCAGTTCCCTGAGATCGGGGCCGTCCACGACGATCTCCCGGTCGATCACCTCTTCCGGGAGGGCGCTTCGGACGAGTTCGTAGGCCACGGAGCGCCCGCCGCCGAACTCGATGTGCGTGTCGGCCTTCCGGATCCGCTCCCCCTCGAAGGCGGGACCGAAGGCGATGGGGATCGGCACCTTCACCATCTTCACCTTGATGCCCCTCGCCTCCATCCCCGCCAGGACCATGCCGTCCCCCGCGGGACGCGAGAGGAGCAGCCCGGGGATCTCCGGCACGGGCTGGTCGGACAGGACCGTCAGCCCCGCTTTCATCGCGCCGGCGGCGATCGCCAATGCGACGTCGTCCAGAGGCCCGAGGGCGCACACGAACGCCTTCACGCGGTTGCCGAGGTAGGAGAGCATTGCGGCTCCCTGGCCGCGGCCGATGCCGCCGAAGGTGAGCCCGGCGCGGACGGCGAAGTTGACGGCGTGGATCACCGCGGGAAGCGGCCCCAGCGGGAACGTCTTGAATTCCTCCCCGAGCTTCACACCCTGGGCGTCGAGCTGCGCGGCTACGTCTCCCGCGAGGAAGACGAGGAGCCCGATCTCCTGGAACTGCCGGACCATCGCCGCCGCGGCCGCGGGGTCCGTCGCCTTCCCGATCAGGACGGCGACCCCGGGAACGGAGCCGTCCACGAGATAGATCCCGAGCTTGCGCAGGGTGGAATCGGGGACGAAGCCGACCGCGGGGGGCGGGTAGGGATTCCCTTTTTCGTGGGAGAGCGCCCCGAGCACCTCGGCGGCGAGGAGCGTGGCCGCGCCGGCGTCGAGCGCGTTCTCCGCCGTGGCGCCGTCCCTCACGAGCGTCCCCGCGAGGGTGAGAACCTTCCCCGCATCGGCCAGTGTCTCTACCCGGAGGTCGGTCAGCCCGAAGGCGACCGGCAGCTCGTAGGCGGTATCGGGGTACGCCAGCTTTGCTTCCTTACCGCGGCGGGCCACGGCGGCGTCGAGGGTGGTCCGGGCGAGCGAGAGGACGGCGGCGGCGCCGCGCAGGCAGGCGGCAAACAGCGGTTCGTGCATCGGGCGGGCTCCCTTCGGTGGTTACGTCATGGCGGGAGAACAGGGAGTGATTGTAGCGTACTTGCGCGGCCTCCACCGAAGAAAATCCCCGGGAGGGCCGCTTGTGGGTTATGGGCAGGGGACACACCTTCCCTGCATCCCGGGTTTACACCAGGTATGTCCCCTGAAAGCGCCTGCACCTTACAGTGACTCCCTCCTGCCGTACCATCCGCCGAGAAAATCCCTCGGTGGCTGGTGTCGCGGGTGACGCAGGAACTGC
>Ga0268386_10002323_pt1 | contig 13485 bp, 13 predicted proteins | sample RVTome_15_FD_200260 | JGI IMG/M metagenome (GOLD analysis project Ga0268386, IMG submission 200260) | Soil microbial communities from uranium-contaminated site in the Upper Colorado River Basin, Wyoming, United States - RVT150D86... ...
CGGCGGTTCTCGATCAGAAAGGCTGTCAGTACGTGCCGCACGTGATGGGGATCATGGTCGGCCAGACCTACAGGATCCTCAACTCCGACGGCATCCTCCACAACGTCCACGCCCTCCCCAAGATCAACAGGGGATTCAACAAGCCGATGCCGGCGACGGTCAAGGAGGCGAGCGTCACGTTCGACAAGCCGGAGTCGGTGTTCCAGATCAAGTGCGACGTGCACCCGTGGATGAGTGCCTACGTCGGCGTCTTCACCCATCCTTTCTTCTCGGTGACGGGCACGGACGGGAAGTTCACGATCTCCGGTCTCGAGCCGGGGACCTACGAGATCACCGCCTGGCACGAGAGGCTGGGGACGCAGACGGCCTCGATCACGATCGGCGCCAACGAAACGAAAACCCAGAACCTGAAGTTCACTACCCCCGCCGCGAAGTAGCGGTCCGGAGAGAAAGCCGCTATGAGTCAGCCGGCAGGCGTCGTCGCACCCAAGCCGCACGTCGCGCACGAAGGCCATCACGAGGAGCTCGGTTTCTGGCGTCAGTACGTCTTCTCCACCGACCACAAAATCATCGGCATTCAGTACGGCATCACCGGCCTGCTGTTCCTGTTCTTCGGCTTTTCGCTGATGATGCTGATGCGCTGGCAGCTCGCCTATCCGGGCAGCGCGTTACCGCTGCTCGGCACGCTCTTCGGTGAGGCACGCATGCCCGGCGGGACGATGCTCCCCGACTTCTACAACGAGCTCGGGGCGATGCACGGCACGATCATGGTGTTTCTCGGGGTAGTGCCCCTCGCCGTCGGGGGATTCGGGAACTTCGTGCTCCCGCTCCAGATTGGAGCCCAGGACATGGCGTTCCCGAAGCTCAACATGGCGAGCTACTGGTTCTTCTTCCTCGGCGGCGTCACGATGCTCGGCAGCTTCTTCGTCCCTGGGGGGGCCGCGCAATCCGGGTGGACCTCTTACTCGCCCCTCGCGAATATCGCGGGCACCGGCCAGACGTGGTGGCTCGTCGGGATGATCTTCCTGATTACGTCATCGCTGCTGGGAGCAGTCAACTTCATCACGACCACGATCCAGCTCCGGGCGAACGGGCTCAGCTTCATGCGATTCCCCTTCTTCGTCTGGGCCCAGTTCGTCACCTCCTTCCTCCTGCTGCTGGCGTTTCCACCGCTCGAGGCCGCGGGGATCATGCAGCTCATGGATCGTGTGGCCGGCACGAGCTTCTTCCTGCCGAGCGGCCTCGTCGTGAGCGGCCAGGTCCTCACCGTGGCCGGCGGCGGCAACCCGGTCCTGTGGCAGCACCTCTTCTGGTTCCTGGCGCACCCGGAAGTCTACGTCCTGATCCTTCCCGCGCTGGGAATCGTGGCCGAGATCATCGCGAACAACACGCGGAAGCCGCTGTGGGGCTATCGTTCGATGGTCTACGCGGTCATCTTCCTTGGCTTCATGTCCTTCATCGTCTGGGCGCATCACATGTTCATGACGGGCATGGGGACGACGATGGCGGCGTTCTTCCAGACGACCACGATGATCATCTCGATCCCGTCGGTCGTGATCCTCACGGCCCTGATCGTCTCGCTCTGGGGCGGGTCGATACGCTTCAACACGCCCATGCTCTTCGCACTCGGCTTTCTTCCGATGTTCGGCATCGGCGGGCTCACGGGGCTTCCCCTCGGGTTCAACATATCGGACATCCCGCTGCACGATACGTACTACGTTATCGGCCACTTCCATTACGTCGTCGCTCCGGGGACGATCTTCGCCCTCTTTGCGGGGATCTACTACTGGTTTCCGAAAGCAACCGGGCGGATGATGAACGAGACGCTCGGCAAGATCCATTTCGCCGGCTCGTTCGTCTGCATGAACGTCATTTTCATGCCGATGTTCCTCCTCGGGCTGGCAGGCGTCTCGCGGCGACTGTTCGACGGTGGGGCGAGCTACGACTTTGCGCAGCCGGTCCTCCACCTCAACGTCGTGTCCTCCTGGGGCGCGTGGGTGCTCGCGATCTTCCAGATTCCCTTCATCTTCAATTTCTTCTGGAGCATCTGGAAGGGGGAGAAGGTCGGGGACAACCCGTGGGAAGCCACGACGATCGAGTGGGCGGCTCCCTCGCCTCCCCCGCACGGCAATTTCCCCGTCGCCCCGGAAGCGCACCGCGGGCCCTATGAGTACAGCGTTCCCGGCGCGGCCAGGGACTTCTCGCCGCAGTACGAGGCCTGAGAGATTGTGAACGACTCGTGTCGCGGGCCGCAGACCGCGGGCCGCCGGGCGGGCTGAAAGCCGATGGCTGAGAGCTGAGAGCTGATTCGCAATGGATATTCCCTACACCGTAGAGGTGCGGCGCGACACCGGCCTGACCAACGGGAAGATCGGCATCTGGCTGTTCCTGGCCTCGGAGGTCATGCTGTTCGGGGCCCTCTTCGCGAGCTATATCCTGATCCGGACCGGGGCGCCGAGCTGGCCGCGGGGAGACACGATTCTGAACGTCCCGCTCGCCACGTTCAACACGATCGTCCTGATCACCTCCTCCGTCACGATGGTCATGGCCTGGGCGTCGCTGATGCGCGGCCGCTTCGGGACCTTTCGGATCTACATGGGGGGGACGGTCCTGCTCGGGTTCGTGTTCCTCGTGGTGAAGTACTTCGAATACAGCCACAAGTTCCACGACGGACTCTTTCCCAGCACGAACAACTTTCTCGCCATCTATTTCACCCTGACCGGCCTCCACATGCTCCATGTGCTCGGCGGGATGGCGGTGAACGCGTATCTGTGGGGCCCGGGCGCGAAGCTCTGGAAGAAGAATCCGGTGTGGTTCACCAACCGGGTCGAGAACTCAGGCCTCTTCTGGCATTTCGTGGATCTGGTCTGGATCTTCCTCTTCCCGACCCTGTATCTTCTGTAGGCGTCATCCATGGCATCAACGACGAGCGACCACGCAGCTGACATCGACAGACACGTCAGGGTCTACATCACCGTCTTCGTCGCGCTCATGGTCCTGACAATCATCACGGTTGCGGTCTCGTATCTCGATCTTTCCGTGCCGATGGCCGTTACCCTGGCGCTGCTCGTCGCGACCATCAAGGGATCACTGGTGGCGTGCTACTTCATGCACCTGATCTCCGAGAAGAAGCTGATCTACGCGGTCCTCGTGCTGACCACTGTGTTCTTCGTCGCGCTGCTGGCCCTGCCCGCCTTCACGCACTTCAATGGCTACTGGATTGAGGAATGAACCTCAGGTGGTTCCACGCGCTGCTGATCCTCCTCTCCGCGGCCCTTGCGGCGCTGTTCGGTGTCTGGTGCCTGGCCCTGTACGGACGGGAAGACGGGGTCGGAAGCCTGTTCGCGGCCATCGCGGCTTTCGCGGTGTCGCTCGGCCTGCTCGTCTACGACTCGTGGTTCCTGCGCAAGACGAGGACGCTGCGATGATTCGCCTTCGCAGCTACGCTGCTACGGCGAGACAAGCCCGCCTTCGGCTACGGCGCGGCACGGCCCGCGTCAGTTTCGTGGCGGCGTGCACGGTGGCGTTCGTCGCAACGGGGGGCAGCTCGATCCTCCTCGCGTGCCCGATGTGCTTTGGGGCGGAGGAAACCTCGATGATCGAGGGGACGAAGCTCGGCGTCCTGGTGATGCTGGCCATCATTCTCTCCGTGCAGGGCGCCTTCGTGGGCTTCTTCGTCTATCTCCGCAAGCGTGCGAAGCGCATCGCTGAGCTCGACCTGGATACCGAATGGTCGGAGCTCCAAAGAGTGTCGAGAACCTCATGACTGACTGGCTCGGACTCCCGGCGCTCGCCACGACCCACGGCGGGCAGATCGACAGCCTCATCGGCTGGATACACGTATTCATGTTCGTCCTGTTCGTCGGGTGGGGAGGGTTCTTCGCCTACGCCCTCGTCCGTTTCCGGCGATCGCGGCACCCGGTCGCGAACTACCTGGGTGTCAAGTCGCACTCGTCGAGCTATCTCGAGGTCGGCGTGGCCGTGGTGGAAGGGATTCTGCTGATCGGATTCGCAATTCCGATCTGGGCCGCGAGGGTCGACCGCATCCCCCCGGAGCACGATGCGCTGGTCGTTCACGTCACCGGCGAGCAGTTCGCCTGGAACGTCCGCTATGCCGGGCCTGACGGGGTATTCGGCCGGACGGACATCAAGCTGATCGATCTCACTGCAAACCCCCTCGGACTCGATCGGTCCGATCCTGCCGCGAAGGACGACGTCACGACGCTCAACCAGGTCTATCTGCCGGCGAACAAGCCGATCATCGTGAAGCTCCGGAGCAAGGACGTCATTCACAGCTTCGGCGTGCCCGAGTTCCGCGTGAAGCAGGACGCCATTCCCGGTCTCACGATTCCTGTCTGGTTCGTCCCCGACGTCACGACCGCGGAGATGCGGGCCCGGACCGGCAATCCCGAATTCCAGTACGAGATCGCCTGCGCCCAGCTCTGCGGTCTGGGCCATTACCGGATGCGCGGATTCGTCACCGTTCTGTCGGACGAGGAGTTCCAGACGTGGATGGACGCGGAGCAGGCGAAGCTCAAGGAGCAGGGGTCGCTGGACGACGTGTGGAAGTAGCCGCAGCTTTCATGCACGGCCGCTCACCACGACGCTGCGAACGACCTTTGACGTTGCCGAGGCAAACATGAAGCGGCCTCGGGTCGTTGTTCCCGGCGTGCGCGCGCGCAGTCAACGGAATGGCCCAGAGCGCAAGGGCCCCCACCACCACGAACATTCCCCTCGTCAGCCGATTCTTCATGTGGTCCTCCGTGTCTACCCTGGACGCGCGCTTCCATGCCACGTCGTCTCCCTTCACCGTCGCAGGTTCAGCCGCCCACCGAGCAACACGCCGACGTCGGGCATTTGAGAACGTGTCCGGCGTCACCTCGACATTGCCCGGCTTGAGATCGCGGTACGTGATGCCTTCTCGTGAGTGCCGCTCCCGCGGTATCCTTTGCTGCTCGTGGACACGGCCACCAGGCAAGCCTTGCCGGGCCCATGTCCGGGGTCTATGCTCTGCGCATGTACGAGGGCGATTCGCGCGCGGAGCGTGATCCTGTGCGGGCCCAGCACTGGCGTCGGATCAAACGCCTGTTCCTGGAAGCCCTCGATCGCCCGGAGCCCGAGCGCGCCGGGTATCTGGCCCGGGCGTCCGCCGGGGACGAAGCCGTCAAACGCGAGGTCGAGGGGCTGCTGGCTGGCGACCTGGCCGCCGGCAGCTTCTGCGAGATCCCGGCCGCCCGGCTTCTGGCCGGTCACGCGTCGGGCGCCGACCACACTCCGCGGCTGCAAGCCGGAGCCCGCCTCGGATCCTACGAGATCCTCAATTTCGTGGGTGCCGGGGGCATGGGAGAGGTGTACCGTGCGCGCGACACCCGTCTGATGCGGATCGTCGCCATCAAGATCGTCGGCGCACTTCCCTCCGATGTCACTGCGGGGCAGCGGCTCCTGCGTGAGGCGCGGCATGCCTCAACTCTCAAGCACCCCAACATCTGCACGGTTCACGAGATCGCGGAGGCAGGCGATGTTCCGTACATCGTGATGGAGTTCGTTGACGGCCGAACGCTGAGCCAGATCGGGCGGGCGGACACGCCGGGACCGCAGGCGGCCGTCGTTTACGGAATCCAGATTGCCGATGCGCTCGAGCACGCGCATCGACGCGGCATCGTGCACCGCGACCTGAAGAGCTCCAACATCGTGATCGATCGGGACGGCCGCCCGATCGTGCTCGATTTCGGCCTGGCGCGGAGCCTGCCGCAGGGCGATGAACTGTCGGGCGCGGACTCGACGCTGACGGCCCAGCACGCGCTCGCCGGGACGTTGAGCTATATGGCGCCCGAGGTCCTGCTCGGGGCACGTGCCGACGCACGCAGCGACCTGTGGGCGGTCGGCGTGCTGCTCTACGAGATGGCCACGGGCAAACTGCCGTTCGACGGACGAACGCCGTTCGAGACGAGCTCGGCGATCATCGGCCAGCTCCCAGCGGCTCTCCCGCGGACCGTGCCCCTGGCGTTGCGAGTGGTCATCGAACGCTGCCTCGCCAAGGACCCAGCAGGGCGGTATCAACGCGCCGCCGACGTTCGCGACGCACTCGACGCCATCAGGCGCCGTCGCACGTGGCGGATCGTGGGCCGACGTCTGGTCCCGGGACGCCGTCAACTGGGCCGGGCCGCGGCGGGGACGGTGGTGATTGCTCTGGTCGGCGCGGCCACGGTGGAACTGGCCCAGCGGTTCCGGAACGGCGCCGGGGGTTCGGTGATTCCCACGATGGCCGTGCTGCCGCTGGAGAACGCGACGGGCGATCCGGCGTTGCAGTACCTCGCTGACGGCCTTACCGAGAGTCTGCTCGCGCAGATTGGCGCGATCGGTACCGTACGAGTGATTTCCCGGACCTCCGCTGAACGCGCCTCGTCGTCTGGTGACAGCGTGGGGGAGATCGGGAGAGCTCTCGGCGCGAGCGCGGTAGCGCAGGGGTCGGTCCGGACGATTCCCTCCGGGTTGCGCATGGACGTCCGCCTGACGGATGTCGGGACCGGAAAGATCCTCTGGTCCGATGAATTTGAACGCGCCGGTCAGGACGTCCTCGTGCTGCAGGCCGATGTCGTACGGGCGATTGCGGTCAGCCTGCGGGCGAGGCTGCAGCCACACGTCCGCGACAGGCTGGCCATCGTGCGTGCCGTCAACCCCGAGGCCTACGAGGAGTACCTCAAGGGACGCTATCAGTGGAACCGGCGGACGCGCGAGTCGCTCCGGCTCGCGATGGAGCACTACACCCGGGCCCTGCAGATCGATCCCACGTATGCGCCGGCGTACGCCGCGCTCGCGGATTGTTACAACCAGCTCGGTACGGTCATGGTCGGGGCCGGATCGCCCCGCGAATATCGGCCTCGAGCTGCGACCCAGGCGATTAAGGCGCTGCAAATCGACTCCGAGTCGGCCGAGGCTCACGCCGCCCTGGGGTACGTCCGGCACTATGAGTGGCAGTGGCAGGAGGCCGAGCGGGAGTTCCTGCGGGCAATCGAACTGAATCCGAGCTACGCCCTCGCGCGACTCTGGTATGCGAACCTGCTGATGTCGAGGAGCCGGTTCGACGAATCCCTCCGCCAGGCGTACACCGCGCGCGAGCTCGACCCGTTCTCGCTTATCACGAACACCAACATCGGATGGATCCTGCTTCACGCTGGGCACCCGGAGGAGGCGGCCGATCACCTGGCGCGCACGCTAGAACTGGATCCCGACTACCCGCAGGCGCACTGGCGCATGGCCAATTCCCGTGCCACACTCGGCGACCTCGACGGAGCCATCCACCACGCGACCCGGTTCGCCGGATTGACCAACCGCTCGGCTGCAGCTGTGACGCTGCTTGCCGAGTTGCACGCGAGGGCCGGACGTATCGGCGAGGCACGTCGCTTCTTGAACGAGTATCTCGAGCTGGCCAGCCGGCAGTACGTCCCCTCCACGACCCCCGCGGCCACATACGTTACGCTCGGCGACCTCGACGCCGCGTTCACGGCGCTCGAGCGCGGATTCGAGGAGGGTTCGAACCAGATCGCCTATCTCGCCAACGAGCCCTCGTTCGCTCGAATCCGCGACCACCCACGCTATCAGACATTGCTCCAGCGGGCAGGACTTCCCCGCTGACCTCGCCGTTTCACCACGCGCGTGGACTGGCGTCCACTCCAACCGCCGAGGTCAGCCGCCGCACGTGGCTGCCGTCGGCGTTCATCACGAACACTTCGGTGTCGCCTCCCGTCGAGGGCCGGAACGACGCGAAATAGATCCGCTTTCCGTTTCTCGACCAGGACGGCGCACGGCTCATCCAGTCGCTCGCCAGGTCGCCTTCGGGCTTCGGCGTGCGGTTGACCTGCTGGCTACCATCGGCATTCATCGTGAACACGGAAGGGTAGCCGTCGCGCGTGCTCATGAATGCGATCTGATTGCCGTCTGGCGACCACGTGGCCATCTGGTTGAGTGGCGGTGCGTTGGTCAGACGCTCCGTGTCACCCGTCGTCACGTCCAGCACGTAGATATCGACGTCCCGGCGGAACAGGATCTTCCTGCCGTCGGGCGACCAGTCGGGAAACTGATCGATGCCCCCGTAGTCCGTCAGCCGGGTCGGCATCTGACCGTCGAAATCCATGACGTAGATCTCGAAGTTACCATCCCGGTTGCTGTGGAACACGATCTGCCGGCCGTCCGGCGACCAGCGCGCCCATCCGTCATTGAAGGGATTGTCCGTGAGATTCACGGGATCGCCGCCGTGCCTGCTCAGGAGGAAGATGTCGTTGTTTCCCGAGCGATTGGACGTGAACACCATGTCCCGTCCATCGGGCGAGATCGCCGGGTCCATGTCGGTGGCGGGATCCTCCGTAACCGAAGTCTCGTTCCCTCCGTTCGCGTTCATCGTGTAAATCTCCGAGTTGCCGTCGCGCATGCTATGGAAGGCGACCCTGGCAAAGATCCCCTTCCCCTGGCCGCCGCTCAGCCCGCGGATTACCGAGGTAGTCGCCGATGGCCGTTCCGAATGAACCAGCGAGCCGGTTGCCAGCACCGCGATGATCGCCGCGATCGAAAATCTTCTCTGCATGACGCCTCCCTGCCGCCAGGCCTCCGGGCCGGACGTGCAAAAACCAGTCGTCTCCTACCTGCCAGACGCGGAATCCGCGGGCAATCAGGGCCAAGATGCTTGTGACAGGATGCAGCCTTGCCTATGATTCTGAGTGCGTGGCCGATCCAAAGGACACCAAGACGCCTGGTCGGCCGGCAGGAAACGTCAACGCAGAGCCGTCGGCGGACGTTACACAGCTGCTAGCGCGTTGGTCACGGGGGGAGCACGACGCGCTCGAGGAGTTGCTGCCGCTCGTATACGGTGAGCTGCGTCGCATCGCCGGCAGGCAGATGCGGGGGGAACGTCGGGAGCACACGCTGGCGCCGACCGCACTCGTGCACGAGGTGTATCTGCGCTTGGTGGACCAGCGCCGGGCGAACTGGCAGAACCGTGCGCATTTCTTCGGCGTCGCCGCACAGCTGATGCGGCGCATTCTGGTGGATTACGCTCGCGCCCGTGGCGCAGCCAAACGAGGCGGTTCCGCGACGTTCGTCCCGCTGCAGCAAGCGGGTGATCGCGGACGATCAGCAGCCGTAGTGGACGTCCTCGCCATCGACACCGCTCTGACCCGGCTCGCCGACCTGGACGCCGATCAGGCCCGCCTCGTGGAGCTTCGCTTCTTTGCCGGCCTGACGGTCGAGGAGGTCGCGCTGTTGCTCGGGCGATCGGAACGTACGATCAAACGGGAGTGGCGTCTGGCAAGGGCGTGGCTCTATCGCGAACTCCGGCTGAATCCTCGGGAGTAGGGGGCCTAGCGCGCGCGGCTTCAGGCACGGATTCGCGATCCGAGAGAGCCACAGGCGCGGCTACCTGCTCGCGGACTGGATCGCGGCGCCTACCCGAAGATCTTCGGGGTCGGCATCCGGGCGCGGATCCGTTCCAGCTCCTCGATCGTGACGCGGTCGAGGCCGCTCTTGCGGCAGGAATCCTCGACGGCCCTGACGACCATCCCCCTCACGAACGCGGGAATCCTTTTCATGCGCGCGGCAGCCGCATCGTCCCAGGCGATCGTCGGCGGCGATTCGGCGCCATACTCGATCAAGGGCGGCGTCTCGCCGAAGCCCCGAAGGGGCGAAGGCGGACCGGAGCCAGGGCCGTAGCCGATTGCCCGAGTCCCAGGCCCCGAGTCTCGAGCCCCGCGGAGGGCGAGAAGGGGAGATCCCGCGAACTTCCCGGGAGTGTGAGTGCAGAGCGGATCCTCTGCCATCAAATCGCCGGTCATCCCGTAAGCCCGTGCGCGGCAGCCCCCGCAGTGGCCGTTCATCTCGCACTCCCCGCACCGCCCTCCGAGCGAGGAGCGGCGGCGAATGTCGGTGAACAGTCCCGAGGAGGTCCAGAGGTCCGCGAGAGTCGCGCTGCGAAGCGACCCCGCAAAGACCGGGAGGTAGGGGCAGGGCGTGACATCCCCGTTCGGCCGGATCCCCATGTAGTGCGTGCCCGCCGGGCACCCGCCGGCGCCTCCGGAATAGGTCCTGATGCCGGGCCACGAGGGCGTTCCTGCCGATCCGGCATCCGTCGCGATCGGATCGGTCCCGGCGACGGAATTCTCCAGAACGGTCTTGATGTAGTGCGGAGCGCACTTCGCGTTCACGAGCATCCGGCGGTCGTACTTCCCCTGGATCCGGTAGAGAGAGGCGAGCACTTCGTCGTACTGCGCGGGGGACATGTCCGACACGAACTGCCCGCGCCCCGTCGGCACCAGGAAGTAGAGGTTCCAGACCTTCGCGGCGAGGCGATCGTGTGCGAAGTCGGCGATCGCATCGAGGTCGCCGAGATTATGCGAGCCCGCGGTCGTCTGCACGATGAAGGGGAGGCCGGCCCTGTTGAGGATCTCCGCTCCCTCCACCGTGTTTCGCCAGGCGCCACGAACCCTCCTGAAGCGGTCGTGACGATCGGGATCGAGGGCATCGAGGGACAGGGACAGCCCCCGTGCTCCGGCCTCCGCCAGGCGCCTCGCCAGGTTCTCCGTGATGCGCACGCCGTTGGTGCCGACGACGACCCAGAGTCCACGCTCCGACGCGCGCCGGACGATCTCGAGGATGTCGCGCCGCAAGAGCGGTTCGCCGCCGGTCAGGATCGTCACGCACTCAGGCGCGAAAACGGCGATTTCGTCGATGACCTTGAAGCATTCCTCGGTGCCGAGCTCGCTCCGATCGGCGAAGTTCTCCGTGCCGACCAGCGGCGTGCCGCCGGCGTCGAGATAGCAGTGCTCGCAGGCGAGGTTGCAGCGGTAGGTGAGGTTCCAGGAGACGACGTAGGGCCGGGCGAACGGGCTGGCGTTCGGATGCGGCATGTTCATATCGATGCCCTACATGCCGAAAAAGTCGCGCGCGGCATCGAGGATCTTCTCGTCCACTTCGAGAGCCCCTCTCTCCCGGGCGAATCTCTCGATGCCGGTCCGCGCCATGGGGCGGACGAACGCGGGAATGTTCGCGAGCCGCGCTTCGGCGCCGGAAGTCCAGCGGACCGGGACTGGCTCTCCGACCTGGCCGGGCCTGCCCTGAGCCGGGTCGAAGGGTCGCGCGTCGGACGCGCCGTCTGCTGCCGGCATCATCGCGGTAAACGGGCAACCGGTGCCCGACGCTTCCTCGGCAGCCCCCGGGCCGATCCGCACGCCGAGTGACTGGACGACCTGCGTTTCGTACGCATTGGTCAGCATCGCCATCTCGTAGCCGCACTCGGGACACGAGTAGACGACCGACAGCGATCCGTGCTCGGGGGGGGCGACGGTTTGCAGCTTCATCGGGCTGTCGCAGGGGATGCAGAGGAATTTCATCGGAGCGGCTCCATGTCGAGGCTGTCCAGCAGCTGCTGCGCAACATGCTCCAGGGCCCGACCAACGGCTGATTCGTGCAGTTCCGCGAGAGGAATTCCCTGATCGCAGTGCCGTGCGAGCTCGGGATCGAATGGAACGGTCCCTAGACAGGGGATCTCCAGGACCGAGGGCCTGTCCTGAGCTCCGTCGAAGGGTTCGCGTGAGACGAAGAGCGGCTTGAGGGCGTTGCAGTCGCGGCAGTAGTAGCCGCTCATGTTCTCGACGTAACCGAGGAGGCGATTGGGTCCCTTCGACAGAGCTGCCACTGAGCGCGCGACCACGCCCCGCGCCACCTCGGAAGGGATTGTCACGAGCAGGAACGAGGTCTGCGGCCCGAGAAAATCGGCGTACTGGACGGTCCGGTCGGCTCCCGGCGGCAGATCGAACATCAGCAGATCGAGCGCTCCCCATTCGAAGGACCCGAGGATTTCGCCAAGAAGCGCGAACTCCTTCGTGGCGCGCCACGTATGGGACTCTCCGCGCGCCGCGCTCTCGAACTCGAGCGCCTCCGACTCGGGGATCAGCGAGCCCATCGAGAAGATGGCGATCCCGTTCGTGGTCCGCGGGAGCGCGACCTTGTGGCTGCCGGGAACGAACAGCGCCCCCTCGACACCTGCCATGCGCGCCTGTGACGGGCCGTTGAGGTCCGCGTCGAGGATCGCAATTCGAAGCCCCCGGGCGCGCAGAGCGCCCGCGAGATGCAGGGTCAAGGTGCTCTTGCCGACGCCACCCTTGCCGGAGCCCACGGCCACGAGATGGCGCACCCCGGCGAGCCCGTCCGTGATGCGGGTGCGCTGCTCGGCAACCTGCTCGAGGATTCCGGACCCTCCGTCGCCGGCGATGTCGTGGTAGCGCTTCATCCTGCTGGTGTTCCGAGGACCGGCCGGGAGCCCGGCGCGGCTGGCGCCCAGCCTTTCGGAGGTTCGATGCGGCTCGCGTCCTATAGCTTACACGAGCAGACGGCGTTGTGCCGCCGCCAGCCTCAGGGCGAGATCGTCCGACGCTGCCCGTCCGCGCCTGTCAGGTTGATGCTCGTCGTCGTTGGACGGGTCGATGTCGCCGAGCGCCTTGCGATGATCTGGACGCCTGGCTCAGCCGCTTCGTCAATCAAGAGCAACCCGGATCCATGGTCGCCGGCACCCAGTTTGACGCGAATGGTTCCTGCCGCATCACGCATCCGGAACAGCACCTCGCCATCTGATTCAATGGTGAACTGGGCACGGACCTGCCCAGCCGCATCAACCAGCTCGAGGCCTTGCCCCCGAAGAACCGGCGCGTTGCCCTGGGCCACAACGGCTCGATCATGACTGAGAACGACGAGCAGAAGAACCAGGTTGACGATGGTGACAACGATAGCCAGCCGTTGCGTGTTGGTCATGACTTCCTCTCCCTTCTTTCTCGTGTACCAGGTTCTGTTCGTTTCCGCAACGGTCCGCCCAAGGTCCTGCCTTTCAGCCGCGAGAGGCGCTCACGATTGTCTCGAACCGGCTTCAACTGCTCGCGCTCGTCAGCTGCAGCGGCCGCTTGCGCCGCCCGTCCGTCCTCGCGCTGATTCTGGTGATTGGCCTCCCCGCCTACTCTGCGTGGGAACTGCCGAGGCTGGCGCGGCGCATCGCCGCCGATCCCGGGCACGCGCGAACCCGCGAGTACCTCTGGACGATGGTGCTCCAGTGGGCTCGCGCTGGCGTTGATCGTATGGTGGGTCCAGACGCCCCGGCCCTTCACGGAGATTGGCGTGACGTGGCCGGAGGGCGCGGCGTGGTGGTGGACGGTCCGCATCTCCGCCGCCATGGCCTTCTTCGCGTGTCAGGCGCGCGTGGTTGCCACGTCGGCGGACGCGCAGGCGCCCAGGTGCGGGAACAACTGGCGACGCACGATTCCTGGTTCCCCCCGAATCGGCCCTCCGGAATGTTCCGGGCAAGGGCCGACCCGGCTGGAACTCTACCCCGTTATAATACCTCTCGTGCAATGGCGCTGGACCGTGCCGTTCTGCGTCGCCTGCATGGCTTTCGCCGCCCTGAGCGTCCGCGCAGCCGGCCAGTCGACCGCCGCCGACCGGACGGCCAGG
>Ga0268386_10002324_pt1 | contig 13484 bp, 9 predicted proteins | sample RVTome_15_FD_200260 | JGI IMG/M metagenome (GOLD analysis project Ga0268386, IMG submission 200260) | Soil microbial communities from uranium-contaminated site in the Upper Colorado River Basin, Wyoming, United States - RVT150D86... ...
AGCGCGGCGCCGGAGAGGGCTCCCAGCTCCTCGACAGCGACTACAGCGGCGTCGAGTTCACTGATGCGGCCGGCGTCCTGAAGAAGGCGAACCTGCTCCTGACCGTGCAGCCCGCGCCCGTCGACGCCGTCGAAGGACTCGCCGATGGCTCGTTCGTGGCCGGACTCATGTACGGTCACCTCAACCGGCATCTCGTTCGCTCCCTCGTGCGCAAGAAACATACGGCTTTCGCAATGGAGCTGATCCCGCGAATCTCGCGCGCGCAGAGCATGGACGTTCTTTCGTCACAGGCGGCCGCCGCCGGCTACGTCGCCGCCCTGATCGCCGCGCGCACGCTCGACAAGTTCTTCCCGATGCTGACCACGGCCGCCGGCACGATCCGGCCGGCGCAGGTACTGGTGATCGGCGCGGGTGTCGCCGGGCTCCAGGCCATCGCCACCGCGCGCCGGCTCGGCGCTGCCGTGAAGGGCTACGACGTGCGCAGCGCAACCCGCGAACAGGTCCAGTCGCTGGGCGCCAGATTCGTCGAGACCGGGGTCAGCGCGGAGGGCAGCGGCGGTTACGCGAGAGAACTGACGGATGAAGAAAAGCGAACGCAGCAGGCGGCCCTCGACAAGGAGATCGCAGCGGCCGACGTCGTCATCAGCACGGCGGCCATACCCGGCCGGCCGGCGCCGAAGATCATCTCCGCTGACGCGGCGAGGGCGATGAAACCCGGCGCCGTCATCGTCGATCTTGCCGCCGAAACCGGCGGCAACTGCGAGCTGACTCGCGCCGGCGAAACCGTGGTCGAGAACAACGTCAAGATCGTCGGGCCGGTCAACCTGCCAGCCTTGCTGGGCCGCCACACCAGCGAGATGTACGCGCGCAACCTGTTCAACTTCCTGAGCCCCGCCATCAAGGATGGCGAGCTCACCGTAGACTGGGACGATGAGGTATTCGCCTCTTCCGTGCTGGTACGCGACGGCCAGATCCGGCACGAGGCGACCCGCAAGGCCATCGAAGGAGATTCCGGACAATGATCGACGGCTTCATCGCACTCTATATATTCATGCTGGCCGCGTTCGTCGGTCACGAAGTCATCGGCCGCGTGCCGGTGATCCTGCACACACCGCTCATGTCCGGTTCGAACTTCGTCCATGGCATCGTCCTGGTCGGTGCAATGGTCGCCCTGGGCCGCGCCGGGTCGACGCTCGAAACCGTCATCGGCTTCGTCGGCGTCGTGCTCGCCGCCGGCAATGCCGTCGGCGGCTACGTCGTGACCGAACGCATGCTCGAGATGTTCAAAAGCAGCAAGGAGCCTAGGTGATGAACGACGGCTCCTCGATGCGCGCGCTGATCGAGCTCAGTTATTTCGTCGCGGCAATTCTCTTCATCTTCGGCCTGAAGCGCATGAGCTCGCCGGTCACGGCGCGCGGCGGCATCATCTGGGCCGGCGCCGGCATGGTCGTCGCCACACTGGTCACGTTTCTCTACCCCGGCATGGAGAACTACGGCCTGATGACCGTGGCGATCGCCATCGGCGGCATCCTCGCCTGGGTCAGCGGCAAGCGGGTGGCGATGACCGACATGCCGCAGATGATCGCCCTCTACAACGGCATGGGCGGCGGCGCCGCGGCCGCCATCGCCGCTGTCGAGCTGTTCGGCGGCGAGGACCACGGTCTCACCTTCGGCGTCCTCGCGGTACTCGGCGGCCTTATCGGTGCCGTCTCCTTCAGCGGCAGCCTCATCGCCTTTGCCAAGCTGCAGGGGCTGATGAAGACAACGGTGCGCTTCTCCGGCCAGCAGATGGTCAACATCGCTCTGCTCGCGGTCGCGCTGATCGTCGCGATCATTATCGTCGCGGCGCACGCCGGTGCCGGCTGGATCACGATCTTCTTCCTCATCGCCCTCGCACTCGGCGTCACGATGACCCTGCCGATCGGTGGCGCCGACATGCCTGTCGTCATCTCACTGTACAACGCCCTCACCGGCCTCGCCGTTGCCCTCGAAGGCTTCGTGCTGCAGAACGCCGCCATGATCATCGCCGGCACCGTCGTCGGCGCCGCAGGCTCGCTGCTGACCCAGCTCATGGCGAAGGCCATGAACCGCTCGCTCGCGAACGTACTGTTCTCCGGCTTCGGCGACGTCGCCGCGGCGAGCGGGCCCGTCGAAGGCTCGATGAAACCGATCGAAGCAAGCGACGCCGGTGTCATGCTCGCATTCGCCAACAAGGTCCTGATCGTCCCCGGCTACGGCATGGCCGTCGCCCAGGCCCAGCACAAGGTCTGGGAGCTCGCGCAGCTGCTGCGCGAACGCGGCGTCGACGTGAAGTTCGCCATCCACCCCGTAGCCGGCCGCATGCCGGGCCACATGAACGTGCTGCTCGCCGAAGCCGGCGTGCCCTATGACATCATCTACGACGAAAGCGAGATCAATTCCGAGTTTCCGACGGCTGACGTTGCCCTCATCATCGGCGCCAACGACGTCGTCAACCCGGTCGCCCGCAGCGATCCCGCGAGCCCCATCTACGGCATGCCGATCCTGAATGCCGACAAGGCGAAGAACGTCATCGTCATCAAGCGCGGCCAGGGCGCGGGCTTCTCCGGCATCGAGAACGCCCTGTTCTTCCTCGACAATACCCGCATGCTCTACGGCGACGGCCAGGCCATGGCCGCCGAACTGATCGCAACCGTCAAATCGCTATAGGACACTGGTTTTCGTGCTGATCGCGCTGCGGTATGGCACTGGCCGGGGGAACCGCACGGATTACGGTAAGCGCCGCACAGGCCGCTCGATGACACTGCCCGCTACCCGCCGCTATCATGCGTGCTCCATCCGTTGGGTCACAGCACCAGTAACGCAGCGACGACCGGTCGTTCGACCGCCCGCCCGGCTTTGCGGCGCGGCCTCGACTGCCGCCGACAAGCGCCCCTTCGAGACTATCGATTTGCCTGAGAAACCGCCGTACCGGCAGGACGAGAGGCTGGCCGACAGCGGGACGCCCGCGCCAGGGGGCACGATCCTGCGGGTTGCCGTCAACGCACCGCTGTCCAGGCTGTTCGATTACCTGCCGCCGCGCGATGCCGGCAGCGCGCCGCAGCCGGGCTGCCGCGTCAGCGTCCCGTTCGGCCGTCGCCGCGAGGTCGCGCTGATTCTCGAAGTCGCAAGGACCAGCGACCTGCCGGCCGGCAGGCTCAAAGCTGTGCACGAGGTGCTCGACGATACGCCGCTGCTCGGGCCGGACGACCTCTGGCTCCTGCGCTTCGCGAGCGATTACTACCATCATCCGGTCGGCGAGGTGGTTGCGGCGGGCCTGCCCGCGCTTCTGCGACATGGCCGGCCGCTTTATCCGAAGACCGAACGCGTCGTCCCGACCAGGGAAGGCGTCGCTGCGGATCGCGACCTGCTGGCAAAGAAAGCGCCGCGCCAGGCGGCCCTGCTGACCCGGCTGGTGCGCTCGGGGGGCCTCGGCGTGACGGAGCTCGATGACCGGATGCCCGGATGGAAGCGGTTGCGCGGCAGCCTGCTCGAGAAAGGTTTCATCCGGATCGTCGAGGTGGAAGACAACGCGCTGCAGGCGTCCGGACGCTTCGCGACACGCCAGGAAGGTCCCGCGCTCAATGCCGACCAGTTGCGGGCGCTGGCGGCGCTTCGCGAAACACCGGGCTTTTGCGCCAGCCTGCTCGAAGGCGTGACCGGCAGCGGCAAGACGGAGGTGTACCTGAAGCTGATCGAGTCCGTGCTGGAGGCCGGCCGGCAGGTACTCGTGCTCGTCCCGGAGATCGGACTGACGCCGCAGTTTGTGGCCCGGCTCGAGCTTCGCCTGGGGCTCGAGCCGGTGCTGTTGCACTCGTCGCTCGGCGACCCGGCGCGGCTGGCCGCCTGGCGGGCCGCCCGCGACGGCAGCGCGGCACTGGTCCTCGGCACACGCTCGGCCGTATTCGCACCGCTCGGCCGGCCCGGGCTGATCATCGTCGACGAGGAGCACGACGCTTCCTTCAAACAGCAGGAAGGCTTGCGTTACTCCGCGCGCGACCTCGCCGTGGCGCGCGGCAAGAAGCTCGACGTGCCGGTAGTGCTCGGCTCCGCCACCCCGTCGCTGGAGACACTCAAGCATTGCAACGATGGCAGCTACCGTAAACTCGTCCTGCCGGTTCGCGCCGGCAAGGCCGTGCCACCGTTGCTGCGGCTCGTCGACCTCGGCCAGCATCCGGCCACGGACGGCTTGAGCCAGCCGGTCATTGCGGCTATCGGGAAGAACCTCGGTTCCGGCGGGCAGGTCCTGGTCTTCCTCAACCGGCGCGGGTTCGCACCCACGCTGATCTGCCGCGCCTGCGGCGCCGTCGCAGAGTGCGGGCGCTGCGATGCGCGGATGACCGTGCATGCCGCCAGCAAGCGGCTTCTCTGCCATCACTGCGGCGCCATGCGAACGCTCGATCGACAATGCGGTGAATGCGGCGGGCCGGTCACGCCGCTGGGGCATGGTACCGAGCGGCTGGAAGAGGCGTTGAACGCCGAGTTTCCCGGATACCGGGTCACGCGCATCGACAGCGATTCGACCCGTGCGAGGGGCGCCATGGACAAGGCGCTGGCACAGGCCACCGCGGGCGAGTCCCAGATCCTGGTGGGCACCCAGATGCTGTCCAAGGGTCACCATTTTCCCAACCTGACGCTGGTGGTCGTGATCAACGCCGACCAGGGCCTGTTCAGCACCGACTTCCGCGGCACGGAAAAACTCGCGCAGACTCTCGTACAGGTGGCCGGCCGCGCCGGGCGCGAACATCGTCAGGGCGAGGTCATCATCCAGACCGCCTTCGCGGGACACCCGTTCTGGCCGGCGCTGCTCAGGGGCGGCTACGAACGGGTCGCGAGAACCGCGCTGGATGAGCGCGAGCTTGCCGGCTGGCCTCCGTTTTCCCGCCTCGCGCTCATGCGAGCGGCGGCGACGCGCAAGCACGAGACGCACCGTTTTCTCGACGCGGCCCGGCGACTCGCGGAAGTCGCCCGCGAGCGTGAGGTGCGCATACTCGGACCGGTCAGTGCCCCGATGGAACGCAAGGCTGGTCGCTTCCGCGGCCAGCTGCTGTTCCAGAGCCGCGACCGGCAGGCCCTGCATCGACTCCTCGAATCGGTACGCGAGCGGCTCGAGCGCGAGCCGCTCGCCCGACGCATTCGCTGGTCGATCGACGTCGACCCGATCGAGCTGTTCTGAGGAAGCCACTGCAGGGAGCGGCACCCGGGGGTCCTGCTACAATCGCCGACCCGTAGCGCGGAGCCACGCGACCGACGTCGCCTGATGAGAATGCGTTTGAAAGAAAGTATCGAAAAGCTGGTATCCGAGGCGGTAGCGCACATGCCCGAAATCAGTGCGCTGCCCGAGATCGCTTCCACCACGACGACTGTCGAGCGAACACGCGATCCCAGGCACGGTGACTTCACGACCAACATCGCGATGCGCGTCGCGAAGGCGGTCGGGCGCAAGCCGCGCGACCTCGCGGCGGAGATCATCAAGCGCCTGCCGAAGAGCGACCTGGTCGACAGAATGGAGATCGCCGGCCCCGGTTTTATCAATTTTCACGTAAGCGACGCCGCTTTCCGCGAAGAGCTCTCCGCCGCGCTCGAAGCGGGAGAGAGTTACGGCCGGCGGGCGGCCCGCCCGGGGCCGCGCGTCCTGCTCGAGTTCGTTTCCGCGAACCCGACCGGCCCGCTGCACGTAGGCCACGGGCGGCTTGCGGCATCCGGGGCGACGCTCGGCAACCTGCTCGAAGCCGCCGGTTACCCGGTCGACCGCGAGTACTACGTCAACGATGCGGGCCGGCAGATGGACATCCTGGGCTTGAGCGTCTGGCTGCGGTTCCTGGAGCAGCAAGGCGGCGGAATCGCATTTCCGAAGGCCGGCTATCGCGGCGACTATATCCGCGAGATTGCCGCATCGATCGATACTTCAGGGCTGCCGACCGTCACGGCCGAGGTGTTGCAGCGCGGCCTGCCGCCGGACGAGCCCCAAGGCGACAAGGAACAGTACATCAGCGCTCTGATTGCTGCTCTGCGACAGCAGCTCGGTGAAGACGGATTCGATCGTGTCAGGCAGCAGTCGCTGGAGTCGATCCGCGATGAGATCCGCGATGACCTGGCGGAGTTCGGTGTCGAGTTCGACGGCTGGTTCTCGGAGCAGAGCCTCTCCGCCGACGGGCGCATCACGGAGGCGCTCGCGATTCTCGACAAGCGCAACATGCTGTACGTAAAGGACGGCGCCACCTGGTTTCGCGCCACCGACTACGGCGACGAAAAGGACCGCGTGGTAGTGCGCGAGAACGGCAAGACGACCTATTTCGCGTCCGACATCGCCTATCACTACGACAAGCGGCGGCGCGGCTACGACCACCTGATCGACGTGCTGGGCGCGGATCATCACGGCTACGTGGCGCGCGTGCGCGCCGGACTCGAGGCCATGGGCTTCGCCGGCGACAGCCTCGAGGTGCAGTTCGTGCAGTTCGTGACGCTCTATCGCGGCGGCGAGAAGCTGTCGATGTCCACGCGCTCGGGTGAGTTCGTGACCATGCGCCAGTTGCGCGAGGAAGTCGGCAACGATGCGGCGCGCTTCTTCTATGTCATGCGCTCCAACGACCAGCATCTCGACTTCGACCTGGAGCTTGCCAAGAGCCGTTCCAACGAGAACCCCGTGTACTACATCCAGTACGCGCACGCCCGGGTTGCGAGCGTCTTTCGACAGCTGGCGGACAAGTCTCTCGCCTGGGACGAATCCGCCGGCAAAGCAGGCCTCGACCAGCTGGTCGAGCCTCACGAGACGGCACTGATGCGCACCTTGAGCCGCTATCCCGAGATCATCGAGCTCGCGGCGGAAGGCCGCGCGCCGCAGCAGCTCGTGCATTACCTGCGCGACCTTGCCAACGATTTCCATACCTATTACAACGCACACACTTTTTTGGCCGACGATGAGTCCCTGCGCAACGCGCGGCTCGCCCTGGTCAGTGCGACCCGGTCGGTGATCGCCAGCGGATTGCGGATCCTGGGCGTGTCGGCGCCGGATTCGATGTGATGGAACAATGAGCAGGAAGAGAAAGCCGCATGGACGCGAGCAGGCGGAGTATCCCGGCTGGGTCTGGATGCTGTTCGGCCTGGCGATCGGCCTGTCGGTCGCGCTGGCCATCTACGTCAACGGCCGCAACGCGCGCGTCGTCGCACGCCCGACGACGGCACCGCAGGCGGAAGTTTCATCGGCCGCGACGAATGCCGAGCAGCCCGCGCCGACGGCCGCCGTGCGCGGCGAGCCGCCGCCGCAGCGCTTCGAGTTCTACGACATGTTGCCGAATTTCGAGGTCATCATCCCCGAACAGGAAGCGGACGTCAGCACCGATAGGACCGAGCGCGCCGTGGTCCAGCCGGGCACCTACGTGCTGCAGGCCGGTTCGTTCACCGAGTATGCAGACGCCGACCGGCGACGGGCCCAGCTGGCGCTGCAGGGGATCGAATCGACGATCCAGCGAGTGACGATCGACAGCAAGACCTACCATCGCGTCCGTATCGGCCCGATCGACGATCTCGACCGGCTAAACGTGCTGCGCACCCGCTTGCGGCAGGCCGATATCGACGTTCTGCGCATTCGCATGGGCGACTAGCGTGCGGGCCGGACTGATTGCCGTCATCGTCGCGTTCTGGCTCACGGCCTGCGCGCCCACGCCGCAAGTAGACACACCGGCACCGGAGGACGCTGCGACCGTTCCGCCCGCGAAGCCGTCACCGGCGCCGGAGAAGCCACGCGCGCGGTTGGTCGACCCCGATCGCCGCATCACGATTGCCGCCGTCGGCGACATGATGCTCGGCACCGATTACCCTGCTAACCACCTGCCGGATGACGATGGCGCCGGGTTCCTGGCGGCCGTGGCGCCCGTTCTCGGCGCGGCCGACCTCGCGGTCGGCAATCTCGAAGGCGTGCTCGTCGACGGCGGCACCCCGCGCAAGGCGTGCAGCAATCCGCGCGCCTGCTTCCTGTTTCGCTCGCCCGCCCGCTATGCCCGGCATTACGCGGATGCCGGCTTCGATGTGCTGAGCGTCGCCAACAACCATGCGCGCGACTTCGGGGAGGAGGGACGCACGGCGACGATGCAGGCTCTCGACGCCGTCGGCATCGCGCACTCCGGGCGCGAAGGCGATTTCGCCAGCGTGGTCGTCGTTGAGCTCGCAGTCGCGGTACTCGCCTTCGCGGTGACGCAGCAGTCCAACCTGCTCCACGATTATCCGCTGGCTGCCGAGATCGTCGCGGAGCACGCGGAAACGCACGACATTGTCATCGTGTCGTTTCACGGCGGCGCCGAAGGCAACGACGTGACGCATCTGCCGTTCGCCGAGGAAGAGCACTACGGCGAGCCCAGAGGCGACGTCGTGCACTTCGCGAGGATGATGGTCGACTCGGGCGCCGACCTGGTGTTCGGGCACGGGCCGCACGTCGTCCGCGCGATGGAGCGCTACCGGGATCGCCTGATCGCCTACAGCCTGGGCAATTTCGCGACCTATTACGGCATCAGCGTCGATGGCCTGAACGGTATCGCGCCGATCCTCGTGGCGACACTCGACGGCGAAGGGCGCTTCCTCGAAGGCAGGCTGCACTCGACGGTACAGATCCGCCCGGACGGCCCCCGAACCGATCCGTCGCAACAGGCCGGACGCCTGATCCGCGACCTGAGCCTCGCCGACTTCGGCGACCCCGGCCTTCGCTTTCTCGACGATGGGCGCCTGCTTCCAATTCTCCGGGTAAGTCCCGAATGAACAACCTACTGAGAGATCACGCATAGCAGGGTGTTGAAAAACACCCTGCTAGTGCGAGACAGGGATGTCTCGCCCGCGGGTCGAGCACGCAAGTGCTTGACTCGTCGGGAGTGAGTTCGGACAGCGCCGAACTCACCACGTTGAAAAAGGTCAGGATGACCTTTTTCAACAGCCTGCTAGAGCCGCCCGAGCGCCGCCCGCGCCTCGCCGATATCGATCTCCCCGGCCTCCAGTCGCTCGAGCACCGCGACGATCTGCTCGAGATGCGTCTCCAGAATCTCGCCGATATGTGTCTTGATGAGGCGGCCGTCGGCTGAGATCACCATCGTGAACGGCAGGCCGAGAAACTCGATTCCCGAGGTTTCGGCGGCGGCCATGGCTTCTTCCTGGCCGACCAGCACGGGATAGTTGAATTCCGCGGTTCCGGCATAAGCGACCACTTCCTCGGCGTGATCAACGGCCACCCCGATGACCTGCAGAGCGTCGCCATGCGCGGCCTGCGTCTTCTTGAGCAGCGGGATTTCGCGCCGGCAGGGCGCACACCACGTCGCCCAGAAATTGACCAGCAGCGGCCGGCCACGCCATTCGTCGAGGCTTCGCGGCGTGCCCTTCAAGTCCGGCAACGTGAACGTGATGCGCCGCTCCGGGAGGGACGGCTCCGAACCCGCGAACCAGCTGCGGTTGGCCAGGTAACCGCCGGCTGCGGCCACGACGACGACGATGGCTACGACGGCGATGAGCGGCCTGCGGCTCACCGGGCGTCGTGCCCGCTGCCGGCACGGGCGGCAGTCATCGGCCCGGTCTGCAGCGCACGGCGCACATGGGCCGCGAACTCGGCGGCCTTCATGTAGCCGACGACTTCGTAGCCTTCGCGCTGACGGCCGTCGGGGCCGAAGAAGATGATGGTCGGCGGCCCGTAAACGCCGAAGCGCTGCAGCAGTGCCTGGTCCTGCCCGTCATTGGCGGTGACGTCGGCCTGCAGCAAGACGGTATCGGCCAGCGCAGCCTGTACGCCGGGGTCTGTGAAGGTATAGCGCTCCATTTCTATACAGGATACGCACCAGTCGGCGTAGAAATCGAGCATCGTCGTTCGGCCGGCATCCGCGGCGCCGGCCAAGGCCCGTTCCAGGTCGGCCACGGACTTGACCCGCCGGAATTCGAGCCCGTGCTGCTCGGCGTCACCCGACCGAACGGCGTAAAGGCCCGTGAGCGGCCGGGTCAGGCTGTCGCCTCCGGCGAGGGAGCCCATAACGAGGACGGCTCCATAGATCATGGCCAGCAAGCCGAAGCCCTTGCCCAGTTTCTGCGCGGCGGCGGGCGCCGGTGGCAGTGTCGTGAGCCCGCCGAGCCAGACGCCTGCCATGAATACCAGCACCCCCGACAGCGCCAGCGTCACGGAACCCGGCAGGATGCGTGACAGCATCCAGATTGCGAGCCCCAGCATCATGAAGCCGAAGGCATTCTTGACTGCCACCATCCATACCCCGGCTTTCGGCAGCAGCCGGCCTGCCGATGCGCCGACCAGGAGGAGCGGCGCGCCCATGCCGAGACTCAGCGCGAAAAGCGCCACGCCGCCGCGCAGGGGATCGCCACCCTGGCCGATGACGGTGAGGCTCGCCACGAGCGCCGGCGCGACACAGGCGGTCACGATCAGCGACGAGAGGGCACCCATGACGAAGGCGCCGATCACGGTCCCGCTCTTCTGGCGACCGCTCATCGCAGCCAGCCGGCTCTGTACGGCGGACGGCATCTGCAGGTCGAACAGCCCGAACATGCCCAGTGCCAGCAGCACGAACAGCCCGGCGAACAGGATCAGCACCCACGGCTGGTTGAACACCGCCTGCAACTGCACGCCGACGGCCGCGGCCGCGATGCCGGCCGCGGTGTAGACCAGCGCCATGCCCAGGACGTAGGACAGTGCCAGCGTAAAACCTCGCGCCGGGCTCACGTCGTCTCCTTCCCCGGCGATGATGCCCGAGAGGATTGGCACCATCGGCAGCACGCAGGGCGTCAGCGCCAGCAGGAGTCCGGCGCCGAAGAAGGTTGCGACGACCGCCAGCAGGCTGGCACCGGAGATGAGCGCCGCGAGTCGCGCCTGCTCCGATACCGGGGCAGACTCGGCGGTGAGCGCGTCGACCGCCGTCACGGCCGTCGCGGCCGGCAGCGTGACGCGCAGCGTTCGGGTCACCGGCGGGTAGCAGATGCCGCCATCCGCGCAACCCTGGTAGCTGACGTCGACGTCGAGTTCCATCGCTTCGGGCGTCGCGCGCGCGACCGGCAGCGATGCGAACACGTCCTCGTGATACACGGCGACGTCGCCGAAATACTCGTCGGACTTCATTTCGCCCGGCGGCAGTGCCAGTTTGCCGAGCTGTACCCGATCGGAGCGCGTGGCGACCCCGATCTTGTCCCGGTACAGGTAGTATCCCGGTGCGACCCGGAAGGACAGCTCGACGTTGTTGCCGTCGATCGGCGTCAGCAGCGGCTGAAAGGCTTCGTCGACCGGCAGGAAGTCCCCGTTGGCCCCGCGCGGGCTGACACCCGGCAGCCGCTCCAGCGACAGTTTGAGATCGTCCCCGGAGGCATCGCCCCTGATGAGGGCGACCGAGGAGGTCCACGCCTGGGGCGGATAGCATATGCCGAGGTCGGCGCAGCCCTGGGACTTAAGCGTCAGCTCGACCGTCGACGGCCTCGGGCCCTCGATGCGGTATGGGATGGTGACGAAGAAGTGGTCGCGATAGACCTGCTGCACGCCGAAGAACTCGTCCTCGTGACGCTGGCCCTCGGGCAGCACCGGCTCGCCGAGCACGATGCCCGGGGTCGAGGCCTCGAACCCCAGCTTGCTGCGATAGAGGTAGTAGCCGTCCTCCACGGCCCAGTCGATCTCGAGGGCGCTTCCGGTATCGGCAACGACATAGCGGAAGGCCTCTTCTGCGCGCAGGATGTCCGGTTCCCTGGCGGACGCGGCCGTCGAGCCCAGAACGGCGAACAGCAGGTAAAACGCAAGCTGAGGCAATCTGTGCATATGGATGGTGGTTCGGCTCTTCGTCCCGCAGCCCCGTCGTCTGGCATTCTGCATTGGACCCGCCGCGGGGGGCGAATGTTACCGCTTATGTGAACTGCCGGCCCGGCATCCCGCATGCGGCAGAGGTTAGCCGCCGCTCCTTTCGCCTGTCGCGGAACCACTCGTCAGTTCGCGCCCGCTCTTGAATTTTGCGATCCCGTCCCTATCATTAGCACTCCCTTGGGTCGAGTGCTAATCGGCCTCGGCTCGAAAAACCGCAAAAGCCGGTTATAGATCAATAATTTAGAGGAGTTTCAGTCAATGAAGATTCGTCCGCTTCATGATCGCGTCATCGTCAAGCGCATGGAAGAAGAGCGCACGTCACCCGGGGGAATCGTCATTCCCGACGCCGCCGCCGAGAAGCCGATCAAGGGCGAGGTCATCGCCGTCGGCAACGGCAAGATCCTGGAAAACGGCGAGGTGCGCGCGCTGGACATAAAGAAGGGCGACAAGGTGCTGTTCGGCAAGTACAGCGGCACGGAAGTCAAGGTCGACGGCGAAGAGCTGCTGGTGATGAAGGAAGACGACATTATGGCGGTGATCGAGGGCTGATCGCGCCGTCGCGCATTCCGGACAACCAGCGCTCTCAGGAAATTTCAAGTCAAGAGGATATTTAAATGGCTGCTAAAGAAGTTCGTTTCAGTGACGACGCACGCCAACGGATGTTTGCAGGCGTCAACATCCTGGCGAATGCCGTCAAAGTGACCCTCGGTCCCAAGGGCCGCAACGTCGTGCTCGACAAGAGCTTCGGCGCGCCGACCGTTACCAAGGACGGCGTGTCGGTCGCGAAGGAGATAGAGCTCGACGACAAGTTCGAGAACATGGGCGCGCAGATGGTCAAGGAAGTCGCGTCGCAGACCTCCGACGTCGCCGGTGACGGCACCACGACGGCTACCGTTCTGGCGCAGGCGATCCTGCGCGAGGGCCTGAAGTCGGTCGCGGCGGGCATGAACCCGATGGATCTCAAGCGCGGCATCGACAAGGGGTCCATTGCCATCGTCAAGGAACTCGAGAAGCTGTCGAAGCCCTGCGAGGACGACAAGGCTATCGCCCAGGTCGGGTCGATCTCGGCCAACGCCGACGAGGAAATCGGCAAGATCATTTCCGAAGCGATGAAGAAGGTAGGAAAGCAGGGCGTCATCACCGTCGAGGAAGGCTCAGGCCTGGAGAACGAGCTCGAGGTAGTCGAAGGCATGCAGTTCGACCGCGGCTACCTGTCTCCGTACTTCATCAACAACCAGCAGAGCCAGAGCGCGGAGCTCGAGAACCCGCTGATCCTCCTGTACGACAAGAAGATCTCCAATATCCGCGACCTGCTGCCGGTACTCGAAGGCGTCGCCAAGGCGGGTCGGCCGCTACTGATCATCGCGGAAGACGTCGAAGGCGAGGCCCTGGCCACGCTGGTCGTCAACAACATCCGCGGCATCGTCAAGGTTGCATCGGTCAAGGCACCCGGCTTCGGTGATCGCCGCAAGGCCATGCTGCAGGACATCGCAGTCCTCACCGGTGGCCAGGTCATCTCCGAGGAAGTCGGCCTGTCGCTCGAGAAGGCGACGCTCGACGACCTGGGTGAGGCCAAGAAGGTCCAGGTCACCAAGGAGAACACCACCATCATCGATGGTGCAGGTCGCAGCGCGGACATCAAGGGACG
>Ga0268386_10002325_pt1 | contig 13482 bp, 11 predicted proteins | sample RVTome_15_FD_200260 | JGI IMG/M metagenome (GOLD analysis project Ga0268386, IMG submission 200260) | Soil microbial communities from uranium-contaminated site in the Upper Colorado River Basin, Wyoming, United States - RVT150D86... ...
GGGGCGGAGACCGTCGCGGGTGGTCTCCTGCTCGACGATGAAGCCGGCCTTGGCCAGTTGCTGGACCACCATGTACAGCGAGCCGTGGGTGAACTTGATGCTGCGCGTGTCGTCGTTGTCCCGCAGCAGCCGCCCCAGCTCGTACGGGTGCATGGGTCCCTGGGTCAGGTAGGCCATCACGGCCAGGGCCAGCAGATTGCCGACCTTCCGTCCTGCCATCCGGTCCTCCGTCGGTAGTCAATTCCGATTATTCTGCATCGAACTAATCGAAGTCAACTATCCGACGAAGTGCCCACAACGCGGGGCACCGACGGCCTACGGGTGCGCCGGGACCCGGCAGGACCGCCGTCAGCCAGGGAACGACACGAACCGCTGGTACTGCGCCCGCATCTCCCCCGGCGCGACGACCCGGTCGAGGAACATCAGCGAGTCCATCCGGCAGTTGCACGGGTTGGTCTCGCGGGTGTTCTGCGGGAAGCTGCCACCGAGCTTGATCCCGCGCGGATCGGTCGCCGAGGTGAGATCCGGCTCTGGCTCGCCGATCACACCCCACGGGTCGCCTGGCAGCGTGTAGAAGCCGGCGAGAGGCTCGCCGTTCTTGTACAGCTGCATCGTGCCGTCGTCGTAGTCGAAGGTCGCTGCCAGGAAGACCCACTCGTTCAGCGGCAGCACGCTCTGCCAGTCCTGGTTGGCTGCGAAGGTCTGCGAGCTGCTTCCGTCGACACGTCGACCCAGCGCTACCACGCGGAGCTCCCCGGACACATTGATCACTTCGAGCAGGCTCCGCACGGCATGGCCGTCGGAGTCGCCGGACAGCACGCCTGCCAATCCGATGGCGCCGTAGAAGTCGCTCGGGTTCGCCGAGTTGCTGTTGGGGCTGGGGTTCTGGCCGGTCATCTTGAACCAGCCCATCACCGTGGCTTCGTCGACGGCGTTGTACGCGTTTAGCGTCGGCACGCCGCCGGCCGAGTAGACACCCGCCTTCCAGTCGTCGTTTCCCGCGATGGTGGGGTTGATCTGTTGGGTCTGCATCGACAGCCCGCTGCCGGGGTGTGCGGCATCGGCCACGCGCATCTCCTCCCCGCCGTTGACCAACTCGATGTGGGTGTCCGACAGTCCCTGGTCCTCCTCGCGGGCCGGGTCGGCCGCGAGCGGGTGCTCGAAGTCGTAGTGCGCCACGAGGTCGGACCGCAGGCTGGGCAGCACCTCCGAGGGCTCCACCGGTGTGCCGGTCACCGTCAGGTTGCGCAGTCGCCCGATGTTGTCGAACGAGCCGAAGCCCACTCTCCCGAAGCCGAACGTCTTGTCCACGGCTGTCATCAGCGGTAGGGCGGAGCCGTCCATGTAGACCGCGATCTCGCCGGTCTCGGCGCAGTGCGTGACCCTGACCTTGTGCCACTCCTGATCCGTGATGGCCGGCGGTGCACCGATCATCCCGTCCCATTGGTGCTCGATGCGGACTCGGTCGGCGTTGTCGACTCGGAATATCCCGTTGTGCGGATAGATGGTGTTGTCGGTGGACAGGTGGGCGTAGTAAAACTGCGTGTCCGACTGCCACCCGAATACGACGATGACATCGCGATTACTGATCTCTACCGGAGTGTCGATCCGGACCTCGGCGTCGATTTGAACGGAGCCGAACTCGGGACCTTCGGTCAGCACGGCGTACTCGAACGGCCGGCGCGGGCCAGGCCGCTGCTGTCCCGGTTCGGTGAGGATCACCTGCTGGCCCTGGAACTCCCACTTCTCGGGTGTGACCGGATCCCAGTTCTCCTCCCCCGTCACGTCCTCGACAACGGTGTCACCGGTGTCACAACCGGCGAACTGACGGGCGCCGGTCACCTTCCAGACCGTGCCGTTCGCCTTGGACAGGATGTAGAGCTCACCGTCGCCGTCGCGGCCGAACCGGAGGTCGACGCGGTCGTCACCGGCGAGGTCCTGCATGGTGGTCCGCTGGCCAGAGTCGTCGAAGAGCATCAGCTCGTGCATCGTCGCCAGGCCCTCGCCCTGCTTCATCTGCTGCGATTCGGTGTACCAGAGGCTGCCGTTGACGTCGTCGCCGAACACGTACTTGCCCTGCAGTTCCGGGACTCCGTCGGCTCGGTAGACGAAGCCACCGATCACCGCGTCACCGGAGTCGGAGCACCGTGGGAACCCCGCCGGCCGGTCGTGGTCGTACGCCGCCACGGGATAGGTGTAACCGAACTGCTCGTCATCCTCAGGCAGTGGGTAGACGCTGCAGGTGGGGTCGTTCTCCTTGACCACGAACGGACCTTCTCGTTCCGTCCAACCGGCGTTGTCGCCAGCTCTGATCTCGTAGATCGCCTCGATGTTGTGCTCGCCGATCATGCCGACGTACATCCGGTGCGGCTGGACCGGATCCCAGCTGAACCGGTGCGGGTTGCGGAACCCGTAGGCGAAGACCTCACCAAGCGCGCCCGGCTCGTCGACGAACGGGTTCTGCGGCGGGACGCCGTACTCACCGTTGACGCCGTTGGTACCTGCCGGATCGATCCGCAGGATCTTTCCGTACGGCGTACCGAGGTCTTGGGGGTCAGGGCTCGAGACCCCCCGCCCCCCGTCCCCGGCCGCTATGTAGAGCAAACCGTAATCGGGGTTGACCGGGTTTGCCGTCGGGTTGAATCCGATCTCCTGGAAGCCGTGGATGAACGACCGGAAGCCGAGCCGGAGCACCTCGCGACTCGTTCCGCTGAACGTGCTCGCGCTCGGGTCGTCGGCAGTCCATTCGGTGATCACGCCGTGATGGGACGGACTGGGCTGCGGTGGAAAGTCCGGCGTCTCGCTCTGCAAGGCTCCGAGCGCTTCTGTGTGGACAGTGTAGAACTTGCCGTTCTCCGCAAACTGCGGGTGGAACGCAACGAACCCGAAGCCGCTGCCCAGGCCGCGGCCGGACCAGAAGTTCGGTCCCACGGCCGCCTTGACGTCCAGGTACACCTGGGGCGTGCCGTTCTCCACCAGGTACAACGGGCCGTTGAGGTCCGGGACGAACAGCCGATCGGAGCCGTCCGGCACCTCGCCGACGTAGTTGATCCGCGCATGCCGCATGAGCCGCGGATCGGTCGGCGGCGGCGTCGGATCGGACTCCGGGAACGTTGCGACCTCGTCGAGCGTGAGCCCAAGGCCTGACGTGGTCGGACGCTCCGGTATCGGGTCCAGGATGGGCTCGTCCTCCTGACTCGCCGCGGGCGGCATCGCCAGTAGGGCCGAGCTCAGTGCTGTGGCGAGCGCGAGCGAAAGCCTGCTGGGCGCTCTGGATCTCGCCGTGTGCCGGGAAGGGACGCGACGGGTGGCTTGATGCATGGAACCTTCTCCCTCGAGTCGGTTTCCGCGCCCTAAGTAAGCGCTTGCGAAGGCGCTTACGAAAGCGCTTACGTCACGGCCGTGAGATTAGCTGGATCCCGGGGAGTGTCAAGGGTCGACAACGATCCGATTACGAAAGAGTGTCAGCCGGACGGTGGCGGAGCGGTCGAGTCGCGGATCACCAGTTCGTGGCCGGTTCGCCGTCGGCGCGGACGAGCCGCGGGTGGCCGCAGAGTCAGGCCGACGGCCATGGCGCCCATCTCGGCCATGGGTAGGCGCACCGTCGTCAACGCGGGCGCGAGATCGGCCGCTACTGTCACGTCGTCGAACCCCATGACCGAGATGTCCCCCGGCACCGACCTACCGGCTCCGCGCAGCACCGATAACGCGCCCATCGCCATGACATCGGTCAGGGCGAGGATCGCGGTCACCCTCGTTCCTCGGTCCAGCAGGCGCGCGGTCGCGGCCAGGCCTCCGTCCCGCGAGAACGCGTCGTGCTCGACCACGAGATCAGCGGGGTCCATCCCGGCAGCCCGGACCTCCTCGACCACGCCGGCGAGCCGGTCGGCGACGGTGGACAGGTTCGTCGGGCCGGCGACCACGGCGATCCGACGGTGTCCGAGGTCGAGCAGATGTCGTACGGCCGACCTTCCGCCCGCCTGGTTGTCCGGCAGCACGGCGTCCACCGGAAGGTGGTGCCGGCCGACGAGCGCGACTCGACCGCCGGCGTCTCGGAAGGCGAGCACCTCGGCGGCGACATCGGCCTCCTGCGCGGCATCGACGTATCCGGACCCGGCCAGGACGATCGACTTCACCCGATGGGCACGTAGCGACCGGATGCGGGTCAGCTCGATCTCGGGGCGGCGTTCGGACTGGTTGATCAGGACCATCAGGCCGTGCTCGTCGGCGACCCGCAGGACGCCCTTGGCTATCTCGGCGAAGTACGGGTCCGCGACGTCGTGCACGATGAGCCCGACCACGGGCTGGGCCGCCCCGGCCAGGGCGCGTGCATGCGCGTTGGGCACGTAGCCCAATGAGACCGCCACGTCGCGGACACGCTCGGCCAGGATCGGGCTCACTCCGTCACGGCCGGCCAGCGCCCTCGACGCCGTCGCAAGTGAGACGCCCGCTGTCTCGGCGACGTCCACCAGGCGCGGGGCCCGCTCGAACTCCACCACAACCTCCCCCTTGTCCCCGCCATCCGGCTGATCTACGGTACCAGAAAGCGCTTGCGTAAGCGCTTTCGTCCGCTCGGCGGACCCTTACGAGGAGGTAGGTATGCGACACCTGCTCCGTCGCCGGCCCCCGGCTGAGCTCGGGCACTCCGCTTCACGCCGCTCCGGCGCCGTCCGCCCCATGGTCGCTGCCGTGGCGGCATTGGGTCTGGTGCTCAGTGCCTGTGGCGAAGACGTCGACGATCCCACCGCAGGTGGTGGCGAGGGCGACACCGACGGGGGCGAATCCCCCACCGGCGACCCGATCCGGATCGGGATCTCGATGCCACTGACCGGTGACTTCTCCGAACCCGGGCAGGGCGTTCAGCAGGGCTACGAGACCTGGGCCGCCATGGTGAACGAATCCGGTGGCCTGCTCGACCGTCCGGTCGAACTCCTCTTCCGGGACGACGCCTCCGATCCCAACAAGGTCGTATCGGACTACGAGTCGTTGATCACCCAGGAGGAGGTCGACCTGGTGTTCGGGCCGTTCTCGACCCGTCTCGTCATTCCCGCGGCCGAGGTGGCCGAGTCCTACGACATGCTCTTCGTCGAGCCCGCGGGCGCGGCTCCCGAGGTCTTCGAACAGGGATTCGAGTACCTGTTCTATGCGGCACCTGCAGTCGCCACCGACCACTACAACCACCTGGCCGATTGGATCCTCGCTCTGCCGGACGGCGAGCGGCCACAGACCGCGGCATACGCGGCACTCGACGACCCGTTCGCCCAGGGAACCGCGTACGGTCTGAAGGAGAAGCTCGAGGCCGGGGGGATCGAGACCGTGGCCGATGAGGTGTACCCGCCCGGCACGACGGGATTCACGGCTATTGCGGCGGGCATCGCCGATGCGGATGCGGACATCGTCGTCGGTGGCACCCAGTTCGAGGACTCGGTCGGCCTCGTCCGCGCCTTCCAGGAACTCGGTTACCAGCCCGACCTCGCGGCGTTCTCCACCGGGCCGACGCTGCCGGAGTTCGCCGAGGCAGTCGGTGGCGCCACGGAGGGAATCATCGCTCCCGTCGGTTGGTCGTTGGACTCGGACTTCGGCATCAACCAGGAGTTCGCCGCGCTGCACCGCGAGATCCACGGCGAGGACCCGGACGAGGACTCGGCGAACGGGTTCACGACCGGCGAGATCGTCGCCGCGGCCGTCGAGGCCGTCGGATGCGCAGAGCAGGGCGAGGAGTGCCAGCGAGCGCTGGCCGACCACATCAGGGAGAACGAGTTCGAGACCATCGTCGGGCCACTGTCGTTCGACGAGGCCGGCAGGCCGCAGTCCGCGCACATGATCCTGCAGTGGCAGGGCGGTGAGATCGAGATCGTGCTTCCCGAGGAGTCCGACGTCCAGACCGCCGACATCCAGTTCCCGAAGGCGCAATGGTGAGTGGAGGCCTCCTGGCACAGGGTCTGGCCCTGGGCATCCTCTCCGGCGGCCTCTACGCGCTGCTGGCCTCGGGCCTGACCCTGTACTTCGGCGTGATGCGGATCGTCATGGTCGCCCACCCGGCGTTCCTGTTCCTCGCCGCGTACACCACCTACTTCCTGCACCGCGTCACGGGCGTGGACCCCCTGGTGACGGTCGTCGTGACGGTGCCGCTGTTCTTCGTGCTCGGCATCGGCGTCCAGCGACTTCTGGTCTCCCGGCTGGCACCGGAGAACCTCGCCATGATGTCGGTGCTGCTGACCTTCGCGCTGGCACTGCTGATCGAAGGCGGCCTCGGCGTCGTGGCCACCGGCTCGTACCGGTCGATCACGGTGGAGTACGCAACCTCCGCGCTGCGGGCCTTCGGCGTCGCCCTGCCCATCGACAAGCTCATCGGTTTCGGCATCGCGGCGGCAACGTTCGTCCTGATCTTCCTGATCCTGCGGGTCACCCGGTTCGGGACGGCCCTGCGAGCGACGATCCAGCACCCGACTGCGGCGACGCTCGTCGGCATCGACACCATCAAAGTCAGGGGTATCGGCTTCGGCATCGGCCTCGCCACGGCCGCCATCGGCGGTGCGGTGCTGGCGATCGTCGACCCGTTCTTTCCCGCCGCCCACTGGGACTACATCGGCAAGCTGATGGCAATCATCGTCGTGGGCGGGCTCGGCAGCGTCCAGGGCGCTGCCTTGGCCGCCCTTCTGCTCGGGGCGATCGAAGGCGTCGTCCAAGTGACCGGCGGCGCCACCTGGGCCGGCCTGATCTTCTACGGCTTCCTGTTCGCAACCCTGATGCTCCGGCCCCAGGGGTTCTTCGGAGGACGCCTTGCCGAACGCTTCTGACGTGGTGAACAGTCCCGTTGCCCGGCGGGCTGCGTTGGCCGTTGCGGCACTGGCTCTGCTGGCCTACCCGTGGGGCGCACCGAACAGCTACCTGCGTTATGCGGGCGTCCTGGTGGTGATGTACGCGGTGCTGGCCACGTCCTGGAACCTGGTCGGCGGCTTCACCGGGTACGTCTCTCTAGGGCACGCCGCGTTCTTCGGCCTCGGGGCCTACGGGACCGGCCTGCTGATCATCGACCTGGGCATGAACCATCTCGTGGCACTCGGTCTCAGCGCCGTTGGTGTGGCTGCCTTCGCGGTTGTCGTGGGGCTGGCAGCCGTCCGCGCGCGCGGTGCGTCGTTCGTCATCGTCTCGATCGCCCTGGTCGCGATGATGGCCCTGATCGCACAGGACGCCCGCGAGCTCACCGGCGGTTCGAGCGGGCTCCGCGTGCCGGCGATCTCGCCGGATCTCGACCGGACCAGCAACCACGTGCTGTTCTACTACCTGTTCGCGGCGCTCCTGTTCCTGGCCCTTGGCACCTGGTGGTTCATCGACCGGTCCCGGTTCGGCGCCGGCCTGAAGGCCATCCGCGAGGACGAGGACAAGGCCGAGGCGCTCGGCGTTCCCACGACGGCGTACAAGGTCGCGATCCTTGCCCTGTCCGCGGTATTCACCGGCGTTGCCGGGGGGCTGTACGGGATGTGGTTCGGCAACCTGGACCCGATCTTCGTCTTCTCGATCATCGTCGGGGCCAACATGGTGCTGATGGCGTTGCTCGGCGGCGTTCGCCACCTGTTCGGCCCGGTGCTCGGTGCGCTGATCGTGGCGCCCGCGGGCGAGTACTTCCTCACCAGGTTCGGCGAGACGCAGTTGCACATCGTCCTGTCCGGCTTCCTGCTCGCCGTAGTGGTGCTGTTCATGCCCGACGGCATCATCCCGGCGGTCCAGTCGCTGCTTCGACGTTTCGGCCCGGCGTCCTCGTCGATCCGGGAGGAGACGCAGCAGCAGATCCGCGACCGGCACGAGGTCACGACATGACCGTCCTGGAGACACGCGACCTCACCAAGGCCTTCGGCGGAGTGCGAGCCGTGGACGGCGCGAGCGTCGACATCCTGGACGGCCTGGTGAACGGCCTGATCGGGCCCAACGGCTCCGGGAAGACCACGTTCTTCAACCTGGTCACAGGCATGATCCGCCCGGACGACGGCACGGTGACCGTCCACGGACGGGACGTGACGGGATGGTCTCCACACCGGATCGCCCACGTGGGGCTCGGCCGCACCTTCCAGCTCTGCCGGGTCTTCCCACGGCTGACCGTCCTGGACAACATGCTGGTGGCACTGCGGCGCACGCGCCTGCGCGAACTCGTGGGCGGTCTCGGCAACCGGGCGGACACGGACCGCGCTCGGATGTGGCTCACCCGGGTGGGCCTCGACCACCTGGAGCGGGGGGAGGCGCGGGACCTCTCCTTCGGTCAGCAGAAGCTGCTGGAGCTGGCGGCCGTGCTGATGGCCGAGCCGTCGCTGATCCTGCTCGACGAGCCGGCCGGCGGCGTCAACCCGGCGCTGATCGAGCGCATCGCCGGGCTGGTTCGCGACCTCAACGGCGAGGGCCGCACCTTCCTCGTCGTCGAGCACAACATGGACCTGGTGATGAGCCTCTGCGACCACGTGGTGGTCTTCGACCGCGGCAAGCCGATCGTTGCGGGCACGCCGGCCGAGGTCCAGCGCGACGAGCGGGTGCTGGAGGCGTATCTCGGTGTCTGAGCCGATATTCGAGATCCGCGACGTCACGGCCGGATACGGTCACGCAGCGCTCGTGCTGCGCCGCCTGTCGGTCAGCGCCCACGCCGGTTCCGTGGTCTGCCTGGTGGGGCCGAACGGCGCAGGGAAGTCCACCGTCCTGAGAGTAGCGAGTGGCTTGCTGCGCCCCCGCTCCGGGCAGGTCCTCCTGCGAGGCGAGGACGTGACCGGCCTGAGCCCGCAGGAGTTGCTCCGCCGGGGCGTGGCGCACGTCCTCCAGGGGCACAGCGTCTTCCCGGAGATGACGGTCGAGGAGAACGTCCGCCTCGGCGCGTACACTGTCCGCGACGCACCGCTCGTGACGCGGCGCTGCCAACGGGTGAGGGACCTGTTCCCGATTGTCGGCGAACGCTGGAAGATGACGGCCGGACTACTGTCTGGGGGACAACAGAAGCAGGTCGAGTTCGCCCGGGCCTTGATGCTCGAGCCCGCCGTGGTGCTGCTGGACGAGCCGTCGATGGGCCTGGATCCGCGTACCACCGGCACGGTGTTCGACCAGATCGCGCGGATGCGCGAGATCGGCACCGCGGTCGTACTCGTGGAACAGAACGCCCGCCGTGCCCTGCAGATGGCCGACGTGGGCTGCGTGCTCGACCTCGGCCGCATCCACATGTCCGGCCCGGCGCGTGAGCTTCTCGCCGACCCGTCCCTGGGTGCCCTGTATCTCGGCGGCGCCCCCGGCCGCACCGCGTCCACGACCCTGACCGATCCTGGAGAGTGACGTGCCGACCAAGATCGTGACCATCGCCATGAACGGCGTGACCGGGCGGATGGGCCGCAACCAGCACCTGGCCCGTTCGATCCTGGCCATCCGTGACCAGGGGGGTGTGTCCCTCGGTGACGGCGACGCGATCTGGCCCGAGCCGATTCTCGTCGGGCGCGACGCGTCCCGGTTGGCCGCGGTGGCCAAGGAGAGCGGCCTGGATCGGTACAGCACCGATCTCCCGGCGGTTCTCGCCGATCCCGACGTAGACGTCTATTTCGACGCGACCGCGACGGCGGCGCGACCCCGCGGTGTCCGTGCGGCCATCGAGGCAGGGAAGGCCGTCTACTGCGAGAAGCCGCTTTCCGGGTCTGCGGCCGAGGCGGCGGAGCTCGCCGCGCTGGCACGGTCGTCCGGCGTCAAGAACGGCATCGTGACCGACAAGCTGTTCCTGCCCGGCATTCTCAAGCTCGGCCGGGCCGTGCGCAGCGGGTTCTTCGGCCGACTGCTCTCCGTTCGATGCGACTTCGGGTACTGGGTGTTCGAAGGGCAGCTGGAGCCGTCGCAGCGACCGAGCTGGAACTACCGGCGCGAGGACGGCGGCGGGATGGTCCTAGACATGTTCCCGCATTGGCAGTACGTCCTCGAGACGCTGTTCGGCGACGTGCGATCGGTGCTCTGCCGCGCCGTGACCCACATCCCGGAACGGGTCGACGAGCGAGGTTCGCCCTACACCGCCACCGCGGACGACGCCGCGTACGCACTGATGGAGCTCGACGGCGGCATCATGGCATCGGTCACCTGCTCCTGGGCCACCCGCGTCTGGCGAGACGAACTCGTCGAGTTCCACGTCGACGGCACGCTCGGCTCCGCGGTCGCCGGCCTGCGCGAATGCCACCTGCAGCCGCGGTCGGCGACGCCGCGGCCGGTGTGGAACCCGGACGTCCCCAACCCGATCGACTTCCGTTCCACCTGGGTCGAGGCACCGGCGATCGATTCCGAGGAGAACGCCTTTAAGCACCAGTGGGAGACCTTCCTGCGTCACGTCGTCGCCGACGAGCCGTTCGAGCAGACCCTCGAGTCCGGCGCGCGGGGCTCACTGCTCGTGGATCTGGCACTGCGCTCGTCGGCGGAACGCCGCTGGATCGATGTTCCGCCCAGGCAGGCGTGAACGTGGCCGGGCTGCTGCTGCCGACGCGCGAGGGTGCGCTCGAGATGTGGCACCCCACCGGCCGGACACCGATCCCGCCGGCCGCGCGTGCGCCTACCTCGCGGACGGTGTACGCGGCCGTGCACGTGGTAGCCGACCCACTCTCCCCCGTCGACCCGGTTGTGCGAACGGTGCTCGACTGGGACGCGACCATGGCCTTCCGCCATCACGTGTGGTCGTGCGGACTCGCGGTGGCCGAGGCGATGGACACCGCACAGCGCGGCATGGGACTGGACTGGTCGTCGACCCGCGAACTGATCGCCCGAACCGGTGTCCAGGCACGTTCGGTGGGCGGTGCCTGGTGTGCCGGCGTCGGCACCGACCAGCTCCCGCCCGGGCCCACCACGATCGACGACATCGTCGCGGCCTGGCGTGATCAGTTGGAGGTCGTCGCCGCCGCAGGTGCCGTCCCTATGGTCATGGCCAGTCGTGCCCTCACCGCCACGGCTCGCGGTCCCGAGGACTACCACCGTGCGTACGGCAAGCTCTTGGCGGACGCGAGTGGCCCGGTTCTCCTGCACTGGCTCGGCGAGGCTTTCGACCCCGTGCTCGCCGGTTACTGGGGCCGAACCGATGTCCGCGATGCCGCGACCGAGCTGGTGACGCTGTGTCGCGAGCACGAGCGGGTCGTCTCCGGCGTCAAGGTCTCGGTGCTCGACGCGGAAGTCGAGATCCAGCTCCGCCGGGCACTGCCGCCCTCGGTCAGCTGCTATACCGGTGACGACTTCTCCTTCCCGCGGCTGATCGCCGGCGACGCCGATGGCCACAGCGAAGCCCTGCTCGGCATCTTCGACCCGATCGCAGCAGTGGCATCGGCCGCCCTCGCCCGACTCGACCACGGCGATGTCGACGGCTTTCACGGCCTGCTCGACCCGACCGTCCCGCTCGCCCGGGAGATCTTCCGCCCGCCGACGCCGCACTACAAGGTCGGTGTCGTGTTCCTGGCCTATCTCGCGGGTCACCAGCGGCATATGCGGATGGTCGCCGGGCTGGAGTCGGCACGCTCGGTCATCCATCTCGCGGAGGTGCTGCGCCTTGCCGAGGCCGTAGGTGCCTTGCCCGACCCGGACCTCGCGGTGGCCCGGATGCGCCCGCTGCTCGCGGTGGCCGGCATCGATGGCTGACGGTGCTGTGCTCGCGGCGGTGATCGCCGCATTCGTCGCCGGCTCGCTGCTCAAGGGCGTGACCGGCTTGGGTCTGCCCCCTGTCGTGCTACCCGTGCTCACACCGTTGGTGGGTGTCGAACACGCCGTCGCAGTGCTCGCGTTGCCGACGGTGGTCGGCAACGGGTGGCTGGCGTGGACGAACCGGCGGGCCAGGTCGGAAAACCCCTGGCTGGCGATCCTCGCGGCCGCGGCCGCCGTGGGCGGTGTCGCCGGTGCCCTCATCCTGATCACGGTCGACGAGCAGATCCTGGCCGGAGCCCTCGTGCTGCTCGTCCTCACCATGATCGTCATACGGCTACGGCGACCCGACTGGCGGCTGCGCCGTGCTGCGGCGGGAATCGGCGCCGCACCGGTCGGTCTCCTGGGAGGCACGTTGCAGGGTGCAACCGGACTGTCGGCGGCCCTTGTCGGAGCATGGACGAACGCCCTTGGCCTGTCCCGCGACGGCTTCGTTCTGACGACCTCGGTGGTCCTTCAGCTGGCGTCGCTGTCGCAGGCAGTGACGCTGCTCGGCCTGGGTGCGCTCGCCGGCGACCGACTGTGGCAGGCGGGCCTGGCATGTGCACTTGTCATCGCCCTGCTGCCGGTTGGGCAACGGCTCGGACGGCGTCTGAACAGGGCCTGGTTCGAGCGCCTGGTCCTCATGGTCCTGCTCGGCTCCGCCGGCGGGCTGTTAGTGGCGGCGGCATTGTGATGGACCGGCTGAGCCTCAACCAGATCACCACTCGGCAGTGGTCGGCGACGGAAGCCATCGAGGGGTGTGCCCGTGCGGGTATCGGCTGGATCGGTTTGTGGCGCGACAAGGTGGCCGAGATCGGCGTCGACCGGACGGCTCGCCTCGTGCGGGACAACGGCCTGCAGGTCTCGTCACTGTGCCGGGGCGGCTTCTTCACCGGGATGGGACCCGAGGGCCCCACCGGCGACGGCGTCGCGGACACGCGGGCCGCCATCGAGGAGGCGGCCCGCCTCGGGGCCGCGACGCTCGTACTGGTGGTCGGGGGGGTCGTCGGCACCGATCTTCGCGGCGCACGTCGACGCGTTGCGAGGGCCCTCGACGAGCTCGTGCCGGCGGCCCAGGACGCCGGTGTCCGGCTCGGCCTCGAGCCGCTTCATCCGATGCAGTGCGCGGACCGCTCGGTCCTCTCCACGCTTCGGCAGGCGCTCGAGCTGGTATCCCCCTACCCGGCCGAGGTGGTCGGCGTGGTCGTCGACGAGTTCCATGTCTGGTGGGATCCTGCGGTCGAGGAGTCGATTGCCGCCGCTGCGGGACGTATCTGCGGGTTCCACGTCAGCGACCTGCTTGTACCGCTCCCCGACGTGCTGCTCGGTCGCACCCTCCCCGGGGCCGGCCCGATCGACCACCGACACCTCCGCTCCTCTGTCGATCAGGCCGGTTACGACGGCCCGATCGAGGTCGAGATCTTCAACGCCGACCTCTGGGCCCGCCCAGGAGACGAGGTCGTCAAGGACGTGGTCGTGGCCTACCGGGAGCACGTCGCAGGCTAGGGCCCCCCGTGATCATGTCGACTTCGGGTATTCCCAAGCATCGAAGTCGACATGATAACGAGCGGCCGGCCGGAGCTGGGTCGCGCGCTCGCGGGATACGCGTTCTGTTCAAGACCGAGTCGACCGCCGGACGGAATCCTCGCCCTGTCGGCGGTACGGCGATGCGTCGACTGCGTCGCCGGCAGGGACGCCCGCGGCGGCCACGCTCTGCGTTCGCCGAGGGCGGACGTCAGATCACGGAAACAGGCTGGCGATGCCGGAGCCGGCTCGCTATCGTTCGGACGAAACGAAACCGTTCCGTTTCATCCAATG